>Ga0335073_10014862_pt1 | contig 10900 bp, 9 predicted proteins | sample Lox_Sample_22_FD_207093 | JGI IMG/M metagenome (GOLD analysis project Ga0335073, IMG submission 207093) | Soil microbial communities from Loxahatchee National Wildlife Refuge, Florida, United States - Lox_Sample_2.2 | ecosystem: Environmental > Terrestrial > Soil > Wetlands | place: USA: Florida... | reverse complement strand
AGCCCGAGGCCGAGGGCATCAAGCCCAAGATCGATCTTTCGCACATCTCGAAACCTGGCGATGTGCTGAAAGCCATTCTTGCAAAGCAGCAAGCGTCATCTGCTCCGCCTGCTCCTCCAGTTCGACCTACGCCGCCTCCGCCTGCGCAGGAGGCCAAGCCCGCGGCGCCGGCAGTGAAGCCACCTGCTCCTGCGCCGAGTGCACCGGCAGCTACTGTTCCTCCGAGACCTGCAGCTCCAGCTGTACCGCCGAAACCAGTTGCTCCGGTTGCGCCGATTTCAGCCGCGCCGGCAGCGACCACACCAGCACCGCGTCCCACAACTCCGGCGCCTCCGTCGGTTCAAACACCGGCGGCATCAACTCCGACACCGCCGGCTGCCGCGCCGCCAACCCAAGCGCCGCGCCCGGGAGTTCCGATTGCGCAGCGTCCGCAAAGTTCTGGTCCGCGCGTGATCATGCCGCAGACCGGGCCACGTCCGGTTTATCAGGCCCCGCCGCGTCCGACCCAAAGCGCACCTGGGGCGCAAGGTGCGCGTCCGCAGCCCGGCCAACCGATTCGGCCGATGGGGAGCAGACCATCACCCGGCAGACCTGTTCCCGGTCAACCAATTTTCCAGCGTCCGCGCCCAGCAGGCGCGGGTGCGCCCGGAGCTCGCCCTCAATTGCGTCCCGGCGAGCGGCGGCCAATGCATCCCACGAGGCAAGGTGGGCTCGGTCCACGCCCGATTGGCGTTGGCCCAGGTCTTCCGCCGCCGGGGCCGACGCGTCCTGGCAGCCGTCCCGGTGGACCTTCGCGCCGTCCCGGACAGCGCTATGTTCCGCGTGGCGTAAAAGAAGGCCCGATGAAGGGCTTTGTTCCGCCGCCGCGGCTTTCGCTTTCGAACGAGCCGCTGCCGATCACGCGGAATATTACGATCACGGAAGGGATCAGCGTAAAAGATCTGGCGGAGAAGCTGGAGATTCGCGCGAAGGACCTGATTGCACGTCTGCTGGCGAAAGGCGTATTTGCGACGATTAACCAGACTCTCGACACCGAGCTCGCGACCGAGATGGCGCGGTTTTTCGGCGCTGAGACGAACGTGATCAGCTTCGAAGAACAGGCTGCGAAAGATGCTGCCGAAACCGCGACTACGGACGAGGGCACCCCGACCGAAGCGGGGCCGCGTCCGCCGGTGGTCACCATCATGGGCCACGTCGATCACGGAAAGACGACGCTGCTCGACTCGATCCGTTCGACGAACGTTGCCGAAGGCGAGGCAGGCGGAATCACGCAGCACATCGGCGCGTACAAAGTTTCGATTCTGGACAAAGATTCGCCGGCGTATGGCCGCGAGATCGTGTTCCTGGATACACCCGGTCACGAAGCATTTACGAGAATGCGTTCTCGCGGGGCGAAGGCTACAGACATAGTGGTGCTCGTCGTCGCCGCCGATGACGGAGTGATGCCGCAGACGCTTGAAGCGATCGACCACGCGCATGCGGCGGAAGTGCCGATCATCGTCGCGGTGAACAAGATCGACAAGCCCGGCGCTCTGCCCGAGCGAGTGAAGAAGCAGCTGGCTGATCGCGGCCTGATGCCGGAAGATTGGGGCGGCAAGACCGTTTTCGTGGATGTTTCTGCGAAGCAGAAGACGAATTTGAACCTGCTGCTCGAAATGATTTGTCTGGTTGCCGACCTGCAGGAGCTCAAGGCGAATCCCGACCGTCCGGCGCAGGGCGTGGTGCTCGAAGCCAAGCTCGATCGTGGACGCGGTCCGGTTGCGACGGTGCTCGTTCAGAACGGCACGCTGCGCACCAGCGACAACTTTGTCATTGGCAATGTTTATGGCAAGGTCCGCGCAATGTTCGACGATCGCGGACGGCAACTTACGGAAGCGCCTCCATCAACGCCTGTCGAAATCCTCGGTATGGAAGGCCTGCCGCAAGCGGGCGATCAGTTCGTCGTCGTCGCCGATCGTGACAAAGCGCGCGGCATCTCCGACTACCGCGAGCAAAAAGCGCGAGAGGCCGCGCTGGCCAAGACTTCCCGCGTATCGCTCGAAGGGCTGGCCGAGCAGGTGAAGAGCGCCGGCGTAAAAGAGTTGAACATCATTCTTAAGGGCGACGTGCACGGATCGGTGGAAGTGCTGAACGATCTGCTCGGGAAGATGTCTACGGACAAAGTCCGGCTGAAAGTTCTGCGTTCCGGCGTCGGTGCAATCACCGAAAGCGACGTGCTGCTGGCGTCGGCGTCGAATGCGATCATCATCGGCTTCAACGTGCGTCCGGAGCGCAAGGCGCAGGAGCTGGCCGAGCAAGAGGGCGTCGATATCCGCCTGCACTCGATCATTTACGAGCTGCAGGATGAGATCAAGCGCGCAATGAGTGGCCTGCTTGAGCCGACGATCAAAGAGAATTACCAGGGCCGCGCGGATGTGCTTGAAACCTTCCGCATCCCGAAGGTCGGCACGGTTGCCGGTTGCCGCGTGACCGATGGCCTGATCAAGCGCGACTCCGAAGTGCGACTGCTGCGTGACAACGTAGTGGTCTTCAAAGGAAAGGTAGGCTCGCTGCGCCGCTTTAAAGATGATGCCAGCCAGGTCACAAACGGCATGGAGTGCGGCATCTCGATCGCGAATTACGGCGACGTGAAGGTCGGCGACGTGATCGAGGCGTTTGTGACCGAGCGGGTCGCGGCGGAAGTGATTGCATAGAAGTGGTCAGTGGCTAGTGGTCAGTAGAATGGCGTCTGGGCTAGAACTGGCTACTAATCACTAGCCGCTAGTCACTTATGGTCGCCCTTCTCACCCTCGAACTTCGTATTGAGCATGCACAATCCCTCAAAGACAAACGCCAGGTGGTGCGCAGCCTGAAAGACCGCCTGCGCGCGCACTTTAACGTGGCAACAGCTGAACTGAATCCTTCGAATCTCTGGAACAGCGCCACGATTGGCGTGGTCAGCGTGTCTGATTCGCGCGATTATCTGGATGGCCTGATGAAAAATGTCGAGCGTCAGGCCATGCGCATTGCGAATAATGCGGGCGCGGAAGTGGCGGACTCGTTCGTAGATTTTCTTTAGCTGTATTTATCCGCCATTATGCTAAGAGATGTGATCCCGAATGGACGCGCTTGACGCGCGTATCTGAGAGTGACATGAGCACACAACTCAAACGGCTGCTTCTCTGCACAACATCTTGTCTGATCGCGTTTCTCTTGCCATGCGTTCAGGCCCAGACCATTACCTGGGCGGGGCGGGAGTGGAAAGTGACTCGTGGCGGGATGGCGGGGGTTGCGCAGGGAGATCCGGCGAATGTTTCGGTCGACGACAAAGGATATCTTCATCTGCATATCGCGAGACGTAACGGAAAGTGGACGGCCGCAGAGGTCTTCACCACAGGCGAACTGGGCTTTGGGACGTATCAATGGGTGGTTGATGGAAACGTCTACGATATGGATCCGGTGACGGTGCTCGGACTCTTCACTTATGGGCCCGTGCATCACATCGGTGAAGATGCGGAGAACGAAATCGATATCGAGTTCTCGCAATGGAACAAGACGTGCCAACCGTGCAACGCAGACTTCACCGTGTATCCTTCGACGGGACACCGCAAGCCGAAAGGCGTTTCCGCCTGGGAGGACAACTTTCACGTTAGCGGCGGAACTCTGACCACGGCGCGAACGGAGTGGTTCCCGGACCACATCGTATTCACTCTGATGAATGGCGCGCAGCCGATTGGAACGGTTGCGAATGTAATCAAGACGGAAACGTACACATCCGATAAGACGAACATTCCGCAGGTACCCACGCCGGTGGGCATCAATCTGTGGTGTTTCGGGGGCGTGCCCGGGAAAGAGCAGTCGGTAGTGATTCGGGATTTTCAGTTTGTTGACCAAAAGTAGTTGCGAATCCCCTCTTTGACACGCCATTAACCCTGATTTCTGATATTCTCTTCCGTTTTGTTTCGCCATCATAGTGGGTGCGTGGCGCGGATACTGCCCCGAGCGACTGACCGAGGAGACGTAGTGGATGGGCGCCTCGCCCGCGGATGAGGTTTACGTGGAACGCCGTCAGCAGAAATATCATCGTGAGCGCCTGGGCGAGGCCCTGCGGGAGGAGATTGAAACCATCGTTGAGGGCGAGCTGGGCGATCCGCGCATCGGGCTGGCGACGGTAACTTCGGTCGAAATGGCCGAAGACGCACGTTCGGCGCGGGTCATGGTCGCCGTCCACGGCAATGATGAAGAATGCCAGCGCAGCTTGGAAGGGCTGGCTGCCGCGGCCGCATTCATCCGTCATGAAGTTGCCGACCGGTTGCATTTGCGGCGCGCGCCGGAACTATTTTTCGTGCTCGACCGCTCGGAAAAGTTCAACACAAGAATCAATGAATTGCTCAAGCGAGCGAAGAAGAGTTGATGGGGCTTTGCGGAGTCAGGGCGGGTATGTTGGGTTGTGCGAGTTTAAAGGCAGGTTCCTCGACTGTGAAGATCATCCGCGCTGCGAATGACCTTCTTCGCTCGGAATGACGGCAAGCAAGGTTTTCGAGAGTATCTTTTTCGGGATATCTTTTTCGGGATATCGGGGACCGGAAGCACATGCTGGATCAGGTTCTAGCCGAGATTGATCGCCGCGAGCGTTTCGTGCTCACGTCGCACGCGCGCGCCGATGGCGATGCGGTCGGTTCGACGCTTGCCTGCGGCGAAATTCTGCGGCGAATGGGCAAGCAGGCTGACGCGGTCCTGCGTGATGGCGTACCTCGTATTTACCATCATTTGCCATTTGCGCCCGGCGTAATTCAATCCGAACGCGTGAATGGAAAATACGATGCCGCGATTCTTCTGGAATGCGACAGCATTGAGCGCACGCGGCTTCAAGGGCTGGACAATCATTTCCTCATCAATATTGATCACCACAAAAGCGGCCGCGACTTTGCGCATGTGAATTGGATCGACCCGAAGGCGGTTGCAACGGCGGAGATGGTCTACCGGCTCGCGAAACGTGCCGGAGTGAAGATTACGGCGGAGATTGCGACCTGCTTGTATACGGCAGTGCTTACGGACACGGGTTCATTTATGTTCGAGGGCACGAGCGAACACACGTTTGAGCTGGCGCGCGAACTTGTGCTGGCGGGGGCTGATCCGGCGACGTGCGCGCGGCATATTTATTTCGGGCATTCGACGGCGAAGATGCGCCTGCTGGGGGCGGCGCTTTCGGCGCTGCAGCGCGAGGGGCCGCTGGCCTGGATTTGGGCCACGCAGGAGCAGATGGAGCGGGTGGGCGCGAAAGAGGAAGATTGCGAAGGGTTGGTGAATTATGCGCTCTCCATCGGCGATGTGGAGGTTGCGGCATTTTTCCGCGAGCTTCCCGACGGGCGTTTCCGGGTGAGCCTGCGCAGCAAGGGCAGGCCCGACGTGGCGCGCATCGCCGAGGAATTTGGCGGCGGCGGACATGCTTGCGCGAGCGGGTGCGCAGTGGAAGGCCCGCTGCATGCGGCGGTAGAAAGTATCCTCAGTAGAATCAGGGCCAGCCAGAAGTTCCAGTAAAATCTTTGAGTTCTCTGAGAAAACTCTAACCACAGAGGACACCGGGTTACACAGAGGAACGCCACAGAGATTGACGAAACGCTCCCGAGTTACCGACTGGCTTCTTCTCGTTACTTTTCCTGCATTCTTTTTTCTTTGGAAGCTTGCGTCATTTGGCCTGATCGGCGCAGACGAACCGCGTTACGCGCAGGTTGCGCGCGAAATGCTGGAGCGGCACGACTGGATCACGCCAACACTTGGCGGAATCGCCTGGCTTGAAAAGCCGCCGCTCTACTACTGGCAGGCGATGGTCGCTTACAAATTATTCGGCGTGAGCGACTGGGCAGCGCGGCTGCCTTCGGTGTTCGATGCATTTCTTCTCGTGCTTGCGGTGTACTGGTTCCTGTACCGTTTTCGTCGCGGGAGTGAACTCGATGGCGCTTTGATTTGCGCGACTAGCGCCGGCATTGTCGGTTTCTCGCGCGCGGCTTCGACTGACATGCCGCTGACGGCGATGTTCAGCATTGCAATGTTGGCGTGGCATTCGTGGTTTGAAGATGGAAGCAAAAAACACCTCGCTGGTTTTTATGCGTTTCTCGCTCTCGCGATGCTGGCCAAAGGACCGGTGGCGCCGTTTCTCGCGATTGTGATTATTGGAATTTTCGCGGCGGTGCAAAGAAGTGCAACGGTTGGCTGGAAGACGCTCTGGATACCGGGAATCGTGATTTTTTGTGTGATCGGTCTGCCGTGGTATGTGCTGGCGCAGATCAGGAACCCGCAGTTCTTCCACGAATTCATTGTTGAGCACAATCTGGCGCGGTTTGGAACGAACCTTTATCACCATCCGGAACCGTTCTGGTATTACATTCCGGTCACGCTGCTCGGATGGGTGCCCTGGTCGATCTTCGCGATCGCAGCAATCGTATGGGCTGCGCGGCGGGTGCGGCGGCCTGATACCGATGAATTGAACTTCTTTCTCTTAATCTGGATTGCAGTTGTGGTTGTCTTCTTCTCGATTTCACAATCCAAACTTTCGGGCTACATGTTACCGGCAATTCCGGCGGGGGCAATTCTGGCTGCGCAATTTATCCGTAACAAGTTGATGGATGTTTCGAAGCCGGCGCGGTTGGCGATTGCCGGGTTGGACGCTGTGTTGTCAGGCGGACTGATTTTCTGCGCTCTGGTTGTGCAATATCTCGTCGTGCAGCATCGCGTGCCGTGGGGAGCCGCAATGATGCCGCTCGTAGTGGCGGTTGCGGTCGCGATTGCGATTTTTGTGTTGCTGATCAGGTCGGAGTTGCGACTGTGGCGAATGGTTACGCTGGTTGCAGCCATTGTGGCGCTTGCGATCGGGTTACGATTCGGCGCTCAGCCGCTCGGTGAAACGCTTTCTGCGCGGCCGATTGCGCGGGAATTGGAGAGGCTTGATCCGCACCATCTTCCGGTCGCGCTTTTTCTGGTTCCGCGTGAAACGGAATTTGGGCTGGAGTTTTACCGCAATCAGATTCCAGGCCGATACGAACTCGGGCAGATTCCGGATGGCGAACATCTGGTGGTTGTGGCGCAGGGATATCCGAGAGGCGTCGCCAAGACGGCAGGCAGGCAGGTTGTTTTTCTGGGAAATTTTGCGCCGCAGAAGCTGGATTTTTTTTATGTTCCGGCGCGGTAAATCGCCAGGCCTGTGGCTTTCGCTGTGGAACACTGTGTTCTTCGTGATTAGGGTTCTTACAACCTGAACCACAGAGGACACGAAGGTGCACAGGGGAACGCCACAGAGAAACCGCGTTGCCGTTGGTTGTTCATGTAATTTGATAGTCTCGACGGCTAACACTACACTCATTGGTTGTCACGTGGCAGGTTCGCCTATGGCCCAATCTGCAGGCGTTCTGGCAGGAGTACGAGTGGAGATCCTCGACCTCAGGCACTTTTCCTCGGCCGATCTGCGTCCGTTGCTGGATGACGAGATTCAGGTGTGGGCCGACCTGCTTTGCTGGGACTACAGTGGATCGGCGGAGATGATTCTTCGCTACATGGATGCCAAGTTTCTGCCCGGCTATGCGGCGGTTTCGCGCGGCAAAGTGTTCGGGTACGCGTTTTTCGTTTATGAAAACAACAAAGGCGTGATTGGGGATTTATTCGTGAGCAGCGGCGGAAATGGCGCCGACCGTAGCGAGGTGGAAGGCCGGCTACTCACGCACGTAATCGAGACACTGCAGCAGTCGCCGGGGGTTCATCGCATTGAGGCGCAGCTTCTGGCGCACGAAGCGGGCGCTGCGGCGAAGCCATTTGTGGAACAGGGATTCAGCCGCCACGCGCGGCTGTTTATGACGTTAGGGCTGGGAGGGATTGCGGCGGAGAACGGCAAGCTCTCCGCGCAATTCGAGATTCGGCGCTGGACGGAGCATGACTATCAGCCTTCGGCCGGGGTAATCACCGCGGCGTATCGCAACCACGTGGATTCGGAGATCAACGATCAATACCGCACGCTGAGCGGCTCGCTACGATTCCTGAACAATATTGTGCGCTTCCCCGGCTGCGGAACGTTCGATCCCGAGTCGTCGTTTGTTGCCGTAGAGCGAGAATCGCGCGCGCTGGCGGGAGTGATTCTTTGTTCGCGTGTGCGGCATGATGTAGGGCATGTTACGCAGGTTTGTGTTTTGCCTGAATACCGATCTTATGGTTTAGGAAAGCTGCTGATGGCGGCGACGATCCGCAATCTGCGACAGAGAAAATTCTCGGCTTTGTCGCTGACGGTGACGGAAGCGAATGCGCGGGCCGTGGATCTGTACCAATATCTGGGTTTTGAGACTAAGCGGGTGTTTGACGCGTTTGTGTGGGAAGGGTGACGCATCTCCAGTTTTTAAACGGAACTATCACCTTTACGAACCAGCATTCTGAGCCAAAAATTAACAACCTAGTCCTACCGTTTGGCATCTGGAATGCTGCAGGGTTTTGTTACGGAATTCGGAACATTCATGTTTTTCTGTTGTGTGTCAAGGTAACGATGGTATATAAGGTGCGGACAATACGCGGCCATTACGAAAGGCATATTGGATCATCCCGCTAACGACGAGCATGATCGCACAGATGAACGGCGTAGTAGATATGAGTTGCTTGGCGAGTCGTTGCGGGAAATCGGAATCCTGCTTCTCGTGTTTGTTCCACTCGATGTCCTCCTCCATCAAGGAAAACTGAATTGGTCTCAAGCCATCGTATGTATCGGGTTAGTTCTTTTCGGATCGTGGGCACTGTGGATAGGAATTCGTTTGGAAGGCAGGCCTAAATGATTGGCTCACTTGTTTCACTTGCGGCGTTCGGTATCGCAGTGGTCGCTTTCGCTATCTGGGGAAAGCGTGAAAAGAACAGCCACTACGAAGAGAACAAAGTCCGCCCTCGGAAGGCAGCTTAGCTCACGAGGAGCATGAGCGGGAGCTTGCCGCTCATCACTAAGCTGCCTATCGTTTGCTCCACAGTCTAGTCTGGACATACCGTAGCCCCAGAGGCTACGCCGAAGCTGGTGTAGTGTGAGTCGGTTTCCTTCGGTCGGCTAAGAACGTGCGATCCGGATCGCTTGCAGATTCGCAACTGCCACCACCTATTCTACGCCCGCGAAAGCGGATTATTCACTTGCCAACTCCTCTCAGTGCTGACAAAAGTGTGTTGTAAAACTACTATCGTCCTGAACTGTAGCAAGAGATCGCATTTCTTTCACAGCTGCGGGCCTGACCGAAAGTTCATCCGTCACAGTTGCACTGGTCAAAAGTCCTAAACAGGGGGAGCGGCGCTCCCTAGAATTCCCAAAACAGAGAAGTTTTTCCGGGTTTGGGCCGATAGGTTCAAGCAGAGAAGAACTGTCCCAAATGGGATTGAGGTTTTTATATGAATGCCGCCATTGCGCCCACCACGTTTAACGTTCCCGGTCCACATGCAGTTGAAAGTCATGCACTCTTGAGCTTGCTCATTGTGGATGACGAGCGCGCCGTCCGCGAAGCCGCTCGCGACGCTGCGCTGATCCTGGGCTACCGGGCCAGCGCCTGCGATTCGGCCGAGCAAGCCGCGAGGATTCTGGAATCGCAAAGCATCGATGTCGTTCTGCTAGATCTCAAGCTGCCGGGAACCGGAGGGATTGAGACCTTGCGCCAGATCAAACGCCGCAAACCGGACGTGGAAGTGATCGTGGTGACGGGGAACGGCACGGTGGAATCGGCGGTGCAGGCAATGAAAGCGGGCGCGTATGACTACGTAACCAAGCCGTTCAGCCTTGAGGAACTAAAAATGTTGCTGGAGCGGGTGGCCGGCCACCTGAAGCTGAAGACAGAAAACCGCATGCTGCGCGAAAAGATCAAATCGAAGCAGGGATTCGGCAGCATTATCGGGCGCGCACCCGAAATGGATAAGCTATATCGAATCATTGCGAAGGCCGCGCACAGCGCGCATCCCGTTTTGATACTCGGCGAGAGCGGAACCGGGAAGGAAATGGTGGCGAGAGCGATTCATTATTCAGGGCCATATCGTGACAAGCCGTTCATTCCCGTCGATTGCGGCTCGCTGGTACCGACGCTGATCGAGAGCGAGCTTTTCGGTTACGTGAAAGGGGCGTTCACGGGAGCGATGCAATCGAAGGCGGGTCTGCTGGCCATTGCCGAGGGTGGAACGATTTTTTTGGACGAGGTGGGGGAGCTCCCAGTCGACCTGCAGGCAAAGATGTTGCGCGCCTTGCAGGAAAAGGAAATTCGTCCCGTGGGCAGTACCAAAACGGTTCCCATAAACGTGCGCGTTCTGGCGGCGACCAATCGCGACCTTGAGCAAGACGTTGCGCATGGCTCGTTTCGTCGCGATCTCTACTTTCGTTTGAACGTGCTGACCTTGCGCATTCCGCCGCTGCGCGAGCGGAGGCAGGACATTCCCCTGCTGGCAGGGCACATTCTCGAACGCCTGTCGCAAACTTCCGGACGTACTCTCGAACTCAGCGATGAAGCCATGCGAGCATTGCTGGCTTACGATTGGCCGGGGAATGTGCGCGAATTGGAGAACTGCCTGGAGCGCTGCTGCGCCATCACTTCTGGAGCTGTGATCCATGTGGTCGATTTGCCCAGCTCGATCACGGGTGCGCCGGCGCGTTTTACGCCAGAAGCTCCTGAAACCAGGATCTTGCCGTTGGTCGATCTGGAAAAACAAACGATTTTGAGCGCAATCGCCCAGTTGAATGGCGACAAGCTGATGGCAGCGAAGATGCTGGGGATTGGCAAGACCACTCTTTATCGCAAGCTGAAGGAATACGGCGCGGAATTGTGACCGGATTGGAACGGCTTTCCCGAAGCGGTGCGTTTGGCGGAGGCTGATCGCCTGCTACTCCTGTGTTTGCTGTCGATGAATCTTGGCGGAGGACTTGCAACAGAAA
>Ga0335073_10014860_pt1 | contig 10901 bp, 9 predicted proteins | sample Lox_Sample_22_FD_207093 | JGI IMG/M metagenome (GOLD analysis project Ga0335073, IMG submission 207093) | Soil microbial communities from Loxahatchee National Wildlife Refuge, Florida, United States - Lox_Sample_2.2 | ecosystem: Environmental > Terrestrial > Soil > Wetlands | place: USA: Florida... | reverse complement strand
CCGGAGGGGTATACGATTCCTCTGGTTCCGATCTTCCCCACGCAGCATTGAGAGTGACCGATGATCTCTTCCCCTTGGGTCAGTCTGCCCTTGAAATGGTGGGCTGGGCCAAAGCGTCCGTTTTGGAGATTTTCCGTGAACCATCTGGCCGGATTGCTCTGCCTGGCCTCCTTGTTGCCTCTCGCCGGATGCGGTTATTGGGTCAATCCCGCGGGTCCGCAAAAACCGCCTCCCAGCGGACCGCCGCCAAGTTCGGGCCAGGCAGGTCAGCTCGCGATCACGCCCCGGTATCTGGCCCTTGCGTCCGGCCAGAAGTTCCAGTTCTCAGTGTCAGGAGCCAACGGCGCCCCGGTGCAATGGCTCGTAAACGGCACAGCCGGTGGAACCGCCGCCAATGGCACCGTTGACTCCTCCGGGAATTACACGGCACCGGCGTCTCTTACCCAGAGCGCGAATGTTACCGTCACCGTAGCGCTCGTCTCGGCGCCCCAGCAGAATTACGCAACCGCTGTCGTGTCCCTGATCGTTCCCGGAGTGGCGGTGTGTCCGCCCTTCACGGGAAACCCCCAGGTGGCCAGTTATTCCATCTATCTCCCGGCCCCGGGCAAGGTTTCCGTCGAATTCGGCAAGTCTACAAGCTACGGGCTGAATACCTGGCAGGTTTCCACACCCTCAGCCAATGGAGGAGGAATCCAGCTCTACGTCGCGGGCATGGAAGGCAACACCTTGTATCACATGCGCGGCCAGGTTGTGCTCAACAATGGAGCCACGTTCGACGACGCCGATATGACCTGCACCACGGGGACCCCGCCCAAGACGGCCAAAACGCAAATTTCCACTCCCGCCGGATCGCCTCCGCAGCCCGGCATCGAAATGTGGAACACGCTCCTGCCGCAAGGCCTCACCCAGGCGTTCGCAACCGACCTGAGCGGCAACGTGATCTGGACCTATACGTATTCGGCCCCAAAGGCAGATCTGCTGCAGGGTATTCAACTGCTGCCCAACGGTGACTTCCTCATGGTCATCTCCTATCTCTCTTCGCTCGCTGTCGGTTCGCATGGTGGCGACCTGAATGAGGTGCGTGAGGTCGATCTTGCCGGCAACACGGTCCGTTCCATCACCGTGGATCAGCTCAACCAGAAACTGGCTGCGTCGAACCTTCGCGACGCCGAGGGAAATACCTATCAGCTTGGCAGCTTTCACCACAGCGTGCTCGCCCTGCCTAATGGCCACTGGATTGTGCTGGCCACCGAGACGCGGGCATACACCAATGTCGCCGGCTTTCCGGGAACGAGCCTCGTTATTGGAGACGCTCTCATCGACGTCGATCAGAACGGAAACCCCGTTTGGGCATGGAACACATTCGATCATCTCGACATCAATCGCCACCCCATGAATTTCCCTGATTGGACGCACTCCAACGGCATGCTCTACTCCGCCGACGATCACAATCTTCTGCTCTCCATGCGCCACCAAAACTGGATCATCAAAATTGAATATCTCGATGGAACGGGCTCCGGCAAAATTCTCTGGCATCTCGGCGAAGGGGGCGACTTCAAGCTGGTCGGCGCCACCGATCCCACCGATTGGTTTTATGCGCAGCACGGAATGAGTTACTTCACACCCAACACCACAGGCGTGTTTCGCATCGGTCAAATGGACAACGGCAATGACCGCATCTTCCCGTCAGGACAAGTCTTGTGCCTGCCTTATTCGAAGCCCAGCGCAAGCTGCTACTCCACTGTGCCGATTCTGGAATTGAACGAATCGAACATGACTGCAACCATGATCACCCATTACGTCACACCGCCAAGCGACTTCAGCTTCTTCGGCGGAAATGCTGAGTTGGAGAAAAATGGAGATATCCACGCCGACTTCTGCGCCGTATCCACCGGGGCCCTCGTGCAAGAACTGGACTCGCAGGCATCGCATGTGATCTGGCAAGGAGTCACGCCGGGTTCTTCGCAATTTCACACCTATCGACTGCCCAGTCTCTATCCCGGAGTGCAGTGGTAAAGTCTCCGAGCGGAACTATCGGCGATACGCACAACGCCAATAAGATCCATCACTTTCCTCGAAGCTTTTTCAGAATCACCTTCGCGCCAAATTCCCGGTAGACTCGTATTCCTGAATCGACCCCAACCTTGATTCCCCATCCTTCCATTGTTTTCCAGAAGGAAACATTCTGCGCCGGCAAATAGGCGTCGCTTAGTGCTGTGGACAAGCCGAACCCCAGTACCTCCGAGTAATTCGGCATCTCGTGTCCCGTATCGCTGTACGCAACCAGTTCACTGCGCAAGGCCCACCCAATTCTCGACTTGACAGTGCCTGATCCCTTGCGAAAATAACGCGGGTCCTGGCGGAACAGTGTGGGCAAAAACGCATCGGTGAAAAATGCATTTGAAGCCAGGCTCGCAACGTTATATCCATAAAGCTCCCCGAACGCGCTTGCCCCGTCGCCGTAATCGGGCCCAACTGAAGCCGCCTCGTCAAATCCCGAAACGAATCCAGCCCGGATTACTGTCGAGACGTTCACCGTCCGTCGAAATGCGAGTTCAAACTTCTGCCTCGTTCGCAAAGGAGGAACTGCGGAGTTCGGATCGTAGACCATCCCATAACCGGAGAATAGAAACAGTCCGCGATGATGTGAGATCGGAGCCTCAGGAAGCGAAGGATCGATCGGCGCCTGCGCCCTCCCAACTCGCACGACCAAGCCTGCGACGAGAACGACGAACAGGCCGGCCTTTCCCAGGCTTTTTTTCATATGGCATCCTTCAATCCTGCAAGATTTGAATCCACCGGGTGCCATCACTTTCGGCATGGGGAAATTGAACTCGCTCTTCGCTTCAAGTGAATAAGATGCACCAATCCCGCGGCACGCTTACAGCCGGCTGCCGATGAGTAGGCGTTGCGGATTGATTGGGAGGGTTGCCTGAAACTGGCGATCTGAAGCGCCGGTTCTACCGGTGCCTTTTCACCGGCTTTTCCTTCTCGTCCATTGAGCGCATGAGAGGAATCGGCTCCATGTCCGGGCCTATGCGACGCACCTGTGTGTCGCGCATTGCGTAGGAAATCGTGCGGGGATTGATCGGCTTCGCAATGCCAGTATCGGGATCAATCGAAACATCGGGCGAACTTGATATCTGAAAGCTGAAGACAGGCTCCGGTCCGGTTGCCGCCGGTTCTGAGGTGATGCGCACTGGCAGAAATCCCTCGATCGGATGGATCCGGAATGCCGTCTCATAGCGGTGATGTTTCAGGCTCCAGGTGAAGACACGAATCTGGTCAAAATCGTAAGGAAGACCCGACTTCAAAGGTCCGAGCGCGGTCACATATTCCGGAATGTCGTGGTTCGGCCCCGGAGCCGCCGGGTCGTTTACCCGGGCGATGACGTAGGCGCCCACGATGCGCTGGCCTTCGGCGTATTGAGCCACGTCGTCGGGAACGTCTGCGTCCACCCGGCTGCCCAGCATCCAGCCGGTGTCGCCCTGACTGTCGCGTACCAGCCACCAATCCTCCATGATCACCGGCGGCGTCTCTGGCGCATCGGTCACTGGCTCCGCCAAAGACGACCGCTTCACCATCGGTTGGCTTGCGCTCACTGGTATCGGAGCCTTCTCCCCTCCGTAAGACGGTGGTTCATGCCGTGCTGCTGGAACTGCACCGCCCGGAATGCTCTTCGGCACCGACGCGCGCACCAGCATCTGCACCTTTGTGTTCCCTTGAAGCAGATAGAACCGGTCCGTGTCCCTGCCCGGTTTCACGTGCAAATAAATGTCGTCGCGCAAGGTCCCCGTTGCTACAACCGGATCGTTCTTATGGTCTTCGGCTAGTTGAACAAATGCATCGTACGTCTTGCTGTCGATCACGGCGCGTTCCGGGATCCAGCCAATCTCATTCTTCGTCGTCTTTACTTTGTAAAACCGGCGGCCGTGCTCGAGCACTTCCAGTTTCTCGCCATTCACCACTTCGGCGACGCGATTTGAGACCGGTGCCACGCGATCACGCAGATACATCCGCTCCGCCCACACGTACACGCTCTCATACTGTGGTGGATGAAACCGGGAACACCCTCCGAGGAGCACCAAAAAGCAGAGGATCAGCAACCCTTGCGCATTCGCCCTGAGAATTTGCCTGGGGGAGAGGTCTCGCATCGAAAATCGCGTAGATACAGCCACTGGCGGTCATTTTGAGAATAGCACCAGCCAGCCGTCCGGCCGCCGCACGGAGTTCCATATCGATTGCAAGCAGAACCCGCGCCACTACTGCCGGTTCTTTGGTTTCCTGTTTTCGGCGAGCACTCGGACTGCCAACCTTCTGGCTTAGTGTTGCGCGGCAATGGCGTTGGCTTCCACCGGATCAGTACCTGTGGCTGATGAAATTACTGCATCTAGATAACCCGCATTAGTCGTATCAAACGTGTAGCCTTTCAGGTCAGGGTTTCCACCAAAATCCGTTACCAGGACAAAGGTATCCGTGTTGTCTTCGACCATCGATTGAGGATTCGTACCCGCTGCAAACGTGCTTCCGAGAGTCGTCAGCGAATAAACACTGTTCGTCGATGCAATCGAGAATCCCGCGATCACGCCGGTGGAACTACCGCTCACCTGCCGGTTCGCCACATAGACGTAATCGCCCGTCGAAATCGGCAGAATGGAGTATGGCGCCAGGCCCTGGCTCGCAAATGGAGATCCGGCAATTTCCTTGAGCGTGCTGAGATCGAACACACGCAACCCTCCGCTGTTTGAGCCCGAAGTTGCTGCCGTCTCGCCGACGTAAAACAGTCGATCATCGGGATCTACGGCGACCGACAGCGCGGCGCCAGCCGAATTCAACACGGGTATGTTACCCACCGCTCCAAACGGATCTTCATTCCCCGAAGTAAAGGGGATGACTGCCGTCCCGCCGGCTCCCATGGCGACGAACACGTGCAAATTATCAGACGAAATCGCAACCTGCTGGATGGCTGTGTTGGGCAGGACGGCAATTTTTTCGGTGTTCGATGCCGCTCCTCCGGTCGACGGATTCAGGGGGATTGCATACACGTTCGCAGATCCGGAAACGGCCTCAACCAGCCAGGAGTTGGTTGCATCCACTTGCAAGCTCTGCGCAGGATCTGCCGAAATCGGCGACCCGGAATTTGCCAACGTCAAGGCTCCGTCCGAAGCAACGCTGTATACGTAGATTCCCGCCGCGGTACTGGCATAAAGAAATGAATTGCTCGGCGAAACCGCAAGAGCTACCGGTGCCGCAGGCACTGCATATGGGCTGCCGCTCAACGCGGTCACAACTCCAGAATTGATGTAATATCCGACGATCTCCCCGGCTTCCAGATTCGCAACGTAGAAGACTCCGCTCGAAGCGGTGGTGCTGCCGCTGCCGCTGGAACTGGACGGCGCATCCCAGAAACCCTTGCACCCAGCGAGCAGTGTCACCCCCATCAGCGACAGCCTGGCCCACTTCCCCATCGTCATCACCAGTTCCTCCGCGCCGCTGCTGTGTACTCAGCACAGGGTACCGCTTCGGGCGGGATTCCGTCCCGCTTGCCTTCACCTGGACTCTGTTGATAAAGACGCGCGGCCCGGAAATTCGCTTGGGGCAAGGAACACGTTCCCGCGACAACCTGGGAACTCTCGTTCGGGTGGTCAATGAAATGACTGTTTTGTTGGAGGGTTCGTTTGAGCTGATCTTCTCACTGGAAATGGCACAATCCACCCGGGACACGGCCTCAATTCGCCGCGGCGAGCAAGAAGGCCGCACCGACTCTCGGTGAGGAGGCTCAGAGACGGCGGCGCGCAGTCGGTCGAGCTTAAATCAAACAGAGCCCAGCTAGCAATTGCCGGGCTCTGCCGCTTACACCAAGACTCCATTCAATCTGAAGTTGACTTGCTGCGACAAGCGGACGCCTTACATCCCGCTTCCGTTCATTGCGGTCTGTCTATTGTTGGCCGCCCCAATCGCGAGAGTCAATTCGCTTCCCTCGTCCAGTTTTACATCGCTCTTTTTCGTGGTCACAAACACACCGGAGTTTGTACCCGCAATCCGGCTGTGAAGGTCCACCCCGGAGAGCGCTCCGATCTGATCGACCTGAAGCGTGCTGTCAGTCCAGCCGTTTGGCTGCTGATCGCCAGCCACTACGTCATATCCCTGACCGTTTTCCGTTTCGGGTGGAAATACGCCCACAATCGTGGCCTTAATCGGAACGGTTCCGCCATGCTTGAGCTTCGCTTCGGTAAAGCGGATCGCAAGCTTCGAATTTCCCGGATGCATGTTGTCGGTAGAGACAACACCGATAAGCCGGGTGCCATTCGGCAATTCGCGACCATTCTTCAGATGAACCGTATCGGCCAGCTTGACATTGATTGGGTCACCCGGCTTCAACTTGTTCGCATCCAGCGTCGAGGTCACCGCTGCGCGAGCCGGCACCATCTCCTTGGCCTCCGCTTCTCCACGGAGCTGCGTGCTGTTTGCCGCCATCGCTGCATTGGAATCACCGGCACTCTGTGCGGTCTTGGCGCGCATCGCCGAAGCTCGTGCAAGATTCGGCGACAAAAAGGCGATCGACATCGCTGCAATCGCATAAGTCAAAGCAGTTCCAGTTTTCATCTCGACATAACTCCCCTCTTGGTTTGAGTTGCTGGCACCTCCATCTGCATGATGGAGTTGGAGGCTTCTCACTTGTTTAGAGGGGAAATATGCCGGACGGGTTATCCCTGGAGCCGTTTTTCGGGCGGAATCATCATCTCAATCCGGCTGCAACTATTTTGATTCGAGCTACTTACTTATCCTGCTTTTTATCCAGCAGAGTTAGCCAGCCAAAATCGGATTGCTCCCCGGCGCCAGGTACTGCCCTTGCTCTCAAATCGGCCTCGGTTGGCTTGAGTTGCGCGCCTGCCACACAAGCCGCGCCGCTGTCACGTCTTCAATCGCCATCCCGACTGACTTGAAAACGACACGCCGATTTCGCGGGATCGTCGTCTGGATCGCTCCGCTCAGAATCTGGCCAATCTCCGCTTCGACCGTCGCGCAGGAGAGTCGCACGTCGCCCGATTCGCGCTCCACGCAACTGCGCGATTCTGCCACCACGAACGCCGTCCGCATCGTCTCGTCATCCAGTTCACGCATCGTCGCTCCCGTGGCTCCCACTGCCAGCACCATCGCGTGGGGAGCAAGCCATCGGCCTTGCAGGACCGGCTCGTTCGATGAAGTCACAGTCAGCACAACTTCCGCCGATGCTGCTTCTTCAACCCCTACCGCCTGAGCGCCAATTTCATCCGCAAAGCGCTGCGCGTGCGCTTCTGTGCGGCTCCAGATGCGAATCTCCCGCAACTCGGGCCACACCTCTCGGAATGCCTCGATATGCGCTCGCCCCTGCACTCCTGAACCCAGAATGCCCAGGCTCGTCGGAGGCACTTCGAAGTGCAACGGCGCAAGCGCCGCAAAGGCAACCGCTGAAACCGCTGCGGTGCGCATCTCCGTAATCAGCCGCCCATCCATCACCGCGAGAGGCTCGCCCGTTGCGCGACGCAACAGTTCCACCGTTGCCATGTGTGTGGGCAAACTTAGTCCTGTGTTGCCTGGATAGAAGGTGACCGTCTTCACGCCCATGACATCGCCCGCAATTGCAGGCATCACAGCGAACCAGCCGTTATTCACGCCCTCGGCATTGCCGGCTCGCATGATCGTACGCGGCGGCTGCTCTACCCGGCCGCATGCGTAATCAATCAGCGCCTCTCGAATCGCAGGGATCAGCGTTGCGTAGGTCAGGACCCCGCGAATTTCCGGTTCCGCGATATACAAGCGAATATTCCTTGGTTCCAGGAGACTGAAAGCAGATCAATTCGGTCGATTGTTTGAGTTCGAGCGACGGCGAAAGCGCTCATCCAAAGGCTGGCGCCCTTTGAAGCCCCCGTCCACAGTATGCCAATGCTCGATCGCCGTCTCTCCCATGCGCCAACACAGCAGCACTACCTCGTCGTCGATACGACATGGGAAATCAAGGAGCCCGGAATCGAGGTCCTTCACCTGCACCCCAATTTCGTCGATCTCCGCCACGGTCTCCCGAACCCGCTGCGTGTGGCTGTCCACTTCGGCGCGCAGTTTCGATACCTTGGAGACATCCAACCGCATTCCGCCGACAATGTAAATGCGCTGCGCAATTGCCGCCAGCTCCGTCTCTGCTGCTTCCGCCGCACGTTTGCCCTCGATCGCACGATTCAAGAGCGATTCAAGCAACGGCAACAGCGATTGCGCCTCGTCCAGGGTGAATGTCTTCATCGGGGGTGCCCACTACTAGAATACGACGGAACATGCGCGCGGACCAAGGTCCGCAGATGCGGGGTACATCCCCTTCGTAATCCTTCCGCCACCCAACAGCTTCGGAGCAAACCTGGCGACAGCTTCACAGGATTGGACCGGATCTTCTTGCCTCTTCAGCCCTGGCCCCTGGGGTGAACTCCGAATTTGCCGCCTAACCTCTTTTTTTTGGACCCTCAGGGGCCCGGATTGCGTCTAACCTTGGAGCAGGTCGACAAGCCGTCGTTCCCATCCCCACGGAGTGACAATTGCATACTCGATCCATTCTGCAGTCCTGGGGCAAGGTCCTTCGGGGCCACACCCCATTGCTCTCCATCGAAATCACGCGCGAGTGCCCGCTGCACTGCCCGGGGTGTTACGCCTACGGTTCCAACCATCTCGGCGGCGACGTTACGCTTCGTGAACTCAACGACAAACGAGGCGAAGAACTTGTCCGTGGCGTGCTGGAACTGGTGGATCGGCACCAGCCTCTCCAGGTCACGCTGGTCGGTGGCGAGCCCATGGTGCGCCATCGTGAGCTGAGCCATATCCTGCCGGAATTGAGTTCCCGCGGCATCTTCAGCATGATCGTCACCAGCGGCATCATCCCCATCCCGCTTGAATGGATGAGACTTTCAAGATTCACGGCGGCGGTCTCAATTGACGGACTGCCTGAGCACCACAACGTCCGCCGCCATCCCGCAACGTACGAGCGAATCCTCACAAATATAGCGGGGCGCCGCATTTATGTTCATTACACAATCACCGCCCAGATGCTCCAGCGGCCCGGCTATCTCGAAGAGTACATGCGGTTCTGGAGCGAGCGCGACGAGGTGCACAAAATCTGGGTGAGCCTCTACTCGCCGCAGCATGGCGAAGAGAGCGCCGAGCGCCTGTCCCCGGATCAGCGCGAGTTTCTTAGCCGCGAACTTCCACGCCTTCGCGACCTCTACCCCAAGCTGCTTACCCCTGCTGGATACGGGTACGCCTTCTTGCATCCGCCCGCGTCGCCAAAGGAGTGTACCTTCTCGCGCCTCTCAAAAAACTACTCGGCCGATCTGCGTACTCATGTCGAACCCTGTGTGTTTGGCGGGGATCCCGACTGCTCGCAATGCGGCTGCGCAGCCAGTGCCGCGTCGCACTGGATCAGTGGTTTGCACGTCGCCGGACCGTTGAAGGCCGGTCACCTGCTTCATGGTTCCATGCGCATTGGGAGCGCGGTTGCACGGCTTCGACACGCCGTTCTGCCTGCATGGCGCGAACGCGAACAAACCCCGCCACAACCTGCCGATCCAAACCTGGTGCAAATCTCGATGGAGTGACGAGTCTAGCCCCTGCTCCCAGGCCTAGTCAGTCGGCCGGTTCGTTCCAGGTCCGTTGCTTTTGTATCCCGCAATCATCGAGACAACCGCGCAGGCCCCCAGAATTGCCCCGATTACTGCCAATGACATCGTTATCGGCACTTCGATCCAGCGTGCAGTCAGCATTTTGAATGCGGCAAACCCAAGCAGCGCGGCCAGCCCGAAGTGCAGATAGCGCAAGCGATCGAGCAACGAAGCCAGCGCAAAATAGAGCGATCGCAATCCCAGTACCGCGGCAATATTCGACGTGTACACAACGAACGGATCGTGCGAGACAGAGAGCACCGCCGGAATCGAATCCACGGCGAACAGCAGGTCGGTGACTTCGATGGCAAAGATCACCGGGAGCAGTGAACCCTTCGCCGGCTGAAGCCGCCGGATCCACTCGGGAATTGCCGCCTTCGCCGATCCGCCGCGCACCAGCCGCCATGCCGCATACACCAGAATCAGCCCGAAGATCCATGTGATCCAGTCAAACCGCTGAATTAAAGTCACGCCCAGGGCAATAAACAGCGCGCGCAGCACAACGGCTCCCATGATGCCCCACAGCAAAGCACGATGCTGCCGTTTTCGGCTGATCCGAAACCCCTCAAAAAGCACCAGAAACACAAACAGGTTGTCGATGCTGAGCGAAACCTCGATCGAGTACCCCGCCACCCACTCAAGCGCGCGCCTGTGGCCCATTGACACGGCAATCCATCCCGCAAACACGGCCGCGGCGATAGCCAGCACCGATGTCCATACCCAGGCAAGCTTCTGTCTGCGTCGAGATCCGGTGATGCGTTGGATGGAATTCTGCGGCGATGCTGGCACTTCGTCGGCGCTGCGGTGCAGCGCGCCGTCCACAAGCAGCAGCGCGACCACCGCGAGATGGAAACCAACCCACCATCCCCACGATGCGCCGGCAATCATCGATGCGGCCAACTCTCAGCGAGCCCGCCCGGTCTTGGTCAGCTCTGTGTAGAAGCCAAGATCGGCGCCCGACAGCATCTTTGTGATGTAGACAATCTGGCCGTAATGCAGGCCGAAATGCTCGACTACCTGGTATATGGCATCCAGCCCGGTCACATGGTACCCCTGAATCTCGTAGGGAGCCGCCAATTCGGCCGCCGTCAGTCTCTTCAGTACTTCCGCCGCCTGGTCCATCGTCGAGCCCAGCCGATCCAGCAATTCCGCCGCCGACATACCCTCTTTGGCCCTAAACTCCGTTGGCCGGTCCCGCATGTCTTCCTGCCGGTTGAACGA
>Ga0335073_10014858_pt1 | contig 10902 bp, 5 predicted proteins | sample Lox_Sample_22_FD_207093 | JGI IMG/M metagenome (GOLD analysis project Ga0335073, IMG submission 207093) | Soil microbial communities from Loxahatchee National Wildlife Refuge, Florida, United States - Lox_Sample_2.2 | ecosystem: Environmental > Terrestrial > Soil > Wetlands | place: USA: Florida... | reverse complement strand
GTGGTTCACCGGAAAATCGGAAATGTTCGGAACATTTAGCAATCCCAGCACACGGTCGCGGACCTCCGCGCTCATTGAAATGACATGGGTCATTTGCAGCATACTACGGATTACGACAGCATGAATCTGCGGCGTTGCCTCCAACTCGTGGCCAATTCCGTGCATGATGTCTTCATCAATGTTGTCGAAGGTGGTGATGCCAACGATGTGCAAGGCCGGGACATGCGGCGGATCGGGGAATTTGTGGGCCGCGCTTGAAAGAAAGCCTTCGCCCAGCCGGGAATAGTCTTTGCCGTCGGACAACCGAGGCCAATCAGAACGACGAAACTTGGCTTCCACGAAAATCGGATAGCCATTGGCCTGCAATGCCCAATCCACGTCGCCGCTTACCTTGGCGAACTGGCCGCCACGCCGCAGTGCTGCCGGCGATTTCCATCCGGTGAGCCAAAGAAGTTCTTCGATGGTGCTGAGGTGCTCGGGCGCAGTGCGGAGGCCCGCCCTCGGAGATTGCTGGTCATACGTCGGCAACTGCGCAAGCGCATCCAATGCTCGGAGCAAACGCACGGGGCATCCGAGATTGAGGCCAATACCATCGCAAGCGTTGATGAACGATGGATGGAGGGGGTCTTCCTTCGTCGGTTGGTCCGTGCCGCGCCGGGAGTTTGGAACGAAGTAGTAAATGAAGGAGGGCATTCCGTTTGGCAGCCCTGGCTGCGGCGGATACGGAAGTTCACGAAGCTGCGCATGGAAATCGAATGGCAACTCAACGGACGCCAAATGCGCGTCCAAACGACGAACCGCCGCCACGGAATCAGCGTAGTGGCGTTGAAAAATCCGGATTAGCAGTTCATCACCCATGCCGAATGGACCTTTCCCTTGGCGCCTCATTGTTGATGGCCTCCAGCAGCAACGCGACTTCGATGATTTTCTTTTTGTAAGTCATGGGTGGCTCATGGTTTCGCGATAAACTCGGCCAGTTTGTCAAAGGCCGGCTTCAGATTTGCGGGGTCGGCAGTGATGGCTTGGTTTAGTCGAAGGGGACGAGGCAGATCCTGTGGATTTACCGCTGTGACAAAGGCAAAAAATGGTGCCTTCGGCTTTTTCCCCGAAAGCACATCATTCTGAAATTGCCGCCACTCGTATTTCACCCAGGATTTCTCCAAGTGCTTCGCACGACTGGCAACTGCCACAAAGGCTTGCGCGGAATCGAGCGCTTCATCTATTTGATCAGCGAAGCCTCCGCATGTAAGTGTGACATCGCTAAAGAATGGATGGCGACCGGAGGTTCCAATTTGCTCATAAACAGCGCGAGCAAGCTCTCGATCTTCAGAGGCGAAGGAGACGAAGACATCGAATACTGCGCCGGCAGGTAGCGAAGGCATACGAGCCAACTCCGCGTCACGAAGTTGGCGGTGCCGCCCGACAATAGTGCGTGTAACCGGGCAGAGGTCGAAAGGATCGCGAGGAGGGTCGGGGGCTGCGCTTTTCCTCATATTCTCCTTTTGTTGCGCCCAGGAGCAATTACGCCGTTTAAGGAATTGTCCAACGACTTTCTTCGGATCGTCGCCCGTTCGCTCTACACCATCCCAGAACATTCGATCTGGGAAAAAACGGTTTTCGCCGTCACCGATCAATTGCTGCAAGCGTTTGACGGCAAACAATCCAACTACCCGGTTCAGCAGCTTACCATCACGCCGCAATTCTCCATCGCAGAACACCGCTTCCGGTCCCACTGAAAGCTTGGCGATGCGGTCAAATTCAATGCCGAAGTCCTCGGCGTTGATATTGAGAAATCCTAGACCGGTGTAAATCGGCGCGTCATCCCCGCACTGGATACGCATCGCATCGTGTTCAACTCCAGGAAGTTCGGCATCTGGTGGAATGAACCACTTCAATGGCACTGGCACGTCCTGCATTTCAGAAAACCCCTGCCGCCGGAAGTGTTCTGCCCAGAGAGCATGAGCGACGGCAAAATCAGAATGGTCGCGCAAGCGAGCATCATGCCAGTCGAAAACATACCACCGGCGACGCTTCGGCTCGACGATAATCATCTCCTCGCGCAGTTCCCGTTCCACGATCAAATCAGGGTGTAGCAGATCGTGGCGAGTGTTAGCCGCACCATTGGCGATGTTCCAGCCGGTTGGATGGGTGTCGCGGTAGAACAGACAGTAGTAGTCTGTGCCGTTCAGCCGAATGATTGGTAAGGTGCCACCGTTGCCCAAGCGAAATGGAAAGTTGGACTCCCGATAGTCGAACGTCTCCTTGTCAGAGCGGAAGAAATCATCGAGCTTCTGCTGCATTGCCTTGCGCTGTTCGATGCGCAGCTTGTTCAAGATTCGCCGTTTCGCCTCTCGCAACCAGATGACAGGGGATTTTTCGCCAAAAGCGACCTGCAATTCGAAACCTTTTCCATTTCGGCGGATGCGAAAGCGGTTCACGAGCACCTGAAGAAACTGGTTTTCCGCTCGGGTGAGCGGCCTTACCAGATCTGAGTTGAAGGAATGGTTGGCCATAATGCGAAGCGATTCAGGTTCAATGGATTTCTTTCAGTAGGTCATGATTTGCTTGTCTCAATTTGCTCAAGCCGAGCGATGTATTCCGCGCTGAGATTCCATTCGCGCGCGCCAGCGATAATCAGGTTCCTGTAATCATTGCTTGGCAGCGGAGGATTCGCCTGCGGGTTGGCAACGAATGTTATCACGTTCAGCGGTTTGGCCAAGTCGCCATCCTCAAACACGGTCAGGCTTCGCGGCACGTAAGAGTTGGAGGACGCGGGACGGTTCTGCTTGAACCCCTCGCGCGCTTCGAGCTGTTCCCTTTCATGCTCCGGTATCTCATACACGCCGCCCCACACCTCTTTTCCCGCGCGAGCTTCAATGCTCGCAACCCCGCAATTCCTGTTGATAGATTTTCTTGGAAAAGTCAGGACGAAGTCAGGAAGCCTCACCGCGCACCTGCGCGCGGCACTTGGACACGAGCGACTGATTTCTGTCAGCATCAAATTTGAACCGTAGGCGAAATAGTAAAAGGGCTTCATTTTGTGGGTCATCGGATTTTTACACTTTTTCTACCAGAGCGGGCGAGGCAAGCTCCGTTCTTAACAATGAACGCTTCGACCCAATGGGTTCCCGCAAAGGCCGTGGTTTCCCAACGGATTCCGTTACGGCCTTTTTCACTGTCATAGAAATCGCCGCGCAACTGTCCGGCTTCGATGGCTTCGCGCCCCGTGTTCACCACCTGCCAATGAACTTCATAAGGTGCTGGAACGTTTGTGTTGGCCACAAAACGCAGCCATACCTTCTTCGGGACAGGACGATTTGTTAAATCCCAAAGTTTTTTACCGGAATACTGTTTGGAATATATTCCGCCGGTAACGCTGGCCTTGTAAATCAGTCGTTCTGGCCATTGTGGCGGGAGGCAATGCCTTGCATCACCGAGCGCCGGAACTTGATTTGGCTGGCGCGCGACAACAGGCAGCGTTGACGAAAGGCGCAGCCCCATATCCTGCGCTGCTCTCGTCATGGCCCGACTACCAAGCAGCGGAACCATTTCATTAGCAGCTTCGTCCAAGGTTTGCTTTCTAACTGCTGATGCGAAATCACTGCGAACCTTTTTTACCCACTGAAAGAAGGCTTCACGGCGCTCTGGATGTTCATTCCACTTGTCAGCGAAGTTTTCTTCAGGATCAACCGGGTTAGCAACCCACCAGCGGCCTTTGCGATTTTCCACATAGCCAGGCTTTCCCCAATTCGCTTCGATGTCTTGAACGATGCCGCTCACGGCGTCATAAACATCCGGCTGATTTCGGTATGCCTGCGCCGCGAGCGTGGTAATGATGATGGAAATTGGTTTTATATCCTGCCGGTGTTGGAAATAAATGTCGCGGTGCCGTTTCAAGATTTGCACGGCGGTTTGAAGAGGCGTTTTGACCTGCCATTCGGGAACCTCCTCGACTTTGGCATTCAGGGATTCGGCAAGCAAAGCGCGCTTCTCCCGAAAAATGACTTTCATCCGCTCATAAAACCAATTTGCATAGGCAACTGGATTGCTTTTTTGCCAGAGTGTCAGTTCAGTGTCGGTAACCAGGATTGCCGTCGGTGGACGTTCGACATTGGGAATAGACGGGAGCACGTCCATATGAAAAGCTGGCGAATGGTCTTCGGACTCATAATCAAGTAACCAGCAACGGCGGGATGGTTTCAAAATCTTCGCAAGGTCTTCGCGTTTTTTCAGCCGGTCACCAACGATTTTTTTTAGATTCGCCTGTGTGGTTTGCTCTTTTTCAATCCCGAGTTGGCACACAAGGTCAATATCATATTCATCCGCATCGGTGATTGGGCGAACCACAGTGCCAAGCCGGAATGAACCCTGCACATAAACTTGGGGATCATGCTGCTTCAATTCTGAATCACTGGCCGCCAAGTGCTCGCCGACATCTTCGTATTTGAGTATGGCGTCCTCGTAAATGCTTTCAGGAATGTCGAGTGCCGCTGCTGTCTTTGTCAGCAAGTTGCTTAATTGGGTTCTGTCGTTTTGCATATTTCTCCTTTTGAAATCAGGTGTGCATTGGTTTGTAGGGCGCCGCGTGATGTGAGGCAAACTTCTGCTCGAACGTAGGCATGAAGACCCGGCTGTGATGCGCTGCTTTTCCAATCAGGTCATCGGCTTTGTGGACACCATCGAGCGAGAATTCGTCTGCCGCAACTTTTGGATTAAGCCGCTCGACTTTTTCCTTGCCAAGCAAATGAGTGGCTTGATGAAAAGCCGCAAGGCTTTGGCCGCGCATGATGACATCAATTGCGGCGTTACCTACCGCCCACGAAAAAATCCCGCCGCTGTTAAGTCGTGTGCGCCGATGTGAGATTGCATCCGATGTTCCAATGCTGAATACCGACAACGATTCCATCGGAATTTTAAGAGTATCGTAGGCTTCGACGATGGCAATCATCGTTGGGTTGTTCGCCCAAACCCCGCCATCAACGAGCCGCACGCTATCCACTTCGCGCGTGCAAGGGAAGAACGTCGGAGCGGAACTCGTTGCCAGTGCAACTTTCCAAGCCAGGACTTTGAAATCCCGCTTCAGGCGTTCATGGTGAGGTGTCCTGAAAATGTAAACATCGTCGTCTCCCAGGTTGTAGGAAGGAATTACCAGCCGCTTTTTGCTGTCACCAAATCGTTTGTCCCCGAAACATGATTTCAAAGCCGCAGCCAACGGCTCGGACGAAAACTTGCGATAGAACCAATGCTGAAGTCGTTTAATGCCATGCCACCGTGGAAAAATTTGCGGTCCTTCGCGAAGGTAAAATTCAACGATCTCCCGCGGCTTCATTCCCATTCCAAGCCCAAGCGCGATGATGCCACCCGTCGAAGTTCCGGCAATCAAATCAAAATGATCCGCGACGTTAATCTTCAAATCATCTTCAATTGCGGCCAGCACTGCGGCGGAAAAAATGCCTTTAATCCCGCCGCCGTCGAGCGACAGAATTTGAAAAGGAGTTGACCGTTGACTGTTCATTGATGCACCTCGACGATTCGATAACGCGCCGGATGCAACAGGATTTGGCGGGAGTCTTTCAGTTCCAAAAGCTCCTGACCTGTTAGAGCGCACGGTGAATGGTCTTCGCCAATGACGACCAGCGTTGTCGCGGCGGGTTGCTGGCCAAATAATGCCCACAAATCGGCCCCAATCTCAACGCCATTCGCCAGCTTTTGTTCCGTCACCCAAAACCGAGAAACGAGTTTTCCGTTCGCATCATGTTCTTCCCAATTGAACGGACTTTCGGATTTCTGAATTCGACGTCCGTCCGGGTGGGTGAAACATTTTTCGGTCGGGTGCTTGTGGAATCCCTGCTGCCTGGCATAAATCTCAATGAGCGATGGTTTCGGCGGCTTGGGTTCTTCCTTCCTTTCCGAAATGTCCTGTTCCTCCTCGTGGTCATCACCATGGTGATCATCAGCACCACCATCGTCAGCGCCAGCGGCAGTCTTACTGTCACCGGCAGCAGCGTCAGCGCCAGCAGCGCCATCTTTTGGGTTTGAATCTTTTGTCGAAGCGGGGGCAGATTCAATTGGGACAGATTCCGCGCCTTCTGCGGCTTCAGTGGCCTGGGCCAGAAGTTCCGGTTGAGCGTCCAGGTCAAAATGCGCTTCGAGGTAGTCGGAAATAAATTCAGTGGTGCGATCTATGCACGCCGCAATCGCATCGGCAACTAGGGGATGCGAAAATGGCCGCGCCAATTCGTCGGCCAATTCCTTGTGGAGCCGCGCCGTGGATTGGCTGGCGACGTAGAGGTTTGTGTCCTGCCAAAGCGCCTTGGGCGTGAATGGTTCGCCTGCGGGTGCGCCCTCGACATAAGGCGTAACGTCAAGATGAGTAAATGCACGCCAGGCTGTTTGTCGCAGGCGTTGGGCGGCAGTCCTGACACGCTTGGTGTCTTCGTCGTTTGGCAATTTCACGCGACACAAGCCCTCGGCGAGTTTTGTCAACCACGTTCGCTGCCCGCTATTGTCGGAAGATTCCACAATTCGCGTGACCCGAAACTCGACGGCATCGCCCAAATTCCGAATCCCGGTGAACGGGTGAAGTTGAGTCACGTCAACACTCAACATTTGCAGATTGGCGGTTGTGGATTTGATGGCCGGGAAAAGCTCGCCCCATTTCGTCAACGATTGCATCGTGATTCGGAATTTGAGGGCCTCGACGCGCTCCCACGTCGAGTCAAGCGTGAGCCAATGCCGACATTCGTTCCAAATGCGGACAGGGTCGCGTTGAAGCGCAGCGCGGACTCGCTTCGCGGCGGTGGCGTCAAGTTTCGCGCCACTTTCAAGGGATTTGAGCCATTCAATCATGCGCTCCAACGCCGGACGTTCCGACATACCGATTCGCGGCCACAGGGCAAGGTTTCGCAGTGACGCATGAACCGTTGGGCAGTTGTTGTCCTCGCCAGGGAAGATGCAAACTTCGCCGGAAGTCATCCATTCGCCGCTGTCAGCCAGGATGATGGCCCGCTGGCTGAACGATTCGATAATCGGTTTCAAATCCGCCGACGCGCAGCGGACGGCAATTCGGTCCAGCGCCTCGTAAAGCCGGGAAATTTGCGGAAGATGATTGGTTGCCTGTGTCACGCTGGACAATGCGTGTAAACGGGCGAGAAGTTTATCCGCGCCGGTTGGCGTGTCGCGCACATTGAGCAATTTGAGCAACGGTTTCGTGGCCTCGGTGTCCAGTTCAGCGCGGACAAATGATTCAACGCCAATCAGCGTTTCGGTGTCCGGCGTGCGAAGGAGGAGTTCGGCGGGCAAATGGAACTTTCCATGACTGTCCGGCAAACAAGCCAGGGAACGCAATTGGACAATCCACTCGGCGGGAATGAAGCCGCAATCAAGCGACTTGTAATAAGTCCTGCCGTTGTGACGAATGTCAGTCTCAATTTTGTCTTTCCAATGATGGGAAGGCGCGGTCAGGATACCCTCCATCACGGCTGCCCAAATTGCCGCATCATTTTTCGCGAGTGTTTCCCAATGCCTTACCAACTCAGATGGGAAGCCATAGTCCGCAATTGTGAAATCGGAACGCTCGTAGTGGAATTCTTCCGGCTTGTGCGCGCCACGGTCAGTGGCGAATTGTGTCACAGAGGCACGGCTGTAAAGATACTGCTTTTGTTCAATGATGGGCACGAACAGCATCAATCCACTGCCCGACGTGCGAATCCACTGTTTCCATACTTCTGCTTTGCAGGCGGTGAAATTGCGGGCGTAATCTTCGTGCAACAGGTGCTCTTTAGCCCACGATGCCGGTACGATGTCTTCAATACGGCCCGTTTCGTCCACGACGACGCCGTGTTCGTCGTCCCGCAATCGCAAATCTTTTGTGGCAAAACGAAAACCGTCTGGGATGCTTGCCCCAAGCGCCGCCATGATGTGAGCAATTCGCACACAGTCCGCGAGCGCAGGTTGTTTTCTGCTGAAAATTCGGAGCGATGCTTGGGCCGCGATTCTGTCCACCTGACTCGGTTCGTGCAACGCCAACGCTTGAAGCAAATCGTGGCCGGAATCAGTTTCCTCGTTCGATGGGGCGTTTCTTTTCGGCGCGCGTTTGGAAATCCACGCAAGCCATTCAGCATTCAGTGTTGGCGCGTAGTTCATCACGAATTTCCAATCATCGGCGGAAAGCAAATCACGACGAGATGAAAGACGAACGACATCGTTGGCGGCGTGGAGGAATTTGCCCCCGTCCACCGGCACAACCTTCATCCGACGGCGGCGCTCGTTGCTCCAGTCGTAATTGATTTCGTTTTGGACGAGCGACCAGAGGGCATGGAGTTGCGGCCATGAACCAGGTTGCGGCACATCGTCGCTTTGTTCGAGCCGTTGGAGCACTTCTTCTGAATTAACATCGGTCAACCATCCGTGTGATTTCAATGCAGACCGCCCGGCATCGGAAACTTCGGAGGCCAGCAAGTGTTTGGCATCCACAGCAAACAGTTTCAGCAATTGCGCCGGTTCCCAAACGGAGAAAAGCCCCTCTGGAACGGAGACGCATTCACCGGCCTTTGCGAGCTTGCCTTCAGTGTTGAGAATGAGGCGCTGGCCCTCCACTTCAGCCAGAAAGTTTTCCATGAGGATTTGGCTGCACGCACCATCCAAGCCGGGCGGAAATTGAACAGCACCTTTCAACAAATCGTAAGCAGCCGCACGGTTTTTCAACGGCAAATCATTATTGCCAAGCCACTGAAGCATGGCCATGCCTGCGAGCCGGGCCGCGCGCTCCAACAACCAACGATTCGTCGGCGAAATGGCCGGGTCTTTGATTGCGAACCGCGCCGCATCCTGAATGAACGGCGCGTTGCACGAAAACGGTAGGTTTAATTCCGCTCCTGTCGGAAGCACAACGTAAAGCCGTTTGGTCTCGGACAAACCGAGAACGATCTCGACGCGGCAAGGTGGAAGGCTCAAATCCTCGGCGGAAACGCCCCGTTCTGCATAAATTTCCTGGGCCGCTTCGTCTGGAAAACGGACTGCCTCGCTTTGAACGACAAGAAGTTTCTGTGCGTCCGTGCCAATCAATTTGACCCATGAAGAATCCGCGGCCGGTCCTCTACCGAGCGGCTGGCGTCTGATGACCTGCTCCTTGATGGAGAGTTCCTTGAGATTGTTGAAAAAAAGCAAAGAGGCCGGGCTTTTCGTCCATTCCTGGAAGTTTTTCCTCAATGCAGACGCTCGATTTTTGTCGGCGATGCAAACCCGGATGACCGTTGTGCCTCGGGTCGGTTTGGCGTCAGGCAACCAAATCGGATCGGTGAACCGTTTTTTCTTGAAACGCACTGCCAGTGTTGGCGTGAGAACTTCGACGGCATCGCCCAAGCTGAAGGTTGATTTGAAGCCGACACCCCGGAATCCAATCGTGTGCAAAGTGCGTTTGTTGGAGAACCCAAACCGGCAGAGGGAGGCAAATTGCTCGGCGTCGAAATCATCTCCGTCATGCTCGAAAATGAATGTATTGTCCTCAATACGAACGGATGCAGATTTTGCGCCGGCATCGTCTGCATTTTGCAGCAACTCGGAAACAACGTATCGCGGGCTTTGGGTTACTTGGCCGAAAAGCTGATGCCAAGGCCCGGCGAGTTCCGGGTCACCCTCCAACTGGTCCCAACGCGCAGACGCGCGGCGCTGGATTTCGTTGAAGTAATTTGGTGGTTGCATGGCCCTTCCGGTTTAGCTTTTTGGTGTACTTGCTTTTTTCATCAGTTCGGACAATTTGAAATTTACGCTGGCCGTTGCGAACTCAGGCTCGTTCGAGAATGGCTGGCGCAAATAAACGGGTGCCTCCGCGACTCCCCCCTCGACCTGAACAATCGCAAGCACGTAGGCATCCGGACGGTTCAAGCCCGTAAGGATCTCATTTTTAGTGACGGTAACGGTCTTCGCTCCTTTAACTCGTCCCTTAACCTCGATGAAGCTAAGGTTGCCAGATGCTGGGTCGCGGCTCTCGATGTCGTAACCCCAGTTTTCCGCGCTGACGTTGAACGGCTCGAAACCAAGAGACCGCTCCGTTTCCATCACTTTCTCCATCGCAAGCCGCTCAATCTCGCCGTCACGCGATCCGTAAGGAGGCGCCGTCTCTCGCAGAGCGGTCGTTGCTTCCTCTTGATCGAAAAAACCGGCGGGGACAATCAATGCGCCGCCGACAACGTAGGGTGGGCGTGCTGAGATTTTAAGTTCAAGCTCCAGTTCCTGCATTCGTTTTTGCAGGCGTTCGGCGAGTGCGTCGGCACGTTGCCTCAATTTTTGGGAGTTGAGGTTCGAGCGGGATTTGCCAGCGTCCTCCAAAGCCTTGATCTCGGTGGCCCGATGATCCCAGAAATTGATTTCGCGTGTCAGCCGATCTTTCACCTGAGCCATGGTTTTTCTGACAAATGTTTCGCGGCGGGTTTTGACTTCGTTGAGATGGCGGGGAACGACCTTCTGGATAGCAAATCCGGTGGCGCGGGATTCGAGGTTATCCGTCAGCCACGATTCCGACAGCAAAGGCTGGACGCGGTCGAGCTGCTCCGGGGTAGCAGGAACATAATCGAGATACGGGGCGTGTCCGGCAACGATGCCCGCACCGTCGCGTCGTAGTTCCACGAAATGCAATTCGCGGGAGATAGTGCGTTCGTTCCGCCCTTCGACAAGCCGTCCGTCCACGACGGATTGTTCGAGAAAAAGCAGGAGGCGTGGTTCAGTGGTCCTGTCTTGCGGATCAATCAGCACCGTTCCCTGCCGCAATAGCGACCGATGCTTTTCCAACAGGAGGTCCACTGTGGCATCCAACAATGGCTGTCCTGGCGCAATCAAAGCGGCGGGCGGTTTGCCCTCAAGACGCAGATCCTCCTTGAAAAATGTAACCCGCTCATAAGACCT
>Ga0335073_10014855_pt1 | contig 10902 bp, 11 predicted proteins | sample Lox_Sample_22_FD_207093 | JGI IMG/M metagenome (GOLD analysis project Ga0335073, IMG submission 207093) | Soil microbial communities from Loxahatchee National Wildlife Refuge, Florida, United States - Lox_Sample_2.2 | ecosystem: Environmental > Terrestrial > Soil > Wetlands | place: USA... | reverse complement strand
GCTGGTCATCGACGGCGACATCAAGGTCGGGGTGCTCGCCTCGTTCCTGCTCTACCTCCAGCGCTTCTTCGACCCGCTCCAGGACGTCTCGCAGTTCTACAACTCGTTCCAGAGCGCCGCCTCGGGACTGGAGAAGATTTCCGGCGTCCTCGAGGAGGAGCCGGCCGTCGGCGAGCCGGGCGTCCCCGCGCCGCTACCCTCGGCGGCGAGCGGCCGCGAGGTCCGGTTCGAGGCGGTCCGGTTCGCGTACCGGCCGGCTGGTTCGCGCCAGCAGGAGAGCATGCCGGTCGTGCTGCCGGATCTCGACCTGGACATCCCGGCCGGCCAGACAGTGGCGCTCGTCGGCGAGACCGGCGCGGGCAAGACGACCGTGGCGCGGCTGGTCGCCCGGTTCTACGACCCGGTCGGCGGCCGGGTGCTGCTCGACGGCACCGACCTGCGCGACCTGCCGGACCAGGTGCTCCGCCAGGAGGTCGTGCTGATCACGCAGGAGAGCTTCCTGTTCGAGGGCACGGTCGCGGAGAACATCAGGCTCGGCCGCCCCGGCGCGACCGACGACGAGGTGGCGGCAGCGGCGCACGCGATCGGCGCGCACGAGTTCATCGCCGCGCTCCCGGACGGCTACGCCACGACGGTCGGCAAGCGCGGCGGCCGGCTGTCGGCCGGCCAGCGGCAGCTGATCTCGTTCGCGCGGGCGTTCATCGCGGCGCCCGGCGTCCTGGTACTCGACGAGGCGACGGCGCTGCTCGACATCCCCAGCGAGCGGCTCGTGCAGTCCGCGCTGCAGACCGTGCTGGCGGGCCGGACCGCGCTGATCATCGCGCACCGGCTGTCCACCGTCGCGATCGCGGACCGGGTCCTGGTGCTGCGCGCCGGCCGGATCATCGAAGACGGCTCCCCCGCCGACCTCATGGGCGGCGACGGCGAGTACGCCGACCTGCACGCCCGCTGGGCCGCGAGCCTGGCATGACCCGCCATCGGCGGGAAGCGGCGCATGGCGCTTCTTGCTGTTATCCTGCGGCAGGGGCCGGCCCGGCCGCAGCAGGAAGGCGATCTAGCCGCATCTTGCTGTTATCCTAGGGCGTGGTTCATCTTTCTAGCAGCGCGTATCAGTTTTATCTCCCGTCCCCTGAAGCCACCGCCCGCGGCGGTCTGGGAGCTGTTTTCGAACATAGTGGATAGAAATGGCCCCCAGGGGGGCCACGAGTATCCACGCTCTTCAAGATCCGGTGCTGAACGCGCCCACGAGAGCGGAATTAGCCACCGGCACCACGTAAGTGATAGAAGGATGAGTCCGGCGCGAAACCGTAGACCCCTTCTTGCTGTTATCGGCCTAGCGTGCACGTGTCCGCCGAAGCGACTCTCCGCATCTTGCTGTTATCAGCGCCGACCCGGTGGCGGCGCCGGTATGGTCACAGGCGGTCCCGGAACGCCGCGGCACTTGCGGCGCGGAATTAGGCGGTGGGTAGCTGGTGGAGTTCACCGACCTCAAGGCACCGGAACCGCCCGAGGGAATACCGCCTTGGAAAGATCCCGAGTGGGTCGCGGACGCGGATGCGTGGATCGACACCGAGTGCGCGCGGGCCGGGCTGGCACGCACCGGTCCCGCGCTGGCGCGGGGCCGGCCGTACTCCGTCGTCGCCCGGGTCCCGACCTCGGACGGAACCGTGTGGTTCAAGGCCAGCCCGCCAGCCTCCCGGTTCGAGCCGGCGTTGCTGGCCGCGCTCGCGTCCTGGCATCCGGACACGTTCACCGCGCCGGTGGCGGTCGACCTAGACCGGGCCTGGTCAATGACCCGCGACGGCGGTCCCACGCTGCGCGAGCAGCAGTCGGTGACCGCCGATGACAGCGCCTGGCACGCGACGGTGCGCGGCTACGCCCAGCTGCAACTCGACCTGGCGCGGCACGCCGCCGACCTGCTCGCCGTCGGGATGGCCGACCTGCGCCCGCGCAGCGTTCCCGGCCGGTTCGAGAAGCTGCTGGCCGACCCGGCCACCGAGCAGGTCATTGACGCCCCGGATGGGATCACCCGTGCCCAGTACCACGATCTGCGCACGCTGGCGCCGCGACTGCGCGATTGGTGCGCGGAACTGATCGATCTCGGCATCCCCGCCAGCCTGGATCACGGCGACGTGCACCCCGGGAACATCTTCGCGGCCACTCGTACGCCGTTTGACTGGGGCGACGCCGCGGTCGCGCACCCCTTCGCGAGCCTGCAAGCCGTCCGGCGCACCGCCGCCCGGCAGGCCGGCCTGCGGTCGCTGTCCCCCGAGTTGGCCGTCCTGACCGAGAAGTACCTCGAGCCCTGGCTCGACGCCGGATACCCGCGGCCAGTCGCTGACCGCTCACTGTCCCTCGCCCTCCGGGTCGCGCCGCTGGCCCGCGCCCTCACCTGGGGCCGCCTGTTCCCGTGCTACCTGGGCCACCCGGGCCCCGCCGCCCGCGCGGTCCGCGCCCTAGCCGCCATGCTCAACCCCAACCCACTCGGCTGAGGGTCTCGTCAGCTTTTGTTGACGGAGGCGGAGCGTCAGCTTATGCTGACGTACGTGGAGACCAGTGCTGAGATTGCTGAGGCCGCGGGGAGCGCTGACCCCGATGTGGGGTTGCGGGCCGTGGCGGCGTTGCGGATGCTGACCGAGCGGCTCGAGGTCCTGCAGGTTGACAACGCGCGGCAGCGCGGGTGGTCCTGGCAGGAGATCGCTACCAGGCTTGGCGTCACCAAGCAGACCGTGCACAGGAAGCACGGCAGCAGGAGCGGGAGGCTCGGATCACCCGGCGCGGCAGGCGCATGACCCCTCCGCTTCTGACCGAGGGAGCCCGGAAGGTCCAGATGGGCGCCTTCGAGCACGCCCGCCGGCTCGGCCATCCCTACGTCGGGTGCGAGCACACGCTGCTCTCCCTGGCCGGCGTCGACCATCCGGCCGCCGCGGTGCTGCGCGAGCACGGGGTCACGCCGGACCGCGTCGAGGAGCAGCTGATCAGGCTGTGGGGCGGCGGGCTGTTCGGCGACCTGGACAGCAACGCGCTCGCCGCGGTCGGGATCGACGTCGACGCGGTGCGGACGCGGATGACGGAGACGTTCACCCCCGAGGCGCTCAGCCGGGCGGGCCACGCCACGCACCCCCGCGGCTTCAGCGGATCGCGATGGGATCCACGCCCACGGCACGTCGGCCCCGGCATACACGCGAACGGGGTGTACCTCCCGCACAGCCCCGACCTTATCCAGGTCATGCGGACCGCCTTCGCGGAGCGGGAAGAACGGCCTGACGCCCAGGTCGGAGTGGACACGCTCGCGCTGGGCGTGCTGTCCTGCCCCACGGGGCTGGTGCCGCAGGTCCTGGCCGCGCTGGGCGTCCCGGCGGACGTGCTGCGCGCGGCGGTGACCGGCCGCTGCCGCGCAACCGGGGAGCCGCCGTCGGCGTGATCCGAGGGTTGGCGTAACCTACGGTGCGGGCCACGACGGAGGACGGAACAGCGATGCAGAAGCCCGGGAGCTACAAGCCCAGCGAGGCAGCAGAGCGAGAGTACGCGGCGGACGTGTCCGCGGCGGCGCAGCGCGGCAAGCTGCTCGACGCGGCGCGCGCGGCGGACATCGCGCTGCGCCAGGCGCAGGAGCGCCGCGCCCCCGTCACCGAACTGCACCGGCTGGCGAAGGATCTCGACGCGGCGCTCACGGACGCCATGCGGGCCGCGTACGCCGCGCAGCGCGCCGAGATCGGCCCGCGCGGCTACGACGACCGGATCTACCACCGCAAGGCCAGGGCGAAGCCTGCCGTCCGCGCCCTCACCGCGGAGGCCGAGCGGCTACTCACGCTGCGGGAGAACCACCGGATGAACCACATCCCCGACGTCCCCCGCGAGCCGGCCGTCTAGTCGGCGCTGAGCGTACTGCAATCGATTGGCAAAGCCGATCACAAGAGCTGGTGTCGGTGACGCAGTCAGCACCCTACGTTCGGTAAAATTGGGTGCAGTTCTTTTTGGGACCGGTCACACTTGACAAAAAGGCGGGGCAGTGGTGTGAACCAATGCGGGGTCCCGCGCGTGTAACAAACAAAGAACCTTAGCGGCACGCATCGCGAAGTTGCTTGCATGAAACGACGCGGCGCGGCAAGGTTGAGAGTAAGTGGTCTAGGCCACTTGGTAGGGGCAGGCAGGTGGCGCCGCATCCCGGGTGTCACGCGCAGGGCCAAGTGGTACAGACCGTGGGTTTGCACAGAAAACAATCAGGAGGCACTGACATGTGCCCGCACAATCCGCCGTGCCCCGATGCGCAAGCACCGGACCGCGAGGCGGCGCACACGATTGCGAGTCACCCGGAACAGGGCTGGAGCCTGCTCTGCAACGGTGTCGTCATCTTCGAGGACACCGGCGAGCTGCTGCCAGACGGGGCCACGATCGCCCCGCACCGTCCGAGGTGCAATGGCCAGCAGGCCCCAGCGGCCTGACCTGGCGTCAGTGGGGGGCGGCCGTCGGCCGACGGTCAATCCCGGGCAGCGTGCCCAGCCATCCGGCGACGGCGTCGCCGACCGCCGATGGATTTCTCGAGAGGGCATGCGTCTCCCCCGGGAGCACGACGACGCGGGTGGCGTCGTCGGGTTCCGGAATTCCGAAGGGATCCCGGTCACCGTTCACCACCAGGACATTCGTCCCCGCGGCGCGCAGTTCACCGTCCCGTGAGGCATCCGGACGCCCCGGCGGGTGCAGCGGGAACGCCAGCGCGATCACGCCGACGGCGCGCACGTCGCGCGCGGTCCGGCAGGCGACCCGGGCCCCGTTGCTGCGGCCGCCCTGCACAAGCGGCAGGCCGCCGGCGTTGAGCGCCGCCACGATCTCCGCCCACGCGGCATCCTGCTTCGCGGCCGAACCGGGCGCGCGGGCGCCTCTGACCCGGTAAGGCTGGGTGACCAGCGCGGTGACCGCGCCGAGGGCCCGGGCCGCGTCGCGGACGGCGAGCACGTCCGCGGTGTCCGGCGAGCCGCCGGCCCCGTGGGTGAGCACGCACAGGAAACGCGGGCGCCGGGCCGGGCGCTCGGTTTCCACGTGTGCGGGCCCGGCGACGGTCATGATCTCCACGTTTGGCAACCGTACCCAGCCGGCCCCGGCCGGCCTCAGGCGACCGCGATAACACCATCGCGCGGTGGTAGCTGCGCGTGCCCCACCACAGCGCGAGCGCCGCCGCCGCGGCGGTCACCAGGAAGCCGACGCCGACGGTGGCGTTGAGCACCGTCCCGGCGGCCAGCGACCGCGACGCCTGCACCGCGTAGTACATCGGGTTGAGGTGGCCGAGCACCCGCAGCCAGGTCGGCCCGAGCGACAGCGGCAGCAGGATGCCCGACAGCAGCGTAAGCGGCAGCTGCACCCCGGTGACCACGGCGGCGAGGCTGCCGATCTGCTTCAGGTTCAGGCCGAGCGCCGACGAGGTCGCCGAGCACGCCGCGGCGAGCAGCGCGAGCAGGACCAGCAGGACCACGAGGCCGCCCCAGTGCGCGTGGAAGCCGAACGCCTCCGCGACCACGATGACCACCACGCCGGGCACGGCGAACATCACGATGTCGCGCAGCACCGTGCCGAGCAGTAGCGCGAACCTGCTGGCGGGGGTGACCCGCAGCCGTTCGATCACGCCGGAGTCGAGCTCCCAGATGACCGGCCAGCCGGCGCCCATCCCGGCGCCGAACGCGATCAGCACGAGGATCCCTGGCACGAACACGTCGAGCACCTGGCCGGGCGGGAACGCGGGGCCGCCGGCGAGCGAGCGGAGCAGCGGCGCGAACAGCGCCAGGTACAGCAGCGGGGTGGTGAGCCCGGTGACCAGCCAGACCGGCTGGCGGAGCGTCTCCAGCAGCTTGCGGCGGAAGAACAGCCCGGTCTGCAGCGCGAACGTCATGCCGCCACCTCCTCGGCCGCGGCTTCCGCCGCGGTGTCCCGGCCCGTGTCGCGCAGCGACCGCCCAGTCTCGCGCAGGAACACGTCGTCGAGCGACGGCCGCGCGACCGAGGCGGCCCGGGTGGGCACGCCCTGCGCTTCCAGCACGGCGAACACCGCCGCCAGCGCGCGCGTCGCGTCCGTCACGGTCAGCCGGATCGCCCCGTTCGCCGCGACCGCGCGCTGGACGGCGTCGGCGTCCTCGAGCTCCCGCGCCAGGGCGGCCAGGTCCCCGGACGCTCCGATGTCGGGGGTGATCGTGATCGTGTCGGCGGAGTAGCGCCGCTTCAGCTCTTCTGGCGACCCGAGGGCGATCACCCGGCCGTGGTCGACGATCGCCACCCGGTCGCTGAGCTGGTCGGCCTCGTCGAGGTAGTGCGTGGTGATGAACACCGTGGTGCCGCCGTCGCGAAGCTCGCGGAGCTGGTCCCACAGGTTCGCCCGGTTCTGGGGATCCAGGCCGGTGGTCGGCTCGTCGAGGAACAGCACCCGCGGCCGCTGCGTGATCCCGAGCGCGACCTCCAGGCGGCGGCGCTGCCCGCCGGAGTAGGTGCGCACGGACCGGTCCGCGAGTTCGGCGAGGCCGAACACGCCGAGCAGTTCCGCGCACCGCCGGTTCGCGTCCCCCGCACTCAGTCCGTACAGCCGCGCAGCGAGCAGCAGGTTCTCTCGGCCGGTCGCGTTCGCGTCGGCGCCGCCGAGCTGGCCGACGTAGCCGATGCGCCGCCGCACCAGCGCTGGGTCACGGCGCACGTCCGCCCCGGCGACATGTGCCTCGCCGGCGTCCGCGGGCATCAGCGTCGTGAGGATGCGCAGGGTGGTGGTCTTCCCGGCGCCGTTCGGCCCGAGCAGGCCGAAGATCTCGCCTGGCGCGACGGCCAAGTCGATGCCGGTCAGGGCCGCCACCGTCGCGCCCTTGACATGAAAGCTCTTGCGCAGCCCGGTGACCCGGATCGCGTCGCTGTCTGGCGTGTCCGTCATGCGTCCTCCTTCTATACTCGGTCTCGATCACTCGGAATCGAGTATATCGCGAAGACGGCAAAGTCAAGCTATATCTTGACTGAGATTCACGTAATAGTCCCGCGGCGCCGAAGTCCAACGGGGCGCCATGGCCGTCCCGACGCTGGCCGCAGCGTGCCGTGTTTTTCATGATCACGGAAAGAAAGTACGTGTATAGCGTGCTTAGTTTCCGTGATCATGGACGATGAGCTCGCGCAGAGCCGGCTTGAGCGTCCTTACCCCAACGGCATCGCACCGGAGGGTGCGCACCGATCCATGATGTTGGCGAGTTTGGCACTTCTTGCTGTTATCTAGGTGGCCAGGGTCCTGCCGGGATTCAGGCCGGGTACTCGGGCAGGTTGTCCGGGTCCGGCCAGGGGAACGTGCCGTCCCGTAGCTGCGCGACGATGGCGCGCACCCACGTGAGCTCCGCGCGCCGCATCGCCTGCGCGTACTCCTCCTCGATCCCGAAGATCCGCGGAAACTCCGGCACCTCCGCCAGCATCGCCGTGGCGAACGCGTCGGATGACGAGATCTCCGCCTCGAGCCGGGCGGCGCGCTGCGACAGCGCGGCGATCGCCCGGTCCTTGCCGAGCGCGTAGATGAACATGAGCGGCGCGGCGAACGCCGGGTACTGCGCGTCGGGCACGCTGGTGAGCTCCCACAGCCAGTCGAGCAGTTCGTCGCGGCCCGCCTCGGTGATCGCGTACACGGTGCGCTCGGGCCGCCGGCCCTCGCGGCTGACCTCGACCGGCTCGATCAGCCCCCGGTCGGCCAGCCTGGCCACCGTGTCGTACACCGACGACTCCCTGATCTGGAAGGCCCGGTCGTGGTGCCGCTGGCGCATCAGGACCCGCATCTCGTACGGGTGCATCGGCCGTTCGGCCAGCAAGTTTAGCACCGACAGCGCCACCGGCGTCCGCGGCAGCGGCCGCGGACGCTTCCGCTCACCAATCTCACTCATCGCCGGTCACGTAGAAAAGATTATTCGTCCGAGCGCCGGTTACCGCTTAGCCTGACGGTGGGGAATGCTCTTGACCCGGGGAAGGCCCTAATGTCCCGTTTTCTCGGGGTACGTGTGCGCGGCCGCGTGCTGGCGTGGTGCCTGGCGGTGGTCGTTGCCGTCGGTGCCATCGTGGGTGTCGTCGTCGGGGTGCAGGGCGGCGGCACCGGGTCGGTCAGCACGGTGAACGCCGGGTCTGCCCGCGGGCTGGAGGCCAGCTACCGGACCGTCGACCGCTGGAGCACCGGGTACAACGGCCAGTACACGATCACCAACGCGGGGACGTCCACGGTCACGGCGTGGACGCTGGCTTTCCGCCTGCCGGCCGGGACGTCGGTCGACTCGCTCTGGGACGGCGACTATACCCAAGCCCAAGGCCAGGTGACGGTGCGGAACGCCAGCTGGAACGGCACGATCAAGCCCGGCGGGTCAGCCTCTTTCGGCTTCGAGACGAACTCCGCCGGCCAGCCGGGCCTCCCCGCCAGCTGCACGATCAACAACGCGCCGTGCAGCGGCCCGGCGCCCATCGCCGCCGCACCGTCGCCGTCGCCGTCCGTATCGGTCCCTCCCAGCCAGAGCGGCACGCCGTCCGCCTCGATCGCCGGGTTCGCGCCGTACGTGGACGTCAACCTGGACCCGCCCTACAACCTGGTCGCGACCGCCCGGCAGACGGGCGTGAAGCAGTTCAACCTGGCGTTCATCATCGCGAGCAGCGACGGCAGCTGCACGCCGGAATGGGGCGGGGTGGACCCCGTGGGGGATAATCCGGTCGCGGCCCAGATCGGCGCGTTGCGCGCGATCGGGGGCGACGTCAGGATCTCCTTCGGCGGCGAGGCGGGCGAGGAGCTCGCGCTCACGTGCTCCTCCGCCTCCCAGCTCGAAGCCGCCTACCAGCAGGTGATCTCGGCTTACCACGTGACCAAGGTCGACTTCGACGTCGAGGGGACGGCGCTGGCCGATACCGCGGCCAACGCCCTCCGCGACCAGGCCCTGGCGGCGCTCCAGCGCAAGGACAACCTCCAGGTTTCGTTCACGCTGCCGGTGATCCCGTCCGGCCTCAATGCCGATGACATGTCCCTGCTCACCGGCGCGGTGCAGGCCGGGGTCCGCATCTCCGCGGTCGACATCATGACGATGGACTACGGCGACGGCGTCGCGCCCGACCCGAGCGGGATGATGGGCAACTACGCGGTCCAGGCGGTCACCGCGGCCGACGCCCAGCTCGCCGGCCTGCTGGGGATCAGCGGCGACGCGGCGTGGTCCAAGATCGCGGTCACCCCGATGATCGGCGTGAATGACATCACCGACGAGATCTTCACGCTCGCCAACGCCCGGCAGCTCGAGGCGTTCGCCGCGAGCAAGCATCTTGCCTGGCTGTCGATGTGGGCGGCGTCCAGGGACACCGCCTGCCCCGGCGACGCGAACGAATCGGCGCAGAATACGTGCAGCAGCATCACCCAGTCGCCCGGCGCGTTCGCGCGGGTTCTCGGCGCCTATTAGACGGAGAGACTTAGACGCGCCGCAGCAGGGCCACCACCGTGCCGAGGATGGTCGCCGTGTCGCCGAGCAGCGGGAAGAAGTCTGGGTTATGCGCCATCAGCCAGACATGCCCGTCGCTTCGCTTGAGCCTGCGCACCACGGCCTCGCCGTCGAGCATGGCCGCCACGATCGCGCCGTCCTCCGCTTCGTCCTGCTCGTCGCGCTCGTCGGGCTGCCGGACGACGAGCCAGTCGCCGTTGGCGATCGCGGCGTTGATCATCGAGTCGCCGGCCATCGTGAGCAGGAACAGGGTGCCTTCGCCGACGAGCTGCCTGGGCAGCGGGTAGACGTCCTGGATCTGCTCATCGGCCAGCACCGGGATGCCGGGCGCGAGCCGGGCCACCATCGGCACGTAGGCGGGCTCCGGCAAGTCCCGCGGCGGAGTCCGCTCCGGCCCGGGCGCGCCTGGCGCTCCGGACGGCCCGGGCACCGGGGCCGTCCGCTGGGCGGGCAGCACGACCTCCATCGTCCGCGGCCTGCGGCCGTCCCGGTGCAGGAACCCTTTTCGCTGCAATGTGGCCAGCTGGAAGGAGACGCTGGCGGTGCTGGTCAGCCCGACCGCGTCCCCGATCTCCCGCATGGACGGCGGGTAGCCGCGCGCCTCCACCGAGTCCTTGATGACCCGCAGGATCTTGCGCTGCCGCCAGGTCAGCACGTGATCGGGATCGGGCTTCTCCGGCGCTGCCTGGGTCACCATCGGAACACCGCTTTACTTACCCAGGAGGGGCTTCAGGAACTGGCCGGTGTAGCTCTTATCGTTGGCGGCCACCTGCTCTGGTGAGCCGGTCGCCACGATCGTGCCCCCACCCGAGCCGCCCTCCGGCCCCATGTCGATGATCCAGTCCGCGGACTTGATCACGTCCAGGTTGTGCTCGATGACGATCACCGTGTTGCCGGTCTCGACCAGCTTAGTGAGCACGCCGAGGAGCTTGCGGATGTCCTCGAAGTGCAACCCGGTGGTCGGTTCGTCGAGCACGTAGATCGTCCGCCCGGTGGACCGCCGCTGCAGTTCGGAAGCGAGCTTGACGCGCTGCGCCTCGCCGCCGGACAGCGTGGTCGCGGGCTGGCCCAGCCGGACGTACCCGAGGCCCACGTCGACGAGCGTCTTCAGGTGCCGGTGGATCGCCGGCACCGCCTCGAAGAACGTCGCCGCCTCCTCGATCGGCATGTCCAGCACCTCGGCGATCGACTTGCCCTTGTAGTGCACCTGCAGCGTGTCCGTGTTGTACCTCGCGCCGTGGCACACCTCGCACGGCACGTACACGTCCGGCAGGAACTGCATCTCGATCTTGATCGTGCCGTCGCCGGAACAGGCCTCGCAGCGGCCGCCCTTCACGTTGAACGAGAACCGGCCCTGCTGGTAGCCGCGGATCTTCGCCTCCGTGGTGGCGGCGAACAGCTTCCTGATGTGGTCGAACACCCCGGTGTAGGTCGCCGGG
>Ga0335073_10014854_pt1 | contig 10903 bp, 7 predicted proteins | sample Lox_Sample_22_FD_207093 | JGI IMG/M metagenome (GOLD analysis project Ga0335073, IMG submission 207093) | Soil microbial communities from Loxahatchee National Wildlife Refuge, Florida, United States - Lox_Sample_2.2 | ecosystem: Environmental > Terrestrial > Soil > Wetlands | place: USA: Florida... | reverse complement strand
ATCGTTGTGGACTCGCGCTATGGATTCACGATCGGCAAGCCTGCCCGGTTTGGCCCGGGCAGCTATCCCGACGAGAGGCTGTACCAGGCACAAGAGCAGATGACGTGGCTGCATGGGCACTTCACGATGCGGGCCGGCGCAGATTTCAGTCACAACACCGACACAACGACATTTCTGCGCAACCAGACGGGAACATTCCACTACGCGAGCGTGGAGAACTTTGCGTCGGACGCGCTGGCGTTTGGAGCGTTCGGCCTCAACGGCCTGCTGAATGCGACGGCGCCGCACAACTGCGACCAGACGGGCAAGGCATGGCGCGACAGCGCGGGCGAGCTGCACGGCTTGGGCAATCTGCCATGCTACTCGTGGTATACGCAGACGATGGGGCCGAACCGGTGGTGGCTCGGCACCAACGATTGGGCGAGCTACGTTACGGTACAGTGGCGGCCGCAGAAGGACCTGACGGTCTCGCTGGGACTGCGCTGGGAGCGCGAGCAAACGCCGCCGGCGCTGTGGATGCTTGACAACCCGGAGTTGCCGCTGACGGAGAAGCTGCCCTCGCTGGGCGACGAGTGGGCCCCGCGCGCGAGCATGGCATGGGGCAAGGCCGGAGGCCACTGGCCTGTGCTGCGTATTGGCTATGGCATGTACTTTGGCCGCACGCCAAATGCGTTACTTGAAGCAGCGCTCACGCAGACCGGTTCGCTGAAGGGCGATCTGAATTATTTCATTCGGCCGACAGACGGCCTGGGCGCGGGCGGGGTGCCGCCGTTTCCCTATGTCTTCGCGGGCGAGCCTGCGCAACTGGTCAAACCAAATGTTGCCGAGTTTGCCGCGGGATTTCGCAACGGCGCGGCGCACCAGGCGGTTGCTTCGCTGGAGCAGACGCTGCCCAGCGGCGTGCATGTCGACGCCAGTGCAGTGGTGAGCCTTGGCCGCCGTCTGCCGGTCACGCTCGACGGCAACATTGATGCTGCCGCGAGCAGGAAGACGATGACGTATGGTGTGAGAGATGGCAACGGATCAGGTCCGATCAAGGCCGAGCAGATCACATTGCCGTTTTACGCAGCGTGGCCGGCGACCGGGGCCGATGCGGCGATCACGGGCTGGATCAATCCGCAGTATGAAGAGATCAACCAGATTGCCAGCCGCGCCAATTCGACCTATGAAGCCGGCGTGGTGCGCATCACGCGGAACAGCCGGCACGGTCTGACGCTGCGCGGACGCTATACCTTTGCGCATGCTGCCGATTGGAACCCCGATGAGAGCACGACGCTCAACGGTCCGAGTGTCTTCGATCCGCTGGATCTGCGGGAAGACTATGGAGCGAGCGATCTGGATTTGCGGCAGTCGGCGTCGGCCTCGGCAACATGGCAGCCGCGATGGCGGCTTGGCCGCGCAGCGGGCCGGCTTGCCAATGGGTGGGTGCTGTCGGGGATGGGCACATTCCGCAGCGGCCTGCCTTACACGATGCGCACGGCTGGGGCGCTGGCGAAGGAGTTCACCACGGCCGGCGCGGCGATCGTCGCACTCGAGCCGGGCATCAATGGATATGGCGGCGACAATCGCATGTACGGCGTGGGCCGCAATACATATCGCTATCCCGGCGCGTGGAAGGCAGACCTGCGCCTGGCGCGACGCTTCAACCTGGGCGAGATGGGCCAGCTGGAGTTGCTCGCCGAGAGCTTCAACCTCTTCAATCATCGCAACGTGACGGAACTCGAGACTGTGGGGTACACCATCGAGTCGGGCGGAGCCAATGGCAGCTTGCCCACGCTCAACTTTCTAACCGGCATCAAAAGCGGACAGGCAGAGTTTGGCCAGCCGCTGAATGTAAATGGGAGCGATTACTATCGGCAACGGCAGATCCAGTTTGGCGTGAAGATGACGTTTTAGCGATCTGCGCACAGCGGTTCGGCGACCACGGTGTTGCCGTTGAGCGCAAAGCAGGAGGCGCCATCGATGTCGGTGCTGTAGGTGCGGACATTTGCGTTCTGCAACTCGGCGAGCACTTCTTCGCGGGGATGACCATAGCGATTGTGCAGTCCGCAGGAGATGACGGCCCATTGCGGCGCGACCCGCGCGAAAAACGCGGGTTGTGTGGACGTGACGCTGCCATGATGGCCAACCTTGAGCAGCGAGCTTGTGAGGCCTGGCTCTGAGAGCATCGCCTGCTCGATCGGCGCTTCGGCATCGCCTTCCAGCAGAACCGAGGTTTTGCCGTAGGCGACGTGGAGTACAAGCGAATCGTTGTTGGCCGGCGCCGGGCCGGGCACATAATCGCCAAGGGGCGCGAGCACGTGAATCTGCGCAACGCCCAGCGTCATCACATCGCCCGCACGCAGTGAGCGCATGTTGACGTGCAGCCTGTGCGCCTCGCCGAGGAGCGCGAGATAGGGCGCGACCGGCGGATTGTTGCCGACCCACAGCGCGCCGGGGCGGAAGTTGCGCAATACCGCGGGCAGGCCGCCCATGTGGTCAGAGTGCGCGTGGCTCAGCGCGACGACATCGAGATGGCGAATGCCGCGAGCCCAGAGCGCCGGCGAGACGACCTCTTCGCCGATGTCGAAGTCCTGGGTGGCTTGACGAGGGCCGCCGCCAAATCCGCCGGCATCGACGAGCAGGGTTTTGCCATCGGGCGTGATGAGCAGGAGGGAGTCGCCCTGGCCGACGTCAATGGCTTCGACGAGCAGCGCATCGTGGGGATGATCGATGGGCCGGGGCAGGACTGCGACGAACCCGGCGCATACGAGCGAGCCGCATGCAGCGAGGCGGCTCCAGCGGCCACCGCGCGCAAGAACGATGGACACGGCAAGCAATAAGAAGAAGAGGGCGAACTGCCACGCGACGGGCGCCGGAATGCGCAGATCAGCGAACGTGAGCGAACCGAAAAGATGGACAAGCCACACGCCGAGGTGCAGGAAGAAAGCAGTGACGATGGCCGGAAGAACCGCAACCGGGGGCCAAACCGCCAGCGCCAGCAGCATGGCAAGCGCAGCGGGCATCAGCACGGCCAGCAGCGGCAAGATGAAGAGGTTGACCGGGAGCGCGAAGACGGTGATGCGGTGGAAGTACGCGGCCATGGGCAGCGTCATCGCCAGTTCCACGACACAGGCGACGACCACCAGCTCGATGCAACGCAGTACGAATCGAATCGCCCAGGGAAAGGCGCTCCACGCGAAGCGGCGCGCGATGGCACGCTGCAGGCGAGCGGCAAGCATGCGCAGGACAACACGGAACTGGGCGATGCGCGGTTCGAGCTTGACGTCGATGGCGACAAGCTGCAGGTCGCGAGTCGCGGTCAGGTAAGGGTGCACCGTCTTTTCGAGCAGCGGCGCGGCGACGCCGGCGATGGAGACGACAGCCAGCAGCGTCATCTGCAGGCCGGAGTCGAAGAGGCTGCGCGGACTGACGGCGAGAAGGCACAACGCCGCAAAGCCGATGGTGTTGAGCGCGTTGCGTTCGCGATAGACGAGCCGTCCGAGGAGATACAACGTGATCATCCAGAGTGAGCGCTGCACCGGCGTGGCGAATCCGGTGAAGAGAGCGTAGCCGAACGAGGCCGCGATGGTGGCGAGAGTCGCCGGCACGCGCGACAAGCGGAGCCGCCGCGCGATCCAGAAGAAGCAGCCCGCAACGATAGCGAGATGAAATCCGGAGACGACGAGCATGTGGAAGGAGCCGGTGCGCTCAAAGCCGGCGCGCAAGGCGTGCGTCAGGTAGGTGCGGTCGCCGGTGGTCATCGCGGCCAGCATGGCAACGTCGTCGGAGCCGAGACGCAGAAACGCGGGCAGGCCGCGCATGGCGCCGGGCAGGGCAAGCAAGCGCGAAGACGATGCACGCTGCAGCGAGGCGATACGGCAGGCGAACGAACCGGTATCCTGGCCGATCCGCTCCACGCGATCGATGGCGACGGAGGCCGTGGAGGTGATGCCCTGGCCGAGCAGATAGTCGCGGCGGCTCCAGGCGCCTGGATCGCGATAGATCTCGGGAGGCAGCAGACGCACCACCGCGCGGATGCGTTCGCCGCAGCGCATGGGCTGTGCCGGCGCGCCCAGTGGCCAGCGCACGGTGAGCCGCACCGCGCCGTCCGCTGGCGTCTGCGTATCTTCGCTGTCGGTGACGACTTCGATGTTCGCAAGGCGAAGATCGATGCGCTGGGACTGACTCTCGCTTGCAGGTTCATCGACGTTGAGATCCGATTCGCTGTGCACCGCGCCGGCATCGATGACTGTGCCTTCCACCGTGCGGAGGAGGCCGTCTGACAGCGAAAGGAGTTGCGGCGCGGGCGCGGGATGCGGCTCCATCTCGGCGCACCACGCGCCGAGGAGACACCAGAGCACGGCCATTGGAATCCAGAGAATACGCTGCGCGCGGAAGGCGGCAGCGATGCAGAGGATGGTAATCGGAGCGAGCGCAAGGAGGACTACGCTGGGTCGCAGCCAGGCGAGTTGGGTGAGTGCGATGCCCGCGGCGAAGAGCCAGGCAGCATGAAAGAGAGGGATGGAACTGGTGTAGATGCGCAGCGCCGACGCGGCGTTGGAAGACGCAAAGGGCCCGGAACTCGGCGGCTGCTGCATTGCACTTACGAAGAGGGTTGTTGCTTACAAGCCTATCAGGAACGGCGCAACGCGACCACTGTCTCCAGATGAAAGGTCTGCGGGAAGAGATCGACGAGCGTGATGGAGCCGATCGAGTAGCCGGACGCGGCCAGTGCCTGCAGATCGCGCGCCAGGGTTGCCGGGTCGCAGGAGACGTAGACAATCTCAGGCGAGGCGATGGCGGCAAGGTGAGAGGTGATATCGGCGCCGAGGCCGGCGCGTGGCGGATCGACGACGATCAGATCAGGTATTTCCGCGCTGTTGCTTCTGCGCAGAAACTGCAGAGTGTCAGAGCGGAGGGCGGTTCCGCCGGCGCCGGCGAGATTGGCGGTGAGGCCGGGAATCGCAGCGGGGGCAGACTCGACGGCGACGACACGGGCAAAGGACTCCGTGAGGCGCTTCGCAAAAAGCCCGACGCCGGCGAAGAGGTCCCACGCGAGCGCGCCGCGTCTTCCAGCGGTCACTCGCTCGACGAGAGCGTCGACCAGCCAGCGGTTTACCTGGAAGAACGCGCCGGTGTCGACGCGGTAGCCGAAGCCGGCGGCGGGATAGACGAGGTGTTCTCTGCCCCATCGGCCGAGCAAACGCGCATCGCGCCCGTTTCTGTCTTCGACGATGAGTTCCATTCCCGTGAGTGCTGGAATGCGCTCCTGCACTGCACGCGCCAGATCGTCGATACGGATCGTCGCAGGATGAGCGAAGAAGAGGCTTGCCAGCAGGGAGGATGCATCGGCGTTGCAGAAGAGACTCAGCTCGCTGGGGCGCACGGCCGGGGTGGCGCTACGCAGGATGTCGGCGATGGCCAGCGCGGATTGAACGAGAAGCGGCGCGGCGATCGGGCACTCGCGGATCGGGGTTATTGCATGCGAGCGGCGGCCGCGATAGCCGACGTTGCCCTGCGCATCAAAGGCAAGACGGACCCGGTTGCGATAACGCCAGGGCTCGCCCGCAAGCACGTCAATCGACAGCGGCACCTGCACGCCGCCCCGCTCGAGCGTCTCACGCAGGATAGCCTGCTTGAAGCTGAGCTGCTGCGGGTAGTCTGTGTGCTGATAGTTGCAGCCGCCGCAGACGGCAAAGTGCGGGCAAAGTGGCGCGATGCGTTCCGAAGCCGGAGTGACTATCTCTTCGATCTCGGCATTGGCAAAGCTGCGCTTCTCTTCCACGATGCGCACGCGCAGCTGCTCACCGGGCAGCGTGAGAGGCACAAAGAGAGCCTTGCCCTCGAGGCGCGCGAGAAAGCTGCCGCCGTAGATTGCTTTTTCAATCGTCACGGACCGGAGCGCGTCCGGATTGGGATGCGGCGTGCGTGCCTTCCGGGGTTTCATTGCTGGCTCATGTAGAAGAGGCTGAGGCGTGGCAGGCCGTAGTGCACCAGCAACTGCTTGGTTACGAACTGGTGCTCCACCTGGCGTAGCTGCGTCGTGTTCATGCGGGCGCGATAAGGGGCGAGTTCGCGCGCGGCGTGCTCCTTCAGCCCTACCAGCAGATCTTCAGGGGCTGCGGCGGTGAGCGCGGCGAAGAGTTTCTCTTCGAGCACGGTGAGCGTGCGTTCGAGGGCTTCAAGGTCCTTCGATCCGGGGCCTTCGGCCGACTCGGAGCGCACTTCGGCGGCCAACTCGCGCAGACGCGCCGCTGTGGCGTGACAAGCGTCCTGTGCGATGGTGGATGCGGCGAGCGCGCCGGCGGCCGCTTCAAGGTGCGCGGCGATCCGGTCGTGCTCGAATCCCGGCGCGCGCTCTTCGGACCTCGCTGGCGAAGCGCCTGCGGCGGCCTCGCGCAGCTCTTCGGATGCTTCCATGACGGCCTGCGCGCACCAGGCGAGCCCGTTGATACGGCGCATACGGCCGCGCTGCTGGCGCGCCTCATACTTGTCGAATGCGGCATCGATGCCGCGCAGCACCGCCTCAAGCGGGATGCCGGCTTCGCGCCAGGTCTCGATGAGCGCCCAGTCGAGCGTGGAGAGCAACAGCAGAGCGCCGCGCCGCTGCTGAAAGCGCTCTTCGATTTCGGTGAAGTAGTTGAAGTAGTTGATGCCCTCGCGCATGGCTGCGCTCTCAGTGCGCTCGCCCGCGCGGCTTGGCCGTGCGGTTGCGTTCAAACAGGATGCGAAGGCCATCGAGGGTGAGCATGTCGTCGATCTCGCTGATGTAGCGGGAGTCCGCGGCCACCATGCGCGCCAGGCCGCCGGTGGCGATGACGCGCGGCTTGCTGCCAATCTCTTCAAAGATGCGCTCGAGAATGCCGTCGACGAGCCCGATATAGCCGTAATAAAGCCCGCTTTGCAGATGGCCCACGGTGTTGGTGCCGACGACCTTTGCAGGCCGCTTGATGTCGACGCGGCTGAGCCGCGCGGCGCGCGAAAAGAGTGCATCGGCGCTGAGGCCCAGGCCGGGCGCGATGACGCCGCCGAGGTATTCGCCTTTCTCTGAGATCACTTCAAACTTGGTGGCGGTGCCGAAGTCGACCACGATGCAAGGACCGCCGTATTTTTCTACCGCGGCGATGCAGTCGGCGAGGCGGTCGGCACCCAGTTCGGTGGGGTTGTCGACCAGCACGGGCATGCCGGTCTTGATGCCGGGCTCGACAAAGAGCGGCTCGATCTGGAAGTAGGCTTCGCAGACCTGGCGCAGCGTCGATTCGACGGGCGGCACCACCGACGAGATGATGATGTGCGTCACCTGCTTGGGCGAGAGGCCGTGCATCTCAAAAAGATTGACGAAGAAGACGCCGTACTCATCGACGGTCTGAGTGCGATGCGTGGTCACCCGCCAGTGCGCGGCGAGCCTGGGCGGCGTCTCGTCGAGCTGATAGAGGCCGAGGACCGTGTTGGTGTTGCCGACATCGAGAGCCAGAAGCATCGTCGTCAATCCGTGGGTGCGGCGCGCAGGCCGCCTGTTGTCACAGTCACCAAACCATCCGCCGTCTGCACGCGGAGAAAGCCATTTTCGTCGAGCCCGTTTGTGACGCCCGCACAGGCCTGTGGTCCATGCACCTGTACGCGGCGGCCGCGCAGCCACGTAGAGACTTGCTCGAGGCGCGCCGCAATCGCTCTGCCGGCGCCTGCCGTACCAAGCGCGCGCGTCTCGCGCTCCAGCGATTCTAGCAGGGCCACGAGCAACGCCTGGCGGCCGATGGGACGGCCTGCTTCGAGGTCCAGCGAGGTGGCGGGCGTGGAGAGGCCGGCGGCAAACTCGTGTTGATGGACGTTGATTCCTATGCCGATGACGGCGAAAGCAACGCTGCTGCCCTCGGTCTTCGACTCGACGAGAACTCCACCGGTCTTGCGCGCGCCGATGAGCAGATCGTTGGGCCAGCGCAGATCGACTGCCAACTGAGCAGCCTTGGCGATGGCATCAGCGGCGGCCAGTCCCGCGGCCAGAGGGAGAATGGGAAGTTGCGCGCTAGAGAGCGCCGGCCGCAGCAGCACGCTGACATACAACCCCAGGCCCGCATTCGATTGCCAGCGATGATCGCCGCGGCCCCGGCCGGATGTCTGTTCATCGGCAAAGAAGACAGAGCCGTGGGGCGCACCGTTACGGGCGGCGGCCAGCGCGTCGGAGTTTGTCGAACCGGTGACGGCAGAGAAGCGCAGGTTGCCGGCAAAGATCGTCGATTGGAGCGCCGCTTCAAGAGCGGCGAGGTCATACACGGCTTGCTCGCACGGTTAGCTGGGCTCCGCCACAATGCTCATGGAGATGTCTGCAGCCTTGGCCGAGTGGGTGAGCGCGCCCACGCTGATGAAGTCGACGCCGGTCTCGGCATAGGCGCGGATGTTTTCAAGCACGATGCCGCCGGAGGCTTCAGTGGGGATCCAGCGTTTCTCCACGCGGATGCGGTCGATGGCGTTTTTCACCTGCGGGGGCGTCATGTTATCGAGCAGGATGGCCTCGGCCCCGCACTCCAGAGCCTCTTCAAGCTCGCGCATGTTGCGGACCTCGACCTGTACGCGCTGACCCTGCTGACGGCGCTCGAGCGCGTGGGTGAGCGCCGCGCGCAGGCCGCCGCCCAGGGAGATGTGGTTGTTCTTGATGAGGATGCCTGAGGCGAGATCGAGACGGTGATTGGTGCCACCGCCGCAGAGTACGGCGTATTTCTCGAGAACGCGCAGGCCGGGCATGGTCTTGCGGGTGTCGAGCACGCGGGCCTTGGTGCCCTGGATGGCGTCGACATATTGCCGCGTGAGCGTGGCAATGCCGCTGAGATGCTGCATCAGGTTGAGGATTACGCGTTCGCAGCTCAACAGCACGCGGGCATTGTGGCGGATGACGGCGAGCACCTGGCCGCCGTGCACGCGCACGCCGTCAAAGATTTCAGGGTGGCTGACGACCTCAAAGCGGTTGTGCGCCTGGGGGCGCTGGTCGAGGCGGCCATAAATCTCCAGCAGGCGTGGAACTGCGCCAAGGCCGGCGACCACCATCTCCTGGCGGGCGATGATGGAGCCCGAGGCCCGCAGGCCGGGGTCGATGGTGAGGTTGGTGGTGGCGTCGCTGACGGCCTTGTCTTCCTGCAGGGCCTGCTCAAGCAATGCATCAATCCGGTGGCTCTTCCAATCCATGCGTCTTCCCGCGGTTCACGAACTTGTTTGGTGTTTCTTTTGCAGAAGAAAGTTATAAACAACTTTCTTCACGCTGTCATCTGCCCCGTCGGTGATCGAGCAGAACGGAGCCCCAGTGTGCCGGTCGATTTCGAGCGCGTACCTCTGTTGGACGCCGGAGAAGGCCTCAACGATTCGCTGCCAGAGGCTCTGCCTGCCCTCTTCGATCTGATCCACCAGCCGGATCTCGCCCAGGTCGGTATACCAGAGCAGGGCCACGACGCGCAGGTGGTTGCGCACAATGACCCTGTAGTTGGTGAGCAGCAGGAACTCGTTGGGAACCGAGGATCCGCGCGCGTGCTGCGACAGGTCGACAAAGGCAAGGGCGCACTCGGTGCCCTCTAAATATTCGCCGACAGCATGGAGAATCTCGCGGGGGAGATGCGGCGCCGTGAAGCATCCCGGAGCGCCGCCGAAGAAGATGGGCGGCTCTTCTTTCCTGGGTGCGGCGGGAGCGGGGGCGGGAGCGGGGTCGGGCGCCGGTGGGGCCGGAGCGTCTTCGCGGGCCGCCTGGACGGGGCTTTCCAGGTGCTCCCAGAGTTCGCGGTAGGCGACCTGGATGAGCTTGAAGTGCTCCTCGGCTTCGAGACGCTTGGCTGGGTCGTTTTCGAAGCGGTCAGGATGCCAGAGCTTGGCCTCGGCGCGAAAGGCTTTGCGCAGGACGGCTCGGTTGGAGGGCCTGCGCGGCAGGCCTATAGTTTTCGCGTGCTCAAGGCAACGACCGCAGGCACAGGCCATAGGCGGCTACCCGGGGGGAAGGGCGTCGAGCGCGGCGCGGGCTTTTTCGAGCAGCAGGCGCGTCTCGGCCTCCTGTTTTTTGAGGCCTTCGACGACGTGGGCGGGGGCCTTGGCCAGAAAGCCCTCGTTGCCCAGTTGACGCTCGGCAGCGGCAAGACCTTTCTCGTACCTGGCGATGTCCTTGGTCAGGCGCTCTCGCTCGGCGGCGACGTCGTTGGGTTGAATTAGCTCGACGTTTTCTAAGCTTGTTTCATATCTAACGCCGCCGGAGATGAATCGAAACGGGTTGCCCTGAAGCGGGATATCCGAGAAACGAATTTTGCTTACTCGCGCGAGCCTGCTAATCACGGCAGCATTAGCGTCAATTGCGAGTTGTGCATCCGGCAATGCGTAGACAGCGATCGGAGTTTCAGCTTTTTCGGGAATTCGCTGTTCCTTTCGAGCAAACCGAACGTATCCGATTAACTCTTTCAGATAGGTCATATCTTTGGGAGTGCTAAGCAAAATCTGTTCGCCTATATAGTTTTCAACACCAACCGGATAATCAGTTAACGCGATCGACTTCGCCGGTGGAGCGCCGTCATAGACCGCGTGCCACAACTCCTCGGTGAGGAAGGGCATGAACGGCGACAGCAGGCGCAGTGCCGCTTCAAAGACTTGCACGAGCGTGGTGAGCGCAGCCGTAGTCGCAGCTTTATCGGCGGAGTCGCTGAAATCCAGGCGCAGCTTCACGATCTCCAGATACCAGTCGCAGAAGCTGCCCCAGAAGAACTGGTAGATGGTGCTTGCCGCTTCATCGAAGCGATACTCCGACAATTGTCTGGATGACTCTCGAGCCGCAATATGCAATTCGCGAGTTATCCAGCGCGCTTCGAGCGGCGCACCCGCCGCGACTTCGGGCATTCCGCCGAGGGTTGCGCGATCGACAGTGATGCCAATCTCCGCGGCACGATCCACATTCATGAAG
>Ga0335073_10014853_pt1 | contig 10903 bp, 4 predicted proteins | sample Lox_Sample_22_FD_207093 | JGI IMG/M metagenome (GOLD analysis project Ga0335073, IMG submission 207093) | Soil microbial communities from Loxahatchee National Wildlife Refuge, Florida, United States - Lox_Sample_2.2 | ecosystem: Environmental > Terrestrial > Soil > Wetlands | place: USA: Florida... | reverse complement strand
TGTTCTGGTTGACGGGAGCGGCTTTATCGCTGTGGTTCTCGTGGACCGGAGCAGCTATCTCGCTGGTTGTTGCCGCCGTTTTTTTTGCCGACTCAACAATGACCGTGCAGGCCGATACACAGCTTACCCGCCCTGCCGCAACTCTTCCCCCATCCGCACCCGCAGATTTGGTAACCGGTGTTGCGGCCCCGCCGGCCAGTAAGAAGCCGGTAAGGGCGTTCGACGCGCTGAAGGGAATCGCCACCTGGTATGGCAAGGTGCTGAATGGCCACCGGACCGCCAGCGGCGAGCGCTTCAACATGATGGCTATGACCTGCGCCCACAAGACGCTCCCCTTCGGCACGCTGCTGAAGGTCGTTGATCTGGACACTAACAAGTCAGTGGTGGTTCGGGTGACCGACCGCGGCGAGCTGCCAGACAATCACGTGGTCGACCTTTCGTACGCGGCAGCCAGGGAGCTGGGCACGTTGAAGACGGGAGTGGCAAACGTGAGGCTGGAAGTGATTGGGAGCCAGAAGCCGTAGAGGGCTCGAACCGAATTGCAGACCTAAGCCGGGCGGTCCTTTGGATCGCCCGGCGGCGTTTTGGGCGTTAATTGGATCAGCGGCTGAGGCCCCGCTCCCTCCGTAGTGGTGTGGGCGCTGACCTATTGCCGGCCTGGAGGCCGGCGCGACAACCGCGCTGGAGCGCGGCGCTCCGAACACGCGGCGCCCGAACATAAATCCGGCGCTACTGGAGGGTTGCCTCGAGGCCTTTGCCGTCGTCGGGGACGGTGAAGACGACGAAGTGTGATTCGCGGGTAAGCTGAATGGGCTTTGAGTCGACTGCGGCAGTTCCCTTCTCTGGCGTCCAGCCGTAGATCTCGGCGCGAATCTCCTTCCACCATGCCGGATAGGAGCCCTGATGCCCGCCGATGGTAATGTGCAAACCGTCTTTCGAAACCTGGCAGCTAAAGCTCATGCGCAGGAATGCGCCCGATTTGTAGGCGAAGCTCTTGCCGTCGTCCTGGTAAAGCTGGCCTGCGCAGTTGTCGCCGGCCTCGTTTTTGTCGTCGATCTCGCCTTTGCTGTCGATATAGAAGCGGAGGGTGAGCGGGCCTTTCGGTGTTTCGCTCGTGCTCTGGACCAGCGGCTCAATTGGCACGATAGCGCTGGCGCGCACGTAGACCGGAAGCTCGGCCAGCTTAGGTGTGACGGTTATTGAATATCGGACGGTGCGATCGGGTGCGCCGGGAACCGGCGGATCGGGCGGTGGCAGCTTGACGGGTTCACCGGTCCAGAAGTCGTACCAGCGCGCAGTGGGGAGTTCGACTGAGTAGGCGTCTGGTTCTTCAGGATAGGGCGATGGAGCAATAAGCAGATCGGAGCCCAGCATGAACTCACCGCTCGCGCCATTGTCGAGGTCGATGGGATGGCCGTCGGTCGAAGCGCTGGGAAACTCGAAGAAAAGCGGGCGGACCATAGGCAGACCAGTGCGCGAGGCTTCGTCGGCCAGAGTGTAGAGATACGGCATAAGCTGGTAGCGGGTTTCAATGAAGTGGCGGCGAATGTCTTCCTGTGCTAGCCCGCCAACCCACGGCTCCTGGTCAGCCGTGCCTTTTTCGGAGTGGTCACGGTCGATGGGTTGAAATGCGGCAATCTCAAACCACTTAGTAAGGAGATCCATTGAGGGTGAGCCGGCGTAACCGCCCACATCTGCTCCGGTAAAGGCAAAACCGCTCAAGCCGAGGTTCTCAATCATCGGCGTCGCGAGGCGAAGATGGTTCCAGGAACTCGAATTGTCCCCGGTCCATGTGGCTGCGAAACGCTGGCCCCCGGCGTAAGTGGCGCGCGTGAGGACGAAGGGACGCGTGTGGGGATCGATGGCGAGGAGGCCGTCGTAGGTGGCGCGCGAGTTTTCCATACCATAGACGTTATGAATCTCTGCATGAGTTGCTGTGCGCGTTGCAAAGCCCGGCTCGTCGATGCGGTGAATGACGTCAATCGGCATGGTGGAGGTTGGCGTGTCGAAGACCGAGGGCTCGTTCATGTCGTTCCAGAAGCCGTCGGCGCCGTCGCTCTTGAACTCTCGATAGAGCGAGCCCCACCAGGCGCGAGTCTGTTGGCGCGTGAAATCGGGAAAGAGGCTGGGGCCCGGCCAAACCTTCCCGGAATAGATTGAACCGTCGGGATTCTTTACGAAGTTATCGCCTGCCACACCGGTGTCGTAGGGCGGATAAGTCGGCTCGGGATAGTTGGCGATGTGCAGATCGGTAATCATCACCGCGTGAAGATCTTCGGCCTTGAGTTTCGCCATCAGCCCCTTGAGGTCGGGGAAGGTTTTGGTGTTCACCGTAAAGGGCCGGTTGTGGTCCTGGTAGTCGATGTCGAGATAGAGGGCATCGGCGGGAATGCGATCGGCGCGGAGGCGCTTGGCAATTTCGAGTAATCGGGACTGCGACTCGTAGCTGTAGCGTGACTGCTGAAAGCCGAGTGACCAGAGCGGAGGCAACGGCGGCGTGCCGGTGAGCCACGCGTAGGTCTCGATCACTTGTTTGGGCGTGGGGCCGTAGAAGAAGTAATAGTCGATTGGGCCGTTCACGCTGCCGAATGAATATGCGTCAGGGAGTTCCTTGCCGAAGTCGAAGCTCGAGCGCCAGGTGTTATCGAGCAACACACCCGCCGCGCGGCCGGCTCGAAATGTCATGAAATAGGGGATGGCCTTGTAGAGCGGGTCGGTCGATTCCTGGAACCGGTAAGCGTCGGTGTTCCAAAGCGTGAACGATTCGTTGCGGCGATCGAGGGGTCCGGTTTTGTCTCCCAGACCGAAGTAGTGTTCATCGATCGGCATCGACTTGTAAATGCGAAACTCGTTGCCGTCGAAGCGCACGGGACGCGCATCCTGGCTGACGACGTTCCCTGACGAATCGCGAACGGTAAGCTCGAGCGTAGCAGGGTCAACTGCGACTGCAAGCGCGGAGGTGCGGAAACTCGCGATTGCCGATCCGCTTGCAGAAGTTACGGCCACAGACGCGCCCCGAGCCTGCGACAGCACCGCCCACGATGCATCTTCGGGAGGGTTCTCTCCGTGCCATATGCGGATGCGCAGCACATCGTCACGCAGAGCCGTGACGCGCTCATGCACATCGCCGGCGCGCACTTCGATGCCGTTGAGAAGCGGAGTTACCGCGGAGGGCGGCCCTGCAGATTGCTGCGCCCAGGGTGCATTCGCGGCGAAAAACACTACAACAAGTGCAGAAAACGGACGAAAGAAGCACATGATGACTCCCGTATTGTTTCGGTAAACTGGATGAAAATGCGGAATGAGGCTACAAGTTGCGCAGCTAGGGAGTGGAAGCCTGCGATGCGACTACTTCGAGAGAGGACAGATCGGGATCTTCGACTCGTCTCGGTCCGCGCGCCTCACGCTGCTTTCTGATGAGCTTTGTTTTGTTGATCGCTTCGGTCGCGCCTTTGATGTCGCCGATTTGCCGATAGAGGCGCGCGAGCAGATATTGCACCGAACCGTCAATGTCACTCGATTCCCCAAGTTTCAATTGCTCAATCGCCTCTTTGGTTCTGCCGGTCTCGGCATAGGCCTTGCCAATGAGCGCATGAATGCGCGGGATCATCTGCGGCTTGCCTTTCAGACTTTTGAAGAGGTACGGCTCGGATGCCTCGTAATCGCGCTGTTTGAAAAGGGCTTGAGCCATGATGAGATTCAACTCGGGATCGTCGGGCGATTTCTCGAGCGCTTTTGTGATTGTTGTTTTGGCATCGATGGCATCGCCGTTATAGAGGTATGCGGTTGCAAGCCCGAGCATCGCAGCGGTATCGCCCGGCGAGATTGCAAGGGCCTTTTCGCACTCGATTCGCGCGTCGTCGTACCGCTCGAGTTGCTGGTAGATGTCGGCGAGAAGCACATGGCTGCGCGCTGAGTCGGGATCGAGTTGCTGGAAATGCGCGAGCGACTGAAACGCGAGACGCTCATTGGCTTGAACAGACCAGTAGAGCGCTTCAATGGAATGCGGATCGAGAGCGCGGAGTTGATTCGCGGCTGCGGATGCCTCGCGATTATTGCCTGTGAAGTAGGCGCAGGCCGCGAGCAGGCGGAGGTGCGCTGCGTTGAGCGGTTTGGGGCCGGCATCGATTTTCTTTTCGCAGAGCGCGAACTGGCCGGCCGCGTAGTAATGTTCGGCGGTTTCGTTGGTCGAGGCTTCAGGCGATGAATCGGGAGCGGGTTCGGCGGGCGTTGCATCACCGGATTGATCGAATGCGGCGAGCAAAGCATCGCGGACAGCGCCGGGCAAGTCGGCACTGGCCACTGCGGCGACCTGGTTGACGAATGCCGCGGACTCATTCTGCGGCATGCCTTCAAGAAGCGCTGAAGCATTCGCAGAAATAAACCCGCGGTCGCGGTTCCAAAGTTCGGCCAGCGTGCTGAACGCCTGATCGATATCGCCCTTGCCGATGGCAATGCGCGCCTGGCCGAGCAAAGCAAGACCGCAACCGGGGTGAGTGGAGCGCTCGGCGGCAAAGGCTTCAGCCGCGCCCTGTGCGTCGTGCTCACGGATGAGCGCCATGCCGAGTTCGGAGCGCAGGCACGGAGGTTGTGGGAGCGTATCGAGAAGCGATTTGTAGAGGCTTACGGCCTCGCCAAATCGCGACTGCTTGGCCAGCGACTCAGCATAGAGATCGCCGGAGAACGGCGACGTTTTGCCTTCCACCGACATGGTCCGCGCATCGACTTCGACCTGGTCGAGACGTGCGATGCCTTCAGTGAACCACGCCGAGCCGAGTTTGGGATCGAGAGCGATGGCGCGCTCGAGCTCCTGCGCGGCGGCGGTGAAGCGACCGGCTGCGATGTACGCGCGGCCGAGTGCGAGCGGCGCCTGCGGATCGACCTTGTTCTGCTTTTCGGCCCTGGCAAGTAATGGAATCGCCTTCATTGGCTGCCCTGAATGCGCGTAGTCGATTCCAAGAAAAAGGTTGGGTACGTAGAGCGAAGGATTGCGGCGATTGGCTTCTTCAAAACTTCGGATGGCCGCAGAGATTTCACCGGTGTTCTGCAGCATCAGTCCCAGATTGGCCCACAGCTCAGGCGTTTCAGGACTCATCTCGACAGCCTTCCGATAATCGTTTGCGGCTGCGTGGTAGTCGCCTGAGGCCTGAGCATGCTGGGCTTCGGCGACTACCGTTTCCAGGTTTGCCTGCGGGGCCTGCCGGCTGAATCCGATGGTGGATTCAGCCAGCAAGGTAAGCAGCAGCGTTTTGAAGAGACGGTTCACGTTTTGCTTTACCAGTAGAATTTTCCGGCCCATTGAATATTTCTGGGCGCGAAGGTCTGAGTGATGGTTCCAAAAGTGCTGGAGCAGCCGGAGCCTCCATTAGGATCGCAGCCTCCCCAGTGAGTTGCACCCGCCTCAGGAGAATAGAAGTTGGGATGGTTGAAGGTGTTGAAGGTCTCGAAGCGGAATTGTGCCCTCATGCGCTCGGCAAACTTCCAGTTCTTTTCAAGTGCCGTGTCCCAGTTCTGAAAGTGCGGACCGCGAAGATCGGAGAAGTAACGCGGCGCGTTGCCGAAGCTGCCAAATGGAGCGTAGGCAAAGGCCGCCGTGTTGAACCACTCATTGGGAGTTGGGTGAGAGGCTTTCGGGTTGGCGATCACGTTGGGTCTCGGGTTGCCGCCATAAGATGGCTGATCGTTGCCGAAGATGCCGACGGGGATTCCCTGTTTGAATGTTGCGATGCCGGAGATTTCCCAACCGCCCACAACCGCATCCGCGGCGCGGCCGAGGTTTGAGCCAAACTGCTTGCCGCGTCCAACAGGCAACTGGTAAGTGTAGCTTGCCACCAGCGCCTGCGGGATGTCACCCGCGTCAACGCTCTTGTCGGCTGCCAGGTTGTAGTTGTTCGCCGGCGTGACGCCCCAGTTGGTGGGACCGTTGTACGACCAGCCATTGTTGCCCTCAACGTTATCGAGGAATTTGGAATAGGTGTACGACACCAGCGCGGTGAGGCCCTTGCTGATGCGGTGATTGTAGGTAACCTGGAGAGCGTTGTACAAGGACTGACCGATCGGTGCATCGGTCTGTGAAACGGCGCCGTTGCAGTACTGCGGATAGGGCGAGAGCAACTGAGCGTTGGTTGCGCTGGCATTGTCGAGATTGCACGAGCTGGCTGCGATCTTTCCGCCGGCTTCGAGCGCCTTCAAGGGAGCGGCGAACGGATTGGAGGCTGCCGGACCGCCAAGCAACGTCGAGCCCATCGATAGGTATTGCGGGTTGAGCTGGTTGGAGTTATAGCTGCCGATGATGCGCACGCCGCGGTTGCCGATGTAGTTCACGTCGAGCTGATCGCTGTGGGTGATGGCGTACTGGACGCCGAACATCCATTGTTCGACGTAGGGCGAAGGACGGCTGCGGAAGACGCCGCCGAGGCCGTTGCCTAACTGTTGATACTCTCCGTTGGCGTTGCCGGTGATCTGTGCGTAGTTACCGCCCCATGGGCTTGCTGTGCTGATGTTGGGGTTGGGGGTGACTCCGCCGTCGAGGGTTGTGTTGGCGTAGGTCGCGGCTGAGAATCCGTCCTGATCTGCCGCGCCTGAGCTGGTAACGCTCTCAGGGAAGAAGATTCCGTATCCCCCGTGGACTACTGCGCGATCGATTGCCTGATACGAGAAGCCGAGGCGAGGAGCAACGTTGGTCCAGATGGGGTTATAGACGTAGCGGTTGCCAGGGCCAAGGAACTGCAGCGCGCCCATGATGGGCTGGTTCACCGCGTAGCTGATGGGGTTGAGCGCGTTGGGATTGAAGATGGAGCCCGCGTTGTGGCGGTAGGTGTACGGCGTTTGAATCTCGTAACGTACGCCGAGATTGAAAGTGAGGCCTTTTGCAGGTCTCCAATCGTCCTGGATGTATTGGCCGAAGAGGTGGTTCGACTCGAGAGGCGAATCGGAGTATCCGGCGGTAGTGCCGGGGTCAACGACGCCGAGCAGCATCTCTGCCACTCCGTTGCCGCTTGCTACGCCCGAACCTGCGAGCGGGTTGGGGCCGGAGGTATAGGTGCCGGAGAAATAGAGCTCGTCCTGGTAATAAGGATGCTGACCAAAGACTTGCTCAACGCCAGTCCAGCCGAAGTTGAGTGTGTGCTTGCCGGCCAGTCTGACGAAGTCGGACGAAACCGTGCCGATGGGACCGTGATTAGTGACAGCCTGCTGGTCGTTCGATCCCGGACCGAGCGGCGACTCGCTGCCGGTATTGACCTCAGGGAATAACGGATCGTTTGCCTTGAGGTAGGAGGGCAGTCCGAGCGTAGTGGGATCGAAACCGAACGACTGATTGTCAGAGGTTTCGTGCCACATCTGCACGCCCGAAGTGAGGTTCATGGTGAAGGTTGGACTGAAGATCTTGGTGTAGCCCGCCCACATGCCCCAGCGGTTGTTGGGCCGCGCGTTGCCTGGGCCTGCAGGATCGCTGCCCCAGTCGGCCGCAGCGCCGGTCTTGAACTCTTCCTTGTAGGAATAGTGGAAGTAAGCGTTGGAGGTGGAGTTGATGTTGTGGTCGACGCGGACGTCATACTCATTGGAGTGAGCAGGCGCGGTTCCACTGACCACCAGGTTGTTGTTGATTCCCGTGCCCTTGGCCGCTGGATAGTAGCTGAGCAGCTTGGCGCCGATTGGATCGGGGGTGTATCCCGCAAGATTGCTGAGCAGGTTGCCGGGAATGGGATTACGGATGTAGCCGCTGGCCGTAGCCAAAAGGCCGGTTCCGTATGGGTTCGAGGCGCTCTGTGTGTCGGGCTGACCGGCGTAGATCTGGTGGCCGCTGTGCGGATCGTAAATTTGGCCGACATAAATGGGGCGTCCCAGACTGTCGGTGCCGACCGAAGTGCTGCCGAGAATCTCAGAGAAGTTGCCGTTCAAGAAGTTCGAGTCAGGCACTGTGTAGGTGTCGACCGTTGGCGTGGAGATGTTGAGGTGCTCGAATAGACCGAAGACGAAGGTCTTTTCGCGCTGCGGGTAGAGCTTGGGAATGAACAGTGGGCCGCCCGCGGCTACGCCGACTTCTTCGCGCGAGAGCGACTGATTGGAGTTTGAAAAGTATGGGACCGCGTTCAGATCCTGGTTCTGGTAGAAGTCCCAGGCATCGCCGTGGAAGGCGTTGGTTCCCGACTTGGTGACGACGTTGACGACGTTACCAGTGCTCCATCCATATTGGGCGGTGAAAGAGTTGTTCTGGACCTTGAACTCCTGAACCGCATCGACCGAGGGAACGAAGATGACGCCGCCCCACTCGGTATCGGTGTCCCATGAACCATCGAGCAGAAAACCGGTGGTGCCGAAAAAGCCGCCGGCGAAGTTCATAAACGAGATGTCCTGGTCGGCATCGTCGGTGGTGTTCGTGCCACCGCCAAGAAGCATCTGTCCCTCAGAGGTATTGCTCACCGAAGAGTTGAGCGAGACCAGGCCGTAGACGTTGCGGGTGTTGAGCGGCAACTCTTCAATGGTGCTGGCGCCCAGCTCGGTTGCTACGTTCGAGTTCTCAGTGTTGAGCTGAGATGCATTGGCGGTAACGGTAACCGATTGATTCTCCGCGCCGATGACCAGTTGGACATTCTGCGTAGCAGTCTCGGAAGGGTTCAGTACGATTCCGGATTGACTGTAAGTTTCAAATCCTTTGGCTTTTACTGAAAGGATGTAGGTGGAGGGCGGCAGTTGGATGAAGGAATAACGGCCGTCGACACCGGTGGTGAACTGGCGCGTAATACCCTTCTCAGAGCTAGCGAGCGTTACGGTAGCTGCCGGCACGACTGCGCCCGACTGATCGGCAATTACGCCTGCGAGGGTTGCGGTGGTGGTTGCAATTTGTGCGTTGCCCCAGGGAGCAGCGCCGGCCAACATGGCGAACAACACTGCCAGACCGCTCCAATACCAGAGAGACCGTGCTGGCCATCTCAATAGCCAATTTGCATTCGTATTCAAAGTGAAGCCTCCCGTCGATGTTCCCTATCGGTTCAGGACTTTCAAGATTGAAAGTGGCGCATGCGCCAGAAGTCCGTCGTGATCGGGTATTGCACCGGCTGTTAATTCTGCCTGAGTTTCGCGGAGCTTGTCCGTGATTCAGAACAGACAATCGAGCTCGGGTAAATCGGGGATCATTCTAGGCACTTCAACCAAAAGGTTGATAAGGTCCTTACGGAAGAGAGGCTTGTTCTTAACCGAAAAGAGGGGGTAAATTCTTGCCGGGGCTAAGGTGAAACATCATTGATTTTTAATAACTTAGATCGAAGAGAGCGGGAAAAGCAAACAGGGGATGCAACGCGAGGGTATAATCGCTACTTTCGGGGCCGGAGAGTTGTATGGGCGCAGCGCTGGATGGCGATAACAGGGTTACATTGAGCCCGGCGGCGAAAAATGCCATCAATGAGCAGCTGGAACGACTGCTGGCCAGCTCCTATTTCAGCCACAGCAAGAGGTTCCCCAATTTTTTGCGATTTGTAGTGGAGCAGACCCTGGCCGGAGACGCGGACGATATCAAGGAACGCACCCTGGGAATTGAGATTTTTGGAAAGGATGCCGACTACGATACCGCCGCCGACCCCATTGTGCGAGTGACGGCGGCTGAGATTAGGAAACGGGTTGCCCAGTACTACCAGGAGCCGGCCCACCACGAGGAACTGCGCATTACCCTGCCCTCGGGCTCCTACGTTCCACAGTTTCACGGCCCAAAGGGGGGAAATACCTTCGGCCTGCCGGAAACCGAGCCGGCTCTCGTTGCGGTAACCTCGGCGGAGCCGGCCCAGCCATCTGCGCTCCCGGGCACCGAGCGGGTGGATCGACGCTGGGCTATGACGCCAACGGCGATTCTGTTTTTACTGATTGCAGCGGCCGGAGGAATCTATTTTGCCTGGCATCAGTCGTCAAGATCGGGATTGGAATTCTTCTGGAAGCCGGTGCTCGCCAGCAACGAGCCGGTGATGGTGTGCATCGCAGACCAGCTTAATTACTCTGAGATTGCGCTGCGCGACGCCGCGGAGCCGACCCACCAGATCACGCTCAAAGATACACTCACGGCTGTGATCATCGACGACCTGAACGCAACCATCAAGGTGGCGGGCATTCTGCAGTCTGAGGGCAAACCTTACACGCTTAAGGGCGAAGGCGCGACCAGCATGGACGACCTGCGTCACGGCCCGACAGTGTTTGTGGGCGCATTTGACAATGCGTGGACGCTGCGATTGACCAATCCTCTCCGCTACCACTTTGCCAACGACGCCGACATGACGCACCTTTGGATAGTGGACAGCACAGCGCCGACGCAGCGGCGATGGATGGTAGACCGAGGCGTGCAGATGGCCACCAATAACTATCGCGACTACGCGATCCTGGCGCGGTTTACAGACACCAATACCGGCAAGCTGGAGATTGTAGTTGCCGGCATCGGGCGCGGAGGCACGCGCGCGGCGGGAGAATTCCTAAGCGACAATGCCAACCTGACCCAGTTGATGCGCGCTGCCAAGGCTGCGGGCGACAAAAAGAATATGGAAGTTGTGCTGAGCACTCAGATTATCGACGGCGAACCCGGCACTGCAAAGATGGAAGCCAGTTACTTCTGGTAAAGCCTACTAAGTCAAGCGCGAAATGGTGCAGCCAATTACTAACTATCTCTACAAGCCAACTTACTAAGTCAGGATTTGCACCTCAGAACAGGTTGCCGGTAACCTGTTCGGCTGCGGTGCCGATTTTGGTTTTTATGTCTGCCATATTCAGAACCGGATCGTTCTTAAGCGACGAGCTGATGGTGATTGTGAATATCTGATCGCGCACTCGGCCCATAACCCGCTCGCCGGGTTTTTCGCTGCGCGGATCGACAGGACAAACCACGGCTTCATTTCCAACTGCATTCAAGGGAGAGGCGGGGCCT
>Ga0335073_10014851_pt1 | contig 10904 bp, 6 predicted proteins | sample Lox_Sample_22_FD_207093 | JGI IMG/M metagenome (GOLD analysis project Ga0335073, IMG submission 207093) | Soil microbial communities from Loxahatchee National Wildlife Refuge, Florida, United States - Lox_Sample_2.2 | ecosystem: Environmental > Terrestrial > Soil > Wetlands | place: USA: Florida... | reverse complement strand
CAACAGCAATGCCTCTGCGCCTCGGACGCCTGCTGCCCGGTGGGCACGGCCTGGGACGACGCCGAGCAGACCTGCCAGTGCGAGAGCGACACTTGCTGCCCCTCGGGCTTCATCTACGACCAGAGCCGGCAGAACTGCACGTGCGGCGAGGACTCCTGCTGCCCGCCCGACCACAGCTACGACCCCAGCGTGCGCGCCTGCGTGTGCACCGGGGCGTCCTGCTGCCCGCCCGGCTTCGCGCGCAGCGGGAACCGCTGTGTCTGCACGACCGACCAGTCGTGCGGCACCGGCCAGACCTGCAACCAGGCGACGGGCAGCTGCCAGTGCATCGACGACACCGGTTGCCCGAGCGGCTACTTCTGCAACCCGAGCGGCTCGTGCCAGTCGCTCGCGGGGTGTGCCACGAGCTATGACTGCCCGGCCGGCTACTTCTGCGACATCACCGGCCCCATCTGCTCGCTCGTGCAGTGCACGCTCGATTCGCAGTGCGACTTCGGCGAGATCTGCACGGCGGACCAGTGCGTCGCCGGCTGCCGGTCGACGGCGGACTGTCCGCTGTACCAGAGCTGCCAGAACGGCCAGTGCGAGAATTACTGCACGAGCAACGATTTCTGCCCGGTGGGCTGGTTCTGCGGCTCGCTTCAGCCTGGCCTTTGCTCGCCCACGCCGGAGAACTTCTGCTTCGACCCACCGGGTTGCAATCAGTGCCCCTGCGACTGCTCGTCGGCCACCTTCGGCACGACGCCGAGCCAGTGCCTCGAGACGCTGATCGAGGGCCAGATCTCGCCCTGGTGTGCGCAGGCGTGCACGGTGCAAACCGACTGCCCGAGCAACTTCGATTGCACGCCGACCGTGGAAGCCTGTTGCCAGAATCCCCCGGACGCGACCGTGGATCAGTGCGCATCCGTGGTTGGCTCGAGCACGCTGTGCCCGGGGGACGGGACGATCTGCGAGGCCTGGACCACCGTGGACGAGACGCTGCCGGAGTACCTTTGCACGAACCCGACCACGGGACAGCCCCAGGAGTACCAGTCGTACTGCGCGCCGCGCAGCGGCAACTGCCAGCAGTAGGCGCCCGGGTCACTCGAGCAACAGCTCGCGCACCGCTCTCACCCGCGCCACCTCCACGGCCGCGCGCCTCCAGCACAGGTAGATTGGATACAGAGCGCGCCGCGCCGGCCCGGCGCGCGGGTGCTCCGGCGTGAGCACGGCCACGTTGCCCCGGTCCACCGACTCCTCGAGGAAGAAGTTCGGCAGCACCGTGAGCCCCATGGCCGCCTCCGTGAGCGCCAGGATCTCGTCGAGGCTCGCCACGCGGCAGGCGTGGCGCGGCGGCAAGGCCGCTCGCGAGCCGAAGTGCGCCCGCCACCAGGGGCGCAACATGGCGAGCGCCTGGTCGAAGACGATGAACGGATGCGCCGAAAACTCCGCCAGGGTGCGGGGCGAACCGGTCCGCTTCAAGTAGTCAGGAGCGCCCACCGCCAGGAACTCCTCGGTGTAGATCAGCTTCGAGACCAGGCCCGCCGAGCGCGCGACCGGGCCCACGAGGATGCACAGGTCGAATTCCCCGGCGACGAGCCGGGGTCCCAGAGACACGCTCGAGTCGTAAAGGACCTCCGGCAGGAGCTCCGGGTGGCGCTGCCGCAGCGCCACGAGTCGCGGCCTCAGCCACATGCGGCCGAAGGCCACAGGACAGCCGATGCGGATCGAGCCGCCCACACGGGAGCTGTCGCCGCGCAACGTGGCGACTGCCTCTTCCAGCGGCGTGAGGCTGCGATGGGCCGCGTCGAACAGCCGCTGCCCCTCCGCGGTGAGGCGACTCGAGCGGCCCGCTCGGGCGAAGAGCGGGAAGCCGAGCTGGTGCTCGAGCAGTTTGACCCGCTGGCTGACGGCTGAGGGGCTCACGTGGCGCCGCCTGGCCGCGGCGGTGAAGCTGCGCGCATTGCCAATGTCCACGAGGGTCTTCAGCAGGTCAAAGTCGATGTCCACGGGCCGCTCCTTCGTTCAGCATCTCTTAACATTCGATTTAGAAAGTTGAAAAAGACTCGCGGCTGCCTCTCGCTTATGATTCGTCAGCCCGAAGAGCCGGGCGTCGGGAGCTCGCTACAATGTGGATCGTGCGCCTCGCCCTGAGGCGCCCCTACACCGTCGCCATCATGTCGGTCCTCATCCTCGTGATGGGGGCGCTGTCGCTGTCGCGCATGGTGGTCGACATCTTCCCGACCATCGACATCCCGGTCGTGATCGTCCTGTGGAACTACCCGGGTCTCTCGGCTGAAGACATGGAGCGTCGCGTGGTGATCATCACCGAGCGGGCGATGTCGACCACCGTCAACGGGATCGAGCGCATCGAATCGCAGTCGACGCCGGGCATCGGCCTCCTCAAGGTCTACTTCCAGCCCGGCACCGACGTCGCGGCCGCCATCGCGCAGATCAATGCCGTCACGGGCACCATCCTGAGGATAACGCCCCCGGGGATGACCCCGCCGAACATCCTGCAGTTCAACGCCTCCAACGTGCCGGTGGCCCAGCTGACCGCCTACAGCGCCACGCTGCCCGAGGAGCGCATCTTCGACTACAGCCTGAACTTCATCCGCGTGAAGCTGTTCACGATCCCGGGCCTCGCCACGCCTGCGCCGTACGGCGGCAAGCAGCGGCAGATCAACGTCGATCTCGACCTCCGGGAGTTGGCCGCCCGCGGTCTCTCACCTTCCGACGCCGTGGCCGCGCTGCAATCCGCCAACGTGATCCTGCCGGCCGGCACCTCGCGCATTGGCAGCCGCGAGTACGACGTCTTCATGAACTCCAGCCCTCCCGCGGTGGCCGACTTCGCCGACCTGCCGCTGCGCGTGGTCGGAGGCCGGCTGGTGCGGCTGGGCGACGTGGCGCACATCTCGGACTCCTTCGCCGACCAGACGAACATCGTCCACATCGACGGCAAGCGCGCGACCTACCTTGCCATCCTGAAGCACGCGGACGCGTCCACCCTGGCAGTGGTGCAGGCGGCTCGCGGGGCGCTGCCCGCCATCGAAGCGGTCGCACCGCACGGCCTGGAGCTGCGCATCGACTTCGATCAGTCCGTCTTCGTGCGCGCCGCCATCCGCAGCGTCCTGCGGGAAGCCATCGTTTCCTCGATCCTGGTGTCGCTGATGATCGGCCTGTTCCTGGGCAGCTGGCGCAGCATGGTCATCGTCTCCACCTCGATTCCGCTGGCGATCTTCTGCTCGATCATCGGCCTCCACCTTTTCGGCTACGGCGTCAACATCATGACGCTCGGCGGTCTCGCCCTCGCGATCGGCATGCTCGTGGACGATGCGACCGTGGAGGTCGAGAACATCCACCGCAACCGCATGCTCGGCAAACCCCTGACGCGGGCCATCCTCGACGGCGCGCAGCAGATCGCCGTGCCCGCCATCGTCGCCACCCTCGCCATCTGCATCGTCTTCTTCCCGGTGGTCCTCCTCGTCGGCCCCGCCAAGTACCTCTTCGCGCCGCTCGCCCTCGCGGTCGTGCTGGCGATGCTCGCCTCCTACCTGCTGTCGCGCACGCTCGTCCCCACGCTGGCCCGCCTGCTCATGGCGAGCGAGCACCACGGCGCCGTGCCGCACACCGCGTGGGGCCGGCTCGCCCGGAGCTTCAACGACGCGCGCGACCGCGGCTTCGAGCGTTTCCAGAACGCCTATGGGCGCCTGCTCCACGTGGCCCTCGACCACCGCGTCTTCACGCTGGCAGTGGCCGCCGTGATCGGCGCCGCCTCGTTCGCGCTGCCCTTCGTGATCGGCACGGACTTTTTCCCTGCCGTCGACACGGGCCAGATGAAGCTGCACTTCCGCGCGCCCGCGGGGACACGGATCGAGGAGACGGAGAAGCTGGTGCTGGCGGCCGAGGCCCGCATTCGCGAGATCATCCCGGCGGGCGAGTTGCAGACGATCAACGACAACATCGGCGTCCCGCCCTACTACAACCTGGGTTTCGTGGGCACGGACAACGTGAGCGGCATGGACGCCGAGATCCGCATCGCCCTGCGGCCCGAGCATCACCCCACGGCGGGTTACCAGCAGGCGATTCGCCGCGTCCTCGAGGAAGGGTTCCCCGGCTGCACGGCGTATTTCCAGTCGGCCGACATCGTGAGCCAGGTCCTGAACTTCGGTCTCGCGGCGCCGGTCGACGTCCAGATCGAAGGCTCCGATCTGGACAAGGACTTCGTGCTCGCTCGGCGACTGCGCGACCGGCTCCGCCTCATCCCGGGCGCCGAGGATGTGCACATCCGCCAGCTGCTCGACTACCCGTCGTTCCAGGTCGACGTGGACCGCCAGCGCGCCGCCCAGGTCGGTCTCGCGCAGCTCGATGTCGCAAACGCGCTCGTCACGTCGCTCTCGTCGAGCGCACTCGTTGCGCCGTCGTATTTCCTCAACCCGCAGAACAACGTCAATTACACCGTGGTCGTGAAGACACCGCTGCGCGACCTCGATTCGGTCTCGGCGTTGATGGCCACGCCGCTCAGCTCGCCCACCCAGGGCGGCCTGACGCCGGCGGGCCCGTCCACGGCGCCGGCCCAGCTGCCGCGGGCGCCCACCGAGACGTTGAGCAACATCGCCGAGATCCATCCCCGGAACAGCCCCGCCCAGATCAACCACTACACCGTCCAGCGGGTGCTCGACATCGACGCCAGCGTCGAGGGGCGGGACCTCGGCTCCGTCGCCGCCGATATCGACCGTGAGGTGCGCGCGCTGGGCCCGCTACCACCGGGGATGCGGATCCACGTGCGGGGACAGGACGAGGTCATGAAGAGCTCGTTCCGCTCGCTGGGACTCGGCCTGATCCTCGCCGGCCTGCTCGTCTACTGCCTGATGGTGGTCCTCTTCCAGACCTGGCTCGACCCCTTCATCATCATGGTTGCCGTGCCTGGGGCGCTCGTGGGCATCCTGTGGATGCTGGCGCTCACCGGGACGACGCTGAACGTCGAGTCGCTGATGGGTGCGATCATGAGCATCGGCATCGCGGTGTCGAACTCGATCCTTCTCGTGAACTTCGCCAACGACGTGCGCACCGACAATGCCGAGGTCACCTCTACCGCCGCCGCGCTCGAGGCCGGCAAGACGCGGCTCCGTCCGGTGCTGATGACCGCGCTCGCCATGATCATCGGCATGATCCCCATGGCGCTCGCGCTCGGCGAGGGCGGCGAGCAGAACGCGCCGCTGGGGCGCGCCGTCATCGGCGGCCTGCTGGTGGCGACGCTCGTCACGCTGTTCATCGTGCCCGTGGTTTATTCCCTCCTTCGGGTGCAGCCTCCCACCAAGCACCTGCTCGAGGCGCGCTTCCTGGCGGAGGAGCGCGGTCTCGAGCCGCTTCCCGAAGGAGGCACGGCGTGACCGAAAGGACGCGTTCGACCGCCTACTACACGGCCGGAATGGCCGCGGCGGTGCTCGCCGCGGGCGGAGTCGCCGCACTCGCCTGGAGCCGCGGCGCGGCCGTGCACGCCGAGGCCCTCGCCCGCGAGAAGGCGCTCGCGCCGGGGCCGCACGTACGCGTCGCGCAGGCGGGGCGCTCGGCTGCCTCCCGCGAGGTACACGTGCAGGGCGAGGCCGAGCCCTATGCGAGCGTCACGCTCTACGCCAAGGTGTCGGGCTACCTCCGGTCCATCCAGGTCGACAAGGGCGACTCGGTGAAGCGGGGACAGCTCCTCGCGGTCATCGAAGCCCCCGAGATCGATCAGCAGCTGCTGGCCGCCACCGCCGACGCCAAGAACAAGCGTGTGAACGCGGCGCGCGCGAAGGCGCTCGTCGGACCGGGAGTCGTCTCGGCGCAGGACTACGACTCGGCCGTGGCGAGCGCCGAGGTGGCGGAGGCAACGGAAAAGGCCGCGCACCAGGAGCGTTCCTACGAGGTCCTGCGTGCGCCGTTCGACGGCACGGTGACCGCCCGCTACGCGGATCCGGGCGCGCTGCTGCAGGCCGCGACGTCGGCCGAGACGAGCGCACTGCCCGTGGTCACGGTGGCCCAGATCGATCGACTTCGCATCTACGCCTATCTCGACCAGCACGATGCTGCCTTCGTCCGCGAGGGAGATGCCGCGGTCGTCACGGTTCCGGAGCGGCCGGGGCAGCCCTTCCGCGCGACCGTCACACGCCTCTCGCGCGAGCTCGACCCGTCGACGCGCACCATGCTCGTGGAGGTGGACCTGGACAACTCCGCTGGCCTGATCGTGGCCGGAAGCTTCGTGCAGGTCGCCATCGCCATCCCCGTGCCCAGCCTCGTCGAAGTGCCGGTGGCGGCGCTCGTCCTGCGCGGGAGTGCGACCTTCGTGGGCGTGGTGGGCAACGACGACCGGGTGCGCTTCCGCCCGGTCACTCTCGCCGACGACGACGGCGTCCGTGCCCGCGTGGCAAGCGGGCTCTCGGGCGGCGAGCAGGTCGCGCTCAACCTCGGCGAGGACGTCGCGGAAGGGGGGCTGGTGCAGCCCATCGCCGAGGAAGGCCCGCATGTCGTCGCGCAGCACTGAGCCCAAGAGACCCCGCCGCGCCAGCGGCGGGATCCTCGGCCCGGCAAATCTCGGTCGTCGCCATCGACCTGCGACCCTGGTGCGGGGGACCGAGCTGGCGCTCGCCGTGCTCGTCTGGAGCGCGGGCGCGGCGGCGCAACCGGCCGGCCATCCGACCGTCCTTTCGTTCGAGGACGCGGTGGCGCGAGCGCTCGCGCGCAACCCGACCGTCGGCGTCGCCGCCCAGGAGGTGAAGCGGGCGGTCGCGCTGGTGGAGCAGGCGCGGTCGTCGTCACTGCCCACCCTGGTGGGGAACGTGTCCTACACGCTGCTCGACGGCAACCGCGCGCTCGGCGGAGTGATCATCGCCCCGCAGAATCAGGTGATTGCCTCGGCGACGGTTACCGTGCCGCTCGCGGTCCCGCAGGCCTGGGTGCGCTGGGCGCACGCGCTCGACGCCGTGGACGTGGCCCAGCGAAGCGAAGCCGACGTCCGCCGGCAACTGGCCGTCGCCGTGGCCAAGACCTACCTCAGCCTGGTCGCGCAGCACCGGGTCATCGACGTCACGGATCGGGCTGCCGCCAATGCGCGGGCCCACTACGACTACGCGCACGCGCGCTTTGCCGGCGGCTTCGGCAACCGCGTGGACGAAGTCCGAGCCTCCCAGGAGCTCGCGAGCGACGAGGCGGCGCTCGCTGCCGCGCACTCGGCGCTGTACGCGTTGCAGGAGGCGCTCGGCGTGCTCCTGGGAGAGGACGCCCCCTTCGACGCCGAGCCCGAGGCGAAGCTCCCACCTCCGCCCTCCGTGGCAGCGGCGCTCGACGAGGTCCCGAAGCTGCGGACGGACGTGCTCCTCGCCGACGAGCGGCTCGTGGCCGCTCGTCACGTCTCCCGCGACGACTGGGCGGACTACGTGCCGAGCCTCGCGCTTTCCGGGATGCCCTTCTACGCCAACCCGCCCACGGTCACGCAGCCTACCACCGGCTGGCAGCTGCAGCTGGTGCTCAGCTGGACGATCTACGACGGAGGGCTACGCTACGGCCAGGCGAAGGAGCGCGCGACGCTGGAGGCGGAGGCCGAGCTGAATCTCGAAGGCACCGTGCGGCAGGCCAGGTCCGATGTCCGCGCCGCCGCGGTTGCACTGGATCGGGCGCAGGAGGCCCTGCTCTCGGCGCACGACGCCTCGGCCAAGGCGCAGCAGGCCCTCGTGCTCACGAACCTGGCGTACCGCGCTGGCGCTACCACGAACATCGAGGTCGTCGACGCGGAGCGAGCCGCACTGGACGCCGACACCGCCGCGGCCGTCGCCGAGGACGCCGTGCGGCAGGCCCACCTCGACACGCTGGTCGCCGCGGGGCAATTTCCCTGAGCGGCCTCACGGCACCGCCACACCCACGAAGGTCGAGGACTGATCGTTCGCCGGGTCGACCGACCCCACCTGGATCACCGCGTAGTCGCCGGAGTTCGTCCCCGCCGGCACGCCCACGGTGAGCGTGGCGGTGCCAGCATTCCCGATAGAGTTGGCCGTGAGCGAGAGCGTCGGCGTGAACGTCCCGCCATAGGGAACTGCTTGCAGCTCCCAGGGTGCCAGCGGGGCCGTCGACCAGCCCGTCACCTGGAACGTCGCCTGCGAGCCCGCCGTGACCTCTGGGACCGTCGACGGTTCGACGTCGGTGGCGAAGTACGTTCCGATCGCGGGAAGACACGGATCGCCTCCGGCCTGCGCCGCCTCGTTCGAATACATGCGAGCGATCTCGGAATAGCCGCCCTCCGACCATTCCGGCAGCACGCTGGCACAGAGATCGGCGATCTCGCCGCCAAGGGCGTGCCAGGGATTGCTCGTATCGGTGATGACCCAACCCGGTGAGTCGCTCGGAAAGGGATCCGTCGCGCCCTCGAAGAACTCGTGTGAAGCGGCCGATTCGAGGGCCGCGAGCTCGCCGCTCTGCCCGGCCTGGCAGTCTGGAATGACCGCATAGGCGAAGTCGTTGCCGGAGGCCTGGCTCTCCGCGTGATAGCCGGTCGCGAAGCTGCACACCACCTGGCCGTTGGCGGAGACCGACGTCGTTCCGGGAAAGAAGATCATGAAGATGGTCGAGTCCAGGGGCGACGTCGCCGTGCCGCCGGTGATCAACGAGGCGAGCTCCGTCTGAATGCCGTTGTCGTCGATCGACCCGGGCGCGGCCGCGGTCAGCTCGACGTCGACGCTGGAACCCAACCCGATCCCGTACTCGGGCCCCACGGTGCTGAGCCAATTCGATTTCACGAGAAAAGCCGCGAAGGCCTCCTCAGTAGCGCGGTTCCCATCGTTTGCGTATGTAATGACCGCCAGGATGGGGCTCGCGAAGGTGGCTCCATTCATGTTGGGAATCGTCGGCATTTGATGCGCCGCGGTCTGGAAGCCCGAAGTGCCACCAGAGCTCGAGCTCGAGGAGCCCGAGCCCGTCCCCGACACTGAGTTCGCGCCGGTCCCGGTCCCGGTCCCGGTCTCTGAACCCGACCCGGAGCCAGAGCCAATTCCCGAGCTGGAGGCGGAGCCGGAGCCCGAGCTCGACCCGGTACCCGTCCCGTCGGGGTGGGCACAAACGCCGGCCGGCGCACAGACCAGGCCCCCACAGCAGTCAGCGTCGCTCTGGCAGCCTCCCCCGAAGTATTGGCAGACCCCGTTCCTCGCGACGCCCGACAGCACGCAGCCCCCGCACAAGGCCCACAGCGAGATCAGCGCGACGCGGCCCGGCAAGGCGCGGTCCCTAGGGCGCGGCCGCCGCCGCTGCGATGTCCGGCAACTGCTCCCGCACGCGGGCGATATCGCTCTCGTACTTGAGCAAGAGGTTCAACGTGTCCCGCACCAGGCCGGCGTCGAGCGAGTCCGCCCCCAGCAGCAGCAGGGCTTTCGCCCAGTCGAGGCTCTCCGCGATGGACGGAGGCTTCTTCAGGTCCAGCGCCCGCACCTTCTGCACCGCCGCCACGATCGACCGCGCCAGCCGCTCGCCCACGCCCGGGACTCGCGCCCGCAGGATCGCGAGCTCGCGCGCCGCATCGGGGAAGTCGATGAAGAGGTGGAGGCAGCGTCTCTTGAGCGCGTCCGACAGCTCGCGCGCGTTGTTCGACGTCAGCACGACGCGTGGCACGTGCTTGGCCCGGAACGTCCCGAGCTCTGGCACGGTCACCGCGTAGTCGGCCAGCACTTCGAGAAGGAAGGCCTCGAACTCGGGGTCGGCCTTGTCGATCTCGTCGACCAGCAGGAGCACCGGCACGTCGCTGGTGATCGCCTTGAGGATGGGCCGGGGCAGCAGGAAGCGCTCGCTGAAGAACACCGCGTCACTCTTCGCGATGCGATCGGCCGCCTCGTTCAGGTCGCGCGCCCCGGCAAGCGCCTCGCCGATCTTGTCACGCAGCAACTGCGTGTAGAGCAGTTGCTTTGCGTACTCCCACTCGTAGAGGGCCTTCGCTTCGTCCAGCCCCTCGTAGCACTGCAGTCGCAGGAGCGGCCGTCCGCCCGCTTGCGCCAGCGCTCGGGCAAGGTCTGTCTTGCCGACGCCGGCGGGCCCCTCCACGAGGATCGGCTTCTCCAGCCTATCGGCGAGGAAGGAGGCGGCCGCGATCTCCTTCGACGGCAGATAATTGGCCGCGGCGAGGCGCGCGGACGCGTCGTCGATGCTCTCGAACATGGAGACATCCTACCACGCGGCGGTCTGGTAGCTTCGCGGGCGATGCGGGGACGCGAGCTCTCGAGCTGGTCGGTCGCGGCGGCGATGCTGCTCGCCGGAACATGGATGCTTCACGGCGCCACGCTGGCGGCCGGCCTCGGGCGCCTTCCCGGGGACCTGGGCGACACCCGGTTCAACCTGCTCGTCTTGGAGCATGGCTGGCGCTTCCTGCACGGCCAGGGGCACGGGAGCTTCTGGTCCCCGACGTGGCTGTTCTGGCCGCACGCGAACACGCTCGCCTACTCGCACAACCTGGTGGGCGATTGGCCTCTCTACGCACCGTTCCGGATACTCGGCCTCGATCCGGTCCATGCCTTCGGCGCCTTTCTGGTGCTCTGCACGCTCGGAAACTTTGTCGCGACCCTCGCCCTCGGGAGGGCGCTCGGTCTCTCGGTGCTCGGCTCGGCCGCCGCCGCCTCGCTCTTCGCCTTCGGCATGCCGCGGGTGGCCCAGCTCGGGCACCCACAGCTCCTGCCGCAGCTGTGGACCCCGCTCTGCTTTCTCTGCGCCACGCTCGGATGGCGAAAGTGGCAGGCGGGGCGTCGAAACGCAGCGTGCGTGCTGTGCGCCGCCGGGCTCGCCTGTGCGGCGCTCCAGCTCGCCGCCAGCATCTACCTCGGCGTCCTGCTCCTGATCGCGGGAGCCAGTGCCGCGCCAGGGGCCGCGGCACGCCTGGGCAGAGACCGGCTGAGAGCCTTCCTGGGGCGAACGTG
>Ga0335073_10014850_pt1 | contig 10905 bp, 14 predicted proteins | sample Lox_Sample_22_FD_207093 | JGI IMG/M metagenome (GOLD analysis project Ga0335073, IMG submission 207093) | Soil microbial communities from Loxahatchee National Wildlife Refuge, Florida, United States - Lox_Sample_2.2 | ecosystem: Environmental > Terrestrial > Soil > Wetlands | place: USA... | reverse complement strand
TACGTGCATAGGGACACTCACCAATCCTGCCATTTCGAAAACATACACCACGTAATACATGGTTACATTTCCACCCAAAAGCTGTTGCCACATCTGAACTGAGGTGCCACATAGTGTTCGCTTCCATATTCGAGGACCGAAAAGCTCAAAGAAGCCGACACCTTTTGCTTCTTCTGCGATTCGAGCAGCTTCTTTAACTTCACTATATTCTGCTTGGACGATAGCACTGTTCCTATCACCTTTGGAGTGTAGGAGAGCTAAAGTATCCAAGACTTCATCCCATCGACCTTTCGTAGCAAGCCAGCGAGGTGATTCTGGGAAGAATATCAAAGCTCCGAATAGGATGAATGCCGGAATACCTTCAACACCCCAAGCAATTCGGAATGCTGACGGACCTTTCACACCAACAGAGCAACCATACGAGATGAGGTACATGATGAGAATACCCCATTCTATTGCCCATTGTTGAATTCCGACAATCCGACCGCGAATTTCTCCTGGCGCAAGCTCGGCAAGGAAGACACATGTCTGCGAGGATGTTATTCCCACTGTTTGCGCGAGTCAGCACTTATTTCGGAGCAAAAAGCTGAAGAGACATCCCTGCAAGACCGCTGACGACCCTGCCAGCGATAAGTTGTCCAACGTTTTGTGAGCTGCATTGGATTGCCGCTCCAACAACCCAAATACAGCTAGCTACCATGAGAGCTCGACGACGACCAAGGATATCTGCAACGAAACCGGCGGCTATTGCTCCGGCAAATGAACCGGCAGACATGGAAGCAGTTATCTTGGTTTTGAGTCAGAGAACGCTTGATCGTGAGTAGCTGACTTGACTTACTCCGCCTTGAAGAGTAGATCCAGGAGAGTTGAAGTAGTTCAGATACTGATCCGTGCCTATCCAGGCGCTCATTGAACTGAATAGATTAGTCAAGTTCTCAAAAGTCATGCGGGTGTTGAATCGACTAACCTAATATCAAACCCAAACAATGCACCACCAATGGTGCCGAATGCGGCCAGGACTATGAGTATCTTAGTAACTTATCATGTACTTGGCTTCGACTGGTGATACTAACCATAGATGTTGCTGATGGTATACATATTGGCCAGACTTTGATAACTGGCAAAGAACGAAGTCGTTCAGTTTTCCACGCATTAGACGGGAGTTCCATGGTTTTATTCCGTGCAACTACAGTATCCGTATGGCTGGTTTGCGACAGAATGCTGATCGTAACGTTTTCCACCTCTCACTGAGCAGCAAGTTGACATGCTAGGCGGAATTTTCGCCAAATCGCCGATGGAAATCCCTTCCTATCCTAAGTTTTCCGTGTCCTCATGATGATTTGGAGGGTAAATGACTTCATCGGTCAGTGGGAGTTAGGGTTTGTACACATACGAAGCGGCACACGGTAGTGGAGGCGCGCATTACGGACTACGGAAGAATATAAGCGATAACTAGAATCTACATGATTCGCATCCATTGAGAGAGAGCTATTCCGTCTCATATCCATACACAACCCACCGGGCTCTAAGCGGAGATCACCGATTGACGAAATGGTTCGACAGAGGAGAATGTCAACAAGGCGGTGCAAAACTGCAAATCGTGACGTCAAAACCCATACTTCAGCCTCGTTAATGTGTTCTTACCTATTGATGTTTATGTGATGGTTGTAGAATATTCAAGCTGGATTCTTAAATGATTAATTATTCGAATCTTCATCGTACATGTTGTCTTGATATCTACTTGAGCATGAGCATTCTAATTGATTACGCATAACTGTGACCTTGTAAATGGCCATTAGACTCTGTTGCGGCATAGTTTATAGTTCAACGACGTTGATAGCGATTATAATTACTTTGAAATGATAACCAGGAGTATCACTTAGCTTCGTTCCGAACCGTACGATATGAAATCGCAAAGGTCTCAGCCCATAGGAATCTGATGATTTTGGGATTTCGGAGAACGGTTTGGATGCCTTGGAGCCTAAGCCATTAGCCTCTGTTATCATCATCACGAGCTTCTTTTCCACATGTTGCGAAGTTTCATCTCGACCGCCACTTGTTTCATGTCAAGGTACCTACCGGTAATTATTTTGGGTCATTTTATGATCATTAGCTTCGGTTACAACCATATGAACTTCAATGAGGGGCCTGCTACGAGTATCAGAGGCGACCATTGTGAGATCCGGAGGTTCGAAAGATACGAAGGACTTATGCCGAAGACAACAACACAGCGCCTCTATTTTGTTATTAGAATCAACTTCTTGGCCTTAATCGTGTCTAGATCTTATACGCGTTCATTTTAGTATGTTGTTCGGTCTAATAACAGCTTTCTGCCATCTACGGTTCCTGAGCGGCGCACATCACATCCTCCAACTACGAGTAATCTGAGCGGCGTTATCGATGATTAGGACCAATCGCAACCACTCTTCACGCATCTCACAAGCAGTGACTCGCAAAGAACCTTGAAATCATTACAGTTTACCTGTGGCCATCTGAGTCGAGTCATTTTGATGCGTCCATGGCGCAGTTTCACCGTTATGCACCTGTATCGCGGCTCTTGCACGTGCTCGGACGTTCAAGCCGACCGTCCAGCAACCGGCAACATCGCCCGTTTAGTTAACGACTTTCCTACCCTCGAAGTTGCTGCTGACGATCCAGAACATGTGCCTCCGAGAATCTTTTCTTTTTTCAGCCTTCCTTTCGAACCACTTGACAGTCGTCGTCACCCTCCTTGCTTGCACGTTGGGAGAATCCCTCGAACTAGAACCTCTTGCTCTATTTTCCATGCATTTCACACATCTCACACATGTATACTTCCTTGCTTACTACGTAAATCTTCCTTGTGGTTGAAACCAATCATCACTCTTAGTCTGTCAGTACTTCTCCTTTTCAATCGAACCACCGAATCTCTTTCTCCATGATATCTCCTCACCATGCCAGTAGTGTGGCAATCTACTCGTACTGCTTGCAATACATGGGATGCTTGTGCAATGTAAGCTTGTTGAAACGTCCAAATCGAAGTGCTATTAGCATGCTGGTATGCCATACAGGCGGAATTTTATGAATGCAATGTAATGTAAACCACCTCGGTTGTTCACGAGCGGTATATTGGGTGCGTGATCTTAACTCGAAGAGGTAAACTAGTGGGTTATAACCAACATATCGCGCACATGGTTGGCCCCACCATCAGACTTCAAATGCTTGCCGTGTCTGTCTATGTGTAGCCTATGCGATTTCTTCATATTCTTTCTCCATATTCTCTGGGTCGTCTCTTTTCCTGGGGATTTACATTTCATCAACGTCCACTATCGTTCTCAAGTCATACTCACAACTTTAACTTCCTTCGCTCCTACCATAACCACGCACCGATGTTGTCGTGGTTTTTTCGGTGCATTCCACTATGGAGCACGATCATATTCCTGTTTATAACCATCCAAGCCTTTCGAGATTCTATGGCTTTTGTTCAATCATCGACTGACGAGGCATTTCTCACTCAATCGACATGCTTTACACAGGAATGCTTGCAGTCTTTGACGGTGGCACAACTTCTTTACGTGATTTACACTCTGATTATGCAAATACAATTCATGATTTGGACACCTCAAATCACACTTGCTCTCTACCAGCATGCAAGGAAGGTCAAAGCAGTTCGAGAGTGTCGTATTGCGAAGAATATTGCCTCTCTACATCGCAAGTCGGAAGATTTCGGTAATGAATCTGACAGTGATGATTCTATTGCCATTGAACTTCCGGATCAAACGTCAATCGAAGATAGTATTTTACATGCAATCATTATTCCGAACTATACAGAAGACTTGGATACGTTGAGAGAGACCTTATCGGTTCTAGCAAGACATCCTCGAGCTCAACAACAATATGAGGTAGGAATTCATCAAACAATTTACACAACAAGGCTAACGCGCACTCAGATTTACCTAGCAATGGAAGAAAAGGAAGTTGGATCTCCTCTGAAAGCCTCAAGACTGATATCTGAATACGGAGATGGGAAGATCTTTCGAAATATTCGAAGTACTTTCCATCCTGCAAATGTTCCTGGAGAACTTGCTGGCAAAAGTTCTAATGTTGCACATGCTGCAAGTGTCATTCTCGAGAAGTATCATGCCTCATCGGACGCAGACAATGTGATCATCACAGTCATTGATGGTATGCTCATGTCAATTGGAAATATCCATCAGGAAGCTAACATGTCATAGCCGACACACATTTACTTCAAGATTACTTCTCGGAACTTCGCAGGTTTCACTGTACTTATCCTGAAACAGCAGAGCAAACGATTTACACTTGTCCAATCGTATTCGATCGCAACTCGAATGAGTCTCCAGTTCTTGTCCGTTGCGCAGACATTTTCTGGTGCTGGGCCGGAGTTTCTTTAGAATGGCATCCACTTCAAATTCCTATCTCAGTCTACTCGATTCCTTATCGACTGGCTGAGTCCGTCGATGGTTGGGATACTGGTCCAGGAGCCATCGGAGAGGATATGCATATGTTGTTGAAATGTTTCTGGTCAAGTAATGGTCGGGTACGAACACGAGTGATATACAGCGCTGCAAGTCAATGCGACATCTCAGGATCCAGAAAGAAAGGTTGTTTCCCAATCGACATCAATAGTCACCGCGCACGTTTTGCACAGGCTACTCGACATATGTGGGGTTCTTTGGACACTGGTTATTCGATCATGCAATGGCTCCGATCACCTCATTTGCCAAATCTGAAGCATTTTGCTATCGCACATATCCTTTGGCAGACGCATTTCTACCCGGTACATATCACCATCAGCCTGGTTATCAGTTCATTGTATTCAGCGATTTTGGGAGAGAACTTCCACCCAGCATTCACCTTGCTTAGCAACATGAGAAGCTACGTCGGAATTGTTTCTGTCATTGGTATCAACATAGGGTTCTATACCTTCGACATGTACCACAACGCATGTGCGGAGGCAAGAGCTCAAGATATGGCAGGAATACCGTCACTTATATCACCGCGAAAAAAATGGCATTGGTCATTCATTGCTGAACGATTCGTAATTCCTTTTGCCGGCATCTTATACGGTTCAATCCCGGCAGCAATCGCAGAGTTTTGTCACCTTTGGACTGATCGTTTGGCATATGTTGTCAGCAAGAAGCCATCATTTTCCCTTCCGACAATTATGCGTAGCTCATAAAAGATACTGTGCGAAGCTGCCGATGATGCTTCTAAGATGTATGCAAGACATAGATCATAAAGGACTTGTAAATATAATAGCCAGGATTTCGTTAAAGATTCATGCATATGAAGTAAAGCTCTGGAATTCGATAATATAGCCAGTTGATAGTTAGTCTAGGACGCCATCGTATCCACAAGTTTGGGAATTTTACCTCAATCTTCGATTTTCTTTGCATTGAAAACAGGTCAAGAACTAAATCGCAACCAATGAAGGTATCAGTCCGTCTAGGAGCAGTAGCTACGTTTAAGGACGTCGATGTCACTGTAGAATTGGCCGATTGTGATCCTGATGTGGAAGAAGTAGGCGGCTACAGTACCACTACTAGGTTCTGTAGTATTTTTCGAATTATACGGGGAAGCAGTAAGGGTATGCGTAGCGCCACCAGCCGTCCATGTATATACTGAACCACTTGGAGGACTCGTAACACTCCAGAGAAGTCTAGTAAAGTTTGTGTCGTACGAGGTGGTAGACTTGAGCCGGCATAGTAAGTACTGGAGTGAAATTTGCGTTTATCATCAGAACACAACTAGATAAAAGCCATGTTACTTGAAGCCAACCATAACTGTGAGCGTTAAAGTGTTCGATAGCCTGGCTAGGTGTCTTAAGGCAGTCGTTATTAGCTAAATATAGCTACAACGTGTCACTAGATACGCGTATTTGAGGTTCAATCGAATAGCTCGAACAAGCTTCGATTCAATTCAGTTTGTAGAAATGACATTCAGCAGTCTTAGACTTGCCAGGTGCGTCTTGAATAGACGTATTCTACAACTCACGCAATGGGTTCGAATGCGTGAAGATCTAATATGCTTCTGGATCAGATAGAACTACGTCCACAAATAGACTTCTGATCTGGTACATCTATGTAATGACGCGGCTAACCTCGAATTCATCCTGTAAGATCATTAGTATTGGAAGCTTTCCACTAATTCCAGGCATACCTCAAGTCCTCCGGGAGTAATCAAGCATAGAACTCCTTCACTGCGTAGTCGGTCGTGATGTCTGACGAATTCCCGATATTTTGGAGCTCCAGGACGAACTACATTATCGGCAACAATCACTGCTCCAACCTTTAGGCATCCAAGACTCTCGATAGTCCGGAATTCTGAAACATAGAGCTCTTCCACATGGTCAATTAAGTAGAAATCAGGTTGATCAATCCTTCCATCCGCTTTCATGGCTCTGAGAGAATCCGAAGCAGGACCTACAACCACTTTCACAACGTCAGATAGACCAGCAAATTCAACAAGCTCTTCAATGATTGTGGCGAACTGTTTTTCCAATTCCAAACTCCACACTTGAGCTTTTGTGTCGTATGAGCGCATGGTGTCTCCAACAAGTATTGCCGAATATCCAACATATCCACCAACTTCCACAAATACCTTTGGCTTTTCGGCAATGATCATTTCGGTGAGTATTTTGGCTTTATTCTCACCTAGGCTGATTAGAAATTCTTTCTGACCAGAGAATTCATCCATTGCTGCAAGAATCGCACTAGGATTGCCTTTGAGGGAAGGTTGAGAAAGAATATATGAATGAACTTGTTGCTCGCGACCATCATGAGACTGTTGAATGTGAGGAAACTGATATATTGGCAAATCTTAGTTACGTACCTCTATTCCTGTCATGAAAGTCTTTTCGACGCCTGGATATTTCTCTATGATAGCATTGATTCTACTTTGTTCCATTGTGATTTGAACCAATACGTAATATCTTCACGCCCGTAGTTGATTTCTATAAACAGTGCAGATTTTTGATATTGGAAACGGAATAGTTCCGAAAGATGAAGATGCAATGTGCGGTTTGAATGACAGTTGACCTTCTAATTGTGTGATAGTGTAAAATGTACGCTGACTCCTGCGAATCCTTCCGCAAATCAGGAAGGTCGGAATTGAGATTTCGTGGTGCAACCTCTCGCGCTCGACAATCAACCAACGTGAGAAGCTCTTGTTAGCTTTGAATGGCAGGTCGTCTTGTTTTCTACTTCTTCGACTTCTAATATCTCTCTTACTCTGCACGTGGCTTGAAATATATTGCACCAATGTTGTTTAGGCAGTCTGCATTGTCTGGCAATCGGAAAATTCATATATGGACCTAAATGTCACAATGCGACTTCTGTATGATCACCAATGCATAGATCCATGCCTCATTCAAGATGATTCACATTTCGTTCATATGGTTTTGCTTCACAGTCATGTCACTAGTTAAAAGTGGCTTTGCTGCACCGACAAGCAAATTGCGGCGTCAAGACGATGTGACATTTGCTATCGAGTATCCTTTTGATCAGCAAAAGCTCAGATTCACCAGAGATGGGACATTTCAAATCAGCGTTTTCAATGACTTGCATTATGGCGAAGGTATGTCAAGCCATGATTTTCTTACAAGTGAAGATCGCGATACTTATAATCCAGCTTTCCATCGTCGAATATTGTACTGATATTTCATAGCGGAAGATCTTACATGGGGTCCACAGCAAGATGTCAACTCGACTCGTGTTATGAACACTGTTCTGGACAATGAATGTCCGCAATTGGTTGTCTTGAATGGCGACCTCATAACCGGAGAGAACACATTTTTGCAAAACTCAACCGACTACGTTGATGAAATTGTAGCTCCACTCGTTCGGCGCCGATTACTTTGGGCATCAACATATGGAAATCACGATAATGATTATAATCTGTCAACCAAAAACATTCTAGCAAGAGAACATAGATATCCTTACTCGTTGACGAACAGCATGGTTCAGGTAAACTTGCTGGTGTTTCGAACTATTATCTTCCGATTTATGCGTACAGTGAATTTGACATTTACGATGAGGTACCAGAAGTTCTTCTATGGTTCTTTGATAGTCGAGGTGGTAATTACTACCAAGAACTTAGCTCAGATGGTTCCGAAGTGCCACAAGGAAATTGGGTTGATGAATCCGTAAGTACCGTTTCTTTCAATGTCATTTGATTAATACTTTACACATCTTCTAACCAAAGTATCCATGTCGTGATGTATAACGGAATATAAGAGACGTACTGACACCGAAAAGCTCTCATATAGAATTCTACGCAAGCTGACAAAGAGACAACAGGTTTCGAACTGGTTCAGTGAAACAAACAAAGAGCTTGTCACTCGATATGGTAGAACGATTCCATCTCTGGCCTTCTATCACATTCCAGTCAATGCAATGTTGGCTTTCCAGGAAACAGGAGTGAACCCGAATGAGGAACCAGGAATCAATGACGACAATCCATTGGCTCAACAAGGTTACACGGCAGGAAAAGGTGGTATCAGTGGCATTGTGTACAACTATAGTGGTCAAGATATTCCGTTTATGCAAGCCATGCTTGGAATTGAAGGCCTTATAGCTACATTCAGTGGTCATGATCACGGTGATGATTGGTGTGTGAGATGGGATTCGGAGTTGTCGGGTATGAATTTAACAGGGAATGGTTTGATTTTGTGCTTTGGTCGACATAGTGGATATGGTGGATATGGATCTTGGACTCGTGGTTCACGTCAAATTGTGCTCGATCAGAAAACATTAGCATTTCATGAAGTTCAATCATGGGTAAGGCTTGAGGATTCGAGTATCTCTGGTAAGGTTACATTGAATTCTACGTTTGGAATTGATAAATATCCTGCCGTGGCAGACACGTTTACTTAGATCGCCAAATTTTCTATACGGCATGAAAAGAATGGACTTGAAATCGAAGAACCAAGAACATATAAGTGATCTTACCCTAATTGACTTATCATGCGTTTCATTGCGTCAAAGAATGAGAAATTGGCGCTGTGAAGAGCTTGACTGAAGACCTAGTGATGACTCTCATTTCGAAATGCTACGTGAAATATTCGGCTTGCTTTCATCGAGCTTGATACCAGTACCGTATCGACCCTCAAACTTTGAATCAACTCCATACTGTGTATCAGAAACTACTTCAAGAGCTGATTGAGAGAGAGTAGTGGTTAGGTGTTGAAGCGAAGCATCAGACATTTGACCCATCCATTGTGTCGATCCACGTCCAGCAGTGACACGTTTGGCCAAAATTAAATCTCCAATTGTTGAGACAATCACTTGATGACCATTCTCGGCTAATGATACATCTTCCAAGATATTGACTCGTTCCTCAACAGCTTTTTCTGATGCTTCAGCACAAATAGCCAAACCCTGTTTCGTACTGTTAAGTTCTTCTTGTATCCTGTCACGTTCAGTTTGTTGTTCATCTGACAAATTGCTAGAAGCTGAGTAAAGAGCCTGAAGTCGATTTTCGATGTCTTGAAGATGGGATTCCAACTTTGAAGTTGTGATCGTAAGAGTTCCTTTGCACAATTCCAGAGTGTCGCTGGTAGTTGAACGAGCTAATATGAGGCCATTTAGAGAACTGATAGGACCTTGATTGCCTCTTGACGGAGTTGAAATATCCTGAAAGACTCCTGGTTGAACTTTACTGATGTGTAAAGTGACTTCAGCACAGATCTCGAGACACTTTTGGGTACTGTATTTCTCTTCTTCCATCATTTGACGTTCAGGATTATCTTGAGTGGATGATTTGAGGGCTTGATGCTGTAATGCTTCCAACTTTTCATTGATGCTTTCTAGATGTTCTTGAAGATCCGAAGTTGTATCATCAATCATTCGTTTATAGTCTTTGAGAACATCTGCCGTGACTATTGAAGTACGACTGTTTATGATTGTTAGATCTGAAGAGAAAATATTAAGTTCAACCTACAGATTGGCATCTCCAAGAGCGATCATAATGATTGATTTATATCCCGCAATCATGTTCTTGAATACAGTGATATCACCTCCCATATACGTCAAGTTCGCCCAATCCCGAAAACTTGTTCGAGATCCACTGGAATGCTGTGTAATTTTCCCTATTAACTTTTCGAAATCTCGACAAGCTTTACCACATCTGCGCAGAGGAAGTTCCAATGACGAAAAATCCACATTTGGTCCCCCGGCAACATCGTTGAGTGATTGTAAGACAGCAGTCAATGCTCCAAGTTCTTCTTCAAGCTCACGTATGCTTCGTTTACTACTTTTAAAGCTTTGTATAGTCTGATATAGAGCAACGCTGGACTGAAAAGTAAACATTACCAAAGTCACAATTCCAGATGATACGCTTATCGGATCTGCCATCATGAAAACTACTGTCTGATTGAAATCCAAGTGGTCAAGATGAGTGAGAATAGAAATAGAACGATATCATATACAATGAAGGAAGTAATAGATGGATGGGTTTAAGCTGAAGTAGAAGAACGAGCGCGGGAGCGATACTTTGACGGTTTTATGCTTTACGGTAAGTTGCCACGAGAATTAGGCGCTGACTTGGCGTCTAAAGATAGAGAAATACCCCCTAAGTTTGCAGTTACTTCGCATGGCTGCCCGGCGCTTAGAATCAGCATCCTCGTGTTACATTTCTTTCAAACCACCTTAGCCTATCCATTGAAGATTTTTTTCAATGTATCTCACATGTAGTATGTATTGCTGCCTGATGCTTCAGAACTACGTATGCACCAACGCATCTGTTGTATTGGCTACTTCGTTGACCACGTCGAAATCCAACATATTTCCGGTGAGAACATTCTCGGACTTAGCGAAGCTAGTGAAAAGCCACCATACAGATCATCTATCCAGGTTTGGTAAGATTAACCTATCAGTAAATAAAGCTTTCCTTTGGTTTCCACAT
>Ga0335073_10014849_pt1 | contig 10905 bp, 10 predicted proteins | sample Lox_Sample_22_FD_207093 | JGI IMG/M metagenome (GOLD analysis project Ga0335073, IMG submission 207093) | Soil microbial communities from Loxahatchee National Wildlife Refuge, Florida, United States - Lox_Sample_2.2 | ecosystem: Environmental > Terrestrial > Soil > Wetlands | place: USA... | reverse complement strand
CGGCGTCCGGCGACGCCTCGATGCGCTCGAACCCGGTGTCCGCGAGGTGGCCGAGGCAGTCGGCGATCCAGTCGACGTGCTGCTCGATCGAGACGACCATGTTGCTGAGCACCGACGGGCTGCCGGGGCCGGTGATCATGAACAGATTCGGGAAACCGGCGACGCACAGGCCGGCGTAGGTCAGCGGCCCCTGGGACCACTTATCGGCTAGAGGCAGGCCATCGACGCCGCGTATGTCGATCTCCAGCAGCGCCCCGGTGATGGCGTCGAACCCGATCGCGAACACGATCGCGTCGAGCCCGTACTCACCGGCGGTCGTAGCCAGGCCGCGCGGCGTCACCCCGGTGATCGGCGCGGAGCGCGCATCGACCAGGTGCACGTTCCCACGGTTGTAGGCCTCGAAGTAGCCGATGTCCACGCAGGTGCGCTTCGTGCCAATGTGGTGCACCGGGCACAGCGCCTTTGCCACCGCGGGGTCCCCGACGACCTCCCGGATCTTCTCGCGGGCGAAATCCTGGGCGGTGCGGTTGGCCCGCTCGTCGGTGAAGAAGTCGGTGAACGCGTAGGAGAGGGCGTTGATGCCGCCCCGTTTCCAGCCCGCCTCGTACATCCGCCGGCGTTCGGCCGCCGTGACCTCGAGCGCAGAGCGCTCCGGCGGGGCCACGGGCACCCCAGAATCCGATCGCTCGGCTGCCCGGCGGCGCTCGGGGTAGCCGCGCAGAACCTCGTGGAGCTCTTCTCGCGGCAGCGGCCGGTTCCGCGCGGGCATCGAGTAGTTGGGCGTCCGCTGGAAGACATACACCTCGTCTGCCTCCCTGGCAATTTGCGGCAGCGCCTGGATGGCCGTGGACCCGGTCCCAACGACCCCGACCCGCTTGCCGCCGAAGTCCACCCCGCCCGCAGGCCACTGCGCGGTGTGGTACCAGTCGCCCCGGAAGCCGTCGAGACCGCCGAAGTCCGGGCGCTTCACCGAGGACAGATTGCCTACAGCCAGCACGCAGTGGCGGGCCGAGACCACCTCACCGGCGTCGGTGGAGACGAGCCACCGGTTCCCCGGCTCGTCGTAGCGCATCGACGTGACGCGGGTGCCGAGCTGGATGTCGCGGCGCAGGGAGAAGCGGTCCGCGACGTGGTGCAGGTAGCGCAGGATCTCCGGCTGGGTGGCGTACCGCTCCGTCCACACCCACTCGGCAAGGAGCTCGCCGGAGAACGAGTAGCAGTAGTCGACGCTCTCGATGTCACACCGGGCGCCGGGGTAGCGGTTCCAGAACCAGGTGCCGCCTACGTCGGTGCCCCGCTCGAAGACCCGGGCGCGCAGTCCGAGCCCGCGCAGCCGGTGGAGCATGTACAAACCGGCGAAACCGGCGCCCACCACGGCCACGTCCACGTCGACCGCGGCGCCCGGTCGTCTACCTCGAGGAGTCATCGCCATCCCGGCAAAGGGGCGTCAGGGGCTGGTTCAAGTGGCAATTGGTCCATACGTCATACCTTAAGCGCAGCCTGGCACAGGCCTCCGCCGGAGGTCAACACGGCTTTGGCGCCTCGGCGCGTGCCGCTATCGCAGGCTGCGCCGCAGGTCGCGGCGTGCGTGCTCGAGGTGGTCGACGACCGCTTTCTGCGCAGCGTCGGGATCGCGGTCGGCGATGGCGTCCAGAATGTGCTTGTGGTGCCGGTTCGCGTTCGTGAAAACCTGGGTGATCAGGCGGTCGATCCCCACCCACATCGCCGCCCGCGCGTCCTCAATGGCCTGGCGCATCAGCCGGTTCCGCGCCGCATCGGCGATGGCCAGGTGAAAGACGTTGTCGGCGGCGCGGAACCGCAGGGTCTCGCGGTCGGCGCGCATCACCTCGTAGGCATCCCGCAGGATGGCCAGGTCCTCGTCGGTGCGCCGGTCCGCCGCGAGCCGGGCCGCGGCGCCCTCGACCGCGATGCGGTAGTCGAAGGTCTCCTCGATCTCAGGAAGCTTCTCGGTCAGCAGCGGGCGGATGCGCTCCTCGTTCTCGGCCTGATCGAGGACGAGGATGCCACCGCTTGCCCCGCGCCTGCTGACGACGTACCCCTCGCCTTCCAGGACGCGGATGGCCTCGCGGACGGTGGTGCGGGACACGCCGAGCTGCTGCGCGAGGGTCCGCTCCGGCGGCAGCTTGTCGCCCGGAAGGTAGCTACCGATGTGGATGGCCCGCCGTATCCGCTCGGTGACGACCTCGTAGGCTGCGGCGAAGTCGATGGGTTCGATGCCGGTCACCAAGCTCGTCACACCCGCTTTCGACTCGCCACTGCGCGGACGGCGAAACCGCGACAATGCTTCGTTCTACGAAGCACTGTACCGGGATGTGCCCGGAGTGCCCGGCGCATCCGAGTAGTGGTCCCGCAGACCGCGGTGGCCCCAGCCGGGCATGCCGCAGCGCGCGCGACGAACCGGCGCCAGCCCATCCAGCCCGGAAGCCCCCGGCTGCGCCGTTGACGAATCAAATGAACAGTTTTTTAATTTCTCCATGGGACGCATCGCGGGCGTGACCGCCGCCGAAACGCGGGAGCGGCTGCTGAGCGCGGCCGCCGACATCTTCGCCGAGCGCGGGTACGACGGCACCCGGGTGGCCGACATCGCGGCGGCAGCGGGCGTCAGCAACGGCGCGCTGTACGCGCACTTCGCGTCCAAGGCGGAACTGCTCATCCAGGCCCTGCGCGCGCACGGGCGGCGGCTGCTCGCCGAGGCGTTCGCCGCCGACCCAGGCCGGTCGATCACGGACCTGCTGCTCGTCGTGGGCCGGTGGCTGCCGCTGCGCCGCGACGCGCGCGAGTATCTCGTCGTCGAGGCGCTGGTGGCCGCTCGCCGCGATGACGACGTGGCCCGGCCGATGCGTACGTACATTGGCGAACGGGCTGACATGCTCGCCGACCTCATGCGCGCCGCCCAGGGCGCCGGCGAACTCGATTCCGCGCTGTCGCCGAATGCGCTGGCGCATTTCTGCTTGCTGCTGGCGATGGGCAGTTCCCTGGTAACACCCGACCTGCATGCGGTCGGTGCCGAGGAGTGGGCCGCGCTGCTCACCCGGGTCGTCACCGGCCTCGCCAGCGCCGGGCCACGAGACAGGAGTGAGGACGTGAAACTGCAGATCGATACCGGCCGGTGCCAAGGGCATGGCCGCTGCTACGACCTGGCCCCGGCCTTGTTCGGCGAGGACGACGAGGGCTACGGGCAGGTTCTGGGCGACGGCATCGCCCCGCCCGGCAAGGAAGATGAGGCGAGGCTGGCGGCGGCGAACTGCCCGGAACGCGCGATCAGCGTGCTGGAGGAGCTGTGACATGAGCGTCGACGACCGCTTCACCCAGGACTTCCGTGACACGGCCGGCGAAGAGCCGCTCGGCATCCGCAACGAGATCATCACCGGGCCGGTCTCGGACTGGGCGACGGACTTCTCACACGTTGAGCCGGAGTGGTCGGCCGACCCCTACCCGATCCAGGACGAGCTGCGCCAGCGGTGCCCGATCGCGCACACCGAGCGCTTCGGTGGCGGCTGGCTGCCGACCCGGTACGAAGACGTGGCGGCGGTGGCCTACGACACCGAGCATTTTTCCTCGAGGGCGATCATCATGAGCAACTTCCGGCCGCCGCTCGACGAGGCGCCGGTCGGCGGTTCGCCGCCGATCTCCTCCGACCCGCCGTTCCACCACGACGCGCGGAAGCTGCTGCTGCCCGCGTTCACCAAGGCCTCGGTGGCCAGGCAGGAGCCGGCGACCAGGGCGTTCTGCCATTCACTCATCGACGCGTTCGGTGAGCGCTCGGTCGTCGACGCTGCCAGCGAGTACGCCCAGCACATCCCCATCCGGGTGATCGCCGACATGCTGGGCTTCCCGCCCGAGGACGGGCCGCGGTTCCGCGAGTTCGTCGAGAGCACCCTCGAAGGCGTCAACCAGCCGCCGGACGAGCGCATCGAGCGGATGCAGCAGCTCTTTGACTACCTGCTCCAGCAGATCCGGGATCACCTCGATCATCCGCGCGATGACCTCACGACATTCCTGATCAACGTCGAGCTCTACGGCAGCAAGCTCGAAGCGGACCACGTCGCCGGGACCATGGCCCTGCTGCTGATCGCCGGCATCGACACGACGTGGAGCGCGATCGGCGCCTCGCTCTGGCACCTCGCGAAGACCCCGCAGGACCTTGAGCGGCTCGTGGGAGAGCCCGCGTTGCTGCCGACGGCCCTCGAGGAGTTTCTGCGGGCTTTCGCGCCGGTCACGATGGCGCGGCTGGTGAAGGAAGACATGCACTGGCACGGCGTTGACATGAAAGCCGACGACTGGATCCTGCTGTCGTTCCCCGCGGCCAACCGCGACCCGGCGCAATTCGACCGCGCCGGCGAGGTCGTCATCGACCGCGAGGTCAACCGGCACGCCGCGTTCGGCCTTGGCATCCACCGGTGCGTCGGCTCACACCTCGCGCGGATGGAGCTCAGGGTTGCCCTCGAGGTCTGGCTCGAGCGGATCCCGGGCTTCAGCCTGGCCGACGCGTCCGCGGTGACGTGGTCTGCCGGCCAGATCCGCGGGCCGCGTGCGCTCCCGCTTCGTATCGGCGGCTAGCTCGCCACCGGAGCGCCTTCGGTGCTGCCCCGGAGCAGCAGTTCGGTGGGCAGCACCTCCTGCGTCGGGACCTCGCCGGCGCTGTCGGCGGGCTGGCGCAGCAGGATCTGGACCGCCAGCCGTCCCATCTGCTCAATATGCTGGTCGGCCGTTGTCAGATCGAAGATGCGCGTCGTGCCCGCCCACCTCAAGAACCCGCCAGCCGAAGGCGGCCCAGCGGTCACGCAGCTGGCCCGCTTATATCGCGCCAGGCGGCGGCCAGATCCCGGATCCCGCCAGCCGAACTGCTGGAGCTGACTGTCGTCGACGACGACGATCAGGTTGTCAAGAGCGTACCGCTCGGCCACGTGCGCTCTCCCACACCACACCCTCGTTGCACTCGCCGTCCCCGACCATGACGAAGGTGCGGAAATCCCGTCCCGCGAGCCTGGCGCCGAGCGCCACACCGACTCCTGCCGCCAGCCCGAGCCCGAGCGATCCCGTGGACATGTCCGGGCCGCGCGGCAGCGTCATGTCCGGGTGCCGCCGCCAATGATCTTTCCCATGAGGACGAGATCGGGGGACAGGGACTGCACGCGCCCTGCGGCCGCCCCTTCAGTCGCCGACTGAACGGCGCGCTCTGGTGAGCGTCACCGGCCTGCCAGGCGGCACTGAATTTAGACGAAACGTGTCGTGTAAATTATCTGTTCTGGAGTAAAGTGCGCTCATGGACGTCCGGGCTCTTATTGCACCCGACGCCCGTGTGCGGCTCGGAGACAGCCGCGCACGGGTTCTCGATCTGCTGCGGGGGGCGCCGGGTCCACTCGGGGTGCAGGACGTCGCCGACAAGGCTGGTCTGCACGCCAACACCGTGCGCTTCCACCTCGAAGGGCTCGTGGACGCGGGCCTCGCAACAAGGGAGCCTCAGCCCCGAGAGACCCCTGGCCGCCCCAGCATGGCCTACCGGGCCACGGATGGGGACGGGCCGATGGGGCAGCGACGGTACCGGCTGCTCGCCGAGATGCTCACCAGCATGATCGCCGGGATGGTGCCCCAGCCGCAGGCGGCGGCCACCGAGGCAGGACGGGAGTGGGGCCGTTACCTCACCGAGCAGCCGCCTCCCTACCAGGGGCTGGCCGCCCAGCAGGCCGTGACGAAGCTTGTCTTGGCACTGGAAGAGATCGGGTTCGCTCCAGAGGTCGTCGCCGAGAGCGCGGGTTACCGGATTCGCCTGCGCCAGTGCCCGTTCCGTGAGGTGGCTGAGCAGCATCAGGATGTCGTGTGCGCCATGCACCTGGGTCTCTTGCAGGGCGTGCTCGAGAAGAGCCGGGCACCGGTGAACGCGGACAGCCTGGAGCCGTTCGCCGAGCCGGGGGGCTGCGTCGCCCGGCTCAGCACCAGCAACGCGCGGGCCGGGGGAGGCATGCCCAAGTCCAGGACTCGGGCCCAGCGCTGAAGGCGGCCCGGCGCAGCGAAAGCGCGTGGAGGAACGATGATCAAGCCGGTACCGCGGTCGGGCGATGACCCAGCAGACGCTGAGGATGCAGATCAGCCGGCCAGCTCCGAACATGCGGGCGGGGAGGCCGCGTGCTGGGCGCACCTTGTATGCCCCGAATGCGGCGCGATGACGAGTGAGGGTCATCGGGATGGCTGCGTGCTGGCAGCGCAGCGCCCGGGATGCGGCCAGATGACCTCATAGCGGTCGATGGCCATGGCCAGCGGGCCTGCAATGATAGGAGGCATGAACGCTCTGACCAGGTAGGGAGGCCGACGCTGTTCTCGGGACCATCGCTGCGTCTCCGGTTGCCTGGTTGGCCAGCGTCAGCATTTCAACTATCGTATTCGTGAAAATTGACCGGCCAGCTTATGAGGCTGACGCATCACCCGGGGAGCATCGTTGACCTACGTCATTGGCGCGGCATGCATCGACGTCTTGGACCGCACGTGCATCGAGGAATGCCCGGTCGACTGCATCTACGAGGGCGCCCGCGCGCTCTACATCCATCCCGACGAGTGCGTCGACTGCGGGGCGTGCGAGCCCGTATGCCCGGTCGAGGCGATCTACTACGAGGACGACCTGCCTGACGACCAGGCGCCTTTCCTCGCCGACAACGCGCGGTTCTTCACTGAGCCGCTGCCCGGGCGCGATCAGCCGCTAGGCTCCCCGGGTGGCGCCGCGAGGACCGGCGTCGTCGGGGCCGACACCGAATTCGTCGCCTCGTACCCGCAGGCCTAGGTCCGCACCGGCCCGGATGACGATGCCGCTGGAGAGCAACATGGCGCGTGAGGCTTCGATTGCTGCCCCCCGGGACGACGCCGCCGAGCAGGAGGCCGCCGCGGCGGTTGCCGCCGCAGGCCGGGCCGCGCGCGCGGCGGCCGGGCAGCTCAGGCGGATGCCCGCCGACGGGCTGGATGAGACGCTGCGCGCGATCGCCGCGCGGCTCGGTGAGCGCGCAGCCGAGGTGGCAGCCGCCAACGCCCGGGACGTGCGGGCGGCCAAGGCCGAAGGACTGGCCAGCGCGTTCGTTGACCGGCTCACGCTTGACGAGGGCCGGATAACCGCCATGGCCGATCAGCTCAGGGCGCTGGCCGAGGTGGGAGCGGAACAGGACAGGGTCCGCATCCGAGACCTGAACGACGGCCTTGAGCTGCAGGAGTGGCGACGGCCCGTGGGCGTCATCGGGGCCAACTTCGAGGCCCGCCCCAACGTGGTGGTCGACGTCGCGTCGCAGCTGATCAAGTCGCGCAACGCGGGCGTCCTGCGTACCGGCTCCAGCGCGATTGGTTCGGCTGCGGTGCTGATCGACGATGTCGTCGGCCCGGCAATGGCCAGCACCGGGCTGGACCCGGCGGCCGTCCAGCTGCTGCGTTCGCCCGGCCGCCAGACGGCGTTCGCGCTCGTCCGCGAGCCGGCCCTGATACCGCTGGTCATCCTGCGCGGCAGCGGCGAGAGCACCAGGGCGCTGGCTCGCGAGGCCGCGCTGCACGGGGTGCGGACGCTGGCGCACGCAGACGGCGGCGCGGTGCTCTACCTCGACTCGTCGGCAGACCGGGCGCTGGCCCTGCGGCTGATCGAGGCCAGCCTGGACCGCCTTGGCGTCTGCAACCGGCTGAACTTGCTGCTCGTCCACCAGGGAGTGTGGGACGTCATGGTCCCGTCAGTGACCGAGCTGGCGCAGCGGCTCGGCGTCGCCGTGTCGCTGCCCCCCCACCAGCATCCGCTCGGCCTCGAGTGGGCGCTGGAAGCGGGCTTCGAGGCCACGATCACCGTGGCCTCGGCGGCCGGGCCGGGGGACGCCGCCGCGATCGCCAACACCGAGACATCGGGACTGGCCGGCGCGATCGTGGCGGAGGACGCCGCCGCGGCTGGCGAGTTCCTGGACACCTACGCGGGCACCGGGGTGTTCTGGAACGCCTCGCCTCGCCTGCTGGACGGATTCAAGCTGCTCTCGCTGCCGGAGACCGGCATCAACATCGACGCCGTGCCGGGGCCGCGCGGGCCGGTGACGTTCCGGGATCTTTACCTGCGCCAGTACGCGGTCATCCCTCGCCGCCCGGCCGTCTAGGCCGGCCCGGTCCGTGATCTGAGTCAGCCCCCGGCCACGTCGCGCTCATACCGGGTTCCCGGCTGGCCACCGGGGGTTGCCGGGCCCACGGGCACGAACCCGGCCTTCTGGAGTACCCGCTGGGACGCGACGTTCTCGTGAGAGGTCTCCGCCCCGAGCGTGCGCAGCCCGTGCTCATGCGCCGCCAGCCGGCACAGCTCCAGCACGTTTGCGGTTGCCACGCCGCGCCCGGCGACGCCCTGGGCCACCCGGTAGCCGAGGTTGGCCGTGCCGCCGGAGATGTCATACAGGTTGAAGCGGCCGAGCGCCGAGCCGTCATCGCCGACCAGCACGTAGAAGGCGCAGACGCCTGCTTCCTGCTCGGTGAGCTGGTCATTGAGCGCGTCGGTGAACCGCTCGAAGAACTCATCGCCACGGTCGGAGATCGACACGGCGAAGTAGGCGCGGTTTGCGAGCTCGAACGCCAGGAGCGCCGGGCCGTGGTCGGCACGCAGGGGCTGCAGTTCGGGCACGGCGCAACTGTAGCCGGGCCGCGCACGGTGTCCCAAACGCTTTCAGGCCGAGCCAGGGTAGACGACCAGCGACTCGCGGTGCACCGCGTGCACGTTGCGGACCACCCGGCGGGCCGTGTGCCCCATCGGCACCTGCCCGTCCAGGAACCCCCGGTCGAGCAGGAACGCCGTGCAGAGGCCCGGCTGGGCCAGCAGCAGCGAGTCCGCGAGGTCGCTGACCCGGTCCGCGGAGAACGCCGCAAGCTGAGCGAACGCCTCCTGGCTCGCACGCGAGGTGCCGTCGGCCAGTTCCCGGCAGTCCTTGTAGATGTCCGGGTCGAGGAGCGCACCGCCCGCCCCAGCCCGCTCTCCCGCGGCGGCCGCGCCGGCGTACCTCAGGCGCAGCAGTATCGAGATCGCGCACGCGACCTGTTGTGGCGACAGCGCCCGCAGCAGGCGCAGCATGCTGGCGGGCAGGGCCACGGAGCCCCGGCCGATCAGGCGTTCCGGATGACGGACGTCGACCAGCTCGACCACGGAGCCAGCCGGGAACTCGCCGTCGATCCGCTTGACGCCGGACAGGAACAGCGTGCTGCCGCTGCGCAGGCTGGCCTCGGCATCGCGGTTCACGTGCACCGAGCCCTCGGAGTATGCCATGCCGCCGATCCACCGCCGGGCAGGCTCGAGCTGGTCACCGGTGCCGCGGATGACGGTCCCGACGCGGCCCCGCGGATTGAGGCTCCGGGCGACGACGTCGGGCTCGGTGGCCGAGCCGATGACGCACTCCACGCCGCAGCAGGCGGCCCGCGCGGCCGCGCCGAGCTTCGAGCCCATGCCACCCCGGCCGGAACCGCCGCTGGTCACCCGTACGGCCCGCGCCTCCTCGGGGGTGAGCCGGACGATCCGCTCGCTGAGCGAGGAGTCACGGTAGGCGGCGCGGACGTCGGTCAGGAACAGCAGCCGCGAAGCCTCGGCCGCCACGGCGACCGCGACAGCCACCTGGTCGTTGTCGAGCGCGGACAGCGGGTCGGCCGCGTCGTTGCCGTTCACGATCGGCAGCAGTCCACGCCCGGCCGCCTCGCGCAGCAGGTGGCCGAGATCGGCCATGGCCCGGGCCGAGGCGAGGTCGCTGCGGGAGACCAGGATCTGGCAGACCTCGACGCCCACCGCGGCGGCGAGCTGCCGGTACAGCGCCATCAGCGCGGGCTGGCCGACCGCGGCCGGCATGGCTGTGGCCACGGCCTGCGGACCTTCCTCGGGCCCGTCGTACTGCTGCAGGATCTCCCGCAGCGACGCGACGAGCCGGCCGTAGCCAGCGGGGGTAGCGGAGGCGCGGCCGCCCCGGCCCGGTGAAGCCTCGCTCAGCGACGAACGCACGGCACCGACCAGCGCCTGCAGCGCCGGAGCCGCGCCCGCGGTCGGTCCCTCGAAGGCGAGCAGGCGCCGCCCCAGCCGGGCGGCACCGGAGGTGACCAGGATGATCTCGTGGCCGGCCCGCTGTGCGGCGGAGATCTGGCTGACCAGGCCCGCGATGACGTCCAGAGCCAGCCCGTCGCGGCTGGCGATCGAGCTAGACCCGAGCTTGATGACCTGTCTGGTCACGCAGACTCACGACCACACACAATGACGGCACCCATCGCTCGCAGACTCGCGTTGCCGCAGGCAGGAACGGCAGCGTCCCACTCTAGCCGGGAAGAGCCAGCGCCCGGCCACGCCATGGTTTAGTTGGCCCGTGACAACGTCCGGCCCGGCCGACGCCACCGAGGTGCGCCGCCGGCTGCGCGCCCAGCAGGGCAGGTTCATCCCCAAGCCGGTGCTTCCGGCCCTCGACGAGGTCGTCGCGACCGTGCTCTCGCAGCACACCTCCGACATCAACTCCGGGCGCGCCTTCGCGCGGCTCAAGGCGGTCTTCCCGAGCTGGGAGCAGGTGGCGGACGCACCCACCGAGGATCTGGCCGACGCGATCCGCTCTGGTGGCATTGCCGACCAGAAGGCCCGGCGCATCAAGCAGATCCTGGCGGCCATCGAGGAGCGCGAGGGCAGCGTCAGCCTCGATCGGCTGGCCGGACTCGAGGACGCGGCCGCGACGGCCTACCTGGAATCGCTGCCCGGGGTTGGCCCGAAGACCGCGGCGTGCGTGCTCGTGTTCTCCCTGGGGCGCGCCGCGTTTCCCGTGGATACGCACGTGCACCGGATCGCGATCAGGCTCGGGTGGATCCCGGCGAAGACAACCGCCGACGCGGCGCACCGGCTGCTCGCAAAGATCGTGCCGGCGCCGATTCGGTACG
>Ga0335073_10014847_pt1 | contig 10906 bp, 7 predicted proteins | sample Lox_Sample_22_FD_207093 | JGI IMG/M metagenome (GOLD analysis project Ga0335073, IMG submission 207093) | Soil microbial communities from Loxahatchee National Wildlife Refuge, Florida, United States - Lox_Sample_2.2 | ecosystem: Environmental > Terrestrial > Soil > Wetlands | place: USA: Florida... | reverse complement strand
GGCGATCGGGAAGATGTCCGTGGCGGTGTTCAGCCGCGGCGACACCATCTCGCTGCCGGTCGCGATCACCGCGGGCGCGCTGTTCGCGGCGGCCGCCGCCGCGGCGTGCCTGGCGCTGTGGCGGCGTGGCGCCGCGATCGTCGCCGCGGGCCGCCAGGCGCGGCGGCTGCCCGGCGCCGGGCAGGTCGTGGTGACCGGGGACGACGCCGCCGACGCCTACACGCTGCCCGGCTGGCCGTGCCGGGTCGTGATCACCCAGGGAATGCTGCGCGCCCTGTCCGGACCGGAACGCGGCGTCCTGCTCGCCCACGAGCGCTCGCACGCCACCGGGTCGCACTACCTGTTCACCTCGGCCGCGCGGCTGGCCGCGGCCGCCAACCCGATCCTCCGCCCGGTCGCGGCGCAGGTCGGCTACACCGTGGAACGGTGGGCCGACGAGCGGGCCGCGGCGGCCACCGGGGACCGGCCGCTGACCGCCCGCGCGGTCGCCCGCGCCGCGCTGGCCACCTCCGCCGCGCCCCCCGACCCAGACTCCAGGGCCGCCCCGCTGACCGCGCTCGGCATCGTCATCGCCGCCGACCACGGGACATACGAGGCCAGGCACCGGTTCGCCCGGCCCGGGCTGCGCGGGGCCGGGCCGGTGCCAAGGCGGGTCGCCGCGCTGCTCAGGCCCCCGCCGCGCACCAGCCTCTTGCTGGTGGGCGCCGCCGTGGCGCTCGTCGCGTTCTCCGGCCTGGCCGCCCTGGACGCGGCCGTGAGCCTGCACGCTCTGGTGGAACTGGCGCAGGTGCCAGGAGCGCCGGGGTCCTGACGGGCCGGTGACCAAAGCCGCCAGGCGCGGGACGTTAGGCGCTGCCGTCCGGCCTCGCCCCAGGGCAGTCTGGACGGTGGACTACCAGCGGGAAAGCGGGTGGCTCGGCATGACGTGGCATCCCGACATGGCGCGGATCGTCGAAGCGGTACAGAGCGCGCCGTCTACTTTCAACCAGCGGCCCTGGGACATCAGGCTGGCCGGCGAAGCACGCGACCGGGTGGACCTGTACGCCGACCCGGACCCGGACCTCGGCGTCCTGCTGCCGCGTGAGGTCGCGATCAGCTGCGGCGCGGCCCTGTACAACCTGCGGCTGGCCATCCGGGTGGCGGGCCGCGTCCCGTCAGTCTGGCTGCTGCCCGGCCTCGACCAGGAATCCCCGCTTATCGACCACCTGGGCGCGGGGCCCGTCCTGGTCGCCTCCGTCGAAGTGATGCCTGGCCGCTCCGCGCCACCGCCCGCTGGCATCCAGGAACTGTACGAGGCGATGTGGCTGCGGCATACCTACCGCGGCCCCTACCCTGTCCTGCCGGTGCCGCTCGCGCTCCTGGTGGAAATGGAGGATGCCGCCGCCAGCGAGCGCGGCTGGCTGCGGACGCTGCACCCGCGGCAGGTGAAGCTGATGTTGCGCGACGCGGCCCGCGCGGGGGCCTGGCTGTCGGGCGACGTACCGGATGACGACGGGCAGGCGGACCCCGCTCGCGCCATCGAGGAACACGGGTCGGATCGCCTGCGGGCCGGCCTTGGCCGCCTGAACCAGGTTCCCGCCGACCGGTACGGCCCGCGTCCCGCGGACACCGAACTCCCGCCGACCCGGCGCGACTTCTGGGCGCCGGGCAAGACCGCGCGCTTCGAGCGCCGTCCCCAGCTGATGTCGCTGTCCACCGACGACGACCGGCCGCTCGACTGGCTGCGCGCCGGGCAGGCGCTCCAGCGTGCGCTGCTCACCGGGACCAGGTACTCGATGTCCCTGGGGAGCGGGCGCAGCGACCGGTACCGCGTGTCGTTCAAGCACGAACTGTCGGACTGGCGCCCGCGGCCCCGCTTGCCGGCCGGGTACGGGGTCACCGCCTCGTTCCTCACCCAGTCGCTCGAGCTCGCCGATCTGCGCGGGCGTCCGCGGCGGTGGCCGTGGCGGTGGTACTACGACGAGGTGCCGCAGATGGTGCTGCGGGTCGGGTTCGCACCGGTGGAGCGGGTTCCCGCGCCGCCGCTTTACTCGTCCGGGCCGGGGTAGTGCGGCTGCCGTTTGTGCGGTATTAATAATTTAATTCGCGCCGGTCAGTGGCTTCGCGCAAAGGCTCGCTCTGTTCGAAATTTCAATATCCGCGACCGCAGAATCGCGCCGGGCGTTTTGGGCTGCCGGCCCATGGACGGCCGGCCGGGCGGCGGAGCAACAATCGCCTGAGGAAAGCCATCGGAACGGCCGGAGGATCCTGTCATGGCGATGCCCACCGCGCTCGAGATCGCACGCAAGGCGAGCCTCAAGCCAATCGCAGAGATCGCCGAGGGCGTGGGTATCCCGCCGTGGCTCATCGAACTGCACGGTGACCACGTCGCGAAGATTGACCTGAAGGCCATTGACGAACTCGCCGACCGGCCGAAAGCGAAGTACGTCGTCGTCACGGCGATCACCCCCACGCCGCTCGGGGAGGGTAAGACCACCACGACGATCGGCCTCGGGCAGGCGTTCCGGCACATCGGCAAGCGCGCCACGATCTCCATCAGGCAGGCGTCGATGGGCCCGACGTTCGGCATCAAGGGCGGCGCGGCGGGCGGCGGCTACAGCCAGGCGGTGCCGTTCGAGCTGCTGAACCTGCACCTCACCGGCGACATGCACGCGGTCACCGCGGCGCACAACCAGATCGCCGCGATGGTGGACAACAGCCTCTACATGGGCAACGAGTTCGGCCTCGACCTCAACCAGATCACCTGGAAGCGGGTGCTCGACGTCAACGACCGGGCGCTGCGCAACATCGTGATCGGGCTCGGCGCGGCCGGCGACGGGGTGCCGCGGCAGGCCGGCTTCGACATCACCGCCGCGTCCGAGGTGATGGCGGTGCTCGCGCTTTCTGTGTCGCTCAGGGACATGCGCGAGCGGCTCGGCCGGATCGTGATCGGCTACACCAAGGCGGGCGAGCCCGTCACCACCGAGCAGCTGAAGGCGGCCGGCGCCGCCGCCGTGATCATGCGCGAGGCGCTCAAGCCGAACCTGCTGCAGACGCTGGAGAACACGCCGGTGTTCGTGCACGCCGGGCCGTTCGGCAACATCGCGCACGGCAACTCGAGCGTGGTGGCCGACCTGATCGGCATCCACACGGGCGACTTCCTGGTCACCGAGGCCGGGTTCGGCGCCGACATGGGCGCCGAGCGGTTCTTCAACATCAAGTGCCGCGTGTCGGGGCTGCGGCCGGACGCGGCCGTGGTCGTCGCGACGGTCCGTGGGCTCAAGGCGCATTCAGGCAAGTACCGGGTGGTGGCGGGCCGCCCGCTGCCGGAGGAGATGCTCAGGGAGAACCCCGACGACGTGCTGGCCGGCGCGGCGAACCTGCGCAAGCAACTGGAGAACGTGCGGGCGCACGGCGTCGAGCCGGTCGTCGCGATCAACTCGATGCCCAGCGACTTCCCCTCCGAGCAGACCGCCATCAGGGAGCTGGCCGCCTCGATGGGCATCAGGTCGGCGGTCTGCACGCACTTCACCGACGGCGGCCGCGGCGCGGCCGAGCTCGCCGAGGCGGTGGCCGAGGTCGCGGCGCAGCCGAATAGCTTCCATCACCTGTACCCGGCCGAGGCGTCGCTGCGCGAGAAGATCGAGACGCTCGCCACCAGGATCTACGGCGCGGACGGCGTCGACTACACCCCCCTCGCGGGACGCCAGCTCGACGGGTACGAGCGGAACGGCTTCGGCGACCTGCCGGTCTGCGTCGCCAAGTCCCAGTACTCGCTGTCCCACGACGCGAACCTCAAGGGCGCGCCGACCGGGTTCCGGCTGCCCGTCCGCGAGGTCCGCGCCTCGGTCGGCGCCGGCTTCATCTACCCGATCTGCGGTGACATGCGCACCATGCCGGGCCTGGCCAGCAAGCCCGCCGCGATCAGCATCGACCTCGACGAGAACGGCGAGATCGTCGGCCTCTACTAGGTACCAGGTTTCCCTAGCCCCAGACTCGCTGCGCCGTGTCGGCGACCAGCTCCAGCTTGCGCTGCTCCTCCTCGATCGTGAGCAGGTTGCCCCGCTCGGTCGACGCGAAGCCGCACTGCGGCGACAGCGCCAGGTTCTCCAGCGGCACGTAACGCGACGCCTCGTCGATCCGCCGCCGCAGGTCGTCCTGCGACTCAAGGACCGGCGTCTTCGACGAGACGAGGCCGAGCACGACCGTGACGCCCGGCCGGACGAAGCGCAGCGGCTCGAAGCCGCCCGCCCGCTCGGTGTCGTACTCGAGCAGGAACCGGTCCACATCCACCGCCGCGAACAGCCGCTCCGCCAGCGGCTCGTAGCCGCCCGCCGCCAGCCAGGCGCTGCGGTTGTTGCCCCGGCAGATGTGCATGCCGATGGTGACATCCGGGTGTCTGGCGCGGGCCGCGGCGATCAACGCCTGGTCGGCGGCGAGCGTCGGCTCCAGGATGGCGGACGCGGGCACGTCCTGCAGGCCGCGGGAGGCACGGTACTCGTCGTCGACCACCATGAGGTAGCCGAGCGAGTCCAGCTGGAGCCAGTCCACTCCCTGGTCCACCAGCTCGGTGATCTCCTCGATCTGCAGCCGCACCAGGTCGGCTGTCAGGTCCGCCGGGGTGGGATACGCGGCGGCGGACAGGTCTGGCTGCCACAGCTGCGCGCCCATGGAGGAGCTGATCATCGTGACCTTGTACGGGCCGGGGGAGTGGGCGGCCATGAACGCCGCCTCGACGCTGGTCCGCGTGTCCTTCCGGTAGACCTTGCCGGCGACCGCGACGCGATGGAAGCTGGTCTCCTCCGCCGTCGGGGCGCCGCCGGAGCGATGCCACGTCGGCGGGAACTGCGGCGGCGCGGCGACCGTGCCGCCGACCGACTCCATGATCCCGGCCATCCAGCTTTCCCTGCGGACCTCGCCGTCGGTGAAGACGCCGATTCCGGCCGCGCGCTGCACGGCGATCGCGTCGAGCGCCGCGCGGTCCTCGGTCTCCCGCAGTTCGGCGTCGGTCAGCTCGCCGCCGCGGTGCCGCTCCCGGGCGTCGAGCAGGTACCCGGGGCGCAGCAGGCTGCCGACGTGCTCCGCGTGGATGGAGGCGTGCGAAGATCTGGGCGCGGCCACCGCGAACCCCTAGCCCCAGACCTTCTGCGCCGTGTCGACGACCAGCTCCAGCTTGCGCTTCTGCTCGTCCGGCGTCATCACATTGCCGGCTGAGGTGGAAGCGAACCCGCACTGCGGGCTGAGGGCAAGATTTTCGATCGGAACGTACCGTGCCGCCTCGTCGATCCGCCGCCGCAGTTCGTCCTGGGATTCGAGGACGGGGGTCTTGGATGAGATCAGCCCGAGCACGACCACCGCACCGGGGCGGACGAACCGCAGCGGCTCGAAGCCCCCGGCCCGCTCGGTGTCGTACTCGAGCAGGAACCGGTCGACGGGGACGGTGCCGAACAACCGCTCCGCCACCCGCTCGTAGGAGCCCTTCGCCATGTAGGCGCTGCGGTTGTTCCCGCGGCAGATGTGCATCCCGACGGTGAGGTCCGGGTGCGCGTCCTTCACGCCCGCCACGATGTCCGTGTCGGCGGCGACGGACGCGTCGAGGATGACCGACGGGTCGAGCGGGTTCTGCGTCGCGGCGCGGAACTCGTCGTCGAAGACCTGGTTGTAGGACAGCGAGTCGAGCTGCACCCACTGGGTGCCGAGCCCGGCGAGCTCGCTGATCTCCGCGACCTGGAGCGCGACGAGGTCGCGCACGAGCTCGGCCGGGTCGGGGTAGGCCTGCGCGCTGACCTCGGGACGCCAGGTCATCCCGCCCATCGCCGCGGACATCATGGTGATCTTGAACTGCCCGGGCACCCGGGAGGCCATGAACGCCGCCTCGACCGCGGTCAGGTGGTCCTTCTGGAACACCTTGGCGCTGGCCACGGTCATCACGAAGTCGGTCTCGTCCTCGGGCGGTATCTCGCCGTCCTCGCGATGCCACGTCACGGCGGGGGTCTCGATCGGGCTCATCCCGCCGATCGACTCCAGGATGCCGGTCATCCAGTTGGTCCGCCTGACCTCGCCGTCGGTGAACACGGGGATGCCCGCCGAGCGCTGCGTCTCGATGTTCTCGTCGGCCGCCCGGTCCTCCGCCGCCCGTAGGTCGCCCTCGCTGATCGAGCCCGCCCGGTAGGCGGCGCGGGCCTCAAGCAGCCAGGGCTGCCGCAGCAGGCTGCCGACGTGCTCAGCGTGAATGTCCGTTGCCATGGCGTCCGTCTCCCTTGCCGGGTGTCTGTGTAGTCCGCCCCTACTGTCCCAAGCGCCGCACGCGAAGTCTAGGGTTGCCCGAACTCCGCGCGGATCGCCGCGGTGTGCTCGCCGAGCGCCGGCACCGGCCCCATCACCGGCTCCTGGCCGGTCACCTCGACGGGCGGCAGCAGCGCGTCGATCTCGCCGACCGGCGTGCCGACCGTGCGCCAGCGGTCGCGGGCGCGCAGCTGCGGGTGGCGGGTGAACTCCTCGGGGGTGCGCAGCCGGGCGCTGGCGATCCCGGCCGCCTCGAGCGCAGCGGTGACCTCGTCGGCGGTGCGGCCGGCGAACGACTCCTCGATCAGGGCGGTCAGCTCGTCGTGGTGCTCGACCCGGTCGGTGTTGCTCGCGAAGCGGGGATCCGCCGCCAGGTCGTCACGCCCGAGGATGGAATGGAGGAAGGTGAGCCACTCGCGCTCGTTCTGGATGCCGAAAAAGACGGCACCGTCGGCGACGCGGAACGGACCGTACGGCGAGATGGACGGATGCCTCGCCCCGGTCCGGCGCGGCGGCTCGCCGCCGTACCTGGCGAAGTACGCGGGCTGCATCATCAGCTCGCCGAGCGCGTCGAGCAGACAGACGTGGAGGGTGGCGCCCGCGCCGGTCCGCTCCCTGTCGTACAGGGCGGTGAGGATGCCGCTGAACGCGTACATCCCGGTCGCGAGGTCGGCGGCGGAGAAGCCGGCCTTGGACGGCGTCTGCGGGGTGCCGGTCGACATGACCAGGCCGGTCTCGCACTGCACGAGCAGGTCGTAGGCCTTCTTCGCGCCGTAGGGGCCGCCTTCGCCGTAACCGGAGATCGAGCAGTGGATCAGCCGCGGCACCGCCGCCCGCAGCGTGGCCGCGTCGAGTCCCAGCCGGCCGGCCGCGCCGGGCAGCAGGTTCTGCACGAACACGTCGGCGCGCGCGATCATCGCGCCGAGCAGCGCCCGGTCGGCGGCGTCCTTGACGTCGAGGACGACGCTCTCCTTGCCCCGGTTCAGCCAGACGAAGTAGCTGGACTGGCCGTGCACGGTGGCGTCGTAGCCGCGGGCGAAGTCGCCGCCGGGCCGCTCGACCTTGATGACGCGCGCGCCAAGCTCGGCGAGCTGCCTGGTGGCGAACGGCGCGGCCACCGCCTGCTCGAGCGCGACGACGGTGATGGCGTCCAGAGGGTGTCGCATCAGAAGAACTCGAAGTACTCCCGCATCTCCCACCCGGTGACCTCGTCCGCCGACTCTTCCTGGCCCGCCTCGGCCAGCCAGGCGTCGTACCTGGCGATTTCGGCGCGCTTCATCATCAGCAGGTAGTCGACCAGCGTGTCCCCGAACGCGGACCGGTAGAACGAGTCACCGTCGAGCGCTCGCACCGCCGCCGCCAGCGACGTCGGCAGCATGACCGCGCCGGGCGCCGCGTACGGGTCGGCCTCGACGGCCGGGGGCGGGGTCAGGGACCGCGCGATCCCGTCCAGGCCGGCCGCGACGTTGGCCGCCATGTACAGGTACGGGTTGGCGGCCGGCTCACCCGAGCGCATCTCCACGTGCGAGCCCGCGTCCCCGGCCGAGCCCTGCACCCGGACCAGCGCTCCGCGGTTCTCCACCGCCCAGCAGACCCGGTCCGGCGCGAACGAGTACGGCCGGTAGCGCTTGTACCCGTTCACCGTCGGCGCCGCGAACACCAGCGACGGCACCGCGTGCTCGAGCAGCCCGGCGACGTACGACATCCCCAGTGGTGACAGCGGCGCGTCCGGCGACGCGAACGCGTTGGCGCCGGACGGCCGGGCGGCGAGCGACTGGTGCAGGTGCCATCCCGACGAGAAGAAGTTGGGCAGCCCGGGCCGGCACATGAACGTGGCCAGCAGCCCGTGCCGCTGGCAGACCTGCTTGACCGCCGACCTGAAGAGCACCGCGGCGTCCGCCGCCGCGAGCCCCCGCATCGGCGCGAAGGAGAACTCGAGCTGCCCGGGGCCCCACTCGTCCTCCATGGACCGTGGCAGCAGCCCCAGCGGTTCCAGGGCGTCGCGCACCGCCTCGAGCACGTCCGACATGGAGTCGAGCCGGACCTCCGACAGGTACTGGTAGCCGCGCTCGAACACCGAGAGCGGGGGCGGCGGGGGAGTGAACCCGGCGTCCTCGGGCGCCAGCGGCACCGACGTGTCGAGTTTCACGATGTAGAACTCGACCTCGAGCCCGGCCACGAAGTCGTAGCCGTGTCCGGCCAGTGCGGACAGCTGCCGCCGCAACACCGCGCGCCCGTCGAGCGGCACCGGCTGCCCGTTGCCGAAGTAGGCATCGCACAGCATCCACCCGGTGCGGTTCGCCCACGGCAGGATCTGGAACGTGTCCGGGTCGGGCACCACCACCACGTCGGGGAACCCGGTGAACTCGTCGATCCCGAAGCCGCCGCCCGCCGCGAACGGCGGGACGAAGACGTTGTTCCCCGTGTCGAGGCTGTAGATCGCGCCGGAGAAGTCCAGCCCGTTCGACAGCGCGGCGATCGCGGCGGCCGGCGACAGCGACTTGGCCCGCGGTACCCCGTGCTGGTCGGCGACGGCCAGCCGCACTGTCCGCACCCCGCTGGTGGCGATCCGCTCCGCGACTTCTTGTGCCCTGGCTTCCGCTTCCGCGGACCTCAGTCCGTGTGCGGCGACGAACCCAGGCTGCCCTACTCCGGAATCCGGATGTGTGCTCACGGCAGCAGGGTACGCACCGGCGGTTCGCCGCGACAGCAAGACACGAATGGCTACTGATAGAGACTAGTCAATTACTCTACGCACGGCTACAATTTGTATATGTCAGAATACTTTACGTAATATACGGATGGTGGTCCATGACCGTCAGGCAACGCACTCAGGTCGGCATCGTCGGCGCCGGGCCGGCCGGCTTGCTGCTGTCGCACCTGCTCGCCCTCGGCGGCGTCGAGTCGGTCGTCATCGAGACCCGCAGCCGCGCCCACTGCGAGGCGCGGCAGCGGGCCGGGATGCTCGAGTCCACGACGGTGGAGCTGCTCCGCGCGGTCGGGCTTGGCGACCGGCTGAACGCGGAAGGGCTCGAGCACGACGGCATCTACCTGCAGTTCGACGGGGAACGGCACCACATGAACTTCCGCGAGCTGACCGGCGGCCGCTGGGTCACGATCTACGCGCAGACCGAGATAGTCAAGGACGCGATCCGGGCCCGCGTGGCCGCGGGCGCCGCCCTCGAGTTCGAGGTCAGCGAGACCGGGGTGGCCGGCCTCGACACCGACCGCCCGCTGCTCCGCTACACCGACTCGGCCGGCCAGCGGCACGAGGTGACCTGCGACGTGATCGCCGGCTGCGACGGCTTCCACGGCATCTGCCGCCCGGCCATCCCGCGCGGCGGCCTGCGGACGGTGGCCGAGCGCGTGTACCCCTATGGCTGGCTGGGCATCCTCGCCAAGGCGCCGCCGTCCACCGACGAGGTGATCTACTGCCGCCACTCCGGCGGCTTCGCGCTGCACAGCATGCGCACGCCGGAGATCGGCCGCCTGTACCTGCAGGTCCCGGCGAACGAGGACATCGCCAGGTGGCCGGACGACCGGATCTGGGCCGAGCTGGAACACCGGCTGGCGGTGCCCGGCTGGGAGCTGCGGACGGGGCCCATCCTGGAGAAGGGCATCACCTCGATGCGCAGCTTCGTCGCGGCGCCGATGCGGTACGGGCGGATGTTCCTGGCCGGGGACTCGGCGCACATCGTTCCGCCCACGGGTGCCAAGGGCCTCAACCTGGCGGTCGCCGACGTGGCCGCCCTGGCCACCGCCCTGATCAGGCTGCTGCGCGACGGCCAGCCCGACCTGGCGGACGCCTACTCCGGTCACTGCCTGGAGCGGGTCTGGCGGGCGACGCACCTGGCCTGCTGGATGACGGCCCTGATGCACGTCGTTCCCGGCCAGGACCCGTTCGAGTCCGCCCTCCAGCTCGCCCAGCTGCGCAACCTGGTCACCTCCAGGGCCGCCGCCACGATGCTGGCCGAGAACTACACGGGCTACGCCCCGCTCCGCTACGACCCAGCCACCCGCCTAACCCCCACCGCCCTCTGGCCCTGGGCCGACCGCGGCACCACCTGGCCCTCAGTCGCCTAACCCCCATCTCCGCTGGCCCTGGGCGGCCCTGGGCCGCCTATCGCCCACGCCCCCGACCCTGGGCTGTCTGACACCCAGGCCTCTGGCCCTGGATCGCCAACTCCACCGCCCCCCGGCCCTCATGACTTAATCCCAACCGCCCTTGCCTCGGTCGGCTGTCGCCCTGGCCGCGGGCGGCCCTGGGCCGCCTGCCCCACCGCCCTATCGTCCTCGTTCCTTAATCCCACAGATAACACTGGCTCTTCTTCTTCTCGCACGCCCCGCTAATCTGGCCTCTGCTGCCCCCGTTGGCCGCGGCCCGGCATCTTTTTATCACTTCGGTTCATCTCTCTATCATTTCGGTAGGGATAAATCGGATAAATCGGGTCACAAAATGGTCATAAGCGATAGGAAGATGTTCAAAGTGGTCATAACTGATAAGAAGATGGCCGGTGCGGCGGTGCGCTCGGCGTCAGCCTGGCCACCTTTGTCACTTCCGTCGCTACGGCCTCTTCGGCTAGCAAAGGGGCCGGCGGCTAGGCCAGCAGCTTGACCAGGCCGGCGACGCCGACGCAGACGA
>Ga0335073_10014846_pt1 | contig 10908 bp, 4 predicted proteins | sample Lox_Sample_22_FD_207093 | JGI IMG/M metagenome (GOLD analysis project Ga0335073, IMG submission 207093) | Soil microbial communities from Loxahatchee National Wildlife Refuge, Florida, United States - Lox_Sample_2.2 | ecosystem: Environmental > Terrestrial > Soil > Wetlands | place: USA: Florida... | reverse complement strand
AGCGGAATGAAGGCCACCAGAATGATCAGAGTGGCAAACAGGACCGGCTTCGCGGAGTCGGCCACACCGGCAAGGATCAGTTCGCCAGTCTCCTCGCCCTCGACGCGCCGGGAAACCCGCCGGTGGACGCTTTCCAGCACGACGATGGAAGCATCGACAAGAATTCCGAAATCGATGGCTCCAATGGAAATCAGGTTCGCCGACTGATTCGTGAGGACCATCAGACTGAACGCGAACAGCACGGCGAAAGGAATCGTCACGGCGGCAATCAGCGTAATACGCCAGTCGCCCAGCATGCTGAGCAGGACCAGCGTTACCAGGGTCAGGCCCATGATGACGATGTGCCGCACTGTCTCCGTCGTGATGTCGATCAACCTGGTGCGGTCGTAGATGGTGCTGATGCGCATGCCCGGGGGCAACAGGTTTCCCTTATTCAGCTCTCCGATCTTCTGCCGCAGGGCGGCCAGCGCCGGCAGAGACTTCGCCCCTTTCTGCAGAAGCACGATCCCTTCCACGATGTCGGGATCGTCATGCCCATTGACTTCGTGGCCTACTTTGCCGAGCCGTGGCTGATGCCCCTCGCGCACCTCGGCGACATCGCTCAGCAGCACCGGAACCCCGTTATGTTCCGCCACCACAATGTTATGCATGTCATCAAGCGAGTGCAGCAGCCCGATTCCGCGAACGTTGACACTCTGGCTGCCCATGGTCAGGTAACTGCCGCCTGCGTTGGCATTGCTGTTCTGCACCGCATTGACGATCTGCGTCATGGTCACGCCGTAGGTCAGCAGTTTGTTGGGATCCACTTCCGCCTGATATTGCCGCGTCGTGCCGCCAAAGGTCGCGACGTCGATAATTCCCGGCACCTGCTTGATCTCGCGCACCACCAGCCAGTCCTGCGTTGCTTTGGTTTCGTTGAGGGAATAACCGGGACCGGCGAGCTGATAGCGATAGATTTCCCCAACTGGCGATTCCGGCGAAAGCTGCGGCTGCAGGTTATTGGGAAGCGTGACCTGCGCGATGCGATTCAGCGCCTCCTGCCGGTCAACGAAGTAATTACTGTCGAAGGCGAAGTACATCTTTACGTCGCTCAGGCCGAAGATGCTGATGGAGCGAATCTGATCGAGTTGCGGCGTGCCGTTCAGTCCCGTTTCCAGCGGAATCGTGACCTGCTGCTCCATCTCCTCCGCCGACCACGAGGGATACTGCGTGATGAACTCGACCATCGGCGGAGACGGGTCCGGGTATGCCTCGATGTCCAGCCGCGTGAACGCGTAGCCGCCCACCACCAGTGCCGCTCCAAAAACAATGAGGACGACGTTGCGATAACGGAGCAGCGTGCGAATCAGCGCCTGCATGCCTATTGGCCCTCCGCTTCGCGCAGCAGTTCCGCTCCCTGGATTACGACCCGCTCGCCGTCATCGAGGCCCTGCGCCACCTCGTCGGTTTCGGTCCCGATGTTGGCCACCACCACATTGCGGCGCTCGTACTTGCCCGGCGCGGTCTGGATGAAGACAAACGTTTCGCGGCCGTTCTGAATCACGGCCGTCGCCGGTACGGCAATCACGTTCTGCCTGCTGACCGTCAGCGTCATCGTGGCGTACATGTCGGGTTTGAGCCGGTGTTGCGGATTCTTCAGGACCACCCGCACCTTCAGGGTCAGCGTCCCAGGATCGACGGCATCGGAGATGTTGTCGACTGCCCCGTGCAGCGTCATGCCAGGGTAGCCGTTCACAGTGATTGCGGCGAGTTGTCCCACGCGCACCTCGCTCTGGTCTCGCGGGTAAAGGTCGCCCACCACCCAGATCGAATCGATATTGGCGATGGTGGCGATTGCCGTCGCATTGTCCAGCGAGCGCTGCAGTTCGCCGGGCCCGGTGCCTACGTCGAGCACCACTCCGGAAATCGGCGCAGTGATCGGCACGATATCGCTCGTGGCGTTCTCATCGAACCCGAGCACGTGCAGCGCTTGTTGCGCTCGTTCCAGTTCCGAGTGATCGGCGGCGTCCAGCGCCTTCAAATCGTCGTAATCCCTCTGCGCCATCACATCGTGCGCCAGCAGTTCCTTTGCCCGATTCAGCTGCAGATCCGCGCGATCGGCTTCGATCTTCGCCTTTTCATAATCGGAACGGGCCTCACCGGCCTCGCTGCTCTGCAGGGTGCCGATCGCCTCGCCCTTGTGCACTTCCTGCCCGGGAAGAATCCGCAGCGACAGAACCCGCCCGCTGATGAGCGGATAGATGTGCACCAACTCCGTGGGACTGGCCGCGACCCGTGCCGGCAGCGTGAGCTGTCCGGCTACCTGCCCACGATGGATCATCACCGTTTCCACCACGTGTTGGAGCGGCGTTGCGGTTGCCGGGCCCGTTTCGTTGCTGCGGCATCCTGCGGACCAAAACACGAGAGCAGTAAGAGCCACACAAAGTGTAGGTTTCTTCATGGGACAACCTCCGTGGCTGCGGCGAAGCTCAGCTGGTGCAGGCTGAGCCACAGCTGCTGGTTGGCGGCCAGCGCGTCTAAGTGAATCTGCCGGTAGTCCCGCAGTGCGTCCAGATAATCCAGCAGCGTCGTGCCGCCATGGCGATAACTGAACTCCAGATTCGCGCGGACGCGATCCGACTCGGCCAGATAATGACTGTTGTATCTCTTCGCGAGGTCGACAGCCGCCAGATAGGCCGCCCACGCCTGATCCACATCGTTCACAACCTGGTTGCGGGCTTCCGTTGCTGCCAGCCGTGCGGACTGCGCTTCGTACCGCGTGCGTTCCTTTTCTCCCTGGTTGCGATCAAAAATTCGCACCGGGACCGAGATCTGGAATCCGGCGCTGTTGAAGACGCCAAGCCGTTCGTATTCACCGCCCAGCGTAGGATCCGTCGTTCCCTGCGCATCGGCCAGTTTCACGTTCGCGTCAGCCAGCGTGACCGATTCACGCGCCGCCTGATAATCGGGGCGGGACGCCAGCGCTTGCTGTTCTATTTGGGGCAGGCTCTGCTTCATCACAGGAGGCTCGAGCGTACCCGTGATGTCGAAGTGCGCCGACGGGGTTTCCACTCCCATCAGCAGCTGGAGAGAATCGCTGGCCTGCTCCAGATCGAGCTTCGCGTTGTCCTCGTCCGCCTCGAACTCTGCAAGCTGCAGATCGATGCGCTCAAAATCCGTCCTGCTGATGTCCCCCGCACTCAGGCGCACCTGGCTCAGCGCGACGGTCTTGCGATAGCTGTCCAGGTTATCCTCCGCCACCTTTAACGCGGCTTTCGCCGCCAGCATGTTTGTGAATGCGTCCTTCACCTGCAGAATCAGCTGGCGCTGCTGATCGTCGTATTGGCTCTGCGTTACCGAGGTGGTCGCTGTCGCTGCGCCCAGCCGCCACCGGCGCTTCTGTCCGCGCTCAAATAGTCGCGAGACATTCCCGACATAGGTGTAAGGACTACTGGGATTGTTCGCCGGCAGCGTGGTATTCGCCCCGGAAATAGTGAGTGTGGGGTTCTGCCGCAACCCCGCGGTGATCTCGGAAGCTTTCGTCGCGATCACATGCTGTTCGGCGGAGAGAAGCCCGGGATTTCTTCCCCGAGCTGCGGCCAGTACCTGCTGCAGAGTCATCGGCGCCTGCGTCTGCGCATATGCGGACGAGCCTGCCAGAAGCAGGGCGAAGCCGAGCCCGGGCCCGAAAAGGCTGAGTCTCATGATGCGTGTCCATTCATCGCCCGAGGGCGATCACGATCGGAAAAAAGAATTGGGGAAAAAATGACCGAGCGGGTCAGGCGGCGGGAGGGGGCCTGGAGTCAAGCACACGGACATCAGCGATCTGCTCGCCGCGCCGAAGGGCAGGTGAACGCAGAAAAGCAATCGTGCGCGGATAAGACAGCGGAAAACAGCTGATGACTGCGGCCAGCGCGCCAGAAAAGGGTCTTACGGTGTCAGGCTGCAGCACATGCTGATCGTTCCTGACGGACGTTCTGTCAATTTCAGCCGGATTTTGCGATGCCTGCAGGTCGTCTGAAACTGAAATCACCGGCAGCAGGATCAGCGTGAGCACCGCAAGCGCGATCAGTTGGGCCTGGATTCCCGGACACAGTCCTGCATCGCGTGTACCGCGGCGCCGCATCATCCATAGAGTCCACAGCACCAGCGCAACAGCGGCCCAAATCAGATTGGAAAGGAGTTCCACGCAGACTGATGTCAATTATAGATGGCATGAATCCTCCTGTCCTCTCAGCAGCCGTTTCGTTTGCCGCATACATCGCAACTTGCTCATCCTGCTTTCGGAGGCGCACCTGATCATGCCTCTACGCGATCCGACTCGCAACCTGAGGCGTGATTCTTAGTTTCATGCTCTCCATCGCTTGCATCACGGTCATTCTCGTGAGACCAGTCCAGCTACCGGAACCCCACCTGCGTCGTCTTTCCCGGAGTCAACGTCTCCGCAAAAAAGCCATCTACGCGCCGCCACGCATCCCCCAGTACCCACTCCCGGCTGAAGTAATGAAATTCTCCCGGATACATCATGAATGTAATCAGATCCCCTTTCTTCGCTTTCAGCGCGTCATCCAGTAGCCGCACCGTTTCAATGAACGGCACATTCACGTCCGCGGTCCCATGCAGGATCAGCAGCGGGCGCTGCAGCTGATCGATGTGCGACACCGGCGATGCGTTCGCATACACCTGGGGATTCTGCTCCGGCGTTCCGATGCGGCTCGCCGTCCAGTCGCCATGGTAGGGGTCGTTGTAGTACATCGTGTAATCCACTACGCCGGCCACGTCCACACCTGAGCGGAACAGAAGTGGATGCCGCGTCATCGCGATCAGCGTAAAGAAACCGCCGTAGGAAAGTCCCCAGACACCGATGCGGTTCCCATCCACATAGGACAGTGTCCGGAGATAGTCGCCGGCCCGCGAAGCGTCCTCCGCATCCTTGCCGCCCACGTCCATGTACACCGCCGAACGCCACTTATTCCCATAACCAATACTGCCGCGATAGTCCGGGGCAAATACAACATAGCCCTGCTGAAGTAAGTACTGATGGAAACTGTAGTACACCGCATAGTTACGCTGGATGTGCCAGCCATCGTAGTTTTGATTAATTCCGTCTCCGTGGATCCACACAATTGCCGCGTGTTTTTTCGTGCGGTCCATGTCCTTCGGCACGAAGAGCCATCCCGACTCCGGCGTTCCATCGGCTCCCGGAAAGATGACATGCTGCGGCCGCACCAGCAGGGTCTTGTCCAGATCCACCGGCATGGAATTCGTCAACCGGGCCGGTTCCCCGCCTCCTGCCGCCACGGTGTACAGATCGGCCGAGTTCTGCCAGTCGGTGTGCTCATACACCAGCTGTCTGTCTCGCGGCGACCATACCGGCTCAGTGTTTGTCCCCTCGAGACTGGTCACATAGCGGATCGCCACATGGCCATCGATGCTTGCAATGCCAATGCGCCGGTCTCCTGGATGGTCCTCCTCGTTCGTATCGAAGGCCAGCGCACGGCTGTCGCTGGACCATGCCGGCCGCCAGGCTTCTGCATGCCCGCTCGTCAACTGGATCGGTTCTCCTCCGTCGGAAGAGATGACGTAGAGATGATCCCAGTCGTCAGGATTGTCGCTGATATAGGCGATCCATTTTCCGTCCGGCGAAGGCATTGGCTCGCCGCCCGCTTCACCCTCCGGCAGGCTCCAGAACTGCGCCTCATGGTCGGTGTGCAGCACGTGCTCCTGACCGCTGTCGATATCGGCCGTGACAATGTTCCGGTCTTTGTAGTCCTCCGATTCTGTCTGATACGTCAACCGCGAATTGCCTGCCCAGCTGATCTGCACCCATCGCGACTGCTTCCCGTCGATTGGTTTCGGTTCTCCGCCATCTGTCGCGACTACATAGACATTTCCTGGCACAAACTCAGGATTGCGAAAGACAAGCTTGGCCCCTGAATAATCCGGCGAGGTATCGTGCGCAATCATTGCACCGTCCCCAACAAAGGCAAGGTGGTGCGCATCAGGCGACCAGCGAATGCTGTAGATAATTCCCTTGTTGTGCGTCACTGTCTTCATGGCGCCGGTGGCAAGGGTCCGCACCACCAGGGCATGGCCACCATCCGGATCCGGGACAGCTGCCGCGATCTGCGTCCGGTCTGGCGAAGGCGTAACCTCGGCCGTTCCGCTCGATGGCGCCCAAACCTGCGCCGGCTCGCCTCCGGAAGCGCTCACGCTCCAAAGGCTCCCGCCCTCGATGAAATACAGCGACGCTCCATCGGCAGACCAGAAGGCATTCTCAGCTTTACCCAGGGCGAAACGGGTCAGCGCCTTCGGTTCCCCCTGACCGTCAGCATTCGCGACGTAGAGATTCACAACATCACAGCGATCCCAGAGATAGGCCACTCGCGTTCCATCCGGAGACCATACCGGGTTGGAGGGGTGGCGGATGTTGAGCAACTGGTTGATCGTGAGTCGCCCGGCATGGGCGCACTGCGCGGCAAAGATCAGCATCATCGTCAGCGGTAAAGCAGTCAGAAAACGGGGCGTTATCGGCATGGTTGGCCAAACCTCGTGAATGAAATTCTGCTTCGTGCTCCATGGGAGGGATTGCGTGTGCGAGAACCAGCGTGCAGTCTACCGTCTGCGCCCATCATTGTGCACAATTGGCGTCCCATTATGCGGCGCTGCATGTCGTGCGTGGACTCAGAATCAGCAAATTTATCCCCCTCATCAGTTCTACGGGGCCGTACTACTGCCTGTCGTCGCTTTGTGGGGACATTTGATCCCAGAACCATTGACAGATTGTTCAGCGAATTGTATACATTGCACTCAAAGTGGTTCCAGCGGTGTTTTCCTGACGTCGGACGGGGCCCGGTTGACCCGTTCACAGGAAGCAATAGTCCCAGCGCTCGCTGTTCCTCCCGCGGCCAAAAAAGGGAGGGCACCCAGTTCACCGAGGCGCTCACTGCGATTCACCGCTGTTTTGGGCAACGGCTATTCAACCTCCTGCCAGCCCGGCAGGATCGCTATCGGCCTGAAGTTCTGATCCGGAAGCGCCAGCTCTCCCTTCCGAATCAGTGTTAGCACTGGCCTGAAGAAACAGGACCTGGTTTCGGCGGCTGGAGCCCGCTCGCATTCGTATCTCCAGCCGGCCACGCTCTTCCATTCACCCCGGACGGTTCGTCGGCTGCTCTGCTGACCCCAGCGGCCAGCCAAAAAGGAGAAGCAATTATGAGAAAGCCTTACCTCCTGTTGTTCCTGTCCCTGTTCCCCATTTTGACCTTTGGCCAGGTCGCAATCACAGGCTCTATCCGTGGCACGGTCACAGACGCCTCGGGAGGCGTTCTTCCCCGAGTCGGGATCACCGTCGAGGGTCCTGCGATCATGAGTCCACGGCAGACGACCACTGACATCGCCGGCAATTACTCGTTCGACTCTCTTCCTCCGGGCACTTACAAAGTCACCTTCAAGCTGTCTGGATATTCGACCGAGGCACGCTCCAACATCAGTCTGACTCCGGGCTTCACAGCCACGGTCAGCCCTCAGCTGGCTGTCGGAGCCACGCAGCAGTCTGTCGTTGTCGAGGCAAACGCCGTTGTGATCGACACCACCAACAACACCACGGCGACCACATTCGATGAAGAGCTTCTGCAGAACGTGCCCAGTGGCCGAGATACTTTCTCCACCGTGGCTCAGGCGCCCGGAGTCGCGTCGAATGACTTCGATATCGCAGGCAGCCAGAGTTTCCAGCAGTCCGTGATGCAGGTTCACGGCAGCCTCCCCGGCGATCAGGTCTACAGCTTCAACGGCCTGCGCATGAACTGGCCCGGAGCCACGGGCGGTTACACCTCGTTTTACATCGACGACGATTCTCTCTCCGAGCTGCAGGTTATTACTGACAGCGCTCCGGCTGAAGTTGCGGTCGGCGGCGTGTACATGAACATGGTTCCCAAGTCTGGTTCCAACCAGATGCACGGATTGGCCGCGCTCTACTATCAGTCCGCTGGTACCCAGGCCACCATCTCCGATCCGATCTATAACGGAGTTCCGGTCCCCTCCGGTACGCCCTTCATCATGGCTCGCGATGTAGCCACCAACCTCGGCGGGCCCCTTGTGCGCGATAAATGGTGGCTGTTCGGCTCCTGGCGGCTCTATGACCTGAAGGAGAGCGTCCTGTCGGTTACGAATCCTGACGGCAGCCCCACAACAGATCCCAATCACCAGAGCAACACTACGCTGCGCACCGATTACGCGATCTCGGCAAATAACCGCCTCAACTTCGTGTGGTGGTTCAATGAGCAGAACCGCTTCTTCCGCCGCGACACCTCATATGCCTTCGTCGATGCCGACGCCGCATGGCGCCAGATTGAGCCGGCCTACGTTCTTCAGGCAGAGTGGACCAGTACCGTCCGCAACAACCTGCTCTTCGATACTCGCTTCGGCTATCTTCATCAGGTGTTTCCGCTCAGCAACCAGGCGAGTACGCCAGTGACAGCTCTCAATCGCCAGGACGTAACCCTTTCCACCGAAACCGGAGCGCCACCCTACTCTTTCGTCAATCCGGCGAGCGTTTTCGCCTTTGCCGAGGGCGTCTCCTGGTACAACGGCCATCTGTGGAAAGCCGCCCATAACTTCAAATTTGGAGTGGACAGCTCCACAAATCACAACGGCTATAACTACACCGTCGACCAGGGGATCAACGCCCTCTACAACAACGGCACCCCGATCGAGGTTATTGCCTATAACACGCCGGTCGACGTGCGCAGCATTTATCACGAGACCGCGGCCTATGCCCAGGACTCGGTCACTCTGAAGCGCAGGCTGACCCTGAACCTCGGAGTTCGCTACGATTTCTTCGACACCTTCTATCCGGCGCAAAGCAGTCCGGCGGCTACGTTCCCGGCGCTCTTTACTCAGCGCACCTTCGCTCAATCTCCCAACATCGCCACGTGGAATACCTTCCGGCCGCGCATTGGGGCTGCCTGGGACATTACGGGCAAGGGTACGTCTGTCATCCGCGCCTATTTCGGGCAGTTTGACATCATCGAGGGCGCCGGCCTCGCCGAGCAGATCAACCCCAACGGTCTCAGCACTCAGGTCTATACGTGGAACGACACCAACGGCGACGGCATTCCCCAGACCTCAGAGTGGGATTCGCCTGCCAATCTCATTGCCGCATCGGGCGGCGTGGTCACCAAGGTCGACAAGAACCTCAAGCGTCCCTACACCAACGAATTCAATGTCGGTTATGAGCAGCAGGTCTTCTCTTCCGTGGTCCTGAGCGCGAACTACTACTTCCGGAACATCAAGGACCAGACCGGAGCGGAAAACCTCGCCAACCCGGCCAGCGATTACACCGCCACCACCGTCGACGACAGTGGAAATCCGCTGATCAACTCCATTACCGGCCGGCCCATCACCCTCTATAACCTCAATTCCGCCGACGTGGGCCTTTCCAACTACCTCATCACCACCATCCCCGAGCTCGACAGCAACCACTACAACGGCTTCGAGCTGACCGCGACCAAACGGATGAGCAAAGGCTGGCAGGTGCTCGCCGGCTACACGCTCCAGCAGCAGAAGGGCACCTACTCCCGCGGTCTCTACGATGACTTCAACAATCCCAACAACGACATCAACCGGAAGAATGTGATCCTGAACTACGACGCCACTCAGATGTTCAAGGTCCTCAGCAATTACACGCTTCCAAAATCCATTGCTCTTGGCGTGAATTACCAGCACTACACCGGCTATCCCCTCGATCCCAACAACGGTCCGCCCACCGCCGTCTTCGAAAACCTCAATCAGGGACAGGTTTCCGTTATCGGTGTTCCCATCGGCACGATCCGTCTACCCAACGTCAACATCGTGAACCTGCGCCTCTCGCGTCCGACGCATCTGGGCGATCGCTTCACGCTCGAGCCCATCGCAGACCTCTTCAACATCGGAAACGCGAATACCGTCGTCAGCGAAGTGCCAACGGGTGGGCCCAGCTTCGAAGAGCCCACGAACCAGCTCAACCCCTTCATCGCCCGATTCGCACTTCGCTTCTCCTTCTGACTTTCGGAGCGACGCTTTCTTCACTGCGCAGCCAGGCCACGCGTGCCCCGGGAGGTAGCACGCTTTCTCTGTCGGGCTCATCCCAATAGCATAGTAGTGGCCCATACGCCCGATTAGCAGCCAACACCATCGCGCAAACCATAAAGCACTTCTCTCCGTCGGAAAGATCCTTGAAGGGGATCTGAAGACTTTCCTGGCCCGACGCGAACTGCAGAATCAAACTCCGCGAATCAGCTCCCGTCGCGCGATTCTTAATGTCGATTAGGTCCGGCATGACCTGGCTCAGGTAGTTATCAATAGTGTTGTATGCGGAAGGCTGATCGGCCAGCAATCCCGAAAACCAAGCTCCCAGATCCCTCACGTCCTCGTTTGGTTCGAGCGTTTCGTCTTCCGAGTCGCCTGTTATTAAGCTTGGAACAGGCCGGAGTATGAGAATTCGGGCTAGCCATTCCCTGAAAGTGAAGAGTGGATTCCTTGGGTTGACTCTGAATGATTGGGAGTGCAACCAAATGCCAGTCAAGATTGAACTCAGCCTTTTGGTCGAATCCAGTTTTTGCCACTTGTACGTGTGCGAGGTCGCGGGTGTAGAGAGGGTTGTTGTTTAAGAACAGATCCTCTTTTTTGACGCGGAACTCCTTGAAGCTTTCCGGAAATTCGAAAGCGACCGTGTATTGGAACAACTGCGAATCCAGTTCGACCTCGATTTCAAGGCGGATCGGTGTCCCAGATCGTCCTCTGCTCACGTCCTTCGGCTTAACAAGCTGCCCGACCTGATTCGTCCCGCGGGCGATATTTTGCAGGATCTGAATGGCTAGCCCAACCGTCGTCTTACCGGCGCCATTCTTCCCGATCAAAAGCACAGATGATTGCCCCGAGATGGGTAGTTCG
>Ga0335073_10014845_pt1 | contig 10908 bp, 12 predicted proteins | sample Lox_Sample_22_FD_207093 | JGI IMG/M metagenome (GOLD analysis project Ga0335073, IMG submission 207093) | Soil microbial communities from Loxahatchee National Wildlife Refuge, Florida, United States - Lox_Sample_2.2 | ecosystem: Environmental > Terrestrial > Soil > Wetlands | place: USA... | reverse complement strand
GATGGTATTACACTGCTCGATTTTCTTGCTTATTCCAAACAGAAGGGCGATTTGAAGAAACAGCACAGAATGCAGCGTGGCTACAGTCTATCAAGTACGTTTCCCGTGAAGAGCGCGGCTGAAACAGCAGGGCTCTGCACCTGGATAAGTGCTGCGAATACTGGTATTACAATTATGCGAACAAAGACAATCCAAACCCTGAGGAATTCAAGTTTCCTGTTGAAATGGCATTGGAGCTGTTAATAGCTGCTGACTTCCTCGATTGTGCGTCCATATCCCTATTTTGCTAATTACTATAGCTTAAATGATAATGAGCAGGGATCAAATGAGCTATTATACAATAACCTTAGAGAAGTCACTACATAGATCGATCTTCAATGTTTGTAGTCTAGATAAAATGCTTCTACCGGTGACTCGTTTTTAGAATGCTTTGCAACATCATCGTACACATCGAATCTGTGGTATTAAAAACATCGTGAATGGAGGCTTTACCTTCGTTGTGTTGTTACAGGGATTGAACTTCGAACTTCTTGCATTCTCTCGGGTTCTAAGAATGAGATTCAAGTGTATGCCACGAAACTTACTCAAATCGGCATAGATGATTTCTTCACCTTCCCCTGCTTTGGCAATAATTTCGCCATTAGGATCGACTATTGTGGAATGACCCCAGGCATTGTAGGATGCATTCATATCTCTAGCGGGCGAACACATGGCCACATAGATCTGATTATCGACAGCTCTTGCTCGGGCAAGTAATTCCCAATGCAAGGGACCAGTGGTTAGATTAAAAGCACCTGGATAAATCATCGCAATTGAGCCTCGACGGGCTGCCACCATCGCCATTTCCGGGAACCTAACATCGTAGCAGATAGCAACCCCTATTTTTCCGTATTCTGAATCGAAGTCTGTTAGTGATTCACCTCCTGTCAGGACCTCTGATTCCTGGAATCGTATTTTTCCGGGAACATCGATGTCGAAGAGATGCACTTTGCGATAGACAGCGAGAAGAGAGCCTTTTGGCGAGAAAGTTAAGGATGTATTGAATAATTTCGAGTCTTTTCGTTCTGGAATTGAGCCTCCAATGAGATATGTAGAGTTCTCCTACCAATGTATCAGAACTGGATGAATTACTATCAGTACCTTTGCCATTGACGATAGCTCATTATAACTTTCTTGTGGTGGATCAATTGTTTCGGCATACTGAGCAAAATATTGGGTTCCATACTAAACGCGAGTCAGGAAACGAGAGGATATAAGGTTGCACAGGACTATTGAAACATTCCTATATGTTAGATGTTTGTGGAGAAGTGGGAGTTCGAGCGAGGGGGTCTACTGGAAGAACTACTACATTGGCGCCATTCTGACATGCTTCTCGGACAAGTGTACGAGCCCTGCGCAGATTTAGCTGTTTATCCTTCGTAGTTGCAAGTTGAATGAGCGCGAGTCGGAATGGCCGCGCAGCCGCAGGTATTAAGCTCGTCATGAAAATCGCTGAGGTGAACTTGGACACCGATATTTAACGATTCCTGTACAGCCCTAACCCATCTACTCCCCTTAAAATCGCATATCGCATATCGCGGCCCTACCGCTTATTTTAGTAGAATCCGGCTACTTCAGCCCATTAAGTTACTTCAGGCCGGCATTTGCCGATATATCGGCGGAGAAGCAACAATGGACGACAAGGAAGATCACAAAATCCATATCTTCATGATCAGTTAGATAGTTGTTCAGTACGCCCAGAGAATACTTCCCTTTCTGGCTAGAGCTAAGAATAGATCAGAGTAACTATGTACATTTTTGTGGAGTGAAAGCAATGGCAAAGGATATGCAATTCCATGCTGTACTCGAGATTATAGTTTATGTCTACTATTTTTGTTATGCATATTGTACGACGAGAGGTATGCCGGCGGGGCGGCGCAGCGCCGGGAGAATGTGAGACTGACGTAGGGGATCGTATGGGGTGTCTGTCTAGCAGGACCTGATTCACTCTGTGGCGAGGACTCGAGGAGCAACGGGATCTCTCTCCTGAGAGATTTCCTAATTGGGTATATGAAACTCAAAGTTTGAGTGTTGTGTGTGGGTGTGAGCGGATGATGGTATCCTTTGAAACAGCAGCAGCAGGTGTGTGCCAGGCACGGGACAAGCACAGATAGGCTCAGAATCATCAGATCAATTTATTACGAATAATTAGTCAACCATTTTAAGCTTTCCTGCTCGAATCTCTGCAACGGAGATGCCTACAGAGACTGAGGGCAGCTACGGCGCTCAACCGGTGCTTTAGCGCATTAAGGAGGAAACAGAGTTTGAGTTGAGGCTTTTATGGCTTTCTTCCGACGGCGTCCTTAATCGCACTGGGGGTATAAGGAGGGTCGGGTGTGAGGCTGTGCGACAAGTCGTCAGTCAGTTACAAAAGATATTTGCGAATAATTGCAAGCGGCCAAATAATCCTAACTCCTATTGGATTGCGGCTGATGCCGGAGAAGGCAATTTCTGACAGGGCCGAATATTCAGTCAATCACTCGCGACTCACGCTCCGCCTCTTAGTTAAAAAATAAGCTAAAAGGAACACTCACCCGGCAATGCATAACTACACATCCAATATTTGAATATTCAAAATACTTATAATTCCATTCGAACTCGAAAGTCAGCACCACACACATCACTTCGCTGCGAAATAAATTAATTCGAATCGACCTCAAACCTCTCCTGCTACTTCCACGGCCCCTGGTTCTCTAGTTACCCGTCGACTTTCAATCTCCATTCCCTTCGATTCTGCTCTCCCGACCTCTTCCGCTTCCTTTGTCCCTCGTCAGTCTCCTGCTCTCGTTGTAGTTGCCCAAAATGAAGTCCGAAACTGCCCTTGCCAAAAAGCCCCGGACTCGCAGACCACGAAGCCATCGTGGATGTACTTCTTGCAAGTAGATCTCCCTTCTAATTTGTTGTCCCTTGCTAATCCTCAATTAGAACCGCAAAGCGAAAGTGTACAGAAGGTAAATCTCTTGAATTACTCTCAAATCTATTTCAATCTTCTAACTATACTTCGCAGAACAACCCGCATGTTCCTTTTGCGTAAAGAATAACCTCGAATGCAAGGTAACTAACATACACACTAACGTAAGCTGACCGGAACAGTATGATATCGACTCATTGTTTCGATTCGAGCAGTTCGAACCACCTGCCAAAAGAGAAGATTCCCCTACGTCTTCGGTCAAGAAACAACCACGTAAACCTGAAGGTACAACTTACCCCTTATCCCGTCGCAGCTAATTCAATTCAGTCACGAAACTCCCTGCAGAAAAACCAAAAGAAAACCGAAGACGCTCAAATCAGTCGGTCTCGTCTCTCTCAGAATCTCACATCTCTCCGCCCACGAGAATCACTGCATCTCCCGAATTCTCAGACCTATCTGCTTCGTATTGTGAACCTTCTGCCGAATGGGAAGTTTCTGAATTGAATACTCCACGTCTCGAGGCTCTGGAAGGAATAGATGATGCTGATCTAGAAGATTACTTCAGTTCAACTCTTGCCATAAGGGAACCAATTGCTGCGGGACAGACTGTGGATGACATGGACCTGCCGTATTTCGACTATTTCTTGCAGCGAATGCCCCAACTCATGACCTTTGTCGACTTGTTCCCTACGATTGTGCAGGATCTCTTCGCTCGTTCGATTGATCATCCAGCTATGCGACATTCCATCCTATCCATCTCCACCATGCTTGCAACTGGCAGTCAGCCTCTCGATGTTCTACCCTCTCGTCATTATTATCACAAACAGAAAGCCCTTCAACTCCTACAATCTTCCTTGGGTGGCGATCCTCGTGATCTCTCCGAGAATGACGCGATAGCCATCTTCCTGCTTTTGTGGCTCGACGTCAATTCGGGGTCTTCGATGTCAGCTACTCTGCATCTGCGAGGCCTGTATCAAGTGCTGCAACAAGTCCTAAATAACACGCGTGAATCGACAGCTGGATTTGGTGGTGTCTCGGCCCTGCTCATGTTAGTATGGAGAAGCGCATACAGGTAACAGAGTCCTTCTCAAACATTTCTTACCAGAATAGAATGGAAGCACTCCTGGGGGTTCCCTTCTTCCAGGGCGGACCTATTTTCCCTCCCGTATCTCCCAGTGAAGCGACGTTCCATCGAAATTGGATCACTGCAGCGTCAGATCCCAACGCAACATTGGCGGCAGATTGGGCCATGGTGAAATTCGCCTTAGACGACTTGGCTCATCGTGCCGCAATCCTTGCCCGTGTCGCCAACAAAGATCGGAAAGATAACCCTGAAGCATCCACTTTGGCTCCTGAAATTATGGAACAATTCTCCGAGTTGCTGAACGATCTGCAAGAATGGCGTTTCCAGCCAATTGTACAGGAAGCAGAGAGAAACGAAAAGTTGGCACAAATGGGTAGATTGCCTGCTGCTACTATTGCCGTTCCGTTTTTGAATCATCCCCCATTGGCAATTTATAGTCAGCAGTTTGTGCATATGATGAATCACTGGAGAGCCATACAGATTTATATGTCTCTCATCTTGTGGCCTGCCTCAGGGCCCAATCCTCCGTCTTCTGGAAGGTACCAAACTGGTGTTGATATTTGTCGGAGTTTTGCCTCCCTGACCACGGGGCTGAGTGGTGAGACGTGGTGTTTGACGCTTGCCGGGATTGCATTTGGAGGTGATGCTTATTATCCTGCTGAGAGTCAGTGGATGTTGGAAAAGCAAGAAGCGGTTTTAGAAGCGATGAGATTTCCGATTGTGATTTCAGTACGGCAGATGATGCATTTTATCTGGAACAGTGGGATGTCGATATGGGATATCTTCAATATTTAATAATGGGTGAGATGGTTGAAGCAGTGAAGTTGTGCTTTTTGTTTGTTATTTGTTGATCTGGCGTTGTGGGGCGCATTTTGGTTGAAAAATTCTAAGAGATCTTTATAGGTATATTGGAGAAAGACTGCAGCAGTAAAATACGTACATCCCATATCAGGAAACCTACTATACTCTGACTACAAAACCTTCTCCTGACGCCAAACTCTGCCTCGATATACAAGTATGATTTATACTTTTTGACAAGCTATGCAGACCGATATGCAAGTATATTGCCATAATACATTCAAAACCTTAAGGAGTGCAACAGTGGGGATCTCACAGCGACAGGGTATTTTTCATGATACGGATTCGCGCTCGGTACTTGAAAGCCGTTCCAATAGCTTTTGTTGAAAGAGCATGCGCAATGCAGCTCTATTCTGCGGTGTATCGGGTCGTATGTCTGACAGATCCCAGGGTCGCTCAGGACGGTATGCGGGATACATCAATCGCTGAATGAGCACGCGAGTATTGTAAAGAACATGAACGCCGCAATCAGAAACATTAAGTTGCTGTGGGCAAGGCTGACGAATGTAACTGAAGTCTTTTGGCAAATTAGCTATTTTCGGAAGGTGGGATAGATGGGATTGCCTACCTTCGTTCAACAATATACTTATCCTGCCGAGGGTCTCCTTGGCGGCTTCCTCATTTCGTTGGTTAAGGGAATCATAGTGAAAGCCGATTTTGATCCCGCGATTGACAACTAGAAGGGACCTGGAGGTCATTACCGAGAAAGATAAATTATTACCAGTGCGATCCGCCGTGACCTGAAGGATCTTCATTGTCGTTGATGGGAAAGAATCTGGATAATCAGAAGCGCCTGTAGCGTAAATATACATGTAAGTGACAGTTCCAAAGTTTTCTGGAAGAGCAGATGCCAAGCTCGCGACATCTATGTATTAGCCGGCGCAACAACAAGACCGGCGCTTAACCTGGAGAATGCCGTATAAGGTATGCGACAGTTGCTCTGACTAATTTCACTCTCCGTCGCCACGGCTCTACTTGTGACAATATTTCTTGCTCTAGATAGTCATAATAGACATCTAAACCTCAGTTAGAAATAGATCCTAAGCGGGCAATTTCGACTGCACATACCCATTATGTGGTCCGAGAGCCATCCGCCATCCTGCAAGGCTTCCAGGTCCTGCGGAAAATGTCAGTCATTTCACTAAGACGGAGGCTCACCGTTTCCCCATCGGAGTCACGCCCTAGCGGAGCAACACGTTAGATTGGCTAGAATCCTAAAATGCAAGGAAAATGGTAGAAAACATACTTTTCTTTGACGAAACCTAACGTTATCGCTTTAGCGGCATTCGGAAGACGGGGACGGTGGAGAGTTACGCACCTGCCCCATACCCCCCGAGTGAGGGAAACCCCAAGCGCTTTGTTACCCTGAGTGACGGGCTGGTTCTGAATGTCTATGAGATGATGGAAGCGCTCTCGACGTCTTTCGCGCGGTATCCCCAATCTACTTAGAGTTCGCTGTTCAGTCGCTTTTGATAATTTGAAATTAGTCGATCGATGGGGAGTTGTGCCTGATTTTGTTGGTGATATCTCTGCTGTGACTGGGAGAAAGAGAAATTCGGCTGCCTCCCAAATCTGCCCACACAAGCCACTCACAAGAAACTTTTGATTCATCCGATCGACCGCGAGCAGTAAATAGGAAAACCCAGCCTGTGCTCAGTCGCGAAGTGTCAAATTCAAATCAAAATTTCACCAAAATTCTCCGAGCAAACGAAAACAAAAAACGAGAACCGACACAACGGAGACGAAATAAAAACATCCCCGCTTCGTCATACGGAGATAGGACTCTTGAATATTGAACCAAGGAATTCGACCATAGTCTGTCCTTTGCATCACTTCCCAGATTAGAAAAACGAATGGTAGTGCATGCCGCCGACGGGACTGAGACCTGGACCACGAGAGTCCGAGGAGTATGAACTCGTAGCTCATGGAGAATATGGAGGAGATGTCACGTTGCAGAATGGCTCCTTAGCTCCCAAGTCGCATGGAGACGGCATTGACGAACCGTCCGGACTTGACGACAATGAAGAAACTCACATCGACGAGCATGAAGATCACGGACTAATATCACGGCAATCGAGGTTCCACGTCACGAACGATCTGGGGCGTCTCTCAGGAGGCCTAAAGATTGTTGTGGAACTGATCAGTCAATCAACGCTGTCGCTACTGGCTTCTGTGGTTGGATCCGTAATGACTGGAGTCGTATTTGATCAAGTCCAATTTTATCCAGCCTTCACGAGAATTGCTGAGCTCTTTATCTTGGTGCCGGTGCTATTAAATCTGAAAGGCTGTCTAGAGATGAATTTGGCCTCTAGATTGAGCACATCTGTATGGTATCATATGGTTCTATCTGACTTTAGGCAAACATTGGCGAGTTGGATCTTAAACGCACGAGACATGCGATAATTATTGGCAATCTGGCACTGCTGCAAGTCCAAGTAGACCTATCCGAAGATGTAATCTAACAATAGGCATTATTAATCGGAGCTCTTGCCGGGCTATTGTCCTTTGTTCTTGGATACGTCACCAAACCACACAGAGAAACGTGGTTCGAAAGTGCTCTCATGATTGTCAGTTCAATGATGGGTGCCAGTCTATCCAGTGTTGTCCTCAGCTCTTTCATGTCATCTCTCGTTCTTGTTTCTCGACGATTTCGGGTCAATCCCGGTACAACATAACTTTCTGGGCTATGCTTATGTTGCAGATAACATTGCCACTCCGTTGGCGTCTTCCTTTGGTGACCTCATTACTCTCATTATCTTAACTTTCCTTTCATCTCTGCTCGTCAATGCTATTAGAACATATTGGGCTACTGCTCTACTCATTTTACTTTCATGCGCTCTGCCTGGATTTATAATTCTGGTTTGGCGGAATCCCTATGTAAGTGAGCTACTGTTTGAAGGCTGGACTGCCACAATTATGTCTATGGTCATATCAAGGTATTCCGCACCTGTCCCAATGTTTAACTGCGTAGTGGCTCTGGAGTACTTCTGCAAAAGTTTGTAAACGACTACGACGCTCTACCACTGATCCTTCCTGTGACGGCTTCCCTAGCTGGAAATGTAGGATGTATCTTTGCCTCACGTCTCTCAACCGAATTTCATGCTAATCAACAAAATCCCACATTCAACCAGACAGTCTCAATAAAATCTCGTGACAATGTAATTGTCATATCGACTCTCTTCGCCATTTCTCTGCCTATTCATCTCGCATTTTTGGGTTTTATACGGTTACTGGGGACTTTTCAGTTTGGCGTATTGTTTTTCTTCGTTTATCTCATTATTGGCGGTATTTCCGTACAGACCTTGCGATTTTTCTGTTTCTGACATGTAGATTCTTGCTTCATTAGTATTGGCATATTGGGCCTCAAAGTTGTGCTGGATTAGGGGTTATAATCCGGATAATTTTGTATTGGGTCTTATTTCGGCCATGATGGATGTGGTGGTCACGACAATGTTGGTTGTTGGATTCAAGATTGCAGGGTGAAGCGGAAACATGCAAAAGGGAGGGAAAGGACATAAAGGTGATATGAAAAGTCTGTTTCCACTATTGTGTGATGTACATATAACAACGATTGTAGCAATTGATATAATACAGATTTTGAGGTTACAGCTTTAGTGCCCTTTCTTCGACATGTACCTACAGAACCAATGAGACGAAATCACGGTAGGCTTTGTCGACACAGAGTTGGTTGCAAGATCCTGATTCCGAGAAAACGAGCCAAACCAAATTGGTCCGCCCTCTTCAGTAGCTTTTCAAGAGCTGCTGACTTCACATCCTAGATACATTGCCATTTAATCGATCTGAGTGGAATCATGGTCTTCCTGTTTGGCTTGGCCATTCGTCTTCCTGGCACCGCCCGTATTCTTAATCACCTCGTCAACATATTCCTCCAAGTCACTGAATCCCTTCTTAATCTCCTCAGCAAGCACATCCCTGAAATCCTGTACAGCATCAATCTTCCCATTCACAAACTGATTATCCTTCGTCAACACACTCACAAACCGCCTTGTATATTTATCTGGATTCAGTCCGTCTTCAACATACGCAAGGACGTCTTCCGGAATGGTTTCTGTAACGTTGGCTGATGTGCGTTGAACTTCTTGTAAATACATTGTAAATTCATCGATCTTCTGAAAGAGGAGTTCCCCAGTTCCTTCTTCGAGATCGTGGACCATGATGGCGGTTTCGAGCAGGGATTGGATGAGTTGCTGAAGACTGGCCTCTAAGGGCCGAAGGTTCGAGGAAGTTTCTTGGGCGACATGAGTTTGAGGAGTAGAGTTCGCGAGTGCAAGCGAGGGTACTCGGAGACGAATTAACCCTGAAGGCGATTGGGAAGGAGGTGCAGCACCGTTTTCTCCTGTGTTGGTCATTGTGACTCAAGGAACCAGGTTCAGTTTTGGGGATGATCAATCAATCAATCGTTCAAGCTGGAGCAGATATTCCACAATTCTTGGTAGTCCGGATTTCATCTCCAACAAGATGCTCTCAGCGAATAAAGGCTACCAATGCTACAGTCTTCTTATTTCTGCATTAAGCAACTAGCGCACAGACACTATGCGAAGATCGTGGAACAATATTACTCTATTAGGTTACAGATACAATTCCCATATTTCGGTTCTTTATACCACCGCCGCTCCATCCTAGTTACAACATGCTTCCAGTCCGTCCGTATATACAAACCAATAATTCCAATCAACCCCGCTCCAATGCAAATGCAATATAGAAAGTTAAACTCAACGAGGCATCTCGTCAGGCGACTCAAGTGTCGATCCCTCCTTTTCTCTCGCATCAAATGCGGCCAAACTTCTTAGTTGCGCATCGTCTTCTTCAGCATGTTTCCCCATAATTACTCTCCGGGCTTTTGTTTGCAGCTTCTCCACGAGTTTTGGATCATAGTCGAACCGGATGCCATCGCCTCGGCTACCATGGATAGGCAGAAACCAATCCCAAACATTGTTTCCCATAACTTCAGTCCAATTCCGACGCCAACCTAGGTTCCATGGATTATCACCTGGATCGGAAGAGACGACTACACGGGCGGATGAGCTTGGATTACGGGGTGCGGAGGAACGCTGGGATGACTCTGCTTGGGCTTGAGGCTCGGAAGTCTCTACTAAGATGTTGAAGAGATATGTTCGATGCTATATATTAGTTTGAATTAAGAATAGACTACCTTGTGATCGAAGGATTCGTTCGTTGTGATGTTTCTCAGTGTATAATATGCATGTGTTCTGAATTTTTAGCATCTGAGATGAAGATGGGGAGTCATACATCGAAAAAGGCACCATAAAGATGGTGAAGAAGGCAGCCAAGACCAGTGTTATAATCCATGTTACGGGGAAATCGTTATTATACTGCAACCTTTGTCTCAGGAACTACTCTCTTAGTATGTTAACACAAAAGTTCTTACCGGCGGTAAAGTACCGCAGATATATCCACAATACAGGGCGGTATACGTGACGAATTGGAGGAAAAACTTGTATCTGGTAAATCCAATCATTCCTCCTACCCAAGGACAAAAGTGATCTGTGTCTTAGCGAATGATTTGAAAAACGACATACCCATCTTATATACGCATCGTCCAGGATCCCGAGAATGGTGCGATCTATCAGGTTTGATAACTTCACATCTTTTACACCATCGAGGATATCCACCCGCTTCACAGACAAACATGTCTGCACTGGCAGTGGGGTCGGCTTCGCCTGAGTTTGCTTTTTCAGGATCGTCTTTCGGTCTAGGAATGTATCCAGCTTTCGTAAAAACAACTCTGAAAAAGCATGAAGCCATTAAAAGGAACAAGACCAAGTACGCCGAAATAAGGCCGGCTACAAACCAGTCAGTATAAGTTCGACGTTGTGTGAGGATTGGAGAAATTTACCTCCTAGAGCTCTCTCCTTTTTAGTATGTATTATGAAGTTGACACATAGTTGAGCTATGTACACCCATGTTGCAAAGCCGGTTGCTCCGCAGAGTAGGACAGGTATTACTTTTGCAACGATTTGGGTGTATGTCCTCT
>Ga0335073_10014842_pt1 | contig 10909 bp, 7 predicted proteins | sample Lox_Sample_22_FD_207093 | JGI IMG/M metagenome (GOLD analysis project Ga0335073, IMG submission 207093) | Soil microbial communities from Loxahatchee National Wildlife Refuge, Florida, United States - Lox_Sample_2.2 | ecosystem: Environmental > Terrestrial > Soil > Wetlands | place: USA: Florida... | reverse complement strand
ACCGGGATTTGCGCAGGTGTGGACCACGGCGGACTTTCGCGTGGCCTACGCCCCGCAGGTGCGAACGCTCGCCGCATCGGATGCACTCAAGGGCGATCCCGACCCGGAGCTGCGCGCCGAGCTCGCCGAGCGGCTCGATGTCTCACCGCGCAAGGTGCGTGTCGTCACCGTCTCGAGCGGGCGGCTCTCGCACGGCAAGCGCATCCAAGTGCTGCTGAAAGGCGGTGGCCTGCTCGAGATCGTGAGCTCCGTCGGTATCCAGCACCGCTTCGGCCTCCTCGAGCAGATTGCGAGCGCCGCGTTCCTCTGCTTCTCCACCGTCGGGCTGTGGATCTGGCTCACCTGGACCGTGAATGCGCCGCTCATGAAGTTCGCGCACGCCGCCGAGCGCGTCGGGCTCGATGTGGACGCACCGCCGCTCCCGGAGCAGGGCCCCGCGCAGTTGCGGCGGGTGATCCACGCCTTCAACGAGATGCAGGTGCGGCTGCAGCGCTTCTTGAGCGATCGCACGCGCATGCTCGGTGCGATCGGACACGATCTGCGCACGCCGCTCACGCGGCTGCGGCTGCGCATCGAGACCGGCCGCGTCGCCGAGGAGAAGGCGAAAATGCTCGCCGACATCGAATCGATGGAAGGCATGCTGAGCTCTGCGCTCGCGTTCATTCGCGGCGTCGAGGAGGTGGAAAGCGCGGATGTGGTCGATCTCGATCTGCTGCTGCAGACGGTCTGCGACCTGGTGTCCGATCTGGGCGGTGAGGTGGGCTACAGCCCGGTCGCGCGCTGCCGCTACCGCTGCAAGCCGCAGGCGATGCTGCGCGCGCTCACCAACGTGGTCACGAATGCGGCCAAGTACGGCGAGCGCGCGCACGTCGCGCTGCGGAGCATTCCCGGAGCGGGCTATACGGTCGAAGTCGAGGATGAGGGAGCGGGCATCCCCGATCCCGAGAAAGAGAAGGTGTTCGAGCCGTTCTATCGGACGGCCTCCGCGGTCGAGACGGATAGCCAGGGCATGGGCCTGGGCCTCGCGATCGCGCGCAGCATCATCCTCGCGCACGGCGGCACGATCCAGCTCCTCGATCGCAAGCCCCACGGCCTCAAGGTGCGAATCTTTCTGCCCGAGGCGTCCGCTCCGCTGCTGGCCGCGACCGCGCCGCCGGCCGCGCGTGCGGCTCCCGCCCCGGGGGAGGCGACACCCGAGCGAGCCCCCGCCGAGCGTACTTGATGGATCAACCCCGGGTTCTCGAGATGCCCATTTCACCCCCGCACTCCGCTCGCCCACAGCGCGCAGCCGCAGCTCTCGCCTCGGCCGCGGTGAGCCTCGCTGCCCTGCTCGTGGCCGGCTGCGCGGTGGGCCCGGATTACCACACCCCGCGGGTGCGCATGCCGGATCACTACGCGGCGGTGCCCGATGCGCATGCCACCGCGAACCCGGGTCCGGCGCCACAGCCGGTGGCGCTCGCAAGCTGGTGGCGCGCGCTCAACGATTCCGAGCTCGACTCGCTCATCGAGCGGGCCGTGCGCGGCAACCCCGATGTGCTGATCGCGCTCGATCGGCTGCAGGCGGCGCGCACCTACGAGGCGGGCCTCATCGGCACGGCGCTGCCCGAGGTCGACGCGAGCGCCGCCTACGGGCGCGGCACCGGCCACGACGTGACGAGCGGACGGGCGAGCGAGCCGCTCGAGTCGGCTGACGACTCTCACAGCCTCACCCAGATCAACGAGATCGGCGGCTTCGATGCCGTCTGGGAGATCGATGTCTTCGGGCGGATCCGCCGCGAGATCGAGGCCGCACGCGACAGCGCTCAGGCCGCCTTGGATGCGCGCAACGCCGTGCTCGTCGCGGTGATCGCGGATGTGGCGCGCGCCTACGTCGACCTGCGCGGCGTGCAGATGCAGAGCTCGGTGCTGCACGCCGCGATCGGCGTACTCGAGGAGTCCTACCGCATCGTGAGTATCCGTTACCAGCGGGGCCTCACCAACGAGCTCGACGTGACGCTCGCCGCGCGTGAGCTCGCGACGCTCGAGGCGCAGGTGGCGCCGGTCGACGCCCAAGTGCGCGCGGCGCAGTACACCATCGCGACGCTCCTCGGGGTCTATCCGGAGGACATGATGCAGGAGCTGTCACCGCCGGGGATGGTGCCTGCGGTGCCGGCAAACGTGCACACGGGGCTTCCGCTCGGCCTGCTCGAGCGTCGGCCCGACGTGATGGAGGCCGAGCGCCTGCTCGCGGGCAGCAACGCCGAGATCGGTGTGACCACCGCGATGCTGTTCCCGCAGATCATCGCGAGCGGCGCGGTCGGCTTCCAGCGAGCGGATCTGTATTCCCCGCCCGCGGTCGCGCGGCACATCTGGTCGGCCGGTGCGGGAGTGGTGTGGCCGCTTCTCGACTTCGGCGTGCTCGATGCCCAGGTCAAGATCGCGAACTTGCAGACGCGCGCCGCGCTCGAGAACTACAAGCGCCTCATCGAGAGCGCGGTGCTGCAGGTCGACTCCGCGGCCGATGCGTACGGCGCGGAGCAGCAGAGCGTGAAGAACTTGGGCGATGCGCTCGTCGCGAGCAAGCGCGCGGTGACGCTCGCCAACGCGCGCTACAACCGCGGGCTCACCGACTTCCTCAACGTGGTCGATGCCGAGCGCGAGGAATACGCGATCGAGGAGCAGTTGGTGGGCGCCGAGACCGCCGTCGCGGAGCAGTTCGTCGAGCTCTACAAGGACCTCGGAGGCGGGTGGCAGGGCTTCCAGAACGTGCCGGGGATCAACCGGCCGCTGCCGGAGGTGATTGCGATCTTCCGCGACACGCTCGGCCGGAGCGATGCGCTCAAGGACCCGTGAGCGCTCCGCGCCGCTACTGCGACATCAAGAGCGGCATGCGCATATCGAGGAGCAGATCGCTCGTGACGCCCCCGAGGAAGCGCTCCTTCAGCCGCGGCTGAGCGAACGCGCCGGCGACGAGCACATCGGCGCCGAGCTCGCGCGCTTTCACCTGCAGCGTCGGAGCGATGGCCCCGGCGGCCACGTTCTCGAGCTGCACGGCCTCGACGGCGGCGCCGTGACGCTTCAAGTGCTCGACCATGTAGGCGGCCGGCAGTGCGCCGTGGCGATCGATGAAATCGGTGGGATTGACGGTGATCACGGTGGTGCGCTCGGCGCGCTCGATGAGCGGCAGCGCGTCGTTGACCGCGCGCGCCGCCGGGCGGCTCGAGTTCCAGGCGATCGCCACGTGCAGGCCGAGGACGGTCGAGGTCCACACCGGTGGCACGAACATCACGGGGCGTCCGACCGTGAACAGCATCTGCTCATCGAAGCTGTAGTCGATCGAGGCGCGGTTGGCGGGCACCTCGTGGCCCAAGATGCACAGATCGGCGTAGCGGGCATGCTGGGGCGCGATCTCGGCCAGCGTTCCCTGCGCGGTGCGCCACTCCGCTTGCACCCCGCACTGCCGCGCGAGCGTTTCGAGCTCGGCCTTCAACTGCTCCGCCGCGATATCGATCGAGGCCTCGATGCTCTTGTCCAGCCGGCGTACCTGCTGCGCGGAGGCGAGGCCGAGCTCGGCGGCCTTGCGCTCATCGAGCTGCATCTGGTCGCGCTCGCGCACGAAGAGCGCCGTGAGGTAGCTCCCGTGGCGGCGCGCGAGATCCATCGCGAGCCGCAATCGCCCCCGCGCGCGATCGGTCTGATCGACGTAAAGAAGGATGTCCTTGAGCGCCACACCGAACTCCCGCGGTCTACGGGCGGCGCCGCGCGGCCACCCGGGAAATCATGGGGAAATTCTAGTGCGAGTTAATGGAGCGTGCACTGCGCGCGCGCGCGCTCGTCCGATCGCGTCACAGAAGACTGTGTAACGGTGTGCAACGGAGTCGCGCGCCTCCGCGGTCAGTCGCTCTCCCGCAGGAGCTCGTTGAGGGAGGTCTTGGCGCGCGTCTGCGCGTCCACCTTCTTCACGATCACCGCGCAGTACAGGCCGTAGCGGCCGTCGGCTGCAGGCAGCGTCCCCGGCACGACCACCGAGCCCGCCGGCACGCGCCCGTAGAGGATCTGGCCGTTGGTGCGGTCGTAGATGCGCGTGCTCTGCCCGATGTACACCCCCATCGAGATGACCGAGCCCGCCTCGACGATCACGCCTTCGACGATCTCGGAGCGTGCGCCGATGAAGCAGTCGTCCTCGATGATGGTCGGATTCGCCTGCAGCGGCTCGAGTACCCCACCGATCCCGACGCCTCCGGAGAGGTGTACGTTGCGGCCGATCTGTGCGCACGAGGCGACGGTCACCCAGGTGTCGACCATCGCGCCCGCATCGACGTATGCGCCCACGTTCACATAGCTCGGCATCAGCACCACGTTCGGCGCGATGTAGGCGCCGCGGCGCACGATCGCGTGCGGCACGATGCGCGCGCCCGCGGCGCGGAACTGGGCGTCCTCGGTGTGCGCGTACTTGAGCGGCATCTTGTCGTAGAAGCGCGCGTAGCCCGCGTCGAACACCACGTTCTCGCGGGTGCGAAAGGCGAGCAGCACCGCCTTCTTGAGCCACTGGTGCACGACCCAGCCGCCGTCGCGCTTCTCCGCGACCCGCACGCTGCCGCGATCGAGGAGCTCGAGCGTCTCCTCGAGCGCGGTCGCAAGCTCGTGGGGGACGGCTCGGGGTGTGAGCTCGGTCCGGCGCTCGAACGCTGCATCGATGATGGCCTGGAGAGTCTCTCGGTCGCTCATGCGGGTGCCCGGTGGGTGAGGAAATCGCGGATGCGCTCGCTCGCCTCGATGCATTGCGCGGCGCTCGCGGTGAGGGAGATGCGCACGCGCCCCGAGCCGGGATTCCGCGCGCCGCTCGGCCGTGCGAGGAAGCTCCCCGGCAGCAGCGTCACGTTCTGCGCCGCATACAGCTCGCGCACGAAGCGCTCGTCGTCCGCGCCCACATCCGGCCAGAGATAGAACGCGCCCGCGGGGCGCTCCACGGCGAGCGCATCGCGCAGGATCGGCAGCACCGCGTCGAACTTGCGCTGATACAGGCGACGGTTCGCGGTCGCGTGCGCATCGTCGTTCCAGGCGGCGATGCTCGCGAGCTGCACCATCGGGGACATCGCGCTGCCGTGGTAGGTGCGATAAAGAAGAAACGGCGCAATCAGCTGCGGATCGCCCGCGACGAACCCCGAACGCATCCCCGGCACGCTCGAGCGCTTGGAGAGGCTGTGGAAGACGATGCAGCGCTCGAAGCGGCCGCGGCCGCTCGCCTGCGCCGCTGCGAGCAGGCTCGGCGGCGGTCGGGTCTCATCGAGATAGATGTCGGCGTAGCACTCATCGGCGGCGATCACGAAGTCGTAGCGCTCGGCGAGCGCGAGCGCCTCCTGCAGATACTCGAGCGACAGCACCGCGCCGGTCGGATTGCCCGGACTGCAGAGGAACAGAACCCGGCAGCGCTCGAGCACCGCCGGGCGCGCGCCCGCAAGATCCGGAAGGTAGCCGTTCCCCGCCGTGGTCTCGAGGTAGTACGGCTCGGCCCCGGCGAGCAGTGCCGCGCCCTCGTAGATCTGGTAGCCGGGATTCGGCATGAGCACGAGCGGCCGCTCGCGCGCATCGACCGCCGCCTGCACGAAGCTGAAGAGTGCCTCGCGGGTGCCGTTGACCGGCAGCACCATGGTGCGTGGATCGAGGCTCTCGCCGGGCAGCCCGAAGCGCCGCTCGGCCCAGCGTGCCGCCGCGGCGCGCAGCTCGAGGCTCCCGATGGTGGGCGGATAGCTTCCGAGGCGCGCGATTCCGGCGCGCAGCGCCGCGAGCACGAGCTCGGGCGGTGCGTGCTGCGGCTCGCCGATCGACATCGCGATGGGCTCGAGGTGCGCCGGCGGCTCGCTCCCCGCCTTCAGTCGCGCGAGCTTCTCGAACGGGTAGGTCTCGAGCCGAGCGAGCCCGGGATTCATGCCGCCTCGCGCCGGTCGAGCGCCTGCGCGAGTCGCTCCCGCAGCCGCTCGGCGGCCGCCTCGGTGAGCGGGCGATGATCGAAGTCGGTGAGGTAGAACACATCCTCGGCCCGTTCGCCCACCGTCATGATCTTCGCGCCCTGCAGCTCGATGCGCTCCTGCATGAGGACGTTGCCCACGTCGCAGAGCAGCCCCGGGCGGTCCCCGGCGACGAGCTCGAGGACCGAGCGGTGGTTGCGATCATCGACGCTCAGCAGGATCTGCGTGGGCGTATTGAACATGCGCACCTGCCGCGGTGCGCGGCGCGAGACCGCCGGCAGCGGCGCATCGCGCCGCTGCAGCGAGCGCCACAGCGCCCCCTCGATCTCCTCGAGGCGGTCGGGATCCGCGATCGGCGCGCCGTCGTCCTCGAGCACGTGGTAGAGGTCGAGGCTGAAACCGTCGCCCGTGGGGGTGATGCGGGCATCGACGATGGTGAGCCCGAGCTGGTCGAGCACCGCGGTCGTGCGCGCAAAGCCGTGACGGGCGTGCGGCGCAAAGGTGAGCACGGCCGTCGTGCCGCGCACGCTCTCCGCCTCGAGCGCGACCAGCGGCTCCCCGGAGCTCGGCTCGCGCTCGGCCAGGAGCCGTGTGTGCCAGGCGACCTCCTCGGGCGTATGGCGCAGAAAGTAGGCCGCCGAGAAGCGCGCCCAGGCGCGCTCGACTTCCGGTTCGGCGACGCCACGCTCGGCGAGCAGCGCTCGCGCGGCGTGCTGGTTCTCGCGCACGAGCTCGTCCTGATCGATCGGGCTCTCGAGCCCGCGGCGCAGCGCACGCTTCACGCGCGCGTAGAACTCGTGGAAGAGCGAGGCCTTCCACGAGTTCCACAGCTTCGGGTTCGTGCCGCGCACATCGGCGCAGGTGAGCACATAGAGGTAATCGAGGTGCGTCTCATCGCCCACGCGGCGCGCGAAGGCGTTGATGACCTGCGGATCGGAGATGTCCTGCTTCTGCGCCGTGAGCGAGAGCTCGAGGTGGTTGCGCACCAGCCAGGCGACGAGCCGCGCATCGTAGCGCGACAGCCCCTGCTCCAGGCAGAACGCCTCGGCATCCACCGCGCCCAACTCGGAGTGGTCTCCGCCGCGGCCCTTGGCGAGATCGTGGAACAGCGCCCCGAGGTAGGCGATCTCCGGCTTCGGCAGCTGCTGCATGATGCGCGAGAGCTCCGGGAGCTCCTGGTCGTAGCGCGGAATCGCGAGGCGGCGCAGGTTGCTCACGACGAACAGCGTGTGCGCATCGACCGTGTAGGCGTGGAAGAGGTCGTACTGCATGCGCCCCACCACCCGTCCGAACGCGGGGATGTAGCGTCCGAGCACGCCGTAGTTATTCATCCTCCGCAGCTCGTGGGTGACGCCCACGGGTGCGCGGATGATCTCCATGAACAGCCGGTGATGGCGCGGATTCTGGCGGAACTCCTCATCGATGAGCCAGAGGCTGCGCGCCACGGCGCGCATCGTCGAGGCGCGCACGGCCTTGATCTCCGGATTCTGCTGCAGCATCACGAACAGCTCGAGGAGCGCGGAGGGCGTGCGCGCGAAGACATCGTCGCTGCGCGCTTCGAGGGAGCCGTTGCGGACCTGGAAGCGCGCGCTGAGCGGCCGCGGCGGCTCCTCCTCGGTGAGAATCGCCTCGCGAAACAGCTGCAGCAGGAGCTCGTTGAGCACGCTCACGTCCATCACGGTGCGGTAGTAGCGCTGCATGAGCTGCTCCACCGCGAGCGTGTAGGAGGCGTCCTCGTAGCCGAAGGTCTGCGCGAGGCGGATCTGGTGGTCGAAGAGCAGCCGGTCCTCGCGCCGCCCGGTGAGCACGTGCAGACCGAAGCGCACCTTCCACAGAAACGCCTGCGCCTGCTTGAGCCGGCGCAGCTCCCCCGGGGTGAGAAACCCCCGCTCGGCGAGCCCGTCGAGGGAATCGGCGCCGAAGTGGCGCTTGGCGACCCAGCCGATCGTTTGAATGTCCCGCAAGCCCCCGGGACCGGTCTTGACGTTCGGCTCGAGGTTATAGGCGGTGTCGTTCGCCTTCAAATGCCGCTCGGACTGCTCGCGCAGCTTCGCTTCGAAGAACTCGCGCACCGGCCAGATGTGCTCGGGCGCGAGCGCGGCGCGCATCGCGTGGAGCAGGCGCTGCGAGCCTGCGAGCAGGCGCGCCTCGAGGAGCGTAGTCATCACGCTTACGTCGGCCGCACACTCCTCGGCGCACTCCGCCACGGTGCGTACGCTGTGGCCGACCTCGAGCCCGATGTCCCAGAGCAAGGCGATGAAGCGCTCGAGCTGCGTGCGCTCGAGCGCGCTCGGGGGCGACTCCACCAGCACCGCCAGATCGATGTCCGAGCACGGATGCAGCTCGCCGCGTCCGTACCCGCCCACCGCAACCAGTGCCCAGCGCTCCTCCTCGCCGGCGAGCGTATCGCGCCACGCGTGGCGCAGCACCGCATCGACGATCTGCGCGCGCCCCTGCACGAGCGTCTCGACCGGCTCCTCGGCGAGAAAGCGCGCCTTGAGCTCCTCGTCGGCCTGCTTGAGCAGCTCCCGGCAGCCCTCGCGCGTGCCGCCCCGAGAGGCGAGGAGTGCGGGAAACCGCGCGAGCAGCGGCCAGTCGGGCGCCGTGGGCGCGGGCGGCATCAGCGGCTCGTCGATCGCCTCGGGGTCGGTGCTGGACATGCGAGCGGGCGGCGGCGCGGGCGCTCAAGCGCTCGCGGCGGCGCCGAGCGTGAGCACATCGACGCCCGACTCGGTGACGAGCACCGTGTGCTCCCACTGTGCGGAAAGCGAGTGATCCTTGGTGACGACCGTCCAGCCGTCCGGGAGCAGCCGCACGTGGCGCTTGCCGGCGTTCACCATCGGCTCCACCGTGAAGGTCATCCCGGTCTTGAGCTCGAGCCCGGTGCCCGGCTCCCCGTAATGCAGCACCTGCGGATCCTCGTGATAGATCCGGCCGATGCCGTGCCCGCAGTACTCGCGCACCACCGAGTAGGAGAGCTCCTCGACGAACGACTGGATCGCGTAGCCCACATCTCCGAGCCGCGCACCCGGGCGCACCGAGCGGATCCCGCGCCACATCGCCTCGTGGCACGCCTCGGTGAGACGCTGTGCTTGCACGGAAGGCTTGCCCACGAAGTACATGCGGCTCGTGTCGCCGTGAAAGCCGTCCTTGATCACGGTCACGTCGATGTTGACGATGTCGCCCGCCTTCAGGCGCTTGTCGTTGGGGATTCCATGGCACACGACGTGGTTGACCGAAGTGCAGATGGTCTTCGGGAAGCCCCGATAGTTGAGATTGGCCGGGGTCGTGCGCTGCACGCTCACGATGTACTCGTGGCAGATCCGGTCGAGCTCCTCGGTGGTGACGCCGGGAACCACGTACGCGCCGATCATGTCGAGTACTTCGGCCGCGAGCCGTCCGGCGACACGCATCTTCTCCTGCTCTTCGGGGCTCTTGATGGTGACGTGCATGCGCGCGGCGTGACCGTGTGTAAGGCATTGTTCGGACGGGATGTTCATGGTATAAAGCGCCGCCCTCGTTGGCAACGAGGAACCCCACACGCGTATCGACACCGGGCGGCTGGGTGTTCCGGGTGCTCGCGCACGACTGCGAGCCGCCTGGAATGGCAGTCCGGGATACGCGGAGGCCCAACCCGAATTTGAGGAGCATTCATGTCCGGCGTGTCCATGCGACAGATGCTGGAGGCGGGAGTCCATTTCGGACACCAGACCCGCTTCTGGAACCCGAAGATGGCCCCGTTCATCTTCGGCGAGCGTAACAAGATCCACATCATCAATCTCGAGAAGACGCAGCCGCTCTACGCGGAGGCGGCGCAGTTCATTCGCGGCGTCATCGCCGACGGCGGCCGCGTGCTCTTCGTCGGCACCAAGCGCTCGGCGCGGGACGCCGTGCAGCGCGAGGCCGAGCGTTGCACCATGCCTTTCGTCAACCAGCGTTGGCTTGGGGGCATGCTCACGAATTTCAAGACCATACGCCAGTCCATCAAGCGCCTGACCGAGCTCACCGAGCTCTCCGCGAGCGGTGCGCTCGACAAGCGCGGCAAGAAGGAAGCGACCCAGCTGCGCCGCGAGATGCAGAAGCTCGAGAAGAGCCTGGGCGGGATCAAGACCATGGAGTCGCTCCCCGATGCGCTGTTCGTGATCGACGTGGGCCACGAGCGCATCGCCGTGCACGAGGCGAAGAAGCTCGGTATTCCGGTCGTCGCGATCGTCGACACCAATTGCTCGCCCGAGGGCATCGATTACGTCGTGCCCGGCAACGACGATGCGATGCGCGCCATTCACCTCTACACCGCCGGGATGGCCGATGCCGTGATCGAAGGCAAGGCCTCGGTGCCGGCGGTGGCGGTTGGGGAGGATGAGTTCGTCGAGCTCGACGAGTCCGGCCAGCCGCGCAAGAAGACGGCACGCGGGCGCCAGCGTCCGCAGCCCACGGTGCGCAAGAAGGCCCCGGCGCGCCGCCGGACGCTCCCGGTCAAGGCGCCCGTCGAGGTGAGCGGCGACCTGGCGGGCGACTTCGACGATCTCGAGGAGCCCGAGGAGTCCGAGGAGTCGACCGCTGCGGCGGCCGCCACGGCCACCGCCGCCACCCCCGCCGCCGCCACCCCCGCCGTCGCCGCCGCGCCGGAGGCCGCCGTGGCCGCTCGCCGTCCCGGCCCGGGCGCCGGACGGCGCAAGCGGGGCGCGGACGAGGGCGAGGCGGGCCCAGCCAAGGTCGACTGAGGCGCCGCGCTCACGTGGGTCGTCCCGCCCGTGCGGGGGTGCGGTGCGTCGGCCCCCGCGCGGCCCGCTCGCTCCATTCGCCCCGCGGACCGCAGCCTTTCCGGAGAATCTCACCGTGAACATCACAGCAGACGCAGTCAAACAGCTTCGCGAGCGCACCGGCGCCGGCATGATGGAGTGCAAGAAGGCCCTCGTTGAGACCAAGGGTGACCTCGACTTGGCGGCGGAGCTGATGCG
>Ga0335073_10014841_pt1 | contig 10910 bp, 13 predicted proteins | sample Lox_Sample_22_FD_207093 | JGI IMG/M metagenome (GOLD analysis project Ga0335073, IMG submission 207093) | Soil microbial communities from Loxahatchee National Wildlife Refuge, Florida, United States - Lox_Sample_2.2 | ecosystem: Environmental > Terrestrial > Soil > Wetlands | place: USA... | reverse complement strand
AATCCACCTCCGTGGTGGTAGCACGCGCATCCGTGCTGGCGCTGTTTGCCCGTAAGGCCGCATTCCTCCGTACGCCGAAGACGAGCGAGAAGCAGAAGTGGTGGGAGGCGCTGCGGGCCAACTGGGCTGAATCCACCCTCGCCCTGCTCGGGCTGGTCGGCATCTGCTTCGCGCTGAGCAAGGCAACCGAACTCGCCGGCATACTGCTTGCCGGGCTGCTGCTGTTCCCGACACTCGGCATGGCCGCTGCGCCGTTCAACAGCTGGGCCGCCCAGCGCGCCGCCCTGCCAGCCGACCTGAACGTATGGCGCACGATGGAATGGAAACGGTCCAGGCACCGGCGTGCGGTGGTGCGCAGCGCAGCCGTCGGCGGCATGGTCACAGTCGGCGCCATCGCCGGCGCGGCGATCGCGCTAATGTTCACCTCCGGCACTCACTCGGTGCAGCCCCCGCGGCTGGTGACTGCACCCAGCCACACCACCAGTCATCCGAACGCGCGCCCCTCTTCGCCGAGCCCGACGCCGACCCCCAGTTCGCCGTCCCCTAAGAGCTCGCCATCCTCCACCAAGTCGCCGACGAGCACTCCGGCTCCCACCAGCAGCAGCGCGGCGCCGACCAGCAGCAGCCCGGCGCCGACCAGCAGCAGCCCTGCACCCACCAGCAGCCCGGCATCCACAGGCAACAGCCCGGCAGCAAAGTCAGGCCGCTCGGCGCCGACGTCAAGCCCTGCTACTAGTGCCACACCGTCAACTTCACCCTGATGCGGCTCTCCGTCGGCGGTCAGTGGCGCTCTCCGATTGGCGGCTCGGCGCGTCCGGTCACCGAGCGCTGAGCGAGCCCCAGGCCATGTTTCGCCGGAAAGTCCTGGGATATTGAGAAACTACGGACATTGCCCTAAGGACTAGCAAGCAGGCGCAACTAGCAGGCACGGGCGACTACGCGGCGAACGGTTCCTATGCGCACGTCACATCAGCCACGGCGTAATCAACCTCACCCAGGCAACGGCCAACGCGCCGGTCCAGCGCGCCGAGCTGAGCAACCAGTCCGGCCGGCCAGGGTAAGGCAGGCATCGGTGACTTCAGCCACGCCGACACCGACCGAGCGGGCCAGGCTGCGCGCGATCGCGGCAGTGAACGCCGCGTTGGCGGATCGACGGGCTGCACCGCGACGGGCTGCACGGCTACGGGCTGCACCGCCACGCGCTGCACAGCGGCCAACCAGCGATTCCCCTGCGGCCAATCCCGGCGCGCCAGGGCCCGGTCGGCACAGGGACAACCGGACGAGCGCGGGCCTGCCCGCCCTGCGCCGGACAACTGGCATCGTGCTCGCCGCAGTGGGCGCGATCTTGTGGCTCGCCGTGCATACCACGGTGGCGTTCGTGGCGACCGAGCGAGCCGGACTTGTGCTGCTGGTCACTGGGCTGCTGTGGCTCTGGATTCCGGTGCCTGATAAACGGGATCGCCTTCGGCGTCGATCCAGCCAGCTCGTGAGTTTCTTCGAATGGGATCCGGCGTCAGCCGAAAGCGCCCAGTGCTCGCTCGAGGATCTGCTCGAACCGCGCAGCGACTCGGCGCCGCCCGGCCGAGGCGAGTGAGCCGCAGCTCAACTCGACGTCGACGCCCAGGGGCCAACCCCGCCGATGCGCTCCACCGAGTAGCGCACGATATAGCCGGGGCGCTTCGGCGGCGGGTACCCGGCGTCCGGGGAGATATAGACCTTCGCCAAGCGGTTGAGCAAATCCCATGCTTCGTCGCTCGGCGGCTGGATGGCTGCCCGTGCCCGCAGTACGGCGTAAGGATTCATGACGACGCCGGGCGCCCGCGGCGCATCGAAAGACAACACGACCCGCGGGTCTCGCTCGATGTTGCGCAGTTTCACATGCCGCGACATATGAGCACTGACGAGATCATCGCCGTCTAGCCCGATCCAGATGACGGTCACCTGCGGGCTCCCGTCCGGGTTGATAGTGCTCAGATGGGCCATGGGACCGGACTCGATCAAGTCCCGCAGTTCACGTGACAGACCGCTCATGACTGGATCGTATCTGTGCCCATCTGACCTGCCCCCATCAGGACCACGGTGAGGCCGACGTTACGCGCCGAGCTCACTAGGCAGTGAACCGATGATGGCGTGGCGCACTTCGGCGACCAGCCCGCCGACGACGCGGTACAGGCTGAGGCCGCGGAAGTCCGAACCGGTCGGAAGATGTCCGGTCCAGGCGACGGCGACAGCGTCGTCGCGGCTGACCAACGCGTCGATGTCGTACGGCGTCACACCGCCGGCGATCTGGACCGCGTGCTCGTAGTCGTCGCGGGCACCCTGCGGTCCGCGACCGGGCGGCGTGTGACCGTAGTCGACGTAGTCAGGCGACACGATCTCATCGAACCGCTCAGGGTGGCCCTGACTGTAGGCGGCGAAATACGCCCGAACCGCATCCTCTGGAGTCACTGCTTTGCTAGCTCATTTCGCTGGATCGTGTAGTCGACCATCATGGAATCAAGGTAGGCACGCACCTCTACGATCGTGTCGCCGTCGAAGCGACAGACCCAGCAGTAGCGGTTGTCGAACGAGGCACCTTCGTTGGTGGTCGAGGTGGAATGCAACTCGGCAATAGTAGTGTCGCCGTCGACGTACAGGTGCTCCACATCCAGCCTGACTCCGCCTTGCAGCACGCCGCCGAGCCGATTGAACGTCGCGTCGATAAATTCCTGTTTGTTGTGGTACCGGCCAGCTAGCGCGTGGGTACCCTCCACCGTCCAGTCGACGTCTGGGGCGACACGGGCCCAGAACTGTGGCTGGGTAGCCGGGCTTTGCAGGTTGCGGAACAGGTCGATCCGATCGGCATGACTGTTCATTACGTTCTCCTGGCGGGAGGCCAAGCGCTGGCGCAGTAACGAAACATCCCAACCCCCGCCGTGCAGCATCGCTTTGATCCAGCAGGCAGACGCCTCTGACCTGTACTAATGGCCGTCGATCTACCCCACCTAGCCGAGTTCACACGCAGTTTGCCGCGACCCGCACCGCACATCAAGCCTTCTGATTCCTGATCACCTCTCGCCATATCTGCCGAGGAACGCTGGGGGTGCCGGACGGGGTGACTACTCCTACCGTCTTGCGGACGTACTGGTCGTCGGCTAGTTGCGCAAGCAGGCACGCCGCCAAGTGGCCGCGCGCGGTGAACATTCCGCGGATGCTGCCTTCGACGACCTGGTAGCCCTCCGTCGCGGCAGAGTCGAATAGCCAGCACGCACGGATGATTGTCCAGTCCAGGCTGCTGGCCTGGATCAGCTCTTCCATCCGGGCGTTATCGGCGTAGACCGTCTTGCCCGGCAACCTCATGAACAGCGGCTCCATCAGCCGGGTGAAGATCACCGAGTCGGTAGACCGGTAACCCGGATCGAGCGCGGCGGTTCCGGCGACGGCCAGCCGCCGTACGCCGTGATGTGTCATCGCCGCGATGATGTTCGCTGTGCCGGCCGAGTACACGCTGACCGGCTTCGGGCTGTAGGGCACGCCCAGTACCGACAGCACCGCGTCGCCGCCGGCGACGGCAGCGTCCACCGCCGCCGGGTCGGTCACGTCGGCGTCGAGGACTGTCAGCCGGTCACGTGATTGCATCTGCTCCGGGCGGCGGGTCGCTGCGACGACCTCATGCCCGGCGTCGAGCGCCTGACCGGCGAGCCAGCGGCCAGTTCGACCGTTGGCGCCAAAGACCACTATGCGCACCCGTTGATGCTACTTGGCAGTGCATGTGTAACTTCGAACCCGAAACGACTCTGCGTTGGGATGAGAGGGCAGATGCCAGACCACTTCAGCCGAACCGGCGATAGGACGCCGGGCGTGCCCGCCACTCCTCTGCAGGGCACAGACGGCGGCTGGTGGGACGAGTTTTTCACCGACCGGTCAAAGCCCGTCCCGTTCTTCGCCGAATGGCCCGACGAGAACCTTGCTGAGTGGTTCCGCAGCGGCCTGCTCTCGCCTGGGCGGGTACTCGAACTCGGCTGCGGAAACGGCCGGAACGCTGCCTATCTGGCCAGCCTGGGATGCACCGTCGAGGCCGTCGACTTCTCGGCACAGGCGATCAGCTGGGCGAGGGAACGCGCGGACCGGGCCGGTGTCCTGGTGAGTTTCCAGTGCTGCTCCATCTTCGACGCGCAATTCACGGCCGGGTCCTACGACTTGGTGTATGACTCCGGCTGCTTCCATCACCTCCCTCCGCACCGCCGGGACGATTACGCCGGCCTTGTGCACGCAGCCCTGCGTCCCGGCGGTAGCTATGGGCTGGTGTGTTTCAGGCCCGAAGCGGGCAGCGGCTACACAGACCAGCAGGTCTACGAACAAGGCAGCCTTGGCGGCGGTCTGGGCTACTCAGACGATCAGCTGCGCGCCCGCTGGGACACACCGCCCTTCTCCGTGCGCGTACTCCGCCCGATGAACCAAACCGACGGGCACGGGCCCGACTTCGGGGAGAACTTCTTGTGGGCACTGCTGGCGACCCGCCAAGGCGCTCAAAAGGGACAACCGAGCTCGGCCCAATAACTGCGGCATCTGTGCCTGCTGGCACTCCGAGCTTGCGATCGCGGGACCTCACGGATCACCAAACTAGGCCCTGACCAGGCAGAATCTGCGCCGGACAGAGTTTGCGTATGGCGGTCTTGCCGGGTCTGGCTGATACCGGCCGACTCACAGGGGAACAGGCGGCGCTACGGCGTGTAGCGACGCTGGTAGCCCGCGGGGCGCAGAGGACCTCTCCGGAGACGGTGCTCACGGCCCGAGCCTTGACCGCCACCCTGAGCCGCGGCCTAGCCCGACCGCGAGGGACCTGGCGCCGTGGCATGGCCGCATGACATGACGGAACCTTCTCCGTCGCGGCGGCTCAGTATGCGGCTAGCTGTCTCGGGTGAACTGACGCCGCTGAATCCGGCCGGCAACCAGATCAGCCGCAATGTCCTTTACTTTTCTATTGGTGTTCTGCGACAGCACGCTGAGCCGGTTGAACGCCACGTCGGGCGGATAGCCGTACTCGGCGACGAGGATTCCTTTCGCTTGCTCGATGACTGCTCGCGACTCAAGCGCTGTGTGGAGGTTCTGAACCAGGCGGCGACAGTTCCTGTATACGCTCGCGTTACGCATGGCGACTCCACCCTGCGCCGCGAACAGCAGCGCCACGTCGTGCCCGGCCCCGGTGAAACAGTTGGGCTTTCTGCCGTAGATGGCGAGTGCGCCACCTGGCTCCCGGTCGGTCCGCAGCGGCAAGATCAGGCAGCTTTGCAGTCCGTCGGCAGCCATTGCTGCGCAGACGGCCGGCCAGCGGTCGTCCTCCGCCCTGTCATCAATCCGTCTGGCCTCGCCTGACCGCAGCGCCTCTGGCACAGGCCCGGCTCCTGAGTCCAGCTGCATCTGGTGCAGCCCGGCAACACTCGCACTCGAGGTGGCGTAGGTCCACGCACTCGCCCCGGCCACGACTACCCCTGCGGCGGCGCTACCCGGGATGAGCTCCAGCGAAAGCTCGGCCAGCTGGCTGAGGGGAGCGCCAGCGTCCTCCTCTGCCAGTGGCAGCTCGGCCACAGCGGCTATCTGCTCCGCGAACTCTCGTGTGACAGTGACCACGCCAATCCTCGTTCCCGATCCGGTACTTCGCCGGGCGCATAACCGGCTAACATGCGGCAGACAGCTACCCACGGTCGTTCGCATTGCACATCGTCGGGTAGCTTGGCCTCCGGACCGAGCGGGGCCGGCCTCGAAAACACCAGGGGCCGGACTGTGACTAAATGACCGCTGCGGCCCGTTGACAACGATCGGCTCTGTTAACCCTTCCGGAGCCGGCGCTGGGAGTGACGGGCTTTGCAAGCGATGTTCTTAGCCACCCGCCGATAGGTCCACGCGGTGTTCAGGCCAGCTGCGGGCTGGCTTGCGGCCGAGTCAGTTAGGTGCCCGGCCGACGTTGAGTACTTTTGAAGTGAGCGGCCGGCCCAGTGTGCTGAGCCCTATGCTGACTCACACTCGATCCATTACCCCACTTAGCGCGAGGTTAGCGAGCAGGTCTAGATGGTCGCAGAGGACATCAGCCCGGGTGGGGCTACGGGTGCAATGCTGCCCGACCGAATGACCGTGCTCCTCATCGAGGACGACGACGGCGATGCCCTGCTGGTCGACGAACTCCTCCTCGATGCGGGAGTGCCGTTCGTCCTTCGCCGTGCCCGGTCACTCGCTGACGCGCGCAGCAGTTTGGCCGACGCAGCCTGCGTGCTGCTGGACCTGGAACTACCGGACTCGCGCGGACTTCAGGGCGTTCGGTGGCTCCGGGAGATCTCACCTGACCTTGCCGTGGTGGTGCTTACCGGCCTGGCCGACGAGCACATGGGCGAGGAAGCGGTCGGCCTCGGGGCTCAGGATTACCTGGTGAAAGGTCAGGTTGACGGGTTCTTGCTGCAGCGCGTCGTCCGCTACGCGGTCGAGCGGCAGCGTGCCGAAGAGACGCAACGCCAGCTGCACGAGGCCAGGCTCTATGCAGCCGAGAATTCGCGTCTCGAGCGAGGGCTCTTGCCGTCACCGCTGCTGACCGACCGCCGGCTCTCAGTGGCCGCGCGCTACCGGTCCGGGGGCCAGCAGATGCTGCTAGGCGGCGACTTCTATGACGTCGTCGAGGCGCCGGACGGCTGGATCCACGCGATGGTCGGCGACGTCTGCGGACGTGGTCCGGACGAGGCCGCGCTCGGTGTCTGCCTGCGGGTAGCCTGGCGCACGATGATCTTGGCCGGCCGGCCGGTGGATGAGACATTGTCGGCAGTGCAGCAAGTACTTGAGCACGAGCGGCACCACGACCGGCTGTTCGCGACCATCTGCATGCTGTCGGTCGCGCCGGATCGCGCGTCCGGCCGCCTGCACCTGGCCGGGCATCCGCAGCCGCTGCTCATAACCGCCGACTCGGCCCGTGAGCTTCAGGCGCCGGTCGGCCTTCCGCCCGGGATAAGCACTGCCACCGAGTGGCCGAGCGCAACGGTCGAACTCGGGCCGAGCTGGTCGGTGCTCATGTACACCGACGGTCTGATCGAAGGCAAGATCGGCTCCGGGCCTGAGCGGCTCGGCAGCGACGGCTTGATGCGGCTGATCGAGAAAGAGCGTGCCCAGAACACTGCCGCGCAGGTACCCGACCGGCAATCGAACGAGCAGCTGATCGACGCAGTCATCACCGGGGCGCGGGAGCTCAACGGCGGTGACCTTGACGACGACCTCGCCGTCCTGGTTCTCAGCTGCGCTCCCCCGGCAGGTTCATGAGCACCAGAGCGGTCACGCCCGGCGGCCGGATAGCTACCGCTGCGGAGGAGGCCGCCAGCCGCTGGCCGCTCGGCCGGATCATCGCGGTGGGCATGCTGGCGGTCGGCGCGGTGCTGATCGCCGCGATCGTCGTTGCCTCGCTGGCCTTGAATACCCTCAGCAACGATCGTGGCCGGGTCGTCAACACCCTGGACCCAGCTGCCTTGCAGGGCTCGCAGCTGTACGCGGCGCTGCTGAACCAGGAGACGGGGCTCCGGGGCTACCTGCTCAGCGGGCAGCAGTCGTTCCTCGGTCCTTACCACCAAGGGCTCGCAGCCCAGCAACACGATGTCAAGTCCCTCGGCCCGCTGCTGGCAGGCCTGCCGGTCGCGCGCGCGAAGCTGGCCACCACGCTGCGCACCATCGCGCACTGGCGGTCGGCTTACGCGGCGCCGGCCATCACGCGAGTCGCTGCCACCGGGACGCCGATGCCCGGCGGCGACATCGCCACTGGCAAGGCTGACTTCGACAGCATCCGCTCGCCGATGGCGGAATTCCAGAGCTACCTGGCCGCGCAGCGCAAGCAAGCCGTGAGCAAGCTGCGCAGCTCGGCAACCGTCCTTGACACCGCCGGAATCGTCAGTGCGATCATGCTGCTGCTGGTCGTTATCGCGCTCGGACTGAGCCTGCGCGCGGCCGCTATCAGGCCGATCGCCAGGCTCGCTGACGACGCCCGGCAAGTGGCGAGCGGCGACTTCGATCACGCAGTTGATCCAAGCGGGCCGCGCGAGGTGCACACCCTGGCCGTTGACGTTAACCGGATGCGCCAGCGGATCTTGCGTGAGCTGTCGACTGTCCGTGCCGCCAACGTGACGCTCGAGGCCAGGGCCCTTGAGCTGGAACGGTCTAACGCGGAGCTCGAGCAATTCGCCTACGTTGCCTCGCATGACCTGCAGGAACCGCTTCGCAAGGTCGCAAGCTTCTGTCAGTTGCTGCAGCGGCGTTACATCGGCCAGCTTGACGCCAGGGCTGACCAGTACATCGAATTCGCGGTCGACGGTGCCAAGCGAATGCAGGCACTGATCGATGACCTGCTTGCCTTCAGCCGCGTCGGCCGGCACGAGCGCGACGCCGTTCTTGTGTCCGCCGCCAGCGCGCTGTCCCAGGCGCGAGTCAACCTCACGACCGAGACCAGGAAGTCGGGAGCGGTCATCCAGACCACCGAGCTACCCGTGGTCAAAGCAGAGTTCTCACTACTGACGTCGCTGTTCCAGAACCTGGTCGGCAACGCGATCAAGTTCCGTGGCGATAAGCCGCCGGTCATCAAGATCGCGGCCGTGCGGCAGGACGGGTGCTGGCTCTTCTCAGTAGCCGACAACGGAATAGGAATCGCGCCTGAGTTCGCGGACCGCATCTTCGTGATCTTCCAGCGATTGCACGACCGGACCGCCTATGCGGGAACCGGCATCGGCCTGGCCATGTGCCGCAAGATTGTCGAGCACTACGGCGGGAAGATCTGGCTGGACACTGAGTACCATCCTGGGGCAAAATTCAACTTCACGCTGCCGGTCGCGCCAGCTGACGATGAGGAGACATCTGATGACTGAGCGTGGCGGGCTTGAGCTTGTCGACGTTCTTCTGGTCGAAGACGACCCTGGTGACGTGCTCATGACCAAAGAGGCTTTCGAGCACTATCAGATCCGCAACAACCTGTATGTCGTTGGCGACGGCGAGCAGGCCATGCATTTCCTGCGCAAGACCGGCGACTACGCGAAGGTCCCGACGCCTGGCCTGATCCTGCTCGACCTCAACCTCCCCCGCCGTAACGGACTGGAAGTGCTGGCCGAGCTGAAAGCGGACGACAAGCTACTGTCCATCCCGGTCGTCGTGCTGACCACGTCGCAGGCTCAGGAGGACATCCTCCGCAGCTACTCGCTGCACGCCAACGCCTATATCAGCAAGCCGGTCGATTTCGAGAAATTCGTCGGCGTGATAGGCCAGATCGACGACTTCTTCCTGACGCTAGTCAAGCTGCCGAGTGCGTCGAGCTGATCATCTGATGCCGTCAGCGCCACCGCCGAGGTAGGCACTGTCGGCGCCAGCGGGCACCCGTACCGACCGGGCGGCAACGCCGCTGATCAGCGATCCGATCGCGACGCCCAGGACGAGATCGACTGCTGCTGTGGCGACCTTCGCGGTCAGCGGGGCTGAGGTACTGAATGGCACCAGCACCGCCAGTACCGTCGCCAGCCCGATTATCCAGGCGAAGAACGTGAGCGGGCGCGGCGTGCCCAGCAGTAGCAGGTGCACAAGCCCGGTAGCCACCAGGGCCGCGGCCGCCGCGATCAGGACCAGGTCGGTCGTGTGGACGTCGCCGTAAGCGCCGTCTGATTTGGGAGCGAGCAGCGGGATGCCAAAAAGCCACCTGCACACCAGGACGCCCACCAGGGCCACCAGCGCCGCGACGACTGCCGTCGCGATGCCGCCGGGCCAGAGCTTGCCTGCGTCGACTTGCGGCCGGGACGGGAGGAGTCCCGCCGTGCCGGTAGTCATCGGGGATGCTGGCGCTGGAACCGTACCCGCCGCGACCTGGCTCAGGCGGCATCGGGGCGGTGGTCATCAGAGTTACCTGCCTTCCGGCCGCCCCACGGCGGCCGGAATCTAACTCTCCGTGCTCAGTCAGTTCAAACCTGGGGCTTCGCTGCCACCTCAGGCCGGGCTGTGCGCGACGGCACGTGCGCTCAGGGCAGCTTGACGACGGCCCGTGCTCTCGTCAGGACCTTGGCACCTGCCGCCCGTGCCGTCAGAGCGATGGCAACCTGGTTGCCGTCGAGCTTTTCCTCGACCTGGCCGCTGATCTCGATCGAGGCACCGGCGTCGTCGTCAGGAACGACCACCATCGACGAGAACCGGACGCCGAATTCGGTCACCATCGCGGCAGGCCCGGCCCAGTCGGTGACGAACCGGCCGGCCTGCGCCATCGTGAACATCCCGTGCGCGATCACGTCGGGCAGTCCGACGGCCCTGGCAATCCGCTCGTTCCAGTGGATGACGTTAAAGTCGCCGGACGCACCGCAGTACTTGACCAGGCTGAGTCTGGTGACCGGGTAGCTGACAGCCGGGATCTCCGCGCCGGCCTCGACGCCGTCATAGGTGATCTGGTCGCTCACTCCTAAGCACCTCGCTCGACGATTGTCGAGATCGCGGTGCAGACGTGCTCGCCCGCCACCGTCTTGATCTCGGTACTCGTAGTGAGCATGACGTTACGGCCCGCGTCCCGGATGTTAGTGAGCGTGACCTGGGCAGTCACGACGTCACCGGCCACGATCGGCCGGCTGTACTCGAACCGCTCCTCGCCGTGAACGACCATGGCGTAGTTGAGCCCGAGGCCGGGGTCGGCTAGCGCTGCGCCCGAGCCAGCCATGCTGATCACGATGGCGAAGGTCGGCGGGGCTATGACGTCCGGGTGCCCCGCCTCCCTGGCGGCAGCCGGGTCCCGGTAGACCGGATTCGCATCGCCGATCGCGTCGGCGAACTCGGCAATCTTCACACGGCACACCTCGTATGGCTCCGAGGCCGGGAAGACGCGCCCGATGTACTCGCGGTTGATCACGATGCCTGCTTCACGCTCGGGGACACGCCGCTTGCACTTG
>Ga0335073_10014840_pt1 | contig 10910 bp, 11 predicted proteins | sample Lox_Sample_22_FD_207093 | JGI IMG/M metagenome (GOLD analysis project Ga0335073, IMG submission 207093) | Soil microbial communities from Loxahatchee National Wildlife Refuge, Florida, United States - Lox_Sample_2.2 | ecosystem: Environmental > Terrestrial > Soil > Wetlands | place: USA... | reverse complement strand
CGTAGCGCGGTTGAGGCCCTGCGTGACAATGGGATGCGACTCGCGGTAGTCGGTGATCAATGCAGTCGGAAAAGCCTGCTTGAGCCGCGCGCGCGTCTGCTCGATGTCCGGGGCGCCCGGATCGAGGCGGAACAGGAAGCGCTCGGAGGCGCGGCTGCCCGGCAGCATGAGTCCGGTGCGATTCAATCCTTCCCGCGTCATCATCACGCGCGGGCCGACGTTCAAGGTTCCGACCATCCGGTCCGGCTCATAGGTCACCTGGCCGACGATGCGAAAAGGTTGCCCGCCCAATCGGAGGGAGTCGCCAACTTTCAGATGCAGCCGGATCAAGACATCGTCGGAGACCGCGACCGTATCGGAGGTGAGCGCCTGGCGCAGGGGTGCGCGCGGTTCCAGGCCGATCGCGCCGTAAAACGGGTAGGCTGCCGGGTCCACGGCTTTGATGGAGACCAGCATGGGCGGCTTGGATTCGGCGGCCGACGCCATGGTGACGGTTTCGGTGATCCAGGTGCGGCGCACGCCGGCTTTGGCCAGTTCATCCAGGACGACGGTTTGGGCGGGAGTGGGTAATTCGAACACGCGCAGCAACAGATCGCCTGCCATCAAGGTGCGCGCCTGGCTGAGCAGCATGCCGTGAAAAGCGCGGCTGAAACCGCGAACCCCGGTGAGCGATCCGACGCCGACCGCGATGGCCAGAATCACGAACAGAAATTTGAAGTAGGAAGGGCGCGCTTCGCGCCAGGCGATTTTGGCGGCGGTGGTCCAGCTAAAGCCCACGCGATCTCCTAGGTGCGCAGCGCATCATCGCTGACGATGCGTCCGTCTTGCAGAACGATGCGGCGGTTGGCGCGGCTGGACAGCGCGGGATCGTGCGTCACCAGCACCAGCGTGGTGCCTTCGCGCTGATTCAGCGAAATCAACAGATCCAGGATGTGCTGGCCGTTTTGGCTGTCCAGGTTGCCGGTGGGCTCGTCGGCCAGAAGAATGGGCGGGCGCACCATGAAGGCGCGAGCCAGCGCCACGCGTTGTTGTTCGCCTCCGGAAAGCTGGATGGGATAATGATCGCGGCGATCCTCCAGACCGACGCTTTTCAGCAGTTCGCGCGCACGCCGGCGCCCGTCGCCGTTGCCGCCGGTGAGTTCATACGGCAGCAGCACGTTCTCTTCGGCAGTCAACGTCGGTAGCAATTGATAGGACTGGAAAACGAAGCCGACCTTGCGCCCGCGCAACACGGCCATGTGGTCTTCGTCCAGGCCGGTGATGTCCTCGCCGTCCAGAACGATGCGGCCCGATGTGGGCGTGTCCAAGCCAGCCAGGAGGCCGAGCAGCGTGCTCTTTCCGCTGCCCGATGGTCCCATGATGGCCACGAATTCGCCGCGTTCAATGGTGAAATCGAGGCCGCGCAGGATTTCCACGGTATGCGTCGCGGTCGGAATGCTCTTGGTGAGGGACGCGACCTGTATGGCTGGAGTGCGGATCGGATCGCCCTGCAATTCTCTATTATGACATTAGGTGAAGCGGATCTTACTCGTTGCCTGCGTGTGGGCGTGTCTGCAGGCCGGACCGGCTACGTCCGTTCGTCCGGTGATCGTCGCGTTCGGCGACAGCTTGACCGCGGGCTTCGGCGCGGAACCCGGCGCGAGCTACCCGGACTTCCTGCAAAAGGACTTGCTCGAAGGAGGATACGGCTGGCGCGTCTTGAACGCGGGCGTGAGCGGCAACACCACCACCGACGGCCTCAACCGCGTGCGCGAGGTGCTGGCGAAGAAGCCACGCATCGTGATTGTGGAGTTCGGCGGCAACGACGGGCTGCGCGGCCTGCCGCTATCGAGGACGCAATCCAACCTGGAACAAATCGTGGTGGAACTGCGCCAGGCGGGCGTGACGGTGCTTCTGGCCGGGATGACGCTACCGCCCAACTACGGGCCGGACTACATCCATTCCTTCGAGCGCATCTACGTGGATTTGGCCGCGAAGTACAAGCTCACCCGGATTCCGTTCCTGCTGGAGGCCGTCGCGCTTCACCCGGACCTGATGCAGCGAGATGGCATCCATCCCACCGGACCGGGCAACGCCCTGGTGGCTAAAACGGTGCTGCACTATCTGAAGCCGCTGCTGCGGTAGCGGCCGCGCGGCGTTTTCGAAGATCGGCGGTCGCGCCGCGATGGCACTTCAGGCACAACGTGCGGATGTTTGCAAGGTCGCATTCGCCTCCGCCCTCCACGACGGGAAGGATGTGATCGGCGTCCCAGAGGCTTTTGCGCGAGCCGGCCCGAACGCCCCATTCGCGCCAAGCCCTCAAGCGCGAGGCCCCGCGCAAGCGCTGCAGGCTCCGCCAAGCCGCGTGGCAATCGACGCCGCAGGCAGCGCAGATTCCCCGGTCGCGCTCGAAAACCTTCTCGCGCAGATAGCCCGGATCGCTGCGGAGCCGCCACTCCTCCACACACCAGTCCGAGCAGAACGTCTTGCGTCCTTGGGGCACCTCCAGGTTGCACCAGCGGCAAAGAATGCGCCCGTTGGGACCGCGGGCCAGACTCCGGCGGTCGGCCCACCCTCCCGGCATCGCCCGCAATTTGCTCATTGACGCTGCTTTGCTCCCTCTCTCAATTTATAATGAACTTAGCCCTCACAAACCGGCGCCGGACGGGAACACGGTGAAAGCGGAAGGCATCTAAGATTAGAGATGTTGCAGCCATGACTCAGATTCGGATATACTCCGCAATTGCACGTACTCCACGTGTGAGGAGCAGTGCCCCGGCGATGGTCCGGTCGCGGTTGGGCTGGCGCCGAAGAATTTCGCACTATCGGGAGGCGGGGAGTGTCACTTCAAATCAATAAATACCTGTTAGCCGTTGCGATGGTTGGCGCGATTGGATCGGCGCCAACCCGAATGTTGGGGCAGACTCAAGCCGCTCCTGCCAAAGGACCCCAATGGAAAGACCGGGCGGAGTACGATCTGTTCGAATCGATCACCAAGGATACGAATCCCAAGACCAAGCTGGATAAGCTGCAAGATTGGGAGAAGAAGTATCCGAAGACCGATTACAACACCCAGCGGCAGACCTTGCTGCTGACGACCTATGCCGCGCTGAACCAGCCCAAGCAGACCGTCGACGAGGCGCGGGAGATCCTTTCGGGCGACCCCAAGAACTTCACGGCGCAATACTACACCATGTTCTTCACGCAGGCGCTCTACACGCAGAATCAGTCTCCGACGGTTCTGGACCAGGGTGAAAAGGCGGCGCAGGCGATCCTGGCCGGCATCGACACGCCGCCCGCCAACGTCACCGCCGCCCAGTGGGCATCGCTGCGGCCGGACATCGAGTTGATGGCGCACCGGAACCTGGGGTTCATTGCCATGCAGCGCAAGAACTGGGAGGGGGCCGAGGCGGAGTTCAAGAAGACCCTGCAAATGCACTCCGATGACGGCCAGGTGGACTACTGGCTGGGCACCGTGATTGCCGCTCATGCCGCCGCGCAGAAGAAGTTGGACGAACTGCCCGAGGCGATGTTCTATTTCGCGCGCGCCGCGGAGTTCGACGGCCCGAAGGGCAGCCTGAATGAAGCTGGCCGCAAGACCGCCCTGGACTACGTGCAGAAGCAGTACAAGAACTACCACGGCAGCGACCAGGGGTTCAGCGACCTGGTTGCCGCCGCCAAGGCTAATCCCATGATGCCGGCGGGTTTCACGATCGAGAGCGCGACCGCGATCGCGACCCAGCAGATTCAGAACGAGAACGCCTGGGAGCAGTCTCATCCCCAGGAAGCGCTCTGGAAGAAGATCATGATGGCCCTCACCGGTCCGGATGGCGCGACTTACTTCGACATGAGCATGAAGGGCGCTGCGGTTCCGGAACTTAAGGGCAAGGTGGTGAAGCTGGAACCGGCCACCCGGCCAAAGACCATCCTTTTGGCGATGGACGATGGCTCGGGCAAGTTCGGCGATGCCAACGCCACACTGAAGTTCGAGATGCCGTTGCCCGGAAAAGTCGACGAGGGCACCGAGCTTTCCTTTGAGGGTGTTCCGGACAGCTACACGGCCAACCCATTGATGGTGATTTTCAACGTGGATAAGGACAAGCTGACGGGTTGGACGGGCAAGAACGAAGCGCCCGTCCATCACCGCCGCGCGGCGGACAAGAAGTAGGTTCCAGCGGCGGTGTTTATGCCGCGACGCCTGTTCTTGTTGCTGTGTCTGCTGCTGCAGCTGCCTGGTCGCGCGCAGGACGGCCGGGAACTCGCCCTCTGGAAGAGCATCAAGAGGGCTCTGCTCGGGCCTCACGGCGACGAATACTTCGAGATGAGCATGAAGAACGCCATGCTGCCGACGCTGCACGGCAGAGTGGTCAGTCTGGAACCGGCGGCTAATCCCAGGACCGTCGTGCTCGCGATCGAGGATGGCGCGACTCCGGACGCGACCCTCCGGTTCGACAGACCGCTACCTGGAAAGGTGGAAGCGGGAACTGAGTTGTCCTTTGAAGGTGTCGCGGAAAGCTACACGGCCAATCCCTTCATGGTGGTCTTCGAGGTGTACCCGGATCATCTTCACGGTTGGCCCGATCACAGCGGCTAGCCGGCGAGCGCTGCTTCCAAATCCGCAGCGAATGCGCGGATCGTTTGTACCTGCTCCGGTGTGCCCGGCTGCTCGAAGCCTCGCCCCACAAAGAAAGCCTGCTCACCGCGCCACACCAGCGCAGCGAAGCCTCTCTCGGTCATCAAGCCTGGCGCGCCGATGTTCCCGAATCCGGACCCCCGGCGTTCCACAAAAGCGACGAACCCGCCGCGTTCCAGGATGAAGTGCGAAGAAAGGTCGGCGGGCACGATTTGGATTCCCGCCGCGAGCAGCTTTTCGAGCTGCGCGGTCACATCTTGTAGCGGCCGAGGTCCTCGTCGTCCAGGCTCTCCAGCCAGCGCCGCTGTTCCTCGTTGCTGATTTTGTCGGTGGCCGCGTTGGCTTGCTTGGAGCTCTTCAGCACGGTTTCGTCGACGTAGATGGGGCAGTCCAAACGGAGCGCGAGCGCCAGAGCGTCGCTCGGCCGCGAATCCACGCTGATTAGCTCGCCGTCCTTGTCCAGCCAGATCACGGCGTAGAAGGTGTCGTCCTTCAGCTCGCTCACCACGACCTTGCGGATGCCGGTGCCCAAGCCGTGCAGCAGAGTCTTGATGAGATCGTGCGTCATGGGACGCGGCGTCGAAACTTTTTCGATCTCCAAGGCAATTGCGTTTGCCTCGTAGATTCCCACCCAGATGGGCAAGATGGTGTTGCCGTTGATATCTTTCAACACCACGATCGGCATGTTGGTGACGGGATCCATCATCAAACCGCGGATTTTCATTTCGACTTCCATGTGGTCCCCTTTCTCATTAGACTCCATCGACGGCCTCGCCGGCCAACGAGTTCGCGCCCGCGCGCGTGACGCGAACGTTCCAAAACGTTCCGGTCAATGTCGCGCCATTCTCCGGAGCCGGACGCTCGGGATGAACAAAGTTGAGCGTGCGGTTGTCCGTGGTGCGGCCGATCCATTGACCCGTGGCCTGATTATAACCTTCCACGAAGGCTTCTTCGACCCGGCCCACCAATTCCGCATTGCGCCGGATCTGGATGGCGCGCTGCCGTTCCTGCAGGATCGTCAGCCTCCGGCCCTTTTCTTCTTCAGGCAGGTGATCGTCCAGCTGCAAGGCCGACGTGTTGGGGCGGCGCGAGTACTTGAAGCTGAAGATCGAGTCGTACTCGACTTCATCGACGAGCGACAACGTCTCTTCAAACTCCGCCTCGGTTTCGCCCGGGAAGCCGACGATGATGTCGGTGGTGATGGCGATCTTGCGCCGCGCCTTTTTCAACCAGTTGATGCGGCGCATGTACTCGTCGCGGGTGTACAGGCGCTGCATGCGCGCCAGAGCGCTGCTCGACCCGGACTGCACCGGCAGATGCACGTGATTACACAGCACCGGGTTTTCGTCGATCACGTCAACGATCGCTTGGACGAAGTCGCGCGGATGCGAGGTGGTGAAGCGCACGCGCCGGATTCCCTCTACCTGGCCGACCGCTCCTAGCAGGCACGCGAAGTCCAACCCGGCCGGCGATGGATCGCGATAGCTGTTCACATTCTGGCCGAGCAGCTGGATTTCAGCGTAGCCGGCGCGGGCCAGCACGCGCGCTTCGCGCAACACGCTTTCACTGGTGCGGCTGCGTTCCGGTCCGCGCGTAAACGGCACGACGCAATAAGCGCAGGATTTGTCGCAGCCCTCGATGATGGTGATATAAGCGCGATGCGGATTGTCACGGCGCGTGAAGGGCGTTTCGAAAGCTTCGTTCGAATCGAGGCTCAAGCCGGTGACGCGCCGGTCGCCGCGCTCCAGCTGCACCAGCATTTGCGGCAGCTTCGCGTAGCTGGCCGATCCCGCCACCAGGCTCACGTGCGGCGCGCGCTCAAAGATGCGCTCGCCTTCCTGCTGCGCCACGCAGCCCAGCACTCCAAACACTTTGCCCTTGCCGTGTTCTTTGCGAAAATTCTGCAGGCGATGAAAAACTTTCTGCTCGGCTTTGTCGCGGATGCTGCAGGTGTTGTACAGCACCAGGCCGGCTTCCTCGGGGGTCTCCACTTGCGTGTAACCTTCGGAAATCAGCGTGCCGACGACCTTCTCGGAATCGTGCGCATTCATCTGGCAGCCGAAGGTTTCGATGTAAAACGTCTTCATGAATCCGCTGTGACTCCATTGTAACGGGAATCGTCTGGTGCGCGCCGGGGCACATTGTGTAAACTGGTTGTTTTAGGGGGTGCGTCTTCAGCAGTAGTTGGCTCCTAAGAAGTTCCTCAAATGAGCTGGCGCGATCCTTTGCCCGCAGGCCCTTGGCCGGCCTCTTTTCGCTGATTTTCCCCGATGAATGCCGCCTGTGCGGCCAAACGTTGCGCGAGGTTTCCCGCGTACCCGTATGCGGCGCGTGTCTGGCGAAACCGGCGCCGCTCGCGGCGGAGTATTTTTGCGTCCAGTGCCGCTCGCCTTTTCTCTCGCGCTTCCCCTTGGACGAGGAAGGGCGCTGTGACCTGTGCCGCCGCGGAGTGCGGGGCTTCGATGCGGCCTACTCCTTTGGATTTTACGAAGACGACCTGCGCGAGCTGATTCATCTTTTCAAATACGGCCGGGTGCGGACGCTGTCCGGACCGCTGGGGCGTTTTCTGGCACAAGCGCTTCCGCGCGAACAAAGCTTCGACGTAATCGTGCCGATGCCGTTGCATTGGCGCAAGCGCTGGCAGCGCGGGTTCAATCAGTCCGAACTGCTGGCCCGCGAAATCGGCCGGCGCACGCACACGCCGGTGCGAAACGCGCTGCGGCGCGTGAAATTCACGGCCTCGCAAGCCGGCTTGACCAGCGCCAAACGCCGTCTGAATGTTTCCGGCGCCTTCCGCGTGAAGAGCCGCGCGGCGCTGGCCGGCCGCCGGATTCTTCTCATCGACGACGTCATGACCACGGGCGCCACCGCGGCCTCCTGCGCGCGCGCCCTCAAGCTGGCCGGCGTCCAGCACGTAACGCTGCTCACGCTGGCCCGCGCCGACCGCCGCCCCATGTCCGATCCTTTGCTACGAGATTCTAATTTCTCCGGGAGCTCCGAAGATGCCCAGCCTTGATCGATTGCATAAACCGGTCCTCGTTCTCAACGCCAGCTACGAACCCATCAATATTTGCGCGGCCCGCCGCGCCCTGGTGCTGGTGCTGAAGGGCGTCGCGTCCGCCGAGGAGGAGTCGCAGGCGCACGTGCATTCGCCCCGGCACGCCATGCGCGTGCCTTCGGTGATTCGTCTTTTGGAATACCGGCGGATCCCGCATCAGACCCGCGCCCTGTCGCGCAAGAACATTCTGATGCGCGACCGTTACACTTGCCAATACTGCCACCGCACGCTGCCGTCCTCCGAGCTGACGCTGGATCACGTGGTGCCGCGCTCGCGCGCCGGAGAAACCACCTGGGAAAACCTGGTGGCTTGCTGCCATCCCTGCAATAACCGCAAGGGCAGCCGCACGCCGGACGAGGCCGGAATGAAACTGGCACGCGCCCCGCGGCCGTTCAGCCTGCACACCAGCCGCCACCTGATGCGGTTGCTCGCCAAGAGCGACGATCAGTGGCGGAAGTATCTCTTCTATTGAGAGGCCACGAAGTCCCGGAAGCTAGCTGGCCGCAGGCGCCCCGTCTTTGGGCTTTTCCTTTCCGGCGGCTTTTACCGGACTGATGATGACATGCGCGTTGCGGCCTTCCAGCCGCGGCTGGCCCTCGATCTGGCCGTGCGCAGCCAGGTCCTCGGCAAAGCGCAGAAGCAGTTTCTTACCCAGGTCGACGTGCGCGATCTCGCGCCCGCGGAACTGCACCACGGCTTTCACGCGGTTGCCTTCCTTGAGGAAGCGAATGGCGTGGTTCTTCTTGAATTCGTAATCGTGATCGTCGGTGTTGGGGCGGAATTTCAGCTCCTTCACCTGGATCACGTGCTGCTTCTTCTTGGCTTCGTGCTGCTTCTTTTTGTTCTCGTACTGCCACTGGCCGTAGTCCATCGCCTTGGCGACCGGCGGTTCGGCGGTGGGAGCAATGAGGATCAGATCCAGGCCCATTTCCTGTGCCTTACGCACCGCCGCCAGCGTGGGCATGATCTCGTTCGATCCGTCGGGAAACACCGCGCGAACCTCACGTGCGCGGATGGCTTCGTTCACGTTTTCCCGGACTCTGGGGCGGCGGGGAGGAAAGTTTCGGTGGGGGGTCATCGAGAAGCGTCGGCGGCGTGGCGAAAGCCCGCCACTCCGCGAAAATAGAACGGGTACAGGTTCATCATTGTACTGATCGTACCAGGAATTCCGGTAGCGCGGAAGGCGCCTCGAGGGCTACGGCAAAGGCTCAAGACGTGGGAACACGCCGCATACCACCCAAAGCTTCCAACGGGCCACTTCCGCTTTCATGTGATTGCGTGTAATAACTACGGCGTCTGGAACCGGACTGGCGCCGTCGCGGAGATTGTCATCGTGCGACCTGGAAGAACGCGCGGGCGAACGTAGCCGCGTGGCTCGCGATCTGCATGACACGCTACCGCAGGGCTTTCAAGTCTGAGCTTTGCTTCCGCAGGGAGAAGCAAAGGCCGAACAGGAACAAACACTGGACCGCAGGGACCAGGTGGTCACCGAGAGCCGGAAGGCCGTGCACGATCCGGAGATTAGCTACGCGGAGCGCCTGTTCCGTTTGCGAATTCGGGATGCCGGCGAGGGCATTGCAACCGCTATTCTGGAGGATGGCCGTCCGGCCCACTACGGTCTGCGCGGCATGCGGGAACCCGCCGCGGAGATCGGCGAAGCTGGATATCTGGAGAGATATGGGGGCCGGCACGGAAATCGATTGGCGCGTTCCAGGCTCGATTGACTATGGCAAACGGGCGGGCCGTTCCGGTTTGCGGTTATTCCGGGAAAAGGGAGAATGAAGTCGTGATCCGGGTTCTCTCGGCAGACGACCATCCCGTCGTCCGCGAAGGCATCGCCGCGCGGATGGCGAGGCAACATCATAGTGGCCTGGGCTCTATCGATTTGACCGAACGGAAAGCGATGCGGGTTGTCCGCATCTGCGCCTTCCTTTTGTCTCTCGTCGCGCCTGCCCATGCTCTCAATCCGGATCGCGACATCCACCAGCTTGCGCACCGCTCGTGGGGCGAAAAGGACGGGTATCCCGGCAGGTCGCAGGCTCTGGCCCAAACCACCGATGGATTTCTGTGGATCGGCTCGGATGTCGGACTCTTTCGATTCGATGGCGTTCACTTCGAACGTTATGTGCCGAGATCGGGAGACAGGCTCTATGGCAACACGGTGCTTAGCCTGTTGGCGCTCTCCGATGGCAGTTTGTGGATCGCATATGACGGAAACAAGATCTGCGATCTGCGGAATGGCAATGTCAAGTGCTACGGCAAAACCGATGGTGTGACATCAATGCCTACCGCCATCGTCCAGGATCACGAAGGCACGATGTGGGCCAACACCGAGACTGGAGTCATACGCTTCAACGGCACGCGATGGGAACACATCGGCAAGGATTGGAATTTTCCGGAGGACGTGCCAAGCATAACTTCAGAAGCATTGTTTGTGGATCGCCAGGGAACTCTTTGGGCCGGCGTCAACCACACCGTCTTCTATCTCAAACAGGGATCGAAGCGATTCGAGCCGACCGGGGCATTTGCCGGTTGGTCGGTCTCGATCGCCGAGGCGCCGGACGGCACAATGTGGCTGCCGGACAACAACAGCTATGTCCGCGCCATCAGCACGTCCGTTAGCGCCAAATCCGCCGCTGTTGCCCGATGCGAGGTGGAGGCGCCGAAAAGGAAGTCGTCAAGGTGTGCCAGCGATGATTCGTTGGTGGTTAAGATTAGAGCCGCAAACGACCTTTTCTTCGACCGCAACGGGAGTCTTTGGATGACTTCAGATACCGCCGGGGTGTACCGCGTTCCGCATCCGGAGCGGCTGAGGGACGGGCCGATTTCGAAGACTAGCGATGCTTTGCAGAAATTCACTTCGAAGGATGGCTTGAGTGCCGACAACTGCGATCCCATACTCCAAGACCGGGAGGGAAACATCTGGGTGGCGACGCGCGATGGACTGGACCAGTTCCGCGAGACGGCACTAGTCCCGGTTGCCCTGCCGACATCGATGGTTCAAATCGGAATCGCGCCTACGGATGGTGGAAATATCTGGGTTGCTGGCAGTGAGAATTATGTTGCACGAATTCATGGTGACGCAAAGAATGTGTCACTTGTTCCAGCGGACGTCTTCAAACCCTATCGTGATCCTGCCGGCGTTACTTGGTTTATAGGAAATTCACTGGAACAATGGAAGGACGGCCAGTTGCGAGTAGTGGCGCCATCTCCAGACGGTCACTTTAGCAACGTGGGCTA
>Ga0335073_10014839_pt1 | contig 10910 bp, 5 predicted proteins | sample Lox_Sample_22_FD_207093 | JGI IMG/M metagenome (GOLD analysis project Ga0335073, IMG submission 207093) | Soil microbial communities from Loxahatchee National Wildlife Refuge, Florida, United States - Lox_Sample_2.2 | ecosystem: Environmental > Terrestrial > Soil > Wetlands | place: USA: Florida... | reverse complement strand
TATCGATGCCTGAACCGCCGATGTAGCTGAGATACAACAGCGCGAAATTGCCCTGGGCGCTGGTGTCGATGATGGCCATGAAGACATTCGTCACGCCGGAAATGAAGTTGTTGTAGGCGCCGTTGATGTACCCCAAATCGGTGCTCGATGTCTGCCCCACGATGAACAGGCGCCCATCGGAAAACAGATTCACGGCGTTGATCTGGTCGGCCAGCGATCCTCCCATATAGGTCGAATACACAATCGACGGATCGATCACCAGTTGGCGCTTGCGGTCGAAGCGGTCCACGCGGAACCCGACCGCGTTGTCCGCCAGCAGCACGTACCGGCCGCCGACCGCGCGCCGCGTTCCGCCGTCCTCCTGGTAGGCGATCGGCCGCAACTGGGTCACCGGACCGGCCGCGGTCTCGACTTCCAGATCGCCCTGGCGGGTGATGCGCAGACGCCGCGCGCCGGAGAATTCCAGCCGGATGCGGTTCGGATCGGCGCCGGGAGCCAGCACGAAATCGTATTCCAGCCGGTTCTGCGCGCCGTAATAAACCACGTCCACGCCGGGATAGACCTCGCGATAGCGGACACGGGCATAGTTGGCGATATCGGTGTGCCAGTGGTCGCGCGAACCCAGGAAATAGTTGGTTCGCGCCGGGAACGGATCCTGTCCTTCGATCGCGGCCGCGGGCGACGATCCGCCCAGCGTCATGGCCAACCGCGTGGAATCGGCGAAAGTCATCACCGCGCCGGAATCCGTCAGCGACAGGTTGAAGCCGCGCTCGCGAACGCCGAAGCGCACCGGCGAGGCGAACTGTCCCTGGTTGGATTCAAAACGGAGCGGAATCCGCGCCAGCGCCGTCTGTCCCTGTGCCAGCGGAACCTTGGCGCCTTTGGGCGCCGTACGTCCGGCCGGGAAAGCCGCCGGCACTCCGGCCGCGAACAGCAAGCACGCAAATAGCGCCATGTACCCCAAACGAGCGAGACGAACCATAGTGAATATTGGATGAACTCTTATTAAACCACGCATTTAGACCCTTCCGGCTGAGCCAGCCAGTCACAGGAGAAGCCGAACCGCCACACGCTCTTGCCGCGATTTCGCTGGTTTTCGGATGGACGCGCCGCCAGCCTTGCACTTCAACAGCCAGGAGGGCGAATTCATCCCGCGCGAGACTTTAGTCTCGGAACGCGGCTGGAGCGGGCCTCAAGGGGCCGCAAGGCCCGCGCGGGATGAATCCCGCCCTCCGGTGCTATGATCAATCCTCCGGATGCTCTCCGCGGGAACGCAACTTGCGCAGTACGAGATCGTCTCGCTGCTCGGCGTCGGCGGCATGGGCGAAGTCTACCGCGCCCGCGACACCAAACTCGGCCGCCAGGTGGCGCTCAAAGTTCTGCCGCCCGATGTCGCGTCCGATCCCAACCGGCGCCAGCGTTTCGAATTCGAGGCCCGCGCCGCCAGCGCTCTGAACCACCCCGGAATCGTGGCGGTCTTCGAAACCGGCGAGCAGGACGGCACCGCCTACATCGTCAGCGAGCTGGTCGATGGGGAGGTCTTGCGGGAAATCATCAAGCGCGGGCCGATTCCGCCCAACCGCGTGGCCGATTCCGCCGCGCAAATCGCCGACGCCCTGGCCGCCGCGCACGCCGCCGGCATCATTCACCGCGACCTCAAGCCGGAGAACATCATGGTGACGCGCGATGGCCGCGTCAAGATTCTGGATTTCGGCCTGGCCAAACAGGCGCCGGCGAAACTCACCGACAGCGACGCCACCCAATTGCTCACGCGCACCAATCCGGGCACGGTGATGGGCACCGCCGCCTACATGTCGCCGGAGCAGATCACGGGCGACGAAATCGACTCGCGCAGCGACATTTTCAGTTTGGGCATCGTGCTCCACGAATCGCTCACCGGCAAGCAGCCTTTCGAGCGCATCACCGCCGTCGAAATGATGACGGCGATTCTGCGCGAGGATCCGCCGGAGCTGCCGGAGACGGTTCCGCCGGCGCTGCGCCTGATCGTCATGCACTGCCTGGAAAAGGAGCCGGAGCGCCGCTTCCACTCGGCGCGCGACCTGGCGTTCGCGCTGCGCACGGTCACGTCCGGCGCCCGTTCGAGCGGAGTGGAATCGGCGATCGGTTCCGGTCCCGCGCCTGCCGCCACCGGCGGGCGGCGCTGGTTTTGGCCGGCCGCCACCGCGGTTCTGGCGGTCCTGCTGCTGTGGATCGCAATCGGCCATCTGACGGAATCTCAGCCCATCGAGCTGGCTGATTACCGGCTCGCGCCGTTCGCCACCGCCGATGAAGCCCAGATCGACGGCACCTGGTCGCCCGATGGCAAGAGCGTCGCCTACCTGCGCAAATGCAGCGGCACCTCGCAGCTCATCGTGCGCGCGTTCCAATCCGGCGCGCCGGTGCAGCTTACTTTTTCCGAGAGCCCGGTGACCGCGCTCTTCTGGGCGCCCAACTCCAGCCTGATTTATTACGCCACGGCGCAGAACGACGGCGAATTGTATGCCATCAGCCCGGCCGGCGGCAAATCTTCGCACATTCTCAGCGGGGTGCAATCGGCCACCATTTCTCCCGATGGCAAGTCTCTGGCTTTGTGGAAGACGGTCACGCGCGACGGTAAGCCCCGCGGATCGGTCTGGATCTCGTCGCCGCCCGGCGCCGCGCCCGCGGAGTACACTCCGGCCCCCTTCGCTTCCGATTTTTCCGCCTTGGATAACGGCCTCTGGTTTTCGCCCGACGGCTCGTCGATCCTGCTGGTCACCGGCTACGATGCGGCGCAGCTCTGGCTGCTGCCCTTCCCCGCCCAGTCCGGCGAGCCGCGGCGGCTGTTTGCCGGGGTGGCGCTGGGCCGCTCTCCACGAGCTTCCTGGCTTCCCGACAGCCGCCATATCATTCTGGCTTTCGGTCCGGGCCTGCCGGCGCGCCCCGCCTTGTGGCTGGCCGATCTGAAACGCGAGCGCATGCGCCGGCTCACCGCCGGAACGGCGGGACATGGCTATCCGTCGGTCTCTCCCGACGGCCGCCGTCTGATCTTCACCGCGTTGATGGACGATTTCGACCTGGTGGAGCTTCCGCTCGACGGCTCCAATCCGCATACCCTCGTCCCCAACAGCCGCAACGAGCTGTCCCCATCCTGGAGCCACGACGGCAAACAGATCATCTACTCGACCGACCGTACCGGATCGCGCGAAATCTGGATTCACAACGTCGATGACAACCTCGATCATGCGGCCGTCACGGCCTCGGCCTTCCCGCCCGGAACCACGGTCGGACTGGCCGATCCGGTTTTCTCTCCCGATGGCGAACGGTTCGCCTTCGTGCGCTACTCCACCGCCGATCCGGCCACAGTCTGGGTCGCGCCCTCGGTGGGCGGCGAACCGATCCGCCTGACGCGGGAAGCCATGCTGGCTCCCGCGTGGTCGCCCGATGGCAACCGGGTCGCCGGACTGCTCCGCCACGATGGTCCCATGGTGCCGGCCATCATCGAAGTCGGCGCGGATATGGCTCCGCATGTGATTCCCGGAGCGCCGCAATGCCGGACCGCGCTGGATTGGTCGCCCACGGGTGAGTGGCTGGCCTGCGGCACCCGGCAGGGCATCGCGCTCTTCAGCCCGGATGGCTCGAAATCCCTCGCTATCGAGGCTGTACGAATACTGGCCCTGGCATTCTCGCACGACGGGAAATCGCTGCTGGTGGTGGGGCGGGAGCAGGGCAAATCGTTCCTGCGGGAGATCGAGATTGCGACCAAAGCGGTCCGCAACCTGGCCGATTACGGCGCCGCGGTGACCATCTCCGGCGGACGCGCATTGGATACCCGTCTCAGCCTGAAGCCGGACGGCAAGAGCCTGGCCACTTCGGTGGAAACTTCCAAGTCGGAATTGTGGCTGTTGGAGGGCTATCCGCTACCGCGCCCGTGGTGGCATTTGTCGGCTCTTTTTCCGGGATCACGGGGTGAAGGTTCCACGAATAACGGCGCGGATTGAAACCATTTCGGTGTAACCGTCGACCGGCCCGCCGCATCCTTCAGTAACAACTGTGCGACACCCACATAATCTCTCACGGCGGAGCCTGCTATCCGCCCTGACGCTGGTTCCCGCGGTCCGCATATTGACGGGGCAACAGGATCCGAACCGCCCGGTTCTACAGACCGCGCCGCAAACGCCGCCGGCAACACCGCCGTCGGGCGCCGAAGGTCAGCCGCAATATTCGAGCGAAGTGAAGGTGGTGAATATCTTCGCTACGGTGCGTAACAAGAGCGGCAAGATCGTAAAGGATCTCACCAAGGACGATTTCATCCTGGATGAGGAAGGCAAACCGCAGTCCATCAAGTATTTTTCGCAGGAATCGAATCTGCCGCTCTCGCTGGGTCTGCTGGTCGACACCAGCGGCAGCCAGCGCAACGTCCTGACGGACGAGCGCAACGCCAGCTTGCAGTTCTTCGATCAGATGCTGCGCGAAGATCGGGACCTGGCGTTTGTGTTGCATTTCGATTTCGAAGTAGAGCTGTTGCAGGATTTCACCGCGTCGCGAGCCTTGTTGGAGAAGGCGCTGGATGCGCTGCACATTGGAACGCAGCAGTTGCAGCAGCGCGGCAATCAAGGCGGCAACAATCCCAACGGCGGCGGCTACCCGGGCGGCGGATACCCTCCCGGCGGCGGCTATCCCGGTGGAGGATATCCGGGCGGCGGTTATCCGCGCCAGGGCGGTGGTGGCGGCGGCGGCCGGCGCGGCGGCGGCACCGATCTCTATGACGCGATCCTGCTGGCGTCCGAAGACTTGATGTCCAAGCAAAAGGGCAGAAAGGCGCTGATCCTGCTCACCGATGGCGTCGACACCGGCAGCCGGACGACCCTGTTTCAAGCTATCGCGGCGGCGCAAAAGTCCGATTGCCTGGTCTACTCGATCCTTTTCTCCGATTCGGAGGCATACAGCTCGCCGATCAGCTTCGGCGGACCGGGGATGGGCCGGCGGCGCATGGGCGGACCGTATCCAACCGGCGGCAACGAAACCGTCAACGGCAAAAAGGTGCTGGAGCAGATTTCACGCGAAACCGGCGGCCGGTTCTTCCAGGTGGGGCGCAGCAACAAGCTGGACAAGATCTACGCCGAGATCCAGGAAGAACTGCGGAATCAGTACAGCATCGGGTACACACCGGCGGATCAGGGCGCGTCGGGCGTCTACCATCACATCCACCTGGCGACCAAGCAGAAGAACAACGTGGTGGTCTGCCGGGAAGGCTATTACACCACATAACCGCCAACGATTGGCGGTTTGCCTCTTGCAACCGATTGATTCCAGGGTAGTTATAATCCTGAACCGCCAATGAGTTCCGGTTTCCGCCAGCTGGCGCGAGCATTCCTGCTCGCCGCGCCGGGGGGAATCATCCCATCGCGTGCGGCCGCGCGGCCCGGAAGAGCGCATCGAAATGAGTGTCGATGCGGCCGGCAACGTGCCTGCGCCACGGACTGGCCCGAGACGTGCTCCCCCCGGCTCCGATTCCAGCGGAGGCAGTTTCATGGTCTTGAGGTTGCGCGCGGCCATTCTGGGGTTGGTGAGTCTTTCCGTCTCACCCCTGGTGACGCCGCTGTCCGCCCAAAGCTACACGATTTCCACGGTTGCCGGAGGCGGGCTGCCGTCCAATATCGCCGCTCTGCGGGCCGCTATCGGACCAGTCTCCTCGCTTGCCACCGACACCGCCGGGAATCTGTACCTCATCAGCGGCAATCAGGTTGTGCGCATGGACTCAGCGGCAGGCACCCTCACGGTGGCCGCCGGCACGGGAGCGCCCGGCTTCAGCGGCGATCATGGCCCCGCCGTCCAGGCGCAGTTGAACCAGCCTTCCGCCATCGCAATCGACCTCTCCGGCAACATCTATGTCGCCGACCATTACCGCATCCGCGAAATCTCCAGCGGAATCATTTTCACGATCGCCGGGGATGGAACAGCCGGATCCACAGGAGACAATGGACCGGCGATCGCCGCCCGCGTGAATCCGGTGAGCATGGCCACCGATGCCGCCGGTAATCTCTACTTCACCAATACCGTTTCGAACAACGATATTCTCAATACACCCGGCGGACCGATCTTCGTCAAAAGCAGCTCGGTGCGCGAAATTTCGGGCGGCGTCGTCACCACCATAGCCGGCAACGGAACCTGCTGCGGCCCCACCTCCGATAACGTCCCCGCCACCGGCGTCCCGATGTATGAACTGACCGGCATCGCCGTCGATTCGGCCGGGAACATCTATGTCGGCTCGCAGGCGGATCTGGACAACACCGCGGCGGTTCGCAGGATTTCGCAGGGAATCGTGACCACCGTATCGCCCGGCTCCGGCGGCGTGGCCTTCTCCGGTCCGAACGGAATCGCGCTGGATGCCGCGGGGGCCGTGTATTTCAGCGATTCCAGCCACATTTGGAAGATCGTCAACGGCGGCCTGACGCTGGCCGCTGGGACCGGTGGCTATGGCTTCGGCGGCGATGGCGGACCGGCCGCCGGCGCAACCCTCAATCAGCCCTACGGAATCGCGTTCGATTCTGCCGGCGCCTTGTATATCGCCGATGAACAGAATGCCCGCGTCCGCCAAATATCCAACGGCGTCATCACGACCGTGGCCGGCAACGGAACTCAGAGCTTCGGCGGCGATGGCGGCCCAGCGACTGCCGCCAGCCTGTTCATGCCCATCGGAATCGCGCTGGACCGTTCCGGCAATCTCTATATCGCGGACCAGGACAATTCGCGTGTGCGCGAAGTCTCGAACGGCATCATCACCACCGTCGCCGGCAACGGCAGCGAGACCGATGCGGGCGACGGCGGACCGGCCACCGCCGCCGGGCTCTTCAATCCCGAAGGCGTGGCGGTGGATTCGGCCGGTAATCTCTATATCGCTGACAGCATCAACAACGTCGTCCGCAAGGTCTCCGGAGGCGTCATCACCACCGTCGGCGGGCCACTCAATTTCCCCCGCGCCGTCGCCGTGGACCCGAACGGCAACGTCTACGCCAGCGGCTTTCTGAACGAGCAGGTGTTCGAACTGGTCAACGGCAATTGGGTCGCGGTGGCGGGCAACGGCACGCGGGGCTATAGCGGCGATAACGGCCCGGCCACCTCCGCGCAGTTGAATCAGCCGTGGGGAATGGCATTTGATTCAGCCGGCAATCTATATATCGGCGATTCCGGCAACGCCGCTATCCGCAGAGTCTCGCACGGCGCCATCACGACCGTCGCCGGCACCGGCACATTCGGAACCAGCGCGGATGGCGTCGCGGCCGCGAGCGCGCAGTTGAATTCCGCCGCGTACATTGCCATCGACACGTCAGGCAATCTCTTCATCTCCGACGCCAACCGCATTCGCAAGGTCTCGAACGGTATCCTCACCACCGTCGCCGGCCTGTCGGCGCCCGGTTACAGCGGTGAGAATGTGCCGGCCGCGGCGGCGCAGGTCGCTCCCGGCGCTTTGGCTATCGATGCCGCGGGCAATGTCGACTTCGCGGAAGTGGGCGCCGAACGGGTTCGCAGAATGACGCCATGCGCGAGTTCCTGCCCTCTTCCCCCCGCTCCCGTGATCACTTCCGTTCTCAACGGCGCCAGCCTGCAGCCCGGCATCGCCGCCGGCTCCTGGGTGACCATACAAGGCACGAATCTGGGGAACACCACGCGCGCCTGGCTTCCGGCCGAGATTGTTGACGGCCAACTGCCCGCCTCGCTCGACGGCGTCAGCGTGACCATCGATGGTTCGCCGGCATTCATCGAGTATGTCAGCCCCACTCAGATCAATCTGCAAGCGCCATCGGATCGCAATAGCGGAGCCGTATCCGTGGTTGTGACGGATAACGGCGAGTCCAGCGCTCCGGCCACCGCGCAGTTGCAGCCGTTCGCGCCGGCGCTGTTCGAGCATTATGGGACGGGCTACGCGGACGCATCGCGCTATCCGGATTATGCCTCGATCGGCAACCCTTCCGCCGTTCCCGGAGCTGTTGCGGCCAAGCCGGGAGACATTGTGATCTTGTGGGCCACTGGGCTTGGTCCCACCAATCCGCCCACACCCGCGGGCATGCAGGCGTCCGCGGCTTCCCCGCTCTCATCCGCGGTTACCGCGACGGTCGGCGGCGCTCCGGTAAGCGTGGTCAGCGCGGCCCTGACTGGCGGCGCCTCCGGTCTCTACCAGGTGGCGATACAGCTCCCATCGTCGCTGCCGGCCGGCACTCTGGCGGTGCAGATTTCGGTGGGCGGCGTACTGTCGCAAGCAGGCGTCTCGCTCTACGTGGCCGCGCCATAATAGAGCCATGTTCGTTCTGCTGGTTCATGTTCACATCAAGCCCGAATTCATCGAACCGTTTCGCCTTGCGACCCTGGAAAATGCCCGCAACAGCCGGCTGGAACCCGCGGTCGCGCGCTTCGATTTCCTCCAGGAGACCGAAGATCCCACGCGGTTCACGCTGATCGAGGTCTACCGCAACCGTGACGGCCACGCGCGCCATCGCGAGACGGCGCATTACAACGCCTGGGCCGCCACCGTGGCCGACATGTTCGCCGAGCCGCGCACCCGCGCCACCTACCAGAGCGTCGACCCGGCCGACGCGGAGTGGTAGCGATGCCGGGCGATGCGGCTTTCGCGCCTTTCGAATTCGCCACCGCCGCTCGCATCCGCTTTGGCTGCGGCGCGCGCCACGAATTGCCGGCCGCGGCGGCATCCATGGGACAGCGGGCGCTGGTGGTCACCGGATCGGCGGCCAACCGCGCGGCGGATCTGGTCCACGCGGTGGCGGATGCGGGCGTCGCCATCGCACCGCTGGTAGTCGCGGGCGAACCCACCGTCGACATGATCCGCGAAGGCGCCGCCAGGGCGCGCCAGGCGAATTGCGACGTGGTGATCGCCATCGGAGGCGGCAGCGTGCTCGATACGGGCAAAGCACTGGCCGCGCTCCTGGCGCACCCGGGGGACCCCCTCGATTATCTGGAAATCGTCGGCAAAGGCCAGCCGCTCACCCGGCCTTCCCTGCCCCTGATCGCCGTTCCGACCACCGCCGGCACGGGATCGGAAGTGACGCGCAACGCCGTGCTGGCGTCGCCCGAGCACCAGGTGAAGGCCAGCCTGCGATCCGCCACCATGCTCCCGCGGCTGGCGATTGTCGATCCCGAGTTGACGCTCTCACTCTCGCGCTCGCTCACCGCGTCCACCGGCCTCGACGCGCTCACGCAACTGATCGAGCCGTACGTCTCGGTGCGCGCCAATCCCATGACCGACGCGCTCTGCCTGGAAGGCATCCGCCGCGCCGCCCGGGCGCTGCCGCGCGCCTACCGTGACGGCAACGATCTGGAAGCGCGCACGGAGATGGCATGGGCCAGCCTGCTGGGCGGTATGGCGCTGGCCAACGCCGGCCTGGGCGCGGTTCACGGTTTCGCGGCGCCACTGGGCGGCATGTTCCCGGTTCCGCATGGCTCGGCGGTGGCGGCGGTGCTGCCATACGCCATGGACGTGAACGTGCGCGCCCTGCGCGCTCGCGCGCCCGATGGCGGCGGGCTCCGCCGCTATCGCGAAGTGGCGCGGATCCTCACAGGCGACGCCGAGGCCCGGCCCGAGGACGGCGTCAAATGGATCGCGCAGTTATGCGGCACGTTGTCGGTCAAGCCGCTGCGGGTTTTCGGCGTGGAGCAATCGGCTGTGCCGAGTCTGGTGGAACGCGCCGCCCGCGCCGGCAGCATGAAAGGCAATCCGATTGTGCTGGAGCCGGCGGAGCTGGAGGAGATTGTGACGCGAGCGATATAGGCCAGGCGGGCAGCCTGCACCACACGATCTGCTCACAGGGGACCAGGCAGTTCACCGGGCGGCCGATTGCAGAGGCCGACCAGGCCGACTCCCAGTCGGCCGCAGGCTGCCAGCCTGCCCCACATGCATGGCCGCGGTAGACTCGGAAGGGCATACTAAATACGATGCGCGTCGTGATCGACGCCGTACCCCTGCTCATCCGCAGCGCCGGTGTCAAGAATTACCTCTATTACTGGATCTCGCATCTGCGCCGCGCCGCCGGCTTGAACGTCTGCGACACCTTTCCGCGCATTGGCGCCCTTGCGCCGTTGCGTCATGACGGTTCGGTCGCCGGTCTGCCACGGACGCTGTCCGGACTGGCGGCTCTGGCGCTGGCGAATTACACTCCGCTGCCGGTTCTGGATCTCGCCATCGGGCGCTGCGACGCCTTCCATGCCACCAACCTGGTCCGGAGGCCTCCGCGCCGCTGCCGGCTCACCACCACACTCCACGACATGACGTCGTGGCTGATGCCGGAACTGCACCCCAGCGCCAATCGCCGCGCGGACACCGCCCATGCCGACCTGCTGCGGCGCGCCGATGGCATCATCGCGGTCTCCACCACCACCCGCGATGACGCGGTGCGCACCCTGGACATCCCGGCGGAGCGGATCGAGGTGATCCATTCCGGGATCGCCGACGCGTTCTTCAACGTCAAAGCCGATGCCGCCGCGTTGGTGCGCGCGCGATACAAGCTCGACCGGCAGTTCGTCCTCTTCGTCGGGACCATCGAACCGCGCAAGAATCTGGATGGTCTGCTCGATGCGTGGGAAGCGTTGCCGGCCTCGTTCCGGCAGGAGTTCGACCTGGTGCTCGCCGGACCCATCGGGTGGGCTTCCGGCAAGACCGCGGATCGCGTTCACGCCGCGCATTACCTCGGGTACATCCCGGAGGCGGATCTGGCGCCGCTCACGGCGGCGGCCACGGTCTTCGCTTATCCTTCGCTTTACGAAGGCTTCGGATTTCCGGTGGCCCAGGCCATGGCGGCGGGAGTGCCCGTGGTCACCTCGAACGTGTCCTCCCTGCCGGAAGTCGCGGGTGACGCCGCGGTTCTGGTGGATCCGCGCAGCCAGAAAGAACTTAGCGGCGCCCTGGCGGAACTGCTGAC
>Ga0335073_10014838_pt1 | contig 10911 bp, 12 predicted proteins | sample Lox_Sample_22_FD_207093 | JGI IMG/M metagenome (GOLD analysis project Ga0335073, IMG submission 207093) | Soil microbial communities from Loxahatchee National Wildlife Refuge, Florida, United States - Lox_Sample_2.2 | ecosystem: Environmental > Terrestrial > Soil > Wetlands | place: USA... | reverse complement strand
TGGTCGAGCAAGAAATCTATGACTTTTTCGCCCATAGACCCACCAGACGGAAATATTGACGACTAGCACGAAAGCAATGAGACTAGTGGAAGAGATCACGGCGATATAATCGCTGTTGAAAGATGTTGCGCCGTAGTATGAACGAGAGAGTTGCAGCGAGCCGATGAAGATAGTATAAACTACGGTAGCTTGGGTTGCCAGGGATACGAAGCACATGAGGTAATCTCCATTTCGGTATGCAATAAAGATCTCCAAGAGAGGCATCGCCCGGGTGTAGTCTGTCCAAAGAACTCGGGGGTGTTGATATCCCTGTCGGAGCGCGTGGAAAGGGGTCAAGCAGCGGATATTGTGCTCGAGAACGTCAATCACCGACTTTGAGTGCAATTGTCAGCGGTTGCTCAGGATATACGAAATGTTGTTATAAGCTTGCTTGCACAAGTATACCGATGATCAAATAAGTGTCGGCATTGAGCGGAGGCGAATAATTCCAGTCTCCTAAGTTAGCATTCCGCTTCATGAGCACCGCGGTAATAATTCCATAAATGAATAAACCAAGCAGGATGGCCAGAAAAGGTATGAAGATCTCATTCCTAAGCAAGAAGAAGGCCGAATGGTCAAGGAGGTACCTTTTAGTTGGCAACAAGAGCCGACTGATGCGTTTCCGCGTCGCTTGAACTCCCCGATAGAGACGTTTGCGATGTTTCTCGAGAGGCAAGTGTTGAAATAGTATATTTAAGTGTCCCGGCTTATCGTTCGCTGGAGTATGCCCTTCCAGATACAAGTCACCTGAATCCGATAGACGAAAAGATATATGCCATAGGCTGTGAGTGATTTGGCATAATGATTGGCAATCAGCGTGCGTGTCGAAACCTAAGTCTTCAATGGATTTGTCTCCCAGCAGATAAAAAGTCGTTGCTACCCCACGAGGGTCTGAAACCAGTCGATATCTTGGAACGGCAATAGGAACAGTAGTGCGATTGCGCACAGCCAAGAGAGACAGAGAAGAGCTACCAGCGGCTTCCACCAGTATGGATCTACAATGGCAAGGCACCACGAGAAGATATTTGGCCAAGCCAACTGCCCTCTAGAGTACAGCTCCCAGAGAAAAGCGTAGTTTTAAATGACAGACAGAACAATCGAGCCGAGGACTTCACAAGTACTCGAAATTGCGACGCTCCAGTGGCGGTAGCGCAGAGCTTGAATAATGCTAAGTGGTGTCCAGAATGAATGGTAATTCAAACAGATGGAGCGTTTGCTGATGGATCCCCCTTTACCACGCAATCTGTAGAACTTGTCAAGTCGCTTCAACTCGTCGTCCGGCACCTTCCACATGCGCCCGTACACTACGGCGATGAGCATCGGGAGGTATGTAAATAACCAGGAGGCGCTAAAACTAAATTGAATGGTGAAATTCTTTTGATTGTAGGTACCAGTGGTGCCTGTGTCGAAATATGTTGCTATCAGACCTTGTGGTGGACGTTTCAGTCCAGGGGCTGGGATAAAAGTCGACTGGAATCTCTCTCCTAGCCATGTGCCTGCCGAATCGAGACATCCGGTTCAATCTGGCCGTTTATCAGCAAGACAAATGGCAAAGCTATACCTCGTACATACGTTGGGGATCCAGGTCCGGCGCCGCACTTCTCTCCTTTAAGCAAATTATCAATGCTAGCAAACAAACCGTGATAACATTGAGAAAGAGGAGGTAGGGCGTTCTCAGTACCCATGGTTTCCAGCATCGTGATGCATAGGAGGCTCTTTTAGAAATTTTTACCCGAAGGAGTTTTCGAAGCTCTCGCCAGGCGATACTAAGAAGTAAGATAGCGGAGAGCACCACCGGGAGACCTACCGATGTGAGGACCAGCATGGGGCTCAAAGAATCGTAATATAACCCGGCACCTGTTTCAAATCTGTGCTGAGGTGGCGTGAATACTATTTCCAAGCTATGATCGGAGAGTTTCCAAACATAGGGGTTCTGTGAGGAGATCCTCCAAGACCAGTGAACATCCAGTTATTCCAAACTTCATTTCATACTCAGGACGAATTGGACTTACCCTGTAAGCCCACCAATGACCTCTGAGACGTTTGGAGCTACAGAGTAGCCGCTGTCGTTGAAATAGGGGCTCCAATCGTTGATCGCAATATTGTAAGTAAGAGGGTTGTATGAGTAGCTCACGCATGGCCTGTCTGGTTTTGATCGTGGAAGCAGCCCCCAAATATTACGGCATACCGCTTGCCCAGAAGGATGCAAGAGTTATCGGCCATTGGTCCATTGGCCATGTCTGGAATCGGTGCTTTGATCCAAACGCAGCTAAAGACTGGGTTAGCTTCAAATACTCCGTAGCATGATCATATTTGCTCACCTAGGAAGGCTGAGAATCCAAGCGTCAAATAGGGCGTAAGTTACATTCTCGCCGCCAAGTAGATAGATGTTGTGCGAGCTCTTATCCAACGATGTGCCCAGTGCCGCACATGCATTATATCTACGCTGCGGTATGGCAACTTCTGGTTCAAACGGCAGATTTACACCCTCAACAACTCCTCCTTGCATGTCAGTGACATTCTGTTGGAACCATGTGTCGTTGACAATGTTGTATAGAAACGCCGACGTTGAAGGCACCTAAAATTCTCACCGTTAGCGTTCTATTAAGCCGTTTCAGGTCCACACTTCGTACAATATCAAGTGTCCCATTCTGCTCTGTATAGCCACCTAGAACAGCCAAAGCGCCATGCATGTTTCCAGTGTCTAGCCATACCATACTTTGATTGACTACTGGAACAGAGTCTGGTACTGGAAGGACCGACATGCTCTCGTTCTGGGTGTCGAAGACATGTATTACGTGTAGATAGTCCACACTGGCTGTAGCATTGACATTGCCATCTCCGTCTAGTTGGACGCTACGGTCACTGCTGGTAGTGGCGCCGCCTAAGTAATATCCTCGCTGCAAGGCTGGAACGTTGCATCCAGCTCCATGGACTGGTATTTGTTGAGTGACATTACCATCGACGTCAATCAAGGTCCAAGCATTGGTTGAGTTGTTGGGTTCAAAACCGCCAGACACTGTTTGGCGGCGACGGATCCGAGGCGCTTCTTCCACCAAATAGCCATGCACGATCAATGAGATTTGAAAACATGAATCCATGAGCGACATTAGGTGGTCCATGTGGTATTGGATACGAAGTCACGTTTGGTCCTGATGGGATATTGAAACCAGTAGTGAGGTCGATGCCTCCCAATTCGGGGATGACTACGTTCTGTGAGCGTCGTTAATCTAGCCTTAGTCTTTCGAAGCATACTTGAAGCGTTAACTAGGCCATCCGAATCGAGATATTGTCCTCCATATAGCCATAAAGTATTATTGACCGTCGCAGCAACTCGAAGTTAGTACATGCAAATCAAAGGGGCATTAAGATAAGCAATACCTTGTAAGCCGACTTGTCGGTTGGAGGTCGAAGCGAATTGAGTGTAGGTAGTACGACATTTAAAAGACGAAGATAGGCATCAAGGAAACTTATGATAAGGTAGGAGGTGGATTTCAATCTTCCTGGATATTTATCAGGCTGGTTGGTATGGATGGATGTCCGGACGGTCGAATTCGGAAGCCACAGCTTGCTCGTTGTTACGTGGCACTCTATCTCTAACCCAACGACTCTCTTTCGACTTAATCAAAGCCCCAGAGCCATTAAAGATAAACTGAAGAGACGTAGAGTCTATGAAGGTTTACGCGGACTACCAGATTATCAACCTTTTCTCAGACATCGAACTGGCTGTCGCCTGGATGTGCGAAGCTTCTCTCGCTGCTCAGATAGATACTAACTAATCAAACTGCTATGATATCAGTAGTCACTCTCCGGAGAGGACTTAAAGCACAAGTATGGAACAAGTCGTTCCTTGAATGGGTGATTAATTATCGTTATCATTCATGATATCCTATGCCTGTAAGAACGTAGACACCCAATCTCTTCGCCAGACCTTTTGAATTCCGGTTTGTCTAAGTCTTCTAGTATCTGGAGATGATCCTTATTCTCAAGGATATCGACATTTTACGTCGTCTTGGGTCAAGAATTATAGCTGGAGGCGGCTTTATTAATCCGGCAAGGCCTCGTCCTGCTGATAACAGTGGCACACCAAGTAGCACAACTTTGAATTCGGCCACGGCTGAGAAAGCCCCTGCTCCACGAAGCGCGTTGGTGGCTTGTAGCAAGTACAGTGAGGATGGACACGATGTCGGCCTGCTCGATTCCAGCGTGCACGAACTTCCGTCGATCTGATATGTGAGTTGCTGCGAGTCTCGAGCGATGCCATGAAGGTATGTCGGTGAACGTTCACCTCAGCCGCCCGTGCCTGAATGCTTTTTGTTCTGCCTTGCTGACGCTTGTAGATGAAGGAATGTCAGCGCGAGAACGCAAAGGGAGGTCGCGTGCATCTCTTCTTGAGCCCCGGCGGCGAGCGGCGTGGTTGCTGTTCATCACGTCTTTCAACCGGCCTTTCATCCTGTCTCTGGCGGAGCAGGCTCCTCGTGGCCCGGAGCCGCATCATAGTCCCAAGTCTCAGACGCAGCAGGTCCATAATCCTGCTCCCCACCCAAAGTGTCGAGCACATCGCCGACGTAGTTCTCCGCCATGATGCCCATTTCGAACTTGTCATCCCATCCATCAAGAATGCCCTCTATGACTTTACTGCCGGTAAGGAACAAGTTTCTAAGCGCAGGCACGTAGCCCTCGTAGCCATGCCACAAGTTCTCAGCGGCGCTCATACCCACAGGCGGTCTGTCGTAGTCGCTGCCCGCCCTCATAACGAGCGCGCGGCGGAAGTCAGCCAGGCCGGCGGCGTCGGCGCGCACCAGGGCCTCCAGCACGGCGGCGTCCTCCTGCGCCGCCATGCAGTACACGCCGCGGCCGTTGGTGACGGTGTGCGTGTAGTTGGCCCAGGCGACGCCGAGCCACGCGCCCGCGATGAACGTGTCCGACGTCGCGGTGTCGCACTCCAGCACCGCCGGCGGCGACGCCGCGTTGCCGTAGAGAGGGTAGTCGTGCGGGTCCGCCACGTACAGCTCCTTGTAGGCGGCGCTGGCCTCCGTATCGTTGAGCTCTACGGTGCGTGCCAGTGCTATGGCGGCGTCGCGTAGCGCGGCGTTCAGCTCGAACACCTCGGTGCCGTAGATCTCCTGTGGATATTGCGAGCTGTTGTGTGAGCCTAGCGGCACGTAGCCGGTGCTGAAGTTCTCTGGTTTGTCTCGAGCGTCGAACTCATACTGCAGGCTCGGCTGCACTACGAAGCGCGATATCGCCACAGAGCCAACACTACCGATGCGTGGATTTATGCCCGCCGTCCCGGCTAGAATGAAATATGTGTGTGAGAGATCGAAGACGCCGGAGAAGAGGAGAGCTGTCATAGAAACTGCTGCGTTGATCTCCCCTTCGCCTGTCACCAGCATGCATATTTGATGATCGAGAGTACAGCGGACACTTGGAAATAAGGGAGAGAGGCCCGGCACGCTGAGCTCGGAGCTGAGATCGAAAGAGGGATTGTCATTCTGCCAGATCTCTCCTTCTTCGTCGTAGAAGGCAACGATGAAGATCTTTGGAGTGACATCTGTGGAAGACGAGGTTGAGCCGGCTTGTATTGGCAGACGAGGTATTTGAGGAGGTCTGAGGTTCGATATGAAGATTGATAGGGTAAATAACAGGATTAGGAGGAGGAAGGAGAAGAGGCAGCTATCAAGCCTTCTGGACGCCATTCTCGTTGCAAGGAGACAGCTCCCAGGTCATATTGCTGCAGGCACGGCCGGGCAAGAAGTGAATTAACGATCAATTGAAGAAGCCAAGTCTATTTGGAGATGATTGAAGCAACAGCAAAAGGGATTGACATGAAGGAGGAAAGAGATGAGGTGAAGGTGCCAAAGCCAAAATGTCGTTCCATCAACGAGCCATGTTCTCGCGCACTCCTAATTGATCCACCTGCGGTCAGGGTCTTCTGGGTCTCGTTGGGTCGATTCCCACGCCTTTGCCGGGAAGAGATAAGCCTGCCAATATTGGCGTGCAGCCAGCCCATACAGCGACGTGTGGAGGTAGGGGTTCTGGCTATTTTTGAGGATCGCCAAAAGCTGGAGCAATGGCGAAGTCAGCAAACAAAGCCATTGAAGAGTTGTCACACACCCGATGGGTTGAACAATTGCATGTATGAATATGAGCAACTTGCGCTGTAATAGTCTGATACTCTCTTGGTTCGTTAGCTGACTCCAATCGTCATTTCTTTTTCGCTCCGCGCTATGTTTTTCGTACGCGTGGGCAAGTTCTAGGCTTGTGGCTGTGTCCAAGAGATTTCAACTTTCACAGATCGACTGTTGTTTGACGTCCGGAAAAACAACGCAGGTTCACTTCTTATTCCTAGATTTTCTGTATGTCTTCCAAACTCTTTAATGAAAAGTCGATGATCAAGTCGGTTCGCGCAACTACATCTTAGCAGGATGCATCGGCTCTTGTCTGTTTCTACCAATTGAGCGTTTTATCGCTGATATCGTACTCATATCGGAAGCCGTTTCAAAATTATCAACCACCATTGTTCAAACATGGATCGCTACAATGCTCTGAACGATAAGATTGCTGCTAAATACCCATCGCCGCCATATCCTATGACACCTCCAGCTCCATATAACCCTGCTAACTATGCTCCGCTCTCTCCAGCCAGTCCAAGCGGTCGACCTATGTCGGGGCAAGGTGTGCCTCAAAGTCCTTCAAGAATTCAGATGGAAGAAAGTGAAACTCCAGTTACGTCTCCGGTCTCATACGTTGATCCATCTATGAGACAATTTCCTGGTCAAAATCAAACCCCATTACAACAGCTAGCACCTCATAGACCGCAAATGCCCACGCATCAATTCACCGAACCTTACATCGCACCGCCCAGACCACCATCGCAGCAAGCACCGACATTTCAAATTCCTCAGTTCGAACATCCGTATCAAGGGCCACCAGTAAAGCAAAATGCCACCACAGACTCTTTGCTAGCTCCACCCGCACTTCCAACTCGTCCAACCTCGGCTCCACCAGGTCAAACGGATGACTATCAGCGTGCGTATGGAAGTCCTCCTAATCAATCCACCGGCAGTAGTCAGTATGTCGACGACCCAAAAAGTCATGGAGTTGCGCGATTCGTAGGTAACATGTTACCTGTCCGATTGGCTAGATCAGGCGTTTCTACCATCACTTCTACTGCAAAGTTACCCATGTACTTGTCACCGTGGGGTGATAACAACCCAATGGTACTCCCCAACTTACGGAAACGAGACGTAGCGCTTGCAGGAGTTTCTCATATGGCATTCGGCGCTTTATCACCAAGTGCGTTGTCCGTTGTTGGATCGTCAATCAAACATGCCACTACGTTTCTTACTGAACAGGCCGTCCATGAAGGCATTCACAAGATGGCCAGCAAGAAAGGTCACGCGATTCGAAGACAAGCTGGAATAATCACCTGGGATCTACGAGTCAAGCACAAGCTCATTGGAGAGGAAGCTGAAATCGTACTGCTGAACGAACGTACTGCAACACATCCCAGGGACTGCGCTCGCGGTTGGCTTTGTCCATATCTCTACTCTACAGGCAGAACTCCACAGCTACCACGGGCCAAGGATTTCACAATTGCCCAGTTCGTGAGTCCTGGGCTACTGGCCGATGCTGATCTGGCACCTACGCTGCTCTCGAGTCTAGCTGAGGCTGGAGCTCCTATTACTCCATTCTGCCCGTGGCAATCACCACACCCTACGTTTCCACGCTTTCAACGACTGGCCATATTCTTACTCGGCATCTCACCCTACCGCAACTCATGGTCGCAGTCGCGAATCCCCAACGAAGCGCGAATCTCCTGCCACGTGTTCACACACATTCCCGCCATCGTCTTGCCCGTCAAGCCGAACTGCCCCGTCGTAGCCTGGAGCCCGTGGACGCTCGAGCAGATGACGGTGAGCGAGCCGCTCACAGCACCGACCCGGCCACCAGGCAAGCGGGCGGCGCGGCGGCCCAAAATCGACATGGACCTGGCGTACGGCGAGGCGCACATGGAGTCGCTGATGGGCCGCGTGTACGACGCCGGCGCGCACCTGCACGAGCTGCTGGACTTTGCTAACCTGGTCGTCGATCGCGACTTGCTGCCGCCCGAGATCCGGGGCCGCTGGACGGAGCGCCTCGGCGCGGCGCTGGAGGATCTGGTCAATGCGAGCGTTAGGACTACGGCCGTTTTGGGCCACGATCTCGGTGGGGTCTGCGATATGGAGAGGGCCGGAGTTGCTATGTTCAGGTATTAGATTTTCTTATATCTGCACATCATCGAGCATGGATCTGGTGAGGTTGTAGTACATTTGCGGGAACGCTTCGGATGTTTGCCGCTATGGAGGTCCGTATCAATGGCGGGGTGATTACTCTAGTCTTCCAAAAAGTGGGCATAACCCGTGAGAGATGTTCAGCGCAAGCCATGTAGTGCTGACTCTTCATCTATTTCGACTTACGATGTTGTTCAATTAGAGATGTTTAACTCGTAACTGCAAGCATCATCCTTCTTCTCTTCGTAATGACGTGGTTCGCTACGCGCCCTTGATCAGCCGAGATGATGCGAGAAAACTCATTCGGAAACGGAATCCTTCTGAACGGCGCTGGATGTCATCTTTGTCACAGCTTGGAGCCTATCGGAGAGGATGTCATTGAACTCTCCTACAATGCTCTTATCCAAACCGCCCACCGCGGCTGTCAAGGTTGCTGGGTGCTTTCAGAAGCGGTAACCAAATGCTGTCCCGCCTTCGTCGATCTCACGTTTTTCGACATTTTGGTAAAGGTTCAGAGACCAATGCTTCGCGATTTCATCGAAATTATTGTTCAGAATCCCGAAAATGACATGTCTATCACTTTGGACCTCTTTTCCGATCCTGGTAAGTGTTCAATTGTTACGCATGGCAGCATGTGCGCTGACAAACCACCGATCCAGACTATGCCTGCGCCTGGTCCAGTGTTCGCGTTGGGAGTGCGCTGTCTGGAAATGCCATGTCACAAGAAACTTTCGACAACGTTATGTCTTGGATGAAAGAATGTACAACAGAACATCTAGCCTGCGGATCCGGCGAGAGCTATCCTCTGCCAAGAAGAGTACTCGACGTGATGGCGCGAGATGAAGATGTACTTCTTTACGAATCAGAAGGGCAAGAAGCCCAATACATGTGCTTGAGTCACTGCTGGGGAAATTCACGTGCAATTACGACCACCACTGAGAATATCAAAGACCACAAGAAGGGTATTCCGTTCGAAATGCTGCCGAGCACCTTTCAGGATGCGGTACTCTTTTGCAGGAAGATGAAAATCAGATATCTCTGGATTGACTCATTGTGTATCATTCAAGATGATGAAGAGGATTGGCAAAGGGAATCAGCTCTCATGGCTCAAATCTACCGACATTCGTATCTTACCCTAGCGGCGACGGCATCTCATAGCGACGAAGAAGGTCTCTTCTACACATCCCCGCAAGCGCATGTGTTCGGAATGCTGCAAGACGGAATGCCATATCAGATGCATGCGAGACCTGCCGTCCGACATTTCGACGATGCTCAATTTCCTCTTTTTAGCCGAGCTTGGATTTTCCAAGAGCGAATGCTAGCTTCTAGAGTTCTTCATTTCGGAAGACAAGAGCTTTGGTGGGAGTGTATGGAAGCTCTCAACTGTGAATGTGGCGGAGTCAAGTCTGGTGAACGGTTGGGATCCGGTCGGGAGAAATATGAGTCCAAGATCACCCATCAGCGGATCATCTCTACTGCATCTCTGGCGTATCTTACCATTCGATGGCACAATATTATCGAAGAATACTCCGAACTGAATCTTACCAAGTCCCGAGACAAACTGACAGCACTCTCTGGAATTGCGGATCAGATGTTCCGTATTCGCGAAAGCAGGCAAATCAGGCACAGACGAGTGCATCACAGCAGTGAGCGAAGGTATCTAGCTGGACTATGGAGTGACACCATTGTCTCCGACCTCCTCTGGTTCCGCAAAGATCACACCACTTCCTCCTTCCCCGAAAAGTGGCGCGCTCCATCTTGGTCATGGGCAGCTTTGGACGGACCAGTGAAATACTGGGACACCGTCGGTCGCAACTCAACCGACCCAGACCATATAAGCCCCCTTGAGAGACGAGCTTCGGGAACTCTCGTGGCAGACCATCATATTCAAGTTCTAGCTGGATCTACCCGTCCAGCCAGTGGAAATCTGTTTGGCGAAATAGTCGGCGCGAATCTCCGTTTGAAAGGACAATTACTCCCTGTTCAACTTACCCGAGGTGCATCAAGATACCATGGCAACCGCTTCGAGTTCAGATACTTCGACTGGACCCGTAACGCAGTACCATTCTTCGCAGATTATGAGCTAGGGACTTTGGAACTCGATGGCACGCCTGTATTGGAAGAATCCAATGGATACTTACTACGGCTGATGACAGACGAACAAGCTCACGAATATGCAATGGTACTTAGAAAGACATCGCAAGAGTCGGACATGTATGAGAGGATAGGTCTATTTCGAACCAATAATCTCTATCAAAACAGTGCCAATGAGTATCGAGAGCACTTCAAGGACGCACCACAGACAGAGTTGACTCTAGTCTAAAATCGAAATGACGAATTGGGCTACGCTGGATCGATGACTGGCTCATAGACCCTCTAATGGTATACGATTAGGTTATGAGTTTGGCATCTAGAAAGGTTCCAATAGGACATACATCTCGACGTATATTCACCAACCCTGCTCCGACATCTCTCGAAATCTCACCATCACAATTCAACCACTTCCATGTACGTATCAAGCTAGAGGTCCATGTGCAAAACCACCCAGCGCCTCACATGCCGCATCGACCCGGCACGCAACTGTATCTCGGTCAGC
>Ga0335073_10014837_pt1 | contig 10911 bp, 5 predicted proteins | sample Lox_Sample_22_FD_207093 | JGI IMG/M metagenome (GOLD analysis project Ga0335073, IMG submission 207093) | Soil microbial communities from Loxahatchee National Wildlife Refuge, Florida, United States - Lox_Sample_2.2 | ecosystem: Environmental > Terrestrial > Soil > Wetlands | place: USA: Florida... | reverse complement strand
GATGAGATCGTGGCGGATGAGCGTGAAAAAAAAAAGTTGGGAAACGTGGGTATCGCAGCCATTGTATCGTTGCACTGAGTAGTGCTGAAGAGAGAGGGTCCAGTCCGATGTGCCGTATACCAGGTAAAACTCCCGAAAACGCCGTGCGCTGATGGGTTCTTCGCAAAATCAAAACTGCCGCCCATAAGATTGTAGGAAAGAGGATCGCCGCAAAACCGCTGCGGCAGGAGAGCCAACCACTCCGCGGAGCCTCGTCATGATGTCGAGACAGATGTAACCAGCCTTGATTAACCACTGCGGGTCAGGAGTTCGCTGGCGACATAGACGTCGCGACAGAAAGAGCAGAGGCCGTAGCCGTTTGAATTAAAGGCTCATGGTCAACCACTCCCACTCCTGAGGGCCGGAGCCAGGACCGGCCACGCCCTGCCCCATGGCGCCCGGGAACACCTGGCCAGGGCTGATGGCGGCCACGCCCGGCGACGCGTTCTTGCGCACCGGCATCTTGCCGCTCGTGTCGTCGGCCTCGGCCATTTCGAAGTCCTGTACACCTGCTTTGCTGTGTCTGCGCAGCCGCCGCGGCGCGACCGCCACGTTTCGGCCTTGCGCGCCGCCGACTGCACCTTGCTGCGCGGGTTGCTGCGGCTTTGGTGGGCCGGGCGCAATGGGTACGACCCCGCCCTTTCCTGCGGCGGCGCCGGCCATTCCAGGAATGCTGGCGGCGGCGCCGGAGCTGCCCACGGAGCCAGTGGTTGATTTGGGGGACTCGGACTCGTTCGCGGCTTTGCTGGATGTGGGAGTGGTGGCTGGCGTTTGGACGATGGAATTCTTCCTGGATGATTTCTTCGAAGAGCGCGTCGATCCTGAACCGACCGAACTCAAAGCGTTGCCGCTGCCGCGATTACGCTTCTTGATGACATCGGTTTTAAGAGATAGGGGTCGGACGACGCCATGCAGCTTCAAGAACAAACCGCAGGCGTTGCATAGCGGGTGGCCTTCCGGATTACGCCTCCAAAGAGGTGTAGTTTGAGTACAACAATTAGTGCAAGTCGTAGGCTGGCCACCGGATTCACCGCCCTTCGTTCCGCCGGGACTTTGCGGTCGCGAAGGTGCTGCCGAATTGAAGCCGGACTCGGGCGGAGAGTTAGGAGAAGACCGCGGATGGCCGTGCAAACCTTGGCTTTGTGTCAGGGTTGGTGCGTTTGGCGTTGAGCTAGTGCGTGGTATCTTTTGCCTTCGTGGATCGCTGTTGCGGTTGCGGAACTCACTCACAGAAGCAGCTGAGCCGTGCGTGCGACCGAGAGTACCACCCGCCGTCCAGTCTTGCGGAGAGGGCATCATTTCTGTCGGGCCTATCGTGACCGTCTTCCTGGGTGGGCCGGCAGGATATCGCGCCGCCGTAGGATTGAATTGGTTTGAGAGATTTGTCTCCCACTGAAAGCCGGTGCCTAGCTCCACGGAGGGATCTTCGAGCGGTGAGTAGTCCGGATGCATGGAGAGCGTGCGTTCCGCGAAAGCTCCACCATCGTCGTCGTTCTCATCGGAGTCAGCGCCGAACGTGAACATACCTTCGCTGTGTCGCATTGGCAGACCGTTGGTTTGTGGCGCAGCGGCGTAGTCGGCGTGAAGGACTTGAGACGGGTTGACGTGATTAGGGAAGCTAGAAGAGGAGAAAGGTGGCATGGCGCCGCTGGTTGTGACCGCGCTGAAGAGCTGGTCGCCGTTGGGATTGAAGATGTACTGAGGCGGCATTGAGCTCGCTAGGTTGGAAGGTCGATGAGGACCGAAAGCGTGCATTGACTGTTGCGTTCGAATGTCGACGCCCGTCCTATCGAAGTACAGCTGCTCGTTTTCTTGCATAGGTTGAGGGGTCGATACGGTGGAGTGATAAGCGGATCCGGGAGGAGAGTAGTAGTCTGCGGAGTTCAGCGAGGATGCCATGGACGCCGGGTTGTACATGGCCGACTGCGCACCGTAAGCCACGTGCGGTGAGGTTGCGGGCGAAAAGGCAAAGTGCTGTTGGAAAGGACCGGCGGAATTGATGATGGGGTCATTTTCGAGGTTGAAGGTGTCGAGTGAGAAGGGGACGTGCGGAGGATGGGCGCTGTGGGGTTGGAAGGCGGATGACGATTGTGGAGTTTGGTCGAGGGAATAATCGTTCAGGTTGGCATCAGCGGCGGGTTCATTGGGTATCATGATGCTGGTGACGGGAGGAACCTGTGGAGAGGCTTCCGCGCGCCTTTTAGGGGGCTGCTTATCTCTTAGCCCACGAGCGCAATCGCAACCCCGGAAACTAGGCGATCCAACACTTACACGTCTTTCATCTATGCTCGTTTTCCGCACATGCCTTTGCACGTAACCAAATTCGCCTTCCTTTCGAATGGCCGGAGGAATTGTAGGCGCAGACGCCCGCGAAATGTGCAGGTCTTCATCTCCCAGATTACTTTGTTTCCTAATTGGGATGGCCGATGCTACGGTGCCGCCGGAAGTTGTCGTCTTCTCTCCAGACGGCAAAGGCGAAAGACCGGCGGGTGAAGCTATTGAGGTCGGAAGGATGAAGTCGTCCAGGTTCATAGGGTCGTTGTTTGAGGTGACAATGGTGGGAGTGGCCGTGTGCTGCGTCGCGGCTCCGTCACTCGACTTTCGTAGCCGTGCGATGCCGCTGGGTCCAGCCTTCAGTGCAGAAGAGTTCGCAGGCATTCTTTTGAGCAGTCTATTTTGAGATGTTGTCAGAACACGCACGCTCGAAAGCGAGGCGGATTGAAGCTTGAAGTTCAACGCTGCAACGTACCCTTGACGCTCCATTTCCCTACGCTTCAAATTCATGGCCATCATCCTCCACGTCAGGTTTTCCATGCGCTCGGCGTTTGGCAATTGCGATTTGGCCTTGCTGTAGAGCTTCCAGACTTGGGTTGCCAGAGGGTCCTTTCGCTGCATTTCCTCCGGACTCTCGAGCTGCGCCCCGCCGGCATCGTCCTTCCACGCCGGGAAGTAGGTGTCGCGCAGCACGCTGCTGCGGACGGCGCCTTCGCGCGGCGAGAGCTCCAGTTTGCTGTCCAGCGTGCTGGCGGAGGTGAGTGACTGCACCGCGGACGAGACGGCGGAGTGGTCGTGCGATCCCACGGGCCGGCGGACACGACGAGGAGACGATGGAGAAGGTAGGTCCTGAAGGGCTTCCGAATGCTCCTGCCGCTGGAGCATAGGTTCGTCGAGTCGGTGGTTAAAGGAAGAGGCAGTAACCCCCACATACAGGTCCCCAGACATTGGCGGGCGGGCGGCACGGAGTCAACGCGCAGGACGCACAGTTCGGAGAGGCTGGCCTGGGCGGGGGGCTCGCAGGCACTGAGAATTGGGGAAAACTGCGCAGAGTTGACGGGCCAGTCGAGCGAGGGCGTGGTTGCTTTTGTTCCTGTGTGCCCACGGGGGGACTTTTTCCTTGGGCTGAGGAAGGATTCCGAAGAGGATTTCGGGCTGGGAATAATTGGATAATTGCGAGAAGAACAGTAAGCGGGCCAGTCAGTTTGGCCAGCCCAGCTTACCCGGGCTAGCACCTTGCACGAAGCAAGGCTACGGCGAAAGGTGAGAGGACGAGCGAGGGGACTGGACGGCCTGGAAAGCCTGGAAACGCTGCTCGACCCGCTAACAAAGCAGCGAAGCATTCGGTGCGAAGTGTGAGGGAACTGGGCTGTTCTTCGCGCTCCGGCACCGGCTGGTTGGCTCGTCAGTCACCTACCCGACGCCAAGGGTTGAGTGTAGCCAGGATATAGCAGCGTCGATTGGCCGGACGGCGGAGGGTGGGATGTGAGAACCCCCACTCGGGCGCTGGGATGGTCAATGGTGGGAGAGCTAGGGAGCAGTACGGAGTACCGCGACTTGGTCGAGTTCGCCGGCCCGTGAAGCGCGTCGGGGCACACGCTGGGCCCCAACACACTCACTCACTCACTCACTCACGCACGCACGCACGCACGCACACGCTGCCGCGGCACCTTTTCATCACCGTAGAGAGCGGAATGGAGTGCTGGTTGGACGTGTTGCAGAAAACGACGCGCCCCGGCGTTGACCATGGTGGCGCTGATGCAACGCAGGCCCTGCCTGGGATTCCCAACCCACCAAACCGCTAGCCTACCCACCACCGGACGAGGCGTCTGGCCCACCGAACTCAATGCGGGACGAGGGCAAAATTTGGTGCTCGATGCTCCAGCGCTGGCGTCATGCCCGGCCTGGCCTGCCGCGGGAATTGTTCAGTAACTCGCCTTTCCTTTCACCTGCTACTGCAAGGCTACGCGCCACCTCTGCCCGTGCACTCCTCGTTCTTGCCTGGGTGTAGCAATCGAGCGCGTGCTCCAACACACTTGAATTAAGAACCGTGGAAGTACTGTGCATCGAATATCAAACGAAACCTGTGAAGCTCAGCCCTCTCCAGGACCGACTGCCTGTCCCATCGACAGAGTAATAAGACGCTGAGTCTTCTGGCCTCATTTGCCATCCGCCAGCAACCGTAGTGTATCTTGTTCGCGTCGTCCAAACTCTCGTGCAGAGCTTGACGAGCACGCTGTACAGTAGTAGCCGACCATCAAAATGGCGATCCAGCCGCCCCCCGTCGCTCTGTTATTCGTGGCCTACTGTAAGTCTGCATCATTTTTCTCTGCGAATCCAGATCGTGTGCCGTGCCGCAGGGCTGCGGCTCGTTCTCGGCAGGACCGCCAGCTGCGAACGAAGCTTGAAGACAATTGAAGTCAGGACTTCCACCTCGCAGTGCCGTGGAAATACAAAGCGCGACTGAAGGAAATCAATCAACGCCAAACGTCTCGTCACCTCTTCGATCACTGCCCAATTTGAACCTTGGCGTGCGCGAGCGGATCAAATAAATTCTCACCGATCAAAAAGCACTTCTCCGGTGCGAAGTGCGACCCTTGGGCCAATTACGCGGCTTGCACATCGACGGTTGTACGGCAGAGTTGAACTGCAATCCCTGAAATACCCGACGAGATCTCGAATCGAGCCATTGTCCTTCGTTAGCGCTGTGGAAAGCATGGTGTCAGCCTCCCTCCCCTGCTTCTTCGGCACTTCGCACACGTGCAGACGTGGCGTGGGGAGCTGCGAGTTACAACCTTGATCGAACGTTTTGCAGTTGGTGTGTTTGTGCGCGCCAAAACGTCGTTCATGGGCGGCACTCAGCGGCTTACCACGGCATCCTCCTCAGCTTTCGCCCCCAGAGCCCAATGGACACGCCTTGGGTCTTTTCCCAAATACAGGCCCCGCTATGTTTCGTCTGGGATCCACTTTTGGACTGCTGCAAGAAAACGCCGACCTGGTCCTGTTTTGGGCATCGGGTGGGATAATCGGACATGCTGCCGTTTTCAATTCAATTTAATAGGGCATTGGAGACGTGCCTTTCGCCTCGCAGGATGCTCTAACGGTCGGACCACTGTGCACTGCTGCAAACTGCGCTCTGTAGCTTTCCACAGAGCGGCGAGATCCCTAATGATGTGCAGGCAAAAACTTCACGGCAGACGACGCAATTACCCGTCCAACCTCTGGAATTTCGTGCGCTGCCGAACCGCAGCTAAAAGCTCTCGCGTCGCAGGTCCGATTTGACGACATACGAAAATGTAGCATTTTAAACTTTCATGAGTGGTCCATTGCCGTACACTTCATTGTCTGCTAAAGCTCCCTTGCTCCATGGGAAGGCAGTTCCATGTCTTGTCCCTGACTCGAAGTCAAGCTTACGTGCCGTGCATCTTGCTTGGCATGCCATTAAAATTGGAGATTTGCCAGGCTGTGAGTAAGGACACTTTCATCTAACTCGCACGATACAGCGTGCCATGGCTGAAATCAACTCTTCTTCCGCCGGACGCCTTTTCATGTGTGTACTTTCGCTCCGGCGAGGCACATTGGTTGTGGCCATAAGTGTTAGGAGAGAAGTATGCTGTCAGCTGCATCCGCGACCGTTGCCAGTAACTGGCGGCGTGATGGCGTTTGACATGGCTGACGCCGGGTCGCTGTTGGCGGCTCGAAAGCCTGCGAATCGCTAAATGTCGGAGATCTTGCAGGCCAAGGAACCCTGGGTGCTGCCAATTTTGCCAATCCCACAGAGGTAGCTTTAGTGGGGTCCTTGAACCTTTCACGTGAGGATCTTCAGGCCAGCTCTTTTCTCGACATCAACTCTAGGGCTCGATCGGTGGCAATGGAACGTTGGAAGGTGTTTCGGGTGCTGCCATCAGTGAAAATACGTTGAAGATCCTTGAGACTTGAAATTTTGCACATGCCAGTGTTGCATTTCGTACCTGTGCGCAAACGGAAATGACAGTCCGCTTCGCGGGCTTGGGCCGGAAAGACGAGCGCGTGGGGGTCAGTTGCAAGCACATCCCATGCAATGCCATGCCATCCAACTCTGAGGCTGCGTGTTAACCCAGCGGGCGGCGTCGACCGTTCCCACCGGCTATGAAACCGCCTTTCCGTCATCAGTGTTTCTCGTTGATCGAGCGTTTGAAGCGCCTGGCGTTCGGCACTTGTGGAGAAGAAATTTGAACGCTTCAACTCCCCAGAGAGTATGATGGCACGGCATCAATTCAGACACCCGACATACTCACAGCGGTGACCGCGCTCTCCAGTATTAGATGTCCCGGGTATTTTCGCAGCCTCTCGGGAATCCCGCGAGAATTGAGAAGTTGAAGTGATGAGAAATGGTGTTCGACTGTCGCAGATGCTTGCAATAAACTTGCAAAAAACCGCGTGGGGGTTGTTGCGGGGATTGCGGGTCGGTCTCGTGCTCCGGCTTCAGTGTTGGACTCCTCTTCAATAATGGGCGTGCAGCATGCAGCTGAGAGGCTTGCAAAGTCATGTTTGGATGTGGGTGCCTGTTGTTCATCGTATTTCAAATTGAAATCAAACTCAAGCACCTTCAACCTTCCGGAAAACTGCCGCAGAACCGGTCGGCATGAACAAGCGAGAGGCCTGGAAGTCTAGAACAACGGTCAGCCTTTGCGTGAGTCGCTGGGAGATCGAAAAGCCGGAAGGATTGAAGTTTCTAGTGGCGCTGGCAAGGTGATGGACGCGAAGGGAGCGAGCTGTCAATAGCTCTCCTGAAATTTTCGGAACCTTTTGCGACGGAGATCACTCCAGCATTTATAGCTCCTCTAACACATGGACATCTGCGTCACCTCACAGAGATAAGTTATCTCGCAATAAGAATGCTCTGGACTCTGATAGCCGAGTGATTCGCTGAGCAAGTGCTCTGAGCCCCGTGTTTGGGAGCACGCCTGCAGAAACGCACTGTTTATCAGGGTGAGACTTGAACACCAATTAGGCTTATCGGAGCCTCCATATGATTTGCATGACCCTTTTGCGGAGGAAACGCAGGGCCAATATGAACGTGATAAGCCACTGGCCTTTAGATAGGAAAAGTTTGCTTCTTAAATCTACTTAAAGTGATGGAACTGGGAGCATCTAGTCTTCCCGCAAGATAATTGTGAGTACTTGATGACGAGTACTGCGGCAACCTGAAATTCAATCATTCCTCTATAGTAACGGCCAGCGGTATGAACAGCCTATGGCGAAACCTTCGGTAGCTACAATAGCCGTGAGTGGTGAGGCTCAGTTCCTTCATCACGGACTTCCACGGCCTTTGAGTACTCGTATCGTACTTCTGTGAGAGAGGCATTCAATGTCCGTCGGCTTAACAAGGCGATTTAGGTCAACGATCAATGGCTGTAATTTCTTCGCCTTTCCCAATCTTCTTCCAAACCGTTGACTCCAGCTCTTTTGAGCCCGATCTTGCCCACAAGTCTATTTTACCATTAGTATTTAACATTAACCTGCACGCTCTCAAAGTCGTTATTGTCTCTACTCTCGGACAATTGCAACTTCCCTTCCTTCACCACCACTCTTACGGGTTGCTCCAATGTCTGGATCATACGAACCGTCGCTCCGGTCCTCGACAATCTTCCTACCGGTGGCTCCGATGCAAATGCAATCGCAATCAAATCCGAAATCGACTGCCATGCCACTGAAGTCCTTCGCCGTAGAAATAAGTACGCGATATGCAAACACGCCATGGCGACATAGATCTGCAAAATCGCAATGGCGATGCGAGTGCCGAGTGATCCGGGCCAATCGAAAGCATATCCCTGGATCTGAACGTCCATAAACGCAGTCACCAGACCCTCCAGCTGAACACCGGTGAGATTCCACGGCTCGCCGGCTTGGCCGTGACGCGTGCTGGGCTGCGGTTGCGGAAGGAAAAGGCGCCACCACGGCCCAGAGTCATAGTCGATGACGTTGCCTTCTAGCTGCGCGTTGGCTTCGACGTTGCCCATGCCGTAGGCTAGCTCCATCGCGAGTATGCTCTCAACGCTGTTGGTCGGGTCGCAGCTTATGGCGGAATTCCCTGTCCAAACGCCTGCCGTGATGAGTTGTTGTTCGAAAACAGTGCTGTTGAGGGATGGGATGATCGGATTGAGGTAGTCGGCCCATGTAGGGTCGATAGTGCAGAAGCGATCTGTATGGGATGTAGGCATTGTTATGACCAGATCGTAATCAGTACTGGCGAAGCCATATTCGTCAATATAAAGACGGCCTAGAGTGGTGTACTTGGCCATTATGGTACATCCAAGGACGCTTCCTCCGTCGTTGTTTGGATTTGGAAGCGTAACGATGGCAGCGCCTTGTATTGCGCCGAATTCAGTTGCATTCAGACCCGAGATATCTGGGTCAACACTGATCCAATGTACGCGAGCTGCTAAAGAGCTATTGGTGAAATCTGTTTGGATCCACTGTGCGTATTCGGAAACATTGACCTGCAATGTTACTCTGGTTGAACCATCAACAAGAGTAACGAATTCAGGATACAGGGGACCTTCAGTGCTGGTAAAGTTCGACCACGCACAAAGTACTCCGACAAGAGGTTGGTAAATGTCGCCCATTGCTATGTCCTGCTGAAGATTATCCCAATATGTTGTTTGGTCGATAATCTGTGACCGTTGTACTGCAGCGTACCACCATTGTGCATTGATCTGTAGACCGTTGCTGATAGAAGCAGGTGGCATAGTGGCCGATGTTATCAACGTCCCGAACCCAGATCTGAGCCCCATCTGGACGATAGAGATACCTGCCTTGACAGAAAACATTCGAGGTAAATCAAAGGTGGACTGGGTTTGGAGAAGCTGAAACCACACATTGAGGGTCCGCCAGGACTCCGAAGGACATCCGATTGTTCCTGCGACATTGCATTGAGAGCTAGGGATGCTGCTTTCGTTCAGAGTTTCCGGAAACATTTGATCCCAAGTCGCGTTCCACCAAACTCTGGCTCCACCGGCCTGCCACCAGTTTAGTTGTGGTTGCATGGCGATTGCGCTGGCCGGCCCGACCGAGGCGCCTAGGATTGTGCAAAGTGCCAGCGTTGTGATGAACAGTGCTCGCTGAAAGAATGGTATCGTTTGGGATAGTAGAATGGCCCAAAACTCCTTAGACCACAAATATGATATAGCGGTCCACTGGAATCCAGCACTCAGTACCGCAAATGGGGCTCCAATCCGTTTTAGAAGAAAACCCCGGACGAAACAGAAGATGATCACTCCAAGAGACGCTACTATGGTCAATTCGTGCAACTTAGCTGCGACTTGAATTCCGAAGCTTTTAGCTGTGGCATGGCCAACGGGGCCTGGGAGGCTACTTCCTAAGTACTGAGCTTCACGATTGGCCCAGTACAGGACGCCTACAACCACTACTGGGACCGTGTGAATCAAAGGCGATAGGAATACAACCATTAAGCTCCCTACGAGCACAGGCTCTGGCTCTGGCTCTTCGTCATTGCCTTTCTCGATAGTAGACAAAAGCGGTTGAAGAATAGCCTCAAGGCCGAATGCTCGAAATAGATGGTCAAATTGTTCGCTCCAGGAAAGCTTTGGGGAGTATGTCAAGTTGGCCTTTGGGGCAGAGACTGCGAAGTAGAGGCGGCGGGGTAGACCTGACGACTTCGGATCAGGTTCTTTGCCTCTTGCTGTTTCCAAGTCGACATTTTCTTTAGCGGTTGTGTTTGCGGATGCTGCGCTGTTTGGGTTGTTCGAGACTGATTCACTGTCGGTTGAGGCCGGGTCGTCGTCATTCAGCGCGATCCCACTAATGTCATGCTCCCCTGTCCCAGCCTGATGTGATTCCGTAAGTGTCACAGACGAATCTGGCGAGACCGCGCCCTGAGAGCTTGGTGAGAGGATTTCTTGAACCTGAGACTCCTGGACAGAGTGAGAGGCCGGAGGAGTAGTTAGATCCATGTCCAGCGGAGCTAGGCCTTATGCGCGACTACGTCGTATTGAGAAAGGCTGAAATATGAAGAAGGAGAAGATGTAGGCATAAGGAGACAAGACGTGATAATAAGAGAGAAGAGACTAAGAGTGGACGGCTGTAGCATTTAATTCACAAACGCAAGGCTGTGAGTGTTGGGCCTTAACGGCTATCGAGGTGGGAGATCGGCAGTAAGGTAAGTACGGGCAATACGAAGAGGATGCAAATGCCTGTCAAAATCAACGTTCCCTAATAGAAAAAGCAAGCGAAACTTATGGGCTATTGCCATTTATGGTTATAGAGCGAGGATCTTCATGCAAAAGGCGGCCTCATCGTTTTGAAATTGAGTCCAGCCGCAAAATGCTAAGAAAAGAAGGAAGTTCTGCTAACCCGATTAGTTGCTTAGTCGAAACCTCCAAGAAGTCAGGCTGTCAATAATTACCGTCAGTCCGTCGGTAATTACCATTGATAGATAGTAATTGTGAAAGAGTGCGAGGCGAAGTCTTATTTGTGGTGAAGATATACCGAGAATGTTGGATGCCTACAACGGAACTCTCACTCGAACTTAGATGGCTTTGCCTTTGAAGTGCCATATCACGTCAATTCAACTTACTCGATTTGAAATCCGTAAAA
>Ga0335073_10014836_pt1 | contig 10911 bp, 10 predicted proteins | sample Lox_Sample_22_FD_207093 | JGI IMG/M metagenome (GOLD analysis project Ga0335073, IMG submission 207093) | Soil microbial communities from Loxahatchee National Wildlife Refuge, Florida, United States - Lox_Sample_2.2 | ecosystem: Environmental > Terrestrial > Soil > Wetlands | place: USA... | reverse complement strand
TAGTCGAGCACGATGCTCACCTTGGCCTCGGCCGCGACCGACCGGATCTCGGCCCGGAAACGTTCGGGGTCGGCGTCGTTCCGGACCAGGTCCGTCGCGCCGATCGCCCGGAGGCGTTCGAGCTCCACCGGGTTCCGACCGGTCGCGACCACGCGCCCAGCCCCGAGGTGGCGGGCGACCTGGACCGCGATCGTTCCCGCGGCTCCGGTCGCGCCGTGGATCAGGACCCCATCCCCCGGGGACACGCGGGCCCGGCGCGTCAGCGGGATCCAGCACGACCTTCCCGGGAGGGCGGCCGCCGCGAAGGCCCGCGCATCGACCCCGTCCGGCAGCTCGACGAGACGGTCCACCGTGACCGGGGCGAGCTCGGCCATCGCGCCGAACGGCGGGCGAGGGAAGTCGAAGTACCCGCGGCGTCCCTCCGGAGTGCGGCCGACGCCATCGACCCCCGGAACGAACGGAGGGGGCACGTCGGCGCTGTAGTGGACGCCCGCCGCCCGAGAGATCGTCAGCGGATTCACCGGGACCGCTTCGACGCGGACCAGCACCTCGCCGGGCCCGGCGACCGGATCCGGGAAATCTCCGTACTCCGGGGCGTGCCCCCGCTCCCGGACGATCGCCGCCTTCACGGAGAACCGCGTGCCCCCGAACGCGTCACGATGCCGTCCGCTTCCGGGCCGGTGCGGCCGTGGCGCGGGCGAGTCGACGCCGCTCCGCGATCGTCGGCCGCCGACCGATCGTGATCCACAGTCCGTCGGGGTCGAGCACGCTCGCCATCCACCCCCCGGTGGTCGCCGGCGAGTACGGGGTCGGTCGCGCCCCGGATCGCAGGAGGCGGCGGTACGTTCGCTCGAGCTCCGCTACCGGCGCGACGCCGATCGTGAAGTCGATGTGGTCGAGCGCGTCGCCCGCGCGGTACCGAGAATAGAAGAGCGAACCGCGCGGGTACCAGTTGAGCTCGAGGGGCCGGTGGGAGCGCGGGTCTTCGAGCTGGACCCACCGCCCCCCGCCCCACGATCGCGTGTCCCCCTGCCGGACGATGCGCAAGCCGAGCGCGCGCGTGTAGAACCGTAGCGAGCGGGCGAAGTCGCTCACCCGGATCCCGGGTTGCTCCAGCCGCATCGCGCCGTCAGCGTGCCCGGCTACTTAGGTCGCTCGCGCCCCGAGCGCCGTCGCCGGACTCAAGTTCAAGTAAGCCTAGGCGGGTCGGGGAAGCGATGCCGGCCGACACGGGCTCCGAGCGGCGCGACGGCGCGATGACCGATACGTCGGTCGACGGGGTCCACCTGGTCGACCGGATCGCGGACGAGCTCGAGCTGCTCTCGCGCAACGTCGACATCGTCGAGAAGCTCTCGAAGAGCCCCCCGACCGGGATCATCCGGCTGTCCGAGGCGCTCCACCTGCCGATCCACAAGACCCGGTACTCGCTCCACCTCCTCGAACGCGAGGGCGTCATCCAGCCGTCGGCCGACGGGGCCGTGGTCACCGACAAGGCCCGGGAGTTCTGGTCGAACCTCGACAAGAGCCTCGACCGGATGGCGACCGTGGTCGCGCATCTGAAGGAGCGCGCCCAGGAACACCAGGTCCGGCCTCCGGCGGGTCGGAAAGGCTATTAGCGTGAGGCAAGCTCGGCGCCGCCGGTGCCGCCGTAGCTCAGCGGTAGAGCGATCGGCTGTTAACCGAAAGGTCAGCGGTTCGAAAGGCCCGGGCGCTCCGTGCCTCGGCCCCAAATTCCGCTCGGCGGCGCCTTCGCTCGCGGGGACAGGGGCCCGTAGCTTAGCCCGGCCCAGAGCGTCCGGCTCATAACCGGTCGATCGACGGTTCAAATCCGTCCGGGCCCACCTCGTGGTCGCCGGGAGCGCCGACGTCACGGCGGGTCGGGAGGCGCCCGGATCCGCGAGGCCAGTGCCTCGACGACCTCGTCGGCGTCGTTGGGCATCGGGACCCTCCGGTACTCGATCCCGCGCTGCTCCGCGAACTCCCGGACCACCACGTCGAGGTCGTACAGGACCTCGAGGTGATCGAACACGAAGCCGAACGAGGCGATGAGCGGGTCGCGGTACCCTTTCGTTTGCCAATCGACCATGACCTCGGTGATGTCGGGGCCCAGCCACTCCTCCGTGGTGTTCCCGGCGCTCTGGAAGGTGAACGTCCACCGGTCGAGGCCGGCGGCCTTCGCGATCGCTGACGACGTCGCGAGGAGGAGCTCGGGGTACGGGTCGCCGCGCGCCCGCATGCGCTGCGGGAGGCTGTGGGCCGAGAGCAGGACCGGGCTCTCGGGGGTCGCGGCCCGGGCGAGCTCGGCCCGGATCGCCCGGTTCCAGTAGGCGATCCAGTGGGGATCGAGATGCCAGCCGAGCCGAACGTCGACGTCGATCGGCGCGGGCGATGCGCGGATCCCCTCTGCGACGCCGTCCCGGTACGGCTCGCTGATCCAGGTCGAGGCGTACGGGGAGAGCGGGACCGCGACGAGGTGGCGGAACCCGGCCCGAGCGGCCTCGGGGACGACGTCCCGCAGCGCCGGGGCCCCGTGCTTGACGCCCAGGAACACACGGGTCCCGGGCCGGTCCTGCCCGAGGCGTCGCTCGAGCTTCCCCCGCAAGGACGCGAGGATCCGGTTCTGGGGGGACCCGCCGATGCGGTCGTAGCGACGGACGTACTCGGCGACCATCGCCTCGGAGGGGGCGCGACCGTGGAGGACGTCGGCGAGGTACGACGGCAGATCGGCCGCGCCGTTCGGGCTCCCGTACCCCATCAGCAGGACCGCGCTCGGTTCCGCGTCGTTCGGTTCGCTCACGAGCTCCTCCGACCGCTCCCCGACGCATGGACGAAGTCCACGAGGGTACGCACCTGCTCGGGGTCGGTCGCGGGCAGGACGCCGTGACCCAAATTGAAGACGTGCGAACTGCCGTCCGGCACTTCGTCCAGCACCGCCCGGGCCTCCCGTACGAGGACGTCGGGGGTCCCGAGGAGCGCGCCCGGGTCGAGGTTGCCCTGGAGCGCCATGCGGTTCCCGAGGCGGCGGCGCACCCGGCCGAGCGGCTCCCGCCAGTCGACGCCGAGGGCGTCCGCCCCGGTCCGCCCGAGGAGCTCGACCAGGTGGGAGGAGCCGGTCGAGAAGTAGATCGTCGGCCGGTGAAGCGGGCGCAGCTGCTCGAACAGCGTCTGGAGCGGGCCGAGCAGGTGGCGCTCGAAGGCGGCCGGGCCGAGCGCCCCGGCCCACGTGTCGAACAGCTGGAGCGCCGCCGCGCCGCTGTCGGCCTGCAGCCGCAGGTAGTCGATCGTCATCGACGTGAGTCGTCGCACGAGAAGGTCGAACGTACCGGGATCCGCATAGAGGAGGCGCTTCGTCTCGGCGTGGTCCCGGGACGGGCCTCCCTCGATCAGGTAGGACGCAAGCGTGAACGGTCCTCCCGCGAAGCCGATGATCGGCCGGTCGCTCTCGAGCTCGAGGTAGCGCGCGATCGCCCGGCCGACGAACGGCACGGACGCCCGGGCGTCGAACTCCGTCAGCCCCTCCACGTCCGCCCGGGAACGGATCGGCCTCCGAACGACCGGGCCGAGGCCGGGATCGATCGAGAACTCCACGCCGAGGCCGGCGAACGGGAGGGAGATGTCCGCGAAGACGACCCCGGCGTCCACGTCGTAGCGCCGCAGCGGCTCCAGCGTGACCGCGGCCGCGAGCTCGGGATCTCGCGCGATCTCGAGGATCGGGTGCGACTCCCGGAGCTTCCGGTATCCCGGCAGATGGCGGCCGGCCTGCCGCATGAGCCAGATCGGCGTCGTGTCCGTCGCCTCGCCGAGGAGCGCCCGCTGGAGCCGGTCGCGCCTCATCCGGCCCCCCGGGCGCGCTGGAACGCGCGCCGGAACGCGGGGCGGGCTCGGCCGAGGTCGGCGAGGCGCATGGCCGCCGACACGAACGTGGCCTCGAGCGCCGAGGGAGGGAGGTAGACGCCCCGGTCGAGCGCCCCGTGGAAGAACCGGGCGTACCGCGCGCGGTCGGTCGCGAGGGCGTCCCGGTCGTCGAGGACCGGCCCGGGCGTGAAGAAGAGCCCGAGCAGGGATCCGGCGCGCTGCACTCGGAACGGGGCGACCCGTTCCTGCTCGGCCAGCGCGACGAGCTCGTCGCGCAGCGCCACGCTCGTCGTCTCGAGCCGCCGGTACACCTCGGGGGTGAGCCGGTCGAGCATCGCCGCTCCGGCGGCCATCGCGAGCGGGTGCCCGGACAGGGTCCCGGCCTGGTAGACGGGTCCGACCGGAGCCACCATCTCCATCACCCGCCGGCGGCCGCCGTAGACCCCGATCGGCATCCCGCCCCCGACCACCTTTCCGAGCGTCACGAGGTCCGCGCGCAGCCCCATCCGGGCGTGGACCGTTCCCCGGCGGAGGCGGAATCCGGTGATCACTTCGTCCGCGATGACGAGCGCTCCGTGCCGGTGCGCGAGCGAGCCGATCGCGGACAGGAACCCGGGTCGCGGCGGCACGACCCCCATGTTCGCCGCGACGGGTTCGACGACGACCGCGGCGATCGTGCCTCCGTGGGCCTCGAACAGCCGGGTCAGGCCCTCGACGTCGTTGTAGCGGCCGACCAAGGTCTCGCCGACGACGGACCGCGGGACCCCGGCGGAATCGGGCAGCGCATGGGTCGCGACGCCCGAGCCGGCGCGCGCCAGCAGCCCATCCGAGTGGCCGTGATAGCCGCCGGCGAACTTCACCACCCGGCTCCGGCCGGTGAACCCGCGCGCGACCCGGACCGCGCTCATGACCGCCTCCGTGCCCGAGCTCACGAAGCGCAGGCGCTCGAGCTCGGGGGCCGCCCGTCGGATCCTCGCCGCCAGCTCCTGCTCGAGCGGGGACGGAGCGCCGAACGTCAGCCCCCGGGCCGCGGTCCGGCGCACGGCCGCCACGATCGCCGCCGGAGCGTTCCCCAGGAGGTTCGCGCCCCACGAACCGACGAGGTCGAGGTACCTCCGTCCGTCCACGTCGACGAGGTAGGCGCCCCGGCCGCGGGCGAAGAACACCGGGGATCCGCCGACGCCCTGGAACGATCGGACCGGGCTGTCGACCCCGCCGACCAGCAGCCGGGTCGCCTGTCGCCACAGCGCGCGCGAGCGGGGTCCCGGGGCGGCGGGGGTCACGGGAGGCCTTCCGCCAGGTCGAGCATCCGACGGGCGGAGGTGAGCCGGCAGGTGAAGATCGGGGTCTCGAGCGCGGTGTACCGGCTCGCCTCGGTCGGACGGAGCTCGTTCACCAGGTCGAGGAACTCGGCCGGCGACTCCGACTCGAACGAGAGGATGAACTCCATGTCGTCGAGACCGAACGAGTAGCCGGTATGGATCCGCACGTTCGGGAACTTGTGCCCGATGCGAAAGTGCTCGCCCATGATCCGACGGCGCTCTTCGTACGCGAGGCCGTACCACTCTCGCCTCTTCACGAACGGATAGACGAACAGGTACGGCAGATCGAAGGGCCGGCGCTGGGAGCTCGCGCCCTCGCCCCCGTGCGAGTGGGTGCCCAGGTATTCGGAACGGCGTGCCATGCCGAGGTAGGAGTAGGCCGTCTCGAGGAACCCCCCCAGCGGGGTACCGAACAGCCGGGCGTGCAGCTCCTGGATCCCCTGGAGATCGGGCCCGATCGACCAGACGAGCATCTCCGTACCCGCCTTCAGGCCGACCAGGGAGTAGGTGCGGACCAGTACTCCGGCGGGCGGCGTCTCGAGCACGGTCGCGAAGCGGTCCTTCGCGAGCGACCGCTCCGGGGCGGGGAGGTTCCGCCACTCGGGTCGGAGGTGAAAGAACGTGTACTTCACGAGGTCCCGAGCCTCGTCCTCGGCGGACCCGGGGGCCGTCGGTTCGGCGGGTCCCTCGGTCATCGCGGCGTCCCGGCCCCTCGGGCCACGTCCCGCGCGAAATAGGTGACGATGAGATCGGCGCCGGCCCGACGCAGGGCGATGAGCGTTTCTCGAACGGCCGCCGCCTCGTCGAACACGCCGCGCTCCGCGGCCCACTTCAGCATCGCGTACTCGCCGCTCACCTGGAAGGCGGCGAGCGGGATCGAGACCCGGAACCGGGCCCGGGCGAGGAGGTCGAGGCTCGTGAGCGCCGGTTTCACCATCAGGAGGTCCGCGCCCTCGAGCTCGTCGAGCACGAGCTCACGGAGCGCCTCCCGTCCGTTCCGGGGATCCATCTGGTAGCCGCGGCGGTCGCCGAACGAGGGCGTGGACTGCTCCACCTCCCGGAACGGGCCGTAGAACGCCGATGCGTGCTTGGTCGCGTACGCCCAGAGGGCGGTCGCTTCGTGCCCCTCGTCGTCGAGGGCGGATCGGATCCGGGCGACCTGCCCGTCCATCATCGCGCTCGGAGCGACCACATCCGCTCCCGCCTCCGCGTGCGCGACCGCCACGCGACCGAGGAGGTCGCACGTGGCGTCGTTCGCGACCTCGTGGTTGCGGACGACGCCGCAGTGCCCGTGCGAGGTGTAGGCACACAGACACACGTCCGTCGTGACCACCAGTTCGGGAGCGGCGCGCTTCAGCGCGCGGACCGCGGCCGGGATCACTCCGTCGCGGGCCCACGCCTCCCGCCCGTCCGGGAACTTCTTCGCCGCGACGCCGAACAGCAGCACGGCGCGGATGCCCTCCTGCTGCAGCGCCCGACCGAGGTCGGCGAGGTCGCCGATCGTATACTGCACGATCCCCGGCATCGACGGGATCGGCCGGGGCCGGCCGGTCCCGGGGCGAACGAAGATCGGGTAGACCAGCCGGCGCACCTCGACGTCGGTCTCGGCCACCCACTCTCGCAGGGCTGGGGTCCGACGCAGTCGACGGGGCCGAACGCGCAGCGGGAGGGGCGACGACGGGCGGCCGGTCGGTATCCTACGGTCGGGCATCGCCGAGCTCGTTCAGCAGGTGGCGCGTAAATCGTTGTGTCGTCGTCGTCGGGACGACCGACACCCGCTCGAACCCGAACGCGGCCGCCGCGCGTCGCGTGCGCGCCCCCAGTACCACGAGGCGGGTCCGAGGGAGTCGGGCGCGGAACCACCGAGCGCCTCCCGCCGATCGCACCGCGGCCAGCGCCGAGGGGCTGGTCGCGACCCAGAGATCCGCCGCGGCAAGGCGCCGGCGCGTACGGATCGTCAGCCGCTCCATCGTCTCGAGCCGATAGACCACGAGGTCGACGACCTGGTGCCCGTTGCGCCGCAGGGAGCGGGCGAGTCCCGGTCCGGCGCGGTCGGATCGAAAGTACAGGACCGTGCGCGGAGGCTGACGGGCGAACGCGCGCGCGAGCGCGCTCGCGCCCACGGTCGCGGCTCGGCGGACGCGACGCACGCCGGCGGCGCGGAGCGCCCGCGCCGTGGTGGTTCCGACCGCCCAGTATTGGGCGGAACGTGCGGCCGTCGGCGCGTGACGTCGCCACGGCACCACGCCCGCCGCGACGCCGCTTCGGCTCGTCACCAGCACGTCGTCGACGAGCCGGATCCCCTCGACCCGGTCCCGCCACCGTGTCCAGGCGACCGGCCGGGGTTCAACGGAGCGGACCCGGACCACGCGCACGCCCGCGCGGGTGAGGGGGCCGTCGATCCCGGCGAGGGTCCCGGGCGCCGAGAGCAGGGCGATCGTGGGAGGCGGGCGCCGAGCGGGCAGGGCCCTACCCCGAACGGCGAGAATGCAGTCGGAGCGCGCCCCGACGGACGAACGAGGCTCCCAACGCGCGTCCCAGCTCCTCGGCGGACGCGGCCGGTCCGGCACGCTGGCCGCGCAGGCGGTGCCGGCCGTCGGGGGTGAGCACCTCGCCCGTCAGCGTGAGCGTGCGTCCCTGGCACCGCGCGAGCGCCCCGAGGGGCATCCAACAGTCGCCGCCGAGCGCGGCCGAGAACGCCCGCTCGGCCTCGACGCACGCCCGGCTCGCGGGGTGATCGAGCGGCCGCGCGAGGTCGACCATCTTCGGTTCGTCCGTCCGTGCCACCACCGCGAGGGCCCCCTGGGCCGGGGCCGGCAGGAACGAGGCGGGCGACAGGATCCGGGCGATCTCGGAGGCGCGCCGGAGCCGGGCGACCCCCGCCACGGCGAGGATCGCCGCGTCGATGGTGCCGGACCGGACGAGGCCGATCCGCGTGTCGACGTTCCCCCGGATCTCCACGACCGAGAGATCCGCCCGCCACCGACGGAGCTGCGCGCGCCGCCGAAGGCTGCTGGACCCGACGCGGGCACCGACCGGGAGGCGTCCGTGCGCCACGGCCGCCCCGACGACAAGGCAGTCGCGCGGATCCGCGCGCGGAGGGCACGCGGCCAGGACCAACCGCCGGTCCAGCTCGGCGGGAAGGTCCTTGGCGCTGTGCACCGCGAGGTCGACCTCGCCACCCGCGAGCGCTCGGTCGATCGCGTCGGTGAAGTCCGGCGAGCTCCCCGGGGTCCGGTCCCGATCGCCGCTCGTCTCGATGGGAACCGCTTCGAATCGGTGGTCGGGGTGGCTTCGCGCGAGGCGCCGGAGGACGAGCTCGGTTTGGACCCGAGCGAGACGGCTCCGTCGCGTGCCGACCCGGACCGGCCGCTTCACGGGCCGCGGGCGTCGAGACGCAGCAACCGCCACGCCAGCTGCCGGTCCCGGTCGCCGTCGGGTCCGGCCGGGAGGGATCGGAGTCGTTCCGCGGACGGGACGAGCAGCCGGCCCACGAGCCGCTGCGTAAGTCGCCGGATCGCGGCCTCCTGTTCCGGGGTCAGCGGACCCCAGTACTGGCGGGCGTTCGCGAGCTCTTCCTGCCGGATCTCCTCGGCCGATCCCAGCCACGCGTCGACCCACGTCTCGCGAAGCTGCCGCTGCATCACCGCGTCGTAGGCCTCGGAGAGCGCCTCGATCCGCGCGTCCGCATCGGAAGGCGGGCCCCCGGGCCCGGGCCGCGCATGGAGCTCCTCGAGATCGATGAGGTGAACGTTCGAGAGCGTCCGGGCTCGCGGGTCGATGTTGCGCGGCATGCCGAGGTCGACCAGCACGAGAGGCCGGTCCCGAGGGAGATCGGAGATCTCGAGGCATGGGACGCCGGACTTGATCGCGGTGACGACCGCGTCCGCGCGTGGCAGCTCGGCGGGGATCGAGCCGAGCCCGACCGCTCGCACTCCGGTCGACGCGACGAACTGCGGGCTCGGGGGCCGGGCGCGGTAGGCCATCGTCACCTTCGCCCACCCGGTGAGCTGTTCCGCGACCTGGCGACCTACCGCGCCGGTTCCGACCACGAGCACCCGGGGGGACGGGCCCGAGACCCGTTCCCGCAGAGCGTCGCTCGCCACGCGCGCGATCGACGGGAGACGGGCCCCCTCGGGGGCGATGTCCTCGGCCGCCGCGACTGCCGCCGAGAAGAGGCCGGCCAGCACCGGGCGGGGGTGTCGGCTCTCGATCGATCGTTGAGCGGTCCGCACCTGATGGCGGACCTCGACCTCGCCCGAAGCGAGCGACTCTCGGCCGGCGGCCACGCGGAACAGATGGTGGACGAGGTCGCCTCCGGTCCGCACGCGCCACGAACGGGCCGGACCCGGGAGCACCTCGAGCCAGCGGGACACCTCCGCGCGGGAACGCACGAGCAGGACGAGCTCCACGCGATGGCAGGTCGTCAGCACGGCCACCTCTTCCGTCTCGGGAAAGCCGTCGAACCAGACCCGCACCTGGTCGCGCGTGACCGAGCGCGCCCGGAACTCCAGGTCCTCGATCGGGATCGAGCCGAGGCTGGCCGCGATCCCGCCGACCCGGTAGGGCGCCGGGGCCCCGGTCTCGGCCGCCTCCGCTCCCACGGGCGGCTCCACCGGTATCGAACGGTCCGAAGCGATCGCCGTCAACGGACTCCTCTGGGGGATCGCGTTTGGACCGAGGAGAGGGTTATCGGGAAGACGTACGAACCTTCGCGGCGTCCCGGCCCGGAGGTCCGGACCCCCGGGGTCCCCAGCCCGCCCTCTCCTCGAGGGCGCGGCCCTCCGGACCCCCGCGTGCCGCCGCGCGCTTCAGGGGCGGCGGCGGGACGCGCCGGACGGAGCCGCGAGCGACGACGCCGCGAGCAACTTTTGGAGCAGAAGCTCGTGCTTGCGCTCGTCCGCCTCCATGCTGTCCCAGAGGATCCGCATCACGCCGCCCAGCTCGGGCGCGAGGTCGCCCTCCGACGTTTTCTCCGCCTCGTGCTCGCGCTCGATGAGGTGCTCTACGTCCGCCCGGGTGATCCCGGTCGGCACGCTCACCGAGACCCCGCGGTCGAGATAGGCCGCGATCGACGCGACGATCTCGGCGTGGCGGAGGCTGTCGGAAGCGATCTGGCGGAACAGGGCGCGCGTCAGCTCGTCCCGGGAGCGCTGGGCGAGGCGCATGCACTCGGCGACCGCGTTCTGCTCGCCCGCGATGCGGTTGCGCAGCCATCGGGGCACGTCGCGACCGGTCGACGCCGCGGGCGGGCCGGCCGGCGCGTGGGCGCCCGCCCGGCCGGCGGGCGCGAACACCTCCTCGAGGGCGATCGCGGCCTGGAGCACGGAGCGGGCGTCACCCGACGTCGACATCAGCTGCTGGGCGGTCGTGCGGGCGAGCCGACGCGCGCGCTCGTCGGCGAGATAGCGGGCGAGCTTCGGACCCATCCGCTTTCCCGAGATGTACTGGGAGACGGACGACGGCACCACGCCGAGCAGGTTCGCGGCCTGCCGCTCGGGAAGGCCAAAGCCCTCCACCAGCTCTCGGGCGACCATCGCCTGCATGATCTGGACCCAGACCACCGGGGACGGCTCGGTCTCCGCCATTCGGCGTGCTACGCCGCGCCGGGTAGATAGCGGCTCGCGCCGAGGGTCGCCGATCCCTTAGATCGCGTTCACCAGGAAGCCGATCGTGAACCCGACGAGCACCCCGAGATAGACGAGGCGGTTCCGCCGGACCGAGAGCTCGCGAG
>Ga0335073_10014834_pt1 | contig 10911 bp, 9 predicted proteins | sample Lox_Sample_22_FD_207093 | JGI IMG/M metagenome (GOLD analysis project Ga0335073, IMG submission 207093) | Soil microbial communities from Loxahatchee National Wildlife Refuge, Florida, United States - Lox_Sample_2.2 | ecosystem: Environmental > Terrestrial > Soil > Wetlands | place: USA: Florida... | reverse complement strand
AACGCCGTGCAAAATACGACGGGCACGGTGAACTTGCGCGCCACGGTTTCCAATCCCGATCACCACTTCTGGCCCGGCCAGTTCGTACAGGTGAAGCTCGTGTTGGCTACGGAAAAAGCAGCAGTGCTCATTCCGTATCAGGCTACGCAGCTTAGTCAGAAGGGTCCGTACGTCTATGTGATCAAGCCGGACGACACTGCGGAATTGCGGCCAGTCGAACTGGGGCAGCGGCAGGACAGCGATGTAGTAATCACGAATGGGCTCGCCGCTGGGGAACACGTCGTGCTTGCTGGCCAGCTGATGGTGCGTCCTGGCGGCAAAGTGCATATTGACAGCGGCGCTCCTGCGGGTGCCCCTCCATCAGGAAACCCTCCAGCCAATAGCTCGCAAAAGAGCTCGTCATGAATCTGTCCGAGCTGTTCATCAAACGTCCGGTGATGACCGTTGCGTTGACGGTGTCCGTGATTCTTTTCGGACTTTTCGCATATTTCCGCTTGCCGGTGAGCGACCTGCCAGCAGTGGACTATCCGGTGATTCAAGTGTCGGTCAGCTACCCTGGCGCGACGCCGGAAACGATGGCCAACAACGTGGCCACACCGCTAGAACGGCAGTTCATGCAGATTCCCGGCCTGGAAATGGTCACGTCGAACAACGGCCAGGGCCATTCCAGTTTCGTGCTGCAGTTCGATCTGAACAAAAGTCTCGACGGTGCTGCGACGGACGTGCAGGCGGCGATCTCGCGTGCCAGCGGCCAACTGCCGGTGGATCTGCCGAGCCCGCCCACGTTCACCAAGACAAACCCAAATGATCAGCCGATTCAGTACATCGCGCTGGTGAGCGACACGGTCACACAGGGCCAGCTCTACGATTACGCAAACACCCAGGTTGGCGAGCGCATCAGTATTCTTCCCGGCGTCAGCCAGGTCGCCGTTTACGGCACGCAATCTGCCGTGCGCATCAAGGCGGATCCATCCACGATGGCCATGCGCAACATCACGCTGGACGACCTCACCGCGGCCATCAAGAACGGCACGAGCTATACCGGAGCCGGCCAGTTCGATGGGCCTCATCGCAGCTTCCTTCTGCAGCCGCAAGGGCAACTAAGTACCGCGGAACAATACGAGCAGCTTATCGTCGGGCAGGACAAGGGAGCGCCCGTTTATCTGAAGGATGTCGCCACGGTGAAGCAGAGTGTGCAGGACGAACGCATCGATATGCGCTTCTGGGCGCGTGGATATCCGAAGCCGGGCGCCACTGTAGTGGTTGCAGTGTTTCGCCGGGCAGGTGCGAATGCCGTCGAAGTGTCCCAGTCCGTGCGCGAAGCATTGCCAGAAATTGAGAAGCAGCTGCCAAGTTCGGTGCGGCTCATCACCATCTACGATCGCTCAGCCACCATTGTTAGCAGCATCAAGGACGTGCAAGCCACTCTGTACATCGCGTTCGTGCTCGTGGTGATGGTCATCTTTCTATTTCTCGGGCGAGCGACGGACACTTTGATACCCGCGGTGGCCCTACCGCTTTCCTTGCTGCTGACGTTCATCGCTATGGGGGTGCTGGGCTATAGCCTGGACAACCTGTCACTGATGGCGCTGACCTTGGCGATCGGATTCCTGGTTGACGACGCCATCGTGTTCCTGGAAAACACCGTGCGCTTGATGGAGGAAGGCCGTCCGGCGCTGCAAGCCTCGCTGCAATCAGCCAACGAAATCAGCTTCACGATTCTGACCATGACGCTGTCGCTGGCGGCGGTGTTCATCCCCCTGGTATTCATGGGCGGTTTGGTTGGCCGCATCTTCCGTGAGTTTTCGATCACGATTGTGATTTCCATTCTTGCCAGCGGCTTGGTTTCCCTGACATTGACGCCTCTGATGACTTCGCGCCTGCTTTCCGATCGCGGGCCGGGGTCGAAAAAGACGTGGGTCGAGCGCGTCAGCACCAATATTGAGCATCGCGTACTGAAGATGTACAGCGGGCATTTGTGGTTCTTCCTGCGGCACCGCTGGATATCGTTGTTGATTTGGCTGATCTGTTTTGCCGGCACCGGCTATTTGTTTTACGCGGTACCGAAGTCGTTCTTGCCGGTAGGCGACAGCTCTTTCGTTCGCGGCGTGCTGGTAGCTCAGGAGGGCGCGTCGCCCGACCAGATGCATCAATATCAGACCGCATCGGAAAAAATCCTGCAGTCCAATCCCGCGGTCGCGGCAACGTTCACAATGAGCGGGAACGGCCAATTTCTGTCAGCCAACCAGGCGTTTTTGCTCGCCTTTTTAAAGGATCCGAAGCAGCGCGCGCCCATCGCCCAGGTAGCGGGGCAATTGATGGGCGGGATTATGGCTACGACTCCGGGCGCGCTGGTCTTTTTGCAGCCCAATCCGGTCCTGGAAATCAGCACGGGCGCCACCGCGAACATTCAGGGCCAGTTCGCCTACGCGATCTCCGGTATCGATCCCAATCAGGTTTACGACTCCGCGAACAAGATGATGGCCAAGATGTACGAGTATCCCGGATTCTTGTTTGTCAACTCCGACCTGTTCAATCACACGCCAAATCTGCAGGTGGATATTTTGCGCGAGCAGGCCAAGCTCTATGGCGTGTCCGAAACGCGCATCCTCAATTTGCTGCACGACGCGTACTCGCAGAATTACAGCTACCTGATCAAGAAGCCGACCGACCAGTATCAGGTAATTCTGGAAGTAGCCGACAATGAGCGCTCCGAGCCGCAGGATTTGAGCAAGCTGTACATCAAAAGTGATGACGGCCAGCGCATGATTCCGCTGAACGCGGTCACCACCTGGCACACCGTGATCGGGCCTCAGGCGGTGAACCACATCAACCAGTTCACCAGCGTTACGTTGTTTTTCAATATGAAGCCGGGCTTCACCGTGGGACAAGCCACTAATTTCGTGGAAGCAGCGGCCAAGCAGTTGTTGCCTCCTGGAGTGCGCGGCAGCTTGCAGGGCGAAGCTTTGACGTTTCAAAACACCGCTCGGGACCTGGTGGTCCTGATGTTTGTGGCTGTGTTTGTGATGTACGTGATCCTGGCGATCTTGTATGAAAGCTATCTGCACCCGATCACCGTACTTTCGTCGCTGCCGGTGGCGCTCGTGGGCGGTTTGCTAACCCTGTGGCTGTTCCACTCGGAAGCTTCTTTATACGCGTACATCGGCATGTTCATGCTGATGGGCATTGTGAAGAAAAACGGCATCATGATCGTGGACTTTGCGGAGCAGCGCGTCCGCCAAGGCATTCAGGACGACCATGCGATTCACGAAGCGAGCATGGAACGTTTCCGTCCCATCATGATGACGACGATGGCGGCGTTACTGGGCGCGCTGCCGATCGCGTTGGGTTACGGCGCCGATGGCTCCTCTCGACGCCCGCTCGGCCTTGTGGTCATTGGCGGCTTAATCGTGTCGCAATTCGTGACGTTGTTTGTGACTCCCGCGATTTATCTTTACCTGGAAGACTTTCAGGAAAAGGTTTTGGACCGCTTCTCCTTTTTCCGGTCGACCCGCAAGCTTCATCCCGACCTACCCGATGGCAGCCCTGCGTTTGCTCTGCAGGAGCGTGATGGAGACTAAGACGCCGATGTTCCGTAACAATCTTTGGAATTTTTGTAAGCTTGCATCCATTTTCGTACTCGCCGTCTCTCTGTTTTCCATAGCGGCCTGTAACGTCGGGCCCAATTACAAGCGGCCTCCCGTGAACACGCCCGCCAATTTCCGCTATCCCAACGCTCCTACGCCCACAGCTCAGCCTGCGAGCGCGCCTGCCGCAGCTACAAATGCAAATGGGCCGGTGGTTGCTTCCCTCGGCGACGAAAAATGGTGGGAGGTTTTTCAGGATAAAGAGCTGCAAGATCTGATTCGCATCGCGCTGCAGAACAATTATGACGTGCGCATTGCGGCCACCCGTATTCTTCAGGCTCAGGCACAACTGGGTATTACCCGCGCCGATCAGTTTCCGACGGTCACGGGCGGAGGAAACATAACCAGTGTCCGTAATCCTACGATCGGGCCTATCCCTGCTTACGAACTCACGTTGGGCGAACTGACCGCCACAGCATCCTGGAATATCGACTTTTGGGGACGCTACCGCCGCGCCACCGAAGGAGCACGCGCCACGCTGTTAGCGAATGAATGGGCGCAAAAGGCGGTCATCTCAACGCTGGTTGCCAATGTGGCCAGCTCTTACTTTGTGTTGCGCGCATTGGACCTGCAGCTGGAGACTTCGAAACACACGCTGGCGTCACGTCAGGATTCTCTACAACTGACGCAGATGCTAGAGGCCCACGGCATCAACTCCCTTCTGGATGTGAGGCAATCGGAACAATTGGTCTATACCGCGTCGGCGGAAATCCCGGATTTGGAGCGGCAAATCCAGCAGCAAGAAAACGCCATCAGCATTTTGCTGGGAAATAATCCCGGCGATATTCCCCGCGGGTTACAAATCACCGAACAACCACATTCTCCGGACGTGCCGGTCGGATTGCCTTCGGCATTGCTAGAGCGGCGCCCCGATATTCGCGAAGTGGAAGAAAACCTAGTGGCTGCGAACGCGGAGATCGGCGTGGCGCGGTCCATGTATTTCCCACAGATTTCGTTGACGGGCACAGCAGGTTTTGAAAGCCCGAAATTGACGGACCTGTTTTCAGGGCCGGCTGGCGTGTGGACCTTGGTGGGAAGCTTCACGCAGCCCATCTGGGAGGGCGGCCGGCTGAAATCCGGGGTGAAGCTGGCGGAAGCGCAGAAGGATGAACTGGTGCTGTCTTATCAGCAAACAATTCAGGGCGCGTTCCGCGATGTTTCCAACGCGCTAATCGGCTATCAAAAATATCGCGAGTTCCGCATCCAGCAGCAGCAGTTGGTGGACTCTGCGCGAGACGCGGCGCATCTCTCGGAAGTTCGCTTTAAAGCGGGCGCAACCGATTATCTGGAAGTACTGACCAATGAGACCAACGCCTTTTCGGCGGAACTTACCCTCGCGCAAGCTCAAGGCAACGAGTTGGTTTCTTTGGTGCAGCTCTACCAAGCTCTGGGCGGTGGATGGAACTAAGGCAGAAGGCGAATCAGTGAGTCGTTTCGGGGCTGGAGTTGTTGCGACCGGACGCCTCGAAATCGATGCCCCAGAAATGCGGGGCTGGCGTCAGAAACTCCACTCCCACGCGCGTGCCGCGGTCGCCGGTGTCTCCGAGATAGACAACCCGGCACTCCTGCTCTTCTTGCGTAACCGGATTCACGAGAACCAGTATTTCGCCATTATCGACCTCGTGGCGAAGATTCAACAGCCCGCCGTGAGCATTCACGACCAGGGTTTCGCAGACTTCCCGGAACTTGCGCCCTTCGTGACTGCGCCCCTGGGCCTGCAAACGCATCTTACGAAACACGCGCTGGCTGCGGCGGTGCGAGGCTTGAGCGAGATCAACCATGGGGCCATGTTCGCCTGGGGGATAAGTTAGGTCAATTGCCCTTACGGACAGGTGTTCGCAGCGCGCAAGTGGGCTGTGGCGGTGTTTCCGGGTTGTGCCCGGTGCGGGCTCGCCGTAAAATACAAGTAGCGGCAACGGGCACCCGGCTCCACGCTGCACTCCACTCCGCAGCCGCTTTCAAGGAAATTATAAAGTACTTCATTCGTATCAGATTTATTGTGCCTGAGGGCCTTATATGAACCTTACTGAATTTATCGAAGGTCGGCGCGAGCAGAACCTGGCGGAATTGTGCGAGTTTCTCCGCATCCCGTCGATCAGCGCAAAAACAGAACACAAGCCGGACATCGAACGAGCAGCAAAATGGGTGGCCGAGCATCTGCGGAGTGCAGGATTCAAGACCGTCGAAATCGTACCAACGAGCCTTCACCCACTCGTTTACGCGGAGTCCCTAGAGGCACCGGGCAAGCCCACTATCCTTTTCTATGGCCATTACGATGTGCAGCCAGCTGAACCGCTCGATCTTTGGACTTCGCCAGCATTCGAGCCACAAACCCGCGACGGCAACATCTACGGTCGCGGTACAGCCGACGACAAGGGCCAAGTGCACATTCACCTGAAAGCGCTGGAGTCGCTGCACCAGCTCAATGGCAAATTCCCGGTCAACATCAAGGTGCTCATCGAGGGTGAAGAAGAAGTCGGCAGTGTTAGCCTGTGGGACTACGTGCAGGCCAACAAAGAGAAACTGAAGGCCGATGCCCTGGTGGTTTCTGATACCGCCATGCTGAGCAAGAGCGTTCCATCGATTACTTACGGCCTGCGTGGCTTGAACTACTACCAGATCGAACTTACTGGACCCAGCCGCGACCTGCATTCCGGCGTTTATGGTGGGGCTGTGCCCAATCCGCTGACCGTGTTAACCGAACTGTTTGCCAAACTGCACGACAAGAATTTTCGCGTGGCGGTGCCGGGTTTCTACGATGATGTCGACCGGATTCCTGCCGCTGAGCGCAAGGCGCTAAACGCGTTGCCGTGGAAGAAGAAGGACTTTGAGCGCGCCGTGGGGGCTCCCGGCTATTTTGGCGAAAAGGGATTCAGCACTGTGGAGCGCTTGTGGATTAGACCCACACTGGAACCCAACGGGATTTGGGGCGGCTACCAGGGTGAAGGCGCCAAGACCGTAATTCCGTCGAAGGCGTATGCGAAATTCTCCACGCGTCTGGTTCCCAGCCAGAACCCGAGGAAAATCGCCAAGCTGGTGGAGCAACACATCCGCAAACTACTGCCGAAAACGGTCACCATGAAGTTCGAGACGCTCAGCATGGGCAAACCGTGGGTTGCGCCTTATCACGAACCCGTCTTTCACATTGCCCAATCTGCGTTGCAGAAAGGCTTCGGAAAAAGAGCCGTATTTATTCGTGAAGGCGGCTCGATCCCCTTCGTGACGCAAATGCATGACACGTTTAAAGTCCCCTGCGTGCTGATCGGCTTCGGCCTACCGGATGAAAATGCGCATGCTCCAGACGAGCATCTGTCTTTAGACAATTATTACGGCGGAATCAAAGCGATCGCGCACCTGTACGAAGATTTGGCCAATCTCTAGATCCGCTACGGGTCAAGCAGCTATTGTCTACCAGAGTGTCCCCGCGTAAACGGGGTTGGGATAGAAAATCGCGAGAATTTTGTCGATGAGTTGATGGCCAACGTCGGGGCCATTGGTGAAGATGACGGCGCCGCGACCCTCCGCCGGGATGAAGAACGCGAAGGTTTTGACATCGGCATCCGCGCCGTTGTGATCCACGATTCGCTGATCATTCACCTGCACAATGTTCCATCCCAAACCGAAGCCGCTACTGACGTGACAATGCACTGGATCGCTTGACGACTCGCAGAGAACGATGGATTCTTCCGGGCTGGTCAGATTGCGCGTGATGCGCAGGCGTTCATTGGCCAGTTCGCTGCTGATTCGATCGTTCCGCATCACGCTAAGCATGAAGTTGGCGTAATCGGTTACGGTGGAGCGCAACAGGTCCGCGGCACACCATTTTGTGCGCGGCGCAGATTCCACTGGCTTAGCTTGGCGATTGTTCCACCACGTTTGCGGCGTGTAGGAAGTGTCCTGCATGCCGATAGGATCGAAAACGTATTGCTGCGCAAGCTGCTCGAATGGTTGTCCAGTTTTCTGCTCCAGAAAATGTGCCAGGTAATCGTAACCTTCTCCGGAATAGCCGGTTTGCCTGCCGGGCTCACAAAGGAAGGTCAGGTGATCATGGGTCTGGTATCGCCAATTGGGAAAGCCGGTTTGGTGCGAAAGGCAAAGACGCGGCGTCAACAGTTTGTTCCACGAGTTGTCGGCGATGTCGGGGTCCGTCCAGTAAGGGTAGATCGGTTCGTCGAGGGAAATTTTACCCGCGGCGGCGAGACGCAGTGCGACCTCGGCGGTGATGGGTTTGGTGAGAAAAGCCAGCGAATAAAGAGTATTAGCCATAGCGGGCTGACCCGGAACTCGATCGCCGTAGTATGCAGTCCAAGCAATTTTGCCGTTTTCGATGGACGCAATGGCGACACCCGTTACGTTGAACGCCTTGAGATAAATTGGAACCTTTTGATCGAGGAGGAGTTGTGCGGGCGATTTAGTTTGCGCGCAGGCGAGCGTAGGCACGGCAAGCAGACAGAGTATGACGGAGAGTCTTGGCATGGAATTTGGACGAGCCGAAGGGCGAAGAGGTTAGATTGGCGCATGTGAGCGAGACGCCGTAAAGTCCCTGCTAAATTACAAAGTAGCGAGTTGCTGTCGGCGACCCTGAGCATAATCGTGGAGCGCTGAATTGGCGCTGCCGACTACTTGTAGCGCTTCCGCTACCGCGGGCAAATCCTTGCCGCGCAAGACGACGTACATTTCGTCTTCGCCCAACCCGGTGTAGACACGGTTGCCGATGCAGCCCAGGCTGGCGATGGTGCCATGTTGCAATGAGGCCGGCAACGCCATGCATGTCGGCCGGCCGAGTGCCGGCGCACCGCTGCTCACGCCAGCACGATTCGCGGCTTCTTGGAGAAGCATCGCCCCCGCCGGGCGCAAGGCAAAGAGCACTACATCGGGAACGGCGGCGGCTTCGGCGAGCGGCGAATAGAGGATGGCCTTTGGCGTTTTGGACAGACGAGGAATCTGCGGCACTTCCTCCGGTTTCACGTAGCCGAGATCAAACATCATCTTCAGCGTTTGTTCCGTTTCCTTCTCGCGCTCTACGGATAATGGTATGTTGTGGGTGTACGCCCCGACGGCACAATTGAAGTGGTTCTCCGGCAAGGTGTAAAACGTGCGTCCTGCAGCGGCCAGACGCCAGAAACTGCATCCGGAAGGTTCCGTGCCGTCAAATTTCCGCACATCCGGGGGAATTTCGTCGAGAAATGTGACGGCCACGGGATGGCGCGCGGGCTTCGTCACTGCGGCGATTTGCTGCTCGATTTCTTTCGCGTTCCACGCTGCGTTCATGCACTCTTCTCCTTGATTCATTTGGGATTAGGAAGGATAGCACGGGGGAAATACGTGGCAAATCAGTTGCAGGCGTGTGGCAACCCGCATGAAACCTAGGCGTTTTGCACATGGCACGAAAAAAATCGCGTTTTTCCCCGCATTTTCGCGGTTTCGCACTTGCGTTCGCAATCTGTGTTCGCTATAGTTCCATGCGGCCCGAGTTATTCACTGAAAAATAGGGGTTTTTCTCTTACTCGTGGCTGACCTCGTTCGTTCGGGGTGGATAGACAATTCAGGAGGATAAGCAGACTAAATGGCAGCTAAGCCACTGAGCAAGACCAAAATCGTTGCACACATCGCCGAGAAGGTGGGCACGTCGAAAAAGACGGTTGCGACTTTCTTTGAAGAACTGCATAAGCTCGCGGTGAAGGAAGCCAAGGGCGCTGCTGGCAAGTTCGTGATTCCGGGAATCGGCCGTGTGGTGAAGGCTCATCGCAAGGCGCGTATCGGTCGCAATCCTCAGACCGGCGAACAGATCAAGATCAAGGCCAAGACTGTGGTTCGTCTCCGTCCGGCTAAGGTCCTGAAGGATGCCGTTCTGAAGTAGTTTTTTTGTTTCTTTTTCTTCCCAGCCCGGGAGGAAAGAAGATTCAAACCCCCGGCAGCCCGAGATCTTCAGGCGACCGGGGGTTTTTCTTTCGAGAAAAGGGAGAGAAGCGGGCTTAAAGCGTCTTAACGTAAGCGACTACGTCTTTAATCTGCGCCGGTTCCAGCACGTCTTTAAACGGCGGCATTAGTTGGTCGCCACTTTCAATCCACTTCGTCAGGCTTTCGTCGCTGATTTTATTTCCATTAACGGTAAAGGTGCCGCGCTTGGAAATTCCTTTTAGTCCGGGCCCGATTTTTTTCTGGTCGCTCGTATCGTAATGGCAAACCGAGCATTTCTGCTGAAACAGCGATTTGCCGCGGGCCACGGCGGCGGCGTTTCCGCCGGATTTCTTGCCGCTATCCTGTGCCAGAAGCATGCCGGTGCTCGCCAGAGCGCCGCAAACAAACATCAAGCCAACAGTCTGCAAGATACGATTCACTTTTTCCCCCAATCTCCATGGAACTGCGTGTCTTTCCCGTTCTCATTGTCGCTATTCTCTGTCCCAATTTCCACTATGCCCCCGTCAGAAGGGACAGGTTGCGCTTTTGCACAGCTAGAACTTTCGTACCTTTGACCTTACGCGCTTTACCCTTCCACAATGACGGTATGAATCAGGAGACGCTGACCCGCGCTTGGGAGGTCTTGCAGGACGCCTATCAAGCGCAGATGGAAGGCGATTACGACCGCGCAGTGGAGTTGTACCAATCTTCCTTGGATTTGCACCCGACGGCAGAGGCGCATACCTTTTTGGGGTGGACTTACCACTTCCAGGGCAAGCTGTTGGATGCCATTGCGGAATGCAAACGGGCGATCGAACTCGACCCCGATTTTGGTAATCCCTACAACGATATTGGCGCGTACCTCATTGAATTGGGCCAGTTCGATGAAGCTGTTCCGTGGCTGCAGCAGGCAATTGAAGCACGCCGTTACGAACCGCGGCATTTTCCTCACTACAATCTGGGCCGGGCGTATCTGGGCAAGGAAATGTACGGCCGAGCGATGCGTTGCTTCCAGGAAGCGCTGAACATCGAGCCGCGGTATTCGTTGGCGCGGCAAGCGCTGGAATCCTTGCGGCGCATGGTCAACTGACGCCAGTAATCAGCGGTCGATAACCAGCAATCAGAAGAAACCAGGCTGCGACTAAGCGGCACTCTCCGAGGAGGGTTTTACCACGCGATCGTAAATCCATAGCAGCAGTGTCGTGGCCATGCCGATCGCAGTAAGCGCCCACAAAAAAAGCTGCGGGCGATGCTGCACTTCTCCAAAGTGATGTAACAAGATGCCCCCGATGGGGCCCGACGCAAACGCGCCAATCCCCAGTGGCAGAAACGCGAATCCCATGTAAGTGCCTTGCTGCCCCGC
>Ga0335073_10014833_pt1 | contig 10912 bp, 8 predicted proteins | sample Lox_Sample_22_FD_207093 | JGI IMG/M metagenome (GOLD analysis project Ga0335073, IMG submission 207093) | Soil microbial communities from Loxahatchee National Wildlife Refuge, Florida, United States - Lox_Sample_2.2 | ecosystem: Environmental > Terrestrial > Soil > Wetlands | place: USA: Florida... | reverse complement strand
AGACCGGCGCGGCGCCAGCGATAATTCCCGCTGCGTTGGGCAGATAACTGGCGAAATCCGACGCCTTCGGGTTAGTGGGTGCTGGGCTCTGAACATTGGTGTAAGGGTATTCCAGGGAACCTGCGGTTCCCCCCGCACATGTGGGAATGTAACCCTGGTAAAAACTAGTGACCGGGCAGCTCTGCGCAGTGACGAAGGGAACCTGTTGATTGACGCCGAACGGTCCTCCGGTGACCAGGCCAAGGGCGTAGCCAGGGGAGAAGTAACTGAAGAGTTCTCCGCGGTCGTAGTAAATCCCCATGCCGGTGCGAACAACGACCTTGTTGTTGAATCTCGACGGCTCCCATGCCGCGCCGAGACGCGGAGCGAAGCCCCACTGGCGGCCCGTCAGTGTGGTTTTGCTAACGCCCGCGGTTCCATTTTTATTGTTGCCGGCAATGACGAAGCCGCTCTGCGTGGGTCCGAGGGATCCGGGCGTTTCTCCGCCTGGCAGTGGTCCAGTGGGCGAAATGTAGGTGTAAAGGGAGGGATCAAAGTTGAAGATGTTTCCGTATTTCTCAGTGAGTCCCCCGTCCCAGTCGTAGCGGATGCCGCCGGTGAGGGTGAGGTTCGGCTTGATTTGGAATTTGTCCTGCACGAAAAGCCCCAGCTGGTTGGCTCGGAAGTAGCGGTTGGCGTCGCCCTGCAGGAAGGTCGTAACGTTGTAGTCGTCGTTGGGCGTGACTAAGCCTTGCATGAATTGGCCAAGGTCTGCGCTGGCAACGCCGCTGCCGTTGCCTGGGCGCCGATCTCTGGTGTTGAGCTGCGTGTAGCTGTAGCTGCCACCGAAGCCGATGCTATGTTTTCCGCGTACCCAGATCGCATTGCCCGAGGGCTGCAAGCGGTTCTGGAAGACTCCGGTATTCGATCCCTGGTCACCCGCGCCCGGGCCGATATTCAGCGTATCGCTGATTCCTGGTATCTTGCTGCTGCCCAACACATGAATGATGGAAACCCCGGGCCAGTAAGTAGACCCGAAGGTGTCTATCGATGCGTTTGGATAACTTCCCCCAGGGATGCTCTGAGGTGCGAAGGGCTGATCGTTGGTGTTGTAAAGCTTTTCGCGCAGAAAGCCCAGAGTCTCCTGCGTGCTCAGATTGGAGCCGACCAGGTAGGTGTTGTTGACGGAAAAAACCTGTGCCCCCGCATCGAGGTGTTGTGTGAAGCCGGAAACGTTGGAGTAGGCGTAAGGAGCAATCGTGGGGTCATGCTGATAGTAGTACTTGAGCGCCAGCGTGTCCTTGGTGGTGGCGTTATAGTCCAGGTTGGCGACCGCCTGGTCGCCGGTGAAGTAGGCAGTGCCCGGGATGAATGCATTGAAAACATGCGTAGGGTCGAGGGTGATGTTCTGCGCATTCGGGATGAGCCACTTACCGGCTTCGCCCTTTACCGAAGGCGAATTGAACAAAGCAAGCGCGACCGGATCGATGGCGCCATTCACTGTTCCGGGGTAGAGATTATTGGTGAGGGCCGCCAGAGCCTGAGGGCTCCGATCGTCGCTGAGGCCGATGGGTACGTCAAGAAAAGAGTCCCCGATCTCGGCATCGCTGACGTGTAAATGTTGATATGCGACAAACCCGAACAGCTTGTCTTTGATGATCGGGCCACCCACTGCCCCACCCAGGGTGTACCGGTGCAGTAGTGGAACCTTATCGTTCGCCGGCACAGCCTGGTCCTGATTGAAGAAGAAGGGCGCGGCATTGAGCCAGTTGGTGCCACGATGCAGATAGGCCGATCCATGTAAGTTGTTAGTGCCGGAGCTGGTGCTGAGGTCGATATGCGCGCCGCTGGTTGCGCCTTGTTGAGCGTCATACATCGATGCATTGACGCGAATCTCCTGAATGGTTTCGGGAGCGGGAGAGGGAAGCGCATTTCCAATGGAGAGATAGACTGATGCGCTGGACTGAATGACGCCGCCACCGCCGGGGTTGCCCACGCCGGTGTTGGAATTAACGCGAAATGAGGCTACCTGGCTGGTGCTCTTGCCGTTGAACAGGTTACTGGCGTCGACGCCGTTCAACAAAAAACTGTTGCTGGTATCGCGCTCACCGTTGGCCCAGATGGGGGCGTTGCCCAGGCCGGCGTTGACGCCACTGCCCCCAGGCAACTCGGCATTGACGCCGGGTGTGAGGATAGCGACCCCGGTAAAGCTACCGGTCGGCAGGGGGACGGCTTCGATCTGCGCTTTATCGAGAACATAGCCGTTGGTGGTGTCGACGGCGTTGAGCAAGGGATTCACATCGACTTCCACCGAGTCCGCGATGGCGCCCACCTTCAACTGGACGGGGAGCGAAACGGTGCGGTCAGCCTGAACAAGGATGCCAGGGAACTTCTCGGTTGAGAAGCCCTGCATGGTAAACGTCACGGTGTATTTGCCGATCGGGAGATCGTTGAGTACGTAGCTACCCTGCGCGTTGCTCTGCGCCGTGCGCTGCAGCTTTGTGTCTTCCGACGTGGCGTTCACCTCGACGCCCGGCACAGCACTTCCGGCAGGGTCGACCACAGTTCCAGTAATTCCGCCGAGGGTCTGTTGTGACTGCATTACCCGGGGCTCAAAGAGGACAATGGAGCACAAGACAACGATTGCAGAAAGCCGTTCTCTGCCAGATAGACGCATATCGAGATGCCTCCCTGAAACAAAGCCTTGGTTTTGCTTGCGCGACTTAAAAGTTGTGAAAGGTCACGACAGGGTGCGGCCCTATGGGAGAGGCCCAAAGAAAGGGGAAACCTTAACTTTGGTAGAGGCCCATAACTCGACGGCGGTAGATTGCGTCAATCTGTGATTCTGAGAATAGACCAAACTATCTGCGGAGCCAAGCAAATTCTGCGCCAGGAAAAACTCTCGATCTGAAGAGAGAAAGCCGCTTAGCTTACTCGACATAATGCGGATCCTTCAAAAAAAGTTTTGCCGAAAGATCATTGCCTCCGGACACAGGTCTCCTGCGCAACACAACGCGCACTCTATCTCCCTTCGCGCGCAACTGTGCCTTGATCGAATCGCGCCGACCCGGTACTGTGGGTCATGGTTAGTCCCGTAGAGCCTGGGAGTGCCGCGAAATCCTCCTCCGCCGTAGCCATATTGGAGCGTGACGCGAAAGTCACCAGCTATGGCTTGAGGGCCGCTGAGCTCTCGCCAATGGAGACGCTGGCGCAATCAATTTCCGGAATAGCCCCTACGGTGACGCCGTTTGTTACCATCCCCCTGGTTTTTGCGCTTTCAGGAAACGGCACCTGGCTGGCGTACCTTTTGGCCACTGGCGGGATCCTTCTCGTGGCCTGGTGCGTAGGGCGCTTTGCCCGCTATTCCACTTCTCCCGGATCGCTCTATTCTTACGCGGCGATGATATTGCCCCCGTGGCTCGGCGCCATTGCTGCGTGGAGCTTATTGCTCGCTTACGTCGGCACCAGCGCCTGCAATATCGCCGCCTTCTATCATTACGCCAACCTGATGCGTGGTGACGCGAGCGGCCACATTCCTTCTACGTTGCTCATGGCTGCCGTAGTGGGTGGCGTTCCCATGTGGATTTGCTGGCGAGACGTAAAGGTCTCCGCCCGGCTGATGCTGTTGATCGAAGCCTTTTCCGTCACTTTCATCATCGTGGTTTTGCTGCTGGTGCTAGTGCGCCACGGCTTGCATGGCGACGCGGATCAGCTTCACCTGCGTGGAGTAACCGGCAGCAGCTTTCGTACCGGGCTGGTGCTGGCGATGTTCAGCTTTGTCGGATTCGAAAGCGCGACGACTCTGGGGTCAGAGGCGCGCAATCCGCTGAAGTCGATTCCCCGCGCCGTTATTCTAAGCGCCGTTCTCGCGGGCGCCTTCTTTACCGCTTGTGCCTATATTGAAGTGCTCGGTTCACGAATGGCCGGCGTGGACCTGGGAACCAGCAAGGCGCCGATGCATGTGCTCGCCGGCGTCGGTGGCGCCCCCGTATTCGGAATCCTGATCGACATAGGCGCCCTCGTGAGTCTGTTCGCCGGAATCCTCGCCTGTACCACGGCCGCTGCGCGTGTGCTGTTGTTGATGGCCCACAACGGGCTGGCCCATGGTTCTTTACGTGCGACCCACGCGCGCCACGAAACCCCCACCGGGGCGATCGTCGTCAGCGGTCTTGCTGCGTTGCTTCCAGTCGCCATTTTGACCGCCAAGGGGGCGGGTGGTCTCGATATCTACGGCTGGATTGGCACGCTCGCGACCTATGGATTCATCGTTACCTACGCGCTGGTCTGCTCCGCGCTGCCGCGCTATCTGCGCGAGCACCACGGCGTCGTGAATGCGGCAACCATAATCATCCCCTGGCTCGGGTTCATCGCCATGATGCTTGGGCTTATCGCCAATCTCTATCCGGTGCCCGCTGGTCCCTACGGCAAGCTGCCGTACATCTATCTCGCCTATCTGAGTGTGGCCCTGGTATGGTTTCCGTTCCGATCGCGCCGCAACGAGCGCGCACGCATCGTATCTTGACGCTTCCTCTTTTTCGGTTTTTCCTGGAGAATGAAACCGCTTATACAAAGGAACCTATGAAAACTTTTATTACCCGCGATACTCCTGTGACCGAAGAGGTTCTAAACGCCATTGCTCATCTTCCAACCAAAAGCTTGGCGACGATCGTCGAAGACGAATTTTTCAAGAAGCTAACCGACAGGGACTTCATGCGTATCGGGGTGTTGCTGGCGCTCAAAGGATATCTGGAAGGCGGTTGCCCGATCGGAGGCGTGATCATTGACGATGAAACACGCAAGATCCTAGGCAAGGGGCACAATACGTTAGTCCAGGAGAACCATCCTTACAATCACGGGGAAACCTCCGCGGCGCGGGATGCCGGACGTTTGGACTTCAGTAAGACGACGATATTTTCAACCCTTACCCCTTGCTATATCTGTGCGACCTTGATTTACATGCGCCAGTTCCGGAGGGTGGTCGTTGGCGACGTCACCAACGCATCCGGGAGTGAGCCGCTGATGCGGGAGAAGGGAGTCCAGGTAGATATTCTGGAGGATCCCGAAGGCGTTGCACTGTATGCCAAATACCGCAGAGAGAAACCGGATCAGGACCTGGAAGATTGGAGAGGGCTGGCCGCCGTACGCAAAGGCGAGACTCCAAATACTACTCCGTTGGTTTATAAGTAGTCTCGCCGGGGAAACGTAGAGGCCGGTTCAAGGCTTCCATAATCCACGTAGGGGTGAAGGGACCTGACCCATCGACGGTGACGTCGTAATCGCGCAGGGCATCGGCCACAGCATTGGCTATTGCTGCATGGGCTCCGATCGTGCCGCCCTCTCCGACGCCGCGCATTCCGAATGGATTAAGGCTGGTTGGCGTTTCCATGTGCCAAAGCCTGAAGTCCGCGGGCACATCGGATGCGCCGGGTAAAACATAATCCATCATGGCCCTGGTTTGGAGATCGCCGCCAGCATTGTAGACCAGCCGTTCGCGTAACACTGCGCCAATGCCCTGAACCACCCCACCCACGATTTGTCCTTCCACCAGCAGCGGGTTCACGATCTTTCCGCAATCGTGCGCGACGGTGTAGCGGGGAATCTCCATCCGGCCGGTTTCCGGATCGATTTCCAGCACTGCAATATGGGCGGCATAGGAATACGATGGTCTGAGAACTTCGAGCCGATAGCGGGCCTCGATTTTCTCCGGCTGCGCAGTTTGCCGCAGCGTTGCCAGCCGGAAGGGAATCTCCGCCATCGGAATGAAACCGTCTGGTAGCGTCACACCGCCGGCTTCCCAGGCAAGTGCGGCGCGATCGCATGCCAGTTCCGCAGCCAAGTCGTTCAGGATTGTTTCGACCAATTGACGCGCAGCCATTCGCCCCACCCCTCCACCAACGGCGGCCCCGCGGCTGGCGAAGGTTCCCACCCCGTCTGGAACTTCGTCGGTATCTCCCTGCCGGATGGCGATCTCTTCCATGGTGATACCGAGTTCCTCTGCGACCAGCTGACGTTGCGTTGTCTCCGAGCCTTGTCCAATGGGCATGATCGAGCTGTAAAGAAGAATCGTTCCGTCGGGCTGCAACGTGATGCGCGCAGTTTCGAAGGGTCCCACGGCTGTAATTTCGACGTACATCGAAATGCCCAGGCCACGCAGCTTGCCTCGTTCAGCTGCTTCTCTCCGCTCGCTCTCAAACTGCTCATACTCGGCCCGGATCAGTGCAGCTTCCAGGCAGCGAGGATAATCTCCCTCGTCATAAACGATGCGGCCCGCGTCCGCGAAATCAGTTCGACCACGATCCAGAGGCAATTCGTTCGGCTGAATCAGATTGCGCCTTCGGATTTCGGCGCGATCGATCGCAAGCCTCTGTGCCGCTTCGTCGAGAAGACGTTCCATGACCAGGGCTGCCTGCGGAGCTCCAGCGCCCCGTAAAACATTCAACGGCGCCTTATTGGTCACCACAGAAAACATACGCGCGTCAAAGTTAGGAACGCGGTATGGACCGCGCACCATGGCAGCCATCGCGGTGATCGGTGTGTTAGGTACATAGCCGAACGCCGCACCAATATTCGCCCAACCCGTGAGCCGTAGCCCGAGGAAAGTACCATCGGACGCCACCACTGCTTCAGCGTCAACCGTTTCTTCCCGGGCTTGCGCCGAGCAAGCAAAGTGTTCCCGCCGGTCCTCGATCCAGCGAACAGTCCTTTGCAGTTTGCGCGCCACCGCGGGAACCAATATCTCCTCCGGATAGACCATCTCTTTGCATCCGAAACCTCCGCCTATACGCGGTGCCGTCACCCTGACCCTGTCGAGGCTCATGCCCAGCGCGCTTGCCAGAACGCGGCGCAGTACCTGAGGAAGCTGCGTGGGACTCATAACATGCAGTCGCGCGCCGCCGTTGACGTGCCTCGCCATGACTCCGCGGGTTTCCATCGGAACCCCGGTCTGGCGATGGAATTCAAATCGCCTGCGGATAACAAGATCGCCGTCGCCGGGCGCGAAACCGGCGTTGCCATCCTGCTGCGTCGACTGAAAAACCACATTTGTTCCCAGCTCCGGATAGAGTAAGGTGCCGCCGGGATCGATCGCCGCCATATGATCGATAACCGGCGGTAGTTTTTCGTAATCAATCTCCACAAGGGCAGCCGCGTCTTCTGCCAGGTAGCGGTCTACCGCCACCACCACAGCCACCGCCTGCCCCACGTAGCGAACCCGGTCTCTGGCCATGACGTGCTGGCGCACGTCGAGCGTTCCTGGGATCATGTCCACGCAGGGGAGAACGTCCTCGGCTAAATCCAGATCGTCTGCCGTCAGAATCGCGAGGACGCCCGGATTCTCGAGCGCGCGGCTGGTGCGTATCGCGCGTACCACGGCGTGAGGTTCGAGTGAGCGGACGATGCAGATTTCAGCCGTATCCGGCGCGGGAAGGTCGCCAAGAAATCCGCCGCCCCCGCGCAACAGGCACTCGTCCTCAGCCCGCAGAACGCCTTCGCCAACATAGCGTCGACTTCGCTTCCGCCGTAGGTAGGGGGGAAGATCCTCCGTCATTCTTTCTCGCCCGTCGGTTGGTCCTTGGTTGTTTTCAGGGTTGTCTCCAGCGCACGCCGGACTGCTGTCCAGATATTTCGATAACCGGTGCAGCGGCAGAGGTGCCCGCTGAGGTATTGACCGACCTCGGCGGAGTTTGGATCTATCGAGCGCTCGACCATGGTGTATACGGTCATCAACCAACCTGGTGTGCAGTAGCCACACTGCAAGGCATGATGCTGCTGGAAGAGTTGCTGCACGTGATTCAGCCCCTGGGGAGCATTGATCCCTTCGAGGGTCACGATCTGGGATCCCTCCGTTTGCAGCGCCAGTAGAGTACAGGAGCGCGCTGGTTCCCCATCGATCACGATGGTACAGGCGCCGCACGCGCCTTCTCCGCAAGCGACTTTCAAGGCCGTTAGACCCAGATGGTCGCGCAAGAAATCGCTCAGCAGAAGACGGTCGGGTACAGACGCATGTAATTGCTTCCCGTTCACCACCACACTCAGTGCCGTCTGTGCTTCGTCCGCATCAGGCCCTTTCATTGGTTACTCCTGTTTGGCGCGGAACAGCGGGCGCGCGCATCCCTCAGGGCACGGGTGACGGTGGCCACCGCCGCCTTCGATCGAAAAGCGCCGCTTGCGTGCAGATCTGTCCGCGCCGGCCAGGGTCGTTCTGCGGAAGCCATGTTGGCCCCATCGTGGATAAGAGAATCGCGGTCGAGAGTCTCGCCTATCAAGGCCTCTTCCGCGCGATGGGCACGATACGGGTTTGCGGTGAGGCCGCCGATGGCAATTCTTGCCGATTGGATACGCCTGTCTTCGTCAAGCACAAGTGTGGTTGCGCAGCATACGAGGGCAAAGTGCCCGGGACGCAATTGGACCTCGGAAAACCCCCACCCCTCAGCGGCAACACGGCTGCGAAACGACGTCGATACGATCAGACTCGCAGAGGGCAACAGAGTGCCTGTTTCCGCGGCATAAACATCTTTGGCCGACATCCGGCGGCGTGCGCCGCCGGGCAAAAGGAGATGAAGCTCGGCGTCCAAAGCCAGAGACACGACTGGTACTTCTGCGCCCGCGTTCGCCTGCGCAAGACAACCGACAACCGTTCCGCGACTCCGAACTTGTGGCATCGCCACCCAACCCAGCGCTTCAGACAGCAGTGGAAGGGACTGGCGGACGAGAGAGTTCCGTTCCATGTGAGATTGCCGGCATGCCGCTCCGATAGTGACTTCGCCTTCGCCCGGCGACACGGCCTCCAGGTCGGGGCAGCGCATGATGTCGAGCACTAAAGAGGCGGAGATGCTGCGGGCGCAAAGCGCGGGGATCAAGCTTTGCCCTCCCGCGAGAATCCTCCCTGTCCCTTCCGCTGCATGAAGTAGCTCGACCGCGTGATCCGCCGTTTCTGCGCGGACGTATCTGAACCTAGCCGGCTTCATCTGCAGCCTCAACACCCGAATGTGAAGTATGGTGGCCTTTATCTTAGTCCATGGAACACGCACCTTCGCGACCTAGAGGGCTCAACGATAGAAAAACGCATTACCAGAAGCCAATCACATAGGTGCGCCTGGTCGAGAGGGCAAGAACAATATCGTCAGCCGGTGGGAGCTCAAACAAATCCAGTTCCTGCTCGGGCATCGCTCCGTGGAAACCACGGAGCGGTATCGTTGCTCCCCACAGCGCATCGTGCACGCTCTCAACGATAAGCTGGGCATCGAGCCGGACGCCGCACCGGGCTGAGAAAGTTACCGCGAAGACTTTGCGGGTCACAAGATGGAGTTGACTAGTTGGCCTCCGGAATTTGCCCCGGGTTGGGTGGATCGGTAGCAGTAGATCTCGACCAGCGCGATCTTGCCGAGCTTACCGCCGGGCGTCAACAGAGTGGGCGCTTCGGGCAGCAGTGGCAACGACAATCCTTCCGACGGACAGGAGCAGATTAGCGAACTCTGCGAGGTGCTGAATCGAAGTACGCGAACCGGGCGAGGCGCCGAAAGTTAGTACCCTTCAACGGGCCTGGATCAAATCAAGCCTATGCCCCCCGGCACTATGGAAGAACAGAACATCATCCATGCATTCCCCAATGCAGGTTGACCCCCGAAAGGCGGCTACGTTGCCGAAGAACGACCATGTCTGACAACTGCCGGTGATTGTCCGTTCGCGATAACAGGGCGATCAACCCTTGCGGGTGAGGAGGGCAGGAGCACTGGAATACGACGGGAAGGTAGCGGATTCTCCCTCAGGGCTTAACTGACCCTCGACCCGCCAAGTTGTTGCATCATTGGGGCGGCTAGTGGGGGTCGAACCCACGACATCCGGAGCCACAGTCCGGCGTTCTGCCACTGAACTATAGCCGCCATATAGACTTAGATTGTAGCATTCGGGTTGGCCTCCACTGCGCTTCCGGCGTGGCCTCGCCCGCCTTCTACGGGCGCTTTTCCGCGTATGCCCAGCCAGCGACAACCCGAGATTCTGCCTCCGCTGAAGTCGCGATTTCAGAAGGCAAACCGGTTATTTGCCGACGAGAATCTGGACCTTCTTTCGCATGTGCTGGACGACTGGTTTCGCGTTCCGGGCACCTCGATCCGTTTCGGTTTGGATGGGATTGTCGGGCTCGTTCCGGCGCTGGGTGACATCCTCGGCGGCCTGGCTTCCACCATCATTGTGGTGGCGGCCTGGGTGCGCGGAGTCCCCTACATCACCCTGATTCGCATGGTGGTCAACATCGGGATTGAGGTACTGCTGGGCACGATTCCGCTGCTGGGAGACGCCTTCGATATTGCCTGGAAGGCGAACCGCCGCAACTATGCGCTGATCGTTCGCCACCTGGAGCAATCGAAGCGGCAAACCTGGCGAGACTGGGTTTTCCTGATGTTGATTACCGCCACGTTGGCTGCCATCTTTTTGGCGCCGATCTTCCTGATTCTTTGGTTCCTGGAATGGCTTGGGCACCATGCCTGAGGGCCCCTGGGTGCGGTACAATCCGGGAATCGGGGCGTAGCGTAGCCTGGTAGCGCATCTGCTTTGGGAGCAGAGGGTCGGGGGTTCGAATCCCTCCGCCCCGACATCGAATTATTCCCCCTCAATAAGATTGACCGCGTCGAGAGCCTGGGGTACGAAACTCCGCGGGAGAGTTCCGTGGAAAGGCACCGGGAACAGCCTGAAATGCGAATTATTCTCCCGACCTTCGGGATCTGGGATGGACTATTTCTGCGGGGGCAGGCCGACGTTTTGCTATTTTGAGCCCGCCTAATAGCGATGGAAATCGACCTGAATCGAAACTCGAACCGTGATAGGTTTGCCGTTCTTCATCGCTGGCCTAACCCGTAAGACAACTACCCGAACAGCCTCGTCGTCGAGAGTTAGGGCAGCGTGCTTATCTTTCGCTTTGACGTTCTCAGACAAGGAG
>Ga0335073_10014832_pt1 | contig 10912 bp, 4 predicted proteins | sample Lox_Sample_22_FD_207093 | JGI IMG/M metagenome (GOLD analysis project Ga0335073, IMG submission 207093) | Soil microbial communities from Loxahatchee National Wildlife Refuge, Florida, United States - Lox_Sample_2.2 | ecosystem: Environmental > Terrestrial > Soil > Wetlands | place: USA: Florida... | reverse complement strand
GACGGCTACCAGGACGATGGCTACCGGGCCGGCGGCTGGCAGGACGGCGACTCCCCGGCCAGCGGACGGCAAGGAGACCACCCGGCTGACGGCTGGCAGGGCGACGACCCGGCCGGTGACTGGCAGGGCGACGACCCGGCCGGTGACTGGCAGGACGACGACTCCGTGGCCGACGGATGGCAGCGCGACCAGCCGGCCGGTGACTGGCAGCGCGACCAGCCGGCCGGTGACTGGCAGCGCGACCAGCCGGCCGGTGACTGGCAGGACGACCAGCCGGCCGGTGACTCCCCAGCCGATGGCTGGCGGGGCGACTACCCAGACGCCGACTGGCGAGACGGCGACTGGCAGGACGGCGATCACCAGGGTGGTCGCTGGGAGGGTGACTACCAGGCGGACGACTATCAGGACGGCGACTACGCGGCCGGTGGCGGTCGGCAAGCTGAGTTGCCGCTCGGCGCCCCGACCTACGCGGGCGCGCCCCCCGCGCCTGCCTTCGCTCGCGCGCCTGCCTTCACTCCCGCCCCCGCGCCCGCGCCCGCTTCCGCCGGCGGCCGCGGCCCGGCCCGCTCCGCCGCGCCGACGCTGCCTGACCGGTGGCAGGCGAGCGAGCTGTCGCGCGGCTCCGCCGAGTCGGACGAGCTCTACCAGGCCTGGCAGGGCTCCGTCCGCCAGGCCGCGGCCCGGCCGAGGATGACGGCGGCGCGCCGCCGGCAGGCCTGGCACGTGGCCCGGGTGGGCGTGCCGGCCGCGGTCCTCGTGACCGTCGGCGCGGGCGCCGTGATGATGCTGACGGGCAAGACCAACAACATGCTCGCCAGCAGCGCCAGCCAGGGCAGCCCGGCATCAGGCGCCGGCGACAGCGCCGCGGCGTTCGCCGGATACGCGGGGCAGCGGGGCACGGTGACGGTGAACTCGATCGCGACGGCGGGCGGTACCTCGCTCGCGGTCGGCAGCGCCGACGGTCATCCCGCCATCTGGCGGCGCGCGGGCGACGGCAGCTGGACGCTGGTATCGGCCTCGTCGCCCCTTCTCGCCCAGCGCCCGGGCGTGCAGAGCCTGACCAGCGTGGCCTACGGCCCGCGGGGCTGGATCGCGGTCGGCGACGTGCTCTCCGGCGCCACCCAGCAGCCCGTCGTCCTCACCTCGTCCGACGGCGTCGCCTGGCAGGCGGTCACCGGCGCCGCGTTCACGGCGCCCGGCACCTACGTCATGGCCGTGACGGCCAGCCAGAACGGCTACGTGGTCGTCGGCAAGCAGGTCATGGGCGGCCGGACGTACGCGGCCCTGTGGTGGTCCGCCGACCTGCGAACCTGGGTGCCGGGCAGCAACGGCGGGCTGGACGGGCGGCTGGCGTCGAGCGCGGTGTACGCCGTCGCCGCCACCACCACCTGGTTCATCGCCGCGGGAACGCACGGCAGCGCCCACACGATCTGGACCTCCGCGAACGGGCGGAACTGGGCCTACTTCGACGTCCCCATGCCGCCCGGCGCGACGAGTGCGCTGCTGAGCCAGGTCTCGGTCAATGGCACCAGCGTCGTCGCGGCGGGCTACGCGACCGGCAAGGCGGGCAACGTGCCCGTCGTGGTGGTCTCGACCGACGGCGGCGCCCAGTGGCGCCAGATCCTGCTGAACGCCCCGGGTGGCCTCGGTTCGATCACCGCGCTGACCGCCGCGGGGAGCGGCTTCGTCGCGGCGGGCCAGGCCGGCCCGGCCGGCGCGCGGCACGCCGTCACCTGGAGCTCCCCGGACGGCCTGACCTGGTCGGCGGCCACCCCGGTGAGCGCCGGCCAGATCACCGCGCTGACCGCCGCCGGCGGCACGGTCTCCGGCGCCGTGCAGGGTGGCGCGGGTCCCTCGGTCGTGACCCTGACCGCTCCCTAAGCGCAATCGCGGACAGCTTCTGTCCTTAACCGGGCAGCGAAACACCCCGGATCGACGCGTCCAGCACCTCGGCGATGTGCGCGGTGGCGATCGCCTGCCCCCGCTCGGCGAGTTCCGCCGAGATCTGCAGCGTGCAGCCCGGGTTGGCGGAGATCACCAGCGACGCCCCGGAATCGGCCACCGCGTCCGCCTTCCGGGCGCCGAGCGCCCGCGCCGCCTCCGGTTGCAGCAGGTTGTACACGCCGGCCGACCCGCAGCAGGTGCCCGCGTCGCGCAGCTCCACCAGCTCCAGCCCGGGAACCTCGCCCAGCAGCGCGCGCGGCTGGCGGGTGATCCGCTGCGCGTGCCCCAGGTGGCAGGCGTCGTGGTAGGCCGCGCGCCCCGGCACGGGGTGCCGCGGCGCGACCGGGCCGAGCTCGGCGAGGAATTCCGCCAGGTCGCGGACGCGCGCCGACAGCGCCGCCGCCCGGGTCACCCAGGACGCTCCCTCGACCTGGCCGGCCAGCGCGGGCGACGCCTCCGCGTCCTCGCCCAGCCCGCCGGCCTCCGCCCGGTGGCTGAACAGCCGCTCGTACTCCTTCATCGCCGACCCGCATCCGGCCGAGTTGACCACGATCGCGTCGACGTCCGCCGCCTCGAAGGTCTCGATCGTGCGCATGGCGAACCGCCTTGCCTCCTCGCTCCGCCCGGAGTGCAGCGACAGCGCCCCGCAGCAGCCCTGATCGCGGGGAATGATCACGTCGCAGCCCTCGGCCGCGAGCACTCGCGCGGTCGCCGCGTTGACCCGCGGGAAGAACACCGACTGCACGCAGCCGGTGAGCATCCCGACCACGGCGCGCCGCTCCCCGAGCGCGGGCACCCGCGCCGGGAACCGGCCGGGCGGCAGCGGCCGCGACGACGGCGCGAGCCGCAGCGCCGCTTCGGCCGAGGGCGACACCAGCCCGGCCAGGCCGCTGCGGGCGAGCAGCCGGTCCGCGCCGGCCCGCTGCGCGGCGCGCAGCGGCGCCGTCAGCGCCCGCAGCCGCTTCGGGTACGGGAACACCGCGAAGATCGCCGCCCGCGTCGCGCGGTCCCGCAGCGACCGCCGCGCCGCCGGCTCCGCCCCGCCGGACCCGGCGGGCGCCGCGTCGGCGTCCTCGGTCCACTCCCGGGCCGCCTCGATGATCTGGTCGTACTGCACGCCGGACGGGCACGCGGTCATGCACGCCATGCAGCCCAGGCACCGGTCGAAGTGCTCCGCCGCCGCGCTCGTCAGCGGCGCGCCCTCCAGGAGCTGGCTCACCAGGTGGATCCGCCCGCGCGGCGAGTCCATCTCCTCGCCCCACAGCTGATAGGTGGGGCAGGCGGGCAGGCAGAACCCGCAGTGCACGCAGTCTTTTACCACGGAACGTACGCGTTCCCCCGCCTCATCCGTCCCATGACTCACCAGGGGGCCGACGGAATCGCTCGTCATCAGATCACCTCAGGGAACCGGCCCGGGGACATCCGGTTGCCGGGATCGAACTGGTCTTTGACCGCCCGCATCAGGCTCAGCCCCGGGACGCGCCCGGCCATCCCGCCGCGCGCCGCCAGCGCCTCCCTCACCGCGCCGGGCGCCGCCAGCACGACGACGCCACCGCGCCCGTGGTCGAGCGAATCCCGCAGCGCGCCCACGAACCCGGCGACGGCTCCGGCCGGAGCCGGCTCGCCGCCGCTTCGCGGCATTTCCGCGGCTCTGCCGGCGCCGAACCGCGCGTAGAGAACGCCCGCGCCCGCGGACCCGGCGACCGCCGGCGACACCCCCGCCTCGCGCGCCGCCGCGTCGATGGCACGGAGCACCTGCCCGAGCGCCGACACCCAGAACGACACCCGCACCAGCGTCCCGCCGCCGGCCAGGACGGCCGGCGGCCCAGGCCACCAGGCCGGCGCCGCCCCGGACAGCTCGGCGGACGATATCGGCTTGGCCGACTCCAGCAGCTCGGCCATCGCCTGCGCGCGCGCCGCCACGCCGTCCGCCGATCCCTCGAGGAGAACGGACACTCCAACGGGTCCGCCAGGCGACGGACGGTTCAGCTCAACGGCGGACGCGATCAGCGGGGAGTTGGCCGCCGCCATGACGGCGCCGGCGGCGGCGGGCGCGGAGTCGGATTCCGCGGTGACGAACACCCGCGCCGCGGGCAGCGGGTGCAGCCGGAACGTCACCTCGGTGATCAGCCCGAGCGTCCCGGCCGACCCGGCGAAGAGCTTGCCCAGGTCGTAGCCGGCCACGTTCTTGACGACCTTGCCGCCGGACCGCGCGACGGTGCCGTCCGCCCGGACGATCGTGATCCCGATCAGCAGGTCACGCGGCGACCCGTAGCGCAGCCGCCGGGGGCCGGCCAGCCCGGACGCCACCACCCCGCCGGCGGTCGCCCCGGCGGGGACGTCGAGCGCGATCTCCTGCCCGGCGCCCGCCAGCGCCGCCCTGATGTCACCCATCGGGGCACCCGCCTGCACGCGGGCCACCAGGTCCCCGGCCGCGTGCTCGACCACCGCGTCCATCCGCGTCATGTCGACGAGCACGTCGCACCGCGAGGGCGGCGTGCCCCACCCCAGCCGGCTCCCGCCCCCGCACGGCACGACCGCCAGGTCGTGCTCCGCGGCGGCGCGCAGCACCGCCGCGGCCTCATCGGTGCTAGCGGGCGCCGCGACGAACGCCGGCCCAACCCCAGCGGCCCCGCCATCCCCGCCATCCCCGCCGATCGCGTCCGCCGCGCCTCCCTCGCGCATCTCGGCGCAAGCGGCGGCGAGCGCCTTCCGCGCGACGGCGAGATCCGCGCTCACCGCGCGCTCCGCGCTCACCGCGCGCTCCGTACTAGCCCTGTGGCCCACCGGGCCAGATCTATTGGCCCGGTGGGCCACAGGGCCAATTCCATCGCGGGCAGGCGGCCGACCGGGCGGGGCCCATGTGAGCGCGGGCGGCTTATGTGACCAAAGGGCGAGCCGACCGGGGCGGGACTGGAGTCAGCCGGGTACGTTCGGGATGAATTCATCAGAAGATCTCCACCCCCGGAGCCGTGGCGGGATGGGCGCCGCGCCGCGAGCCGGGCACCTCGCCGCACAGCCGCGGGGTCGGGAAGACCTTGCCCGGGTTGCACAGGCTGGCCGGGTCGAAGGCGCACCGGACCAGCTGCATCGTGTCCAGGTCGTCCGCGCTGAACATCTTCGGCATGTACTTCGACTTGTCCACCCCGACGCCGTGCTCGCCCGTGATCGACCCGCCGTATTCGATGCACGTGTCGAGGATCGCGCCGGACAGCACCTCGGCCGCCGCGGTCTCGGCCGCGGAAGCGTCGTCGTACAGCACCAGCGGGTGCAGGTTCCCGTCCCCGGCGTGGAACACGTTCGCCACCCGGATGCCCGCCTCCTGCGACAGCGACCAGATGCGGGCGAGCACGTCGCCGAGCGCGGTCCGCGGCACCACGCCGTCTTGCACGATGTAGGCGGGGGACAGCCGCCCGACCGCCGCGAACGCGGACTTGCGGCCGGCCCAGATGCCGGCCCGCTGCACCGGGTCGTCGGCCGCCCTGATCTCCCGCGCGCCGGCCTTCTCGCACAAGGAGTGCACCGTCGAAAGTTCGGCCTCGACCTCCGCGGCGGGCCCGTCGAGCTCGACGAGCAGCACCGCGGCGGCCCCCTCCGGATACCCGCAGTGCACCGCGGCCTCCGCCGCCTCGATGGACAGCGCGTCCATCATCTCGATCGCGGCGGGCACGATCCCCGCGCCGATGATGTCGGAGACCGCCCGCCCGCCGGCCTCCAGCGAGTCGTAGGCGGCGAGCACGAGGTGCACGGCTTCCGGCGCCGGCGTCAGCTTGACGATGACCTTGGTGACGATGCCGAGCGTGCCCTCGGACCCGGTGAAGGCGCCGAGCAGGTCGTAACCACTGACGACGCCGGTGCCGTCGCCGAGCCAGGTCAGCTCCCCGGCCGGCGTGACGATCTCGAGCCCGAGCACGTGGTTGACGGTGAACCCGTGCTTGAGGCAGTGCGCGCCGCCGGAGTTCTCCGCGACGTTCCCGCCGACGGAGCAGACCACCTGCGACGACGGGTCGGGCGCGTAGAACAGCCCGTACGACCGGACGGCCTCGGTCACCGAGAGGTTCGTCACGCCCGGCTCGACGACCGCCCGGCGGGCGGCCGGGTCGACCTCGAGGACGCGGCGCATCCGGGACATGACGATCAGCACGCCCTCGGAATGCGGCACCGCGCCGCCGGACAGGCCGGTGCCGCTGCCGCGCGCCACGAAGGGAACACCAGCCTCCGCGCAGGCGCCCACCACGGCGGCGACCTCCTCCGCGGTGCCCGGCAGCACCACGAGAGCCGGCGTGGCGCGGTGTGAGGTCAGCCCGTCGCACTCGTACGTGCGCAGCTCCAGCGGGTCGGTGAGCACGTTCGCGGCGCCGCAGATCGCCGTCATCCGGCCGGCCAGCGCGGCCGCCGGCGTCGCTGCCGGCCCCACCTTGGTGTGCGCCACGGGCACTACCCCTTCCCTACGGCATGCGTTCGTACGCCGGGAGCGTGAGGAACTCGGCGAACGAGTCGGCGAGCGCGACCTCGGTGAACAGCGCGACCGCCTGGCCGTACCTGGCCGCGTCGAAGCTGTCGCCGGCCACCTTCTGGATCTTCACGAGCTCCTCATCGATCATGCGCTCCACCAGGTCCCTTGTCACGAGCGGACCGTCGTCGAGGATGACGTCGTTGTGGATCCACTGCCAGACCTGGGACCGGGAGATCTCCGCGGTGGCGGCGTCTTCCATCAGGTTGTTGATGGCGACCGCGCCGTTGCCGCCGAGCCACGTGGCGAGGTACTGCAGGCCGACGCTGATGTTGTTCCGCAGGCCGGCCTCGGTGATCCCGCCGGGCGTCTTGCTGATCGCGAGCAGGTCCTCGGCGGTGACGGCGACCTCGGGGCGCTGCCGCTCCAGCTGGTTGGGGCTCGCGCCGAGCTTGGCGTCGAAGACCTCCTTGCAGACCGGCACCAGGTCCGGGTGGGCGACCCAGGACCCGTCGAAGCCGTCGTTCGACTCGCGGGTCTTGTCGTCGCGCACCTTGGCGAGCGCCACCTCGTTGACCTCGGGGTCGCGCCGGGACGGGATGAACGCGGCCATCCCGCCCATCGCGTGCGCGCCGCGCGCGTGGCACGTCTTCACGAGCAGCTCGGTGTAGGCGCGCATGAAGGGGGCGGTCATGGTGACGGCGTTCCGCTCGGGGAGCACGAAGTCGCGGCCGCGGGCGCGGAACTTCTTGATGATGGAGAACTGATAGTCCCAGCGGCCCGCGTTCAGGCCGGCGCTGTGGTCGCGCAGCTCGTACAGGATCTCGTCCATCTCGAACGCGGCCGGGATCGTCTCGATCAGCACGGTGGCGCGGATGGTGCCGCGCGGGATGGACAGGAAGTCCTGGGCGATGTTGAACGCGTCGTTCCACAGCCGCGCCTCGAGGTGCGACTCCGTCTTCGCCAGGTAGAAGTACGGGCCCTTGCCCGCCTCGAGCTGGCGCTGTGCGCTCGCGGCCATGTACAGCGCGAAGTCGGTGAGGCTGCCAGAGGCGCGCTCGCCGTCGATGAGGATGTGCTTTTCCGGCAGGTGCCAGCCGCGCGGGCGCACGACGATCGTGGCGAGCTCGCCGTCGGGCCGCAGGGCGTACGACTTGCCGTCCTGGGTGAAGTCGATCGTCCGGTCGAGCGCGTCCGCGAGGTTGAGCTGGCCGCCGATCATGTTCTCCCACAGCGGCGTGTTGGCGTCCTCGAAGTCGGCCAGCCAGACGTTGGCGCCGGAGTTGAGCGCGTTGATCGTCATCTTCTTGTCGGTCGGGCCGGTGATCTCGACCCGGCGGTCGACCAGGCCCGGCGCGGGCGGCGCGACCCGCCACGCCGCGTCCTCGCGGATGTGCGCCGTGCCCGGCAGGAAGTCGAGCATGGCGCCGCCGCTCAGCTCGGCCTGCCGGCGGCGCCGCGCGGCGAGCAGCTCCATCCGGCGGGCGCCCAGCTCGTCGTGGAGCGCCACCAGCAGCTCCAGCGCCCTGGGGGTCAGAATCTCGTCGTACCGTTCTCCGGCGGGTCCGGTGATCTCCACGCGCTCTGGCGTCGTCGGCATTGTCACGCTCCTCCCAGCTATGGCACCCCATCCTAGGCAACCGCCCAGGGCGCGCCCAGACCGCCTTAACCGGTCACGGGAACCAGCGGCGCGGAGAGCACGCCGGACTGCGCGCACCAGGACCCGAGGGGTCTCCCTGAGCAGGACCGCCGTCGCGGCGCGCGTCGTCCTTGGCTTGCGCATGGTTCCCCCGGTATCTCAACGTGCATCCGCAGCCAATGTGCTCAGTAAAGCTAATGGAAAACACCAGGCGGTTGCCCGTTTACAGCGGGAAAGCAAACGAGAAGTCGCTGCCCATTCAGAGCAATATCATCTTTCATCACGCCAGGCAGCGGCCTCGGCACGAGACAGAAGCCCGGTGCGCCGGGCGAAAACCAGCGATGACCCGGACTACTTTATCCGCCGCGCTTTACCGGTCCGGGTTTCGGCTGAGGAATCCCATTTCGCCAGCCGCGGCCGCAATGCCCTGCCCCGCTCCGCGAACGGCCAGCACCGGCGTCGACGGTAGCGGACACGTGCCAGAACCCATCCGGGGCCGCGGAACACAGGCCGCCCTCACGACCCGCCTGTGTTAAGCTAGTAAATCTGTCCGCAAGCACAAAGTGCCAAATACGCTGGCACGAGGAGTATAACAAGCAAAATGGCATTTGGTCAAACGCAAAACGATGTCGGCCAAGGTCAAAGCGCGGAAAGCGCGCAAAGCACAATGGCGGACGGCAACCTCCAGGACAGCGCGCCCGAAGCGACGCGCGAAGCGAAGCACGAAGCGAACGGCGCGAACGCCGCCACCCCGCCGAATGGCGCCGTCAGCGACCCCCGCCCCGCCGCGCTCGGCACGGAGCAGGCGTACGTGACGATGCTGTACGCCCTGCTCGACGAGGCCCGCGAGCGGAGCGAGCAGGCGCTGCAGGGTGTCCGCGCGCAGGGCGCCCCGGGCGGCACGCACCAGGCGCGCCTGGAGCGCGACGTCTCCGCCGCCGAGTACGAGCGGCGGATCACCCAGCTCAACAACACCGAACGCGGCCTGGTCTTCGGCCGCACCGACGACGAGAACCGCCAGACGCTGTACATCGGCCGGATCGGCCTGCGCGACCACGACTACGAGCTGAAGCTGATCGACTGGCGCGCCCCCGCCGCGCGCCCGTTCTACGCCGCGACGCCGGGCAACGCGAACGGCCTGGTCCGCCGCCGCCACATCTACACCCGTCACCGCCAGGTGACCGGCCTCGACGACGAGGTGTTCGACCTCGACAAGCTGTCGGAGACCGACAAGCAGAGCCTGTCCGGCGAGGCGGCCCTGATCGCCGCCGTCAGCAGCGCCCGCACCGGCCGGATGGCCGACGTCGTGGCCACCATCCAGGCCGAGCAGGACCGGGTCATCAGGTCGGAACTAGCCGGCGTCCTCGTCGTCCAGGGCGGCCCCGGCACCGGCAAGACGGTCGCCGCGCTGCACCGCGCCGCCTACCTGCTCTACACGCACCGCCGTATCCTGGAGCGCCGCGGCGTCCTCGTCATCGGCCCGAACGCCACGTTCCTCCGCTACATCAGCCAGGTCCTGCCCAGCCTGGGGGAGACCGACGTGGTGCTGCACACGCTCGGCGACCTGTTCCCCGGCGTGCACGCCACCGACACCAGCGATCCCGCCGCGGTCGTCAAGGGCGACGAGCGGATGGCCGCCGTCCTGCGGCAGGCGGTCCGCGACCGGCAGCGGGTGCCGAAGCACGACCTGACCGTCGACGCCGACGGGCCGGGCATCCCGCTGCGGCGCGCCGCGATCCTGCGCGCCCGCGACCGCGCCCGGTCCACCCGCAGGCCGCACAACGTGGCCCGCAGGCTGTTCGTCACCGAGCTGCTCACCGAGCTGGCCTGGGCCGAGGCCCGGGTGCTCGACCGCCCGTTCGCCGAGGAGGACGTGCCGTTCGCCCGCGAGCGGCTGTGGGAGGAGCCAGGGGTCCGCACCGCCCTGGACGCGCTGTGGCCCCTGCTGACGCCGCAGCAGCTGGTCGCCGGCTTGCTGGGGTCCGAGCCGGCGATCCGCTCCGCCGCCGGTTCCGTTCTCTCTCATCCGGAACGTACCGTCCTTTCCCGCCCCACCGCCCCCTCCGCCTGGACGGTTGCGGACGTCCCGCTGCTCGACGAGGCCGCCGAGCTGCTCGGCGTCGACGACTCGGAGCAGCGCGCCGCGAGGCGCGCGCTCGAGCGCGCGCAGCGGCTCGAGGCCAAGTACGCCGCCGAGGTGCTCGAGATCACCGACGTCGCCGACCTCGGCATGGTGGACGCCGCGACCCTGGCCGCGTGGAACAGGGACAACGGCCCCGCCCTGACCACGGCCGAGCGCGCCGAGGCCGACAGGAACTGGGCCTACGGCCACGTCATCATCGACGAGGCGCAGGAGCTGTCCGCGATGGCCTGGCGGATGGTGCTGCGCCGCAACCCGGCCCGGTCGCTGACCGTGGTCGGCGACGTCGCGCAGACCGGCTCCCCGGCCGGCGCGCGGTCGTGGCGGGAAATGCTCGACCCGCTGCTGCGCGGCCGGTGGCGGGAGGAGCGGCTGACCGTCAACTACCGGACGCCGGCGGAGATCATGACGGTCGCGGCGGACGTGCTCGCCTCGGTCGCGCCCGGCGAGCACCCGCCCGAGTCCGTCCGCTCCGAGGGCGTCCCGCCCCGCGCGATCCGCGCCGACTCCCCGCAACCCATCCCCCTCACCCCATCCCCCTCACCCACCCCCTATGACCCTTCAGGCGCATTGTCACCGCTGGCCGCGTGCGTCGCGGAGGTCGTGCGCACGGACCTCGCCGGGCTCGGCGGCCCGGACGGCGGCCGGCTGGCGGTGATCACCTCCGACGCCCGCGCCGCCGAACTGGCCGCCGCGATCCCCGCGGCGGTGCCCGGTGACGAGCCCGAGTCCCTGG
>Ga0335073_10014831_pt1 | contig 10912 bp, 20 predicted proteins | sample Lox_Sample_22_FD_207093 | JGI IMG/M metagenome (GOLD analysis project Ga0335073, IMG submission 207093) | Soil microbial communities from Loxahatchee National Wildlife Refuge, Florida, United States - Lox_Sample_2.2 | ecosystem: Environmental > Terrestrial > Soil > Wetlands | place: USA... | reverse complement strand
CACAGCTGGATTCAGCGCATTGAATAGGCTTAGGGAGCACCCCTCACGAATCTTCTGACTGTAGTGTTGATGTGTCAACAGGTCGTGAAGTTTGCTGGGCGAAAATCCGAAAATCGGAAATGTGGGAGAATGTTTTCAATGGCAGAGCCACAACCAGCTATCCTATGGACAAGCGGGGGGCAATGCTGTATTCAGCGTGTCGAATAGGTCTAAGATGCATGTCTCACGAAGTTCTGACAATAGTTGTTGATGTGTCAACAGGTGGTGAAGTTTGCTGGGCAGAATTCCGAAAATCGGAAATGTGGGAGAATGTTTTCAATGGCGGAGCTACAACCAGTGGTCATATGGACAAACGGAGACCACAGCTGGATTCAGCGCATCAAACAGGTCTAGAAAGCACCCCTTATGAACCTTCTGACTGTAGTTGTGATGTGTCAACAGGTGGTCAAGTTTGTTGGGGCGGAATTCTGAAAATCGGAAAGGTAGCAGGATCTTTTTCCCAATGGAGCTGCAACCAGCAACCTTGGGATAAAATGGAGGATACCGCTGGATTGGGCATTGTTCTACCCACCCTTTTTGAATGACTGTGCTGACCTGTTAATTGCAAGAAATGTCCTCTACAGCTAGGAAGGGTTGTTTGGCTCATCCAGCAACTCAGCCAGCCAGGCTGTTTGGCAAAGAAGTTGTTCAAGGGATGGTTCTGAATATGTTGCTACCATTAGCCTGTCCTCCCATTGAATGGGCCGGATCAGGCCTGGTCATCTCTCAGAAAGACAAGATTATGCCTTGTTGTGCAAAGTGTCAGAGCATTTGCTCTAAGTCCCACCTCTACTCAAACGTGGAAACAAATTGTCTTACTGTCCGGCTGGCTCTAAGTTGTGTTTTATGAAGATGTCTGAATTTGCCCTTCTGGGCCACAGGTCCTTATGGATCTTCATGAGGGATTCAAAAAACGGTCCATCTGGATCGATGTGGAAACAAACATCTTTGCTGCCCTGTTGGGTGTATGTGTGCGCTGTGATTGTCTGAATAAGCCGTCTTCTGAGAGGTGGGCAGGCTAATGTTGGCAACATCTTTGAACCATCCCCAAATTGGCTCTTGAATGTACAGTTCACAGGTGAATTTGGGGAAGGGAGGAGTCAAGTTACAGCTCGTTCTGTTGGATGCAACAAATACACATGCTTAAAGCATAATTTTTTCCCATTGTCGCAATATTCTGCTAGTGATTCGCGACAGGATCTGACGGGTGGCAGCTCTCCGTGATGCCCCACGAAGCCACACACACACTATATATTCTAGTATACTAAATAATAATACTATTCAAAGACTAACCTGACTACAAGGGAGAAGAAACAACAATAGTATAAATGAAACCCCCTGTGCCTCATCACCACAAAACTACTTCGGGCATCCATCGTACACGTTTTCGAATGGAGAAGTGAGATTGTCTTTGTTATTAGCTGTGGCTACGCCACCGACAAATGGCCAATGAAACTCATCTCTAGGCTGGAACTCTGGGCTCGATTTAACGACCGCTTTAACCCTAGAGTATGTAATCGGTCGGCGCCGATCGACTCGTCGTCCAACATCAAGTCCAATGCCTCCGTTACTCGACCCTAATCTCTTTCACCGGCTTCAGTCTGAGATGGACGAGGAGAACGAACACAAAAGAGTAAGTAATGTCCATGTCTCATGCTGACGACTATGAAACTCCGCGAATGTATAGACGAACTTGATCGTTGCAATCGGTTTTGGATAATGACGGCCTCGATGGTTCACGTTGAAGGTCCAGAAGGTACTCCCAACTCGCCCCAGACTCGTAATGCTAGGGATTGTGGAATTTCTCCATCTTTCATCCGAGCATGAAGCTCGATTGACAACGATTTCCACAGGCTCTGAAAAGAGCAGTAATGAATCGCGAGCCGTTGCGGAATCTCAAAAGACAAAACTTGCTATACTCAAGTTGAAAGAGCTTTCCAACCAACGTCCATATTACAGATACAATGGAATGTGGAGCCGTCAAATGGAGAATGCAAGCTTTGTGAACATTCTTCTATGGTGGCTTGGCATCAGACTCGGGGACTCGGAGGCACACCTGGAAGCCGAGGGTGACTTACTCTCATACGAGAGAGTCGCAGATTTATTACATAGTATTCGCTTCAGAGAATGTTTTAATGCATAGTTCCCACAGACTCTGACGACACCAAGTTTCATCTCAGCATTGAAGAATACCTCCAATCACTCATCTCACTCATCAACGAATTGGTATCTTGACACCGCTTTCGATGAATTAAATCTAGTCTCGGCTTGCTGTGAATTCAGTGATGATGGGGAACTACGAACGTCCTGTTGTCATTAGTCAATTTGTCAAAGAGCTCTCTTCATGTTTTCAAATCTTGAATTTGAAAAATGACAATTTGAGGAAACGTTTTGACTCAATCAAATACGATGTCAAGAAAATTGAAGAAGGTGCGCTATCTAGATTCCTTTCTTATCTTAGTGGTCTACGATTTGTCTTTGAGGGGTTTGCTTCCTAGGAATGGAGATGGCAGTACTCTTGCCGGGGGATCGAAATGATTTTCCTCTCTCTGTTGTAATTGGCACAACTAGCCAATGGATGTGAAATGTTGCATAACATCGAAGTCAATGAAATAGTAGCATTAATGAGATATGGTCTCACCCTACATTCTGATATCGAAACGCCGTCCTGATCTCCAATACTATACAGCCCTGCTGGTAGTTTGAAACATGTCCTCATCAGTAATCCGACTAAATGCATCCGAAACGGTATCCTCCAACTGTGGAAGGAAGACAGCAACCAAAAAGTCGTCCAAGAACGATGTGACAGTCGACGCTACCAATGAACTTCTATTCCCAGTCAGCACTGGAAACGTGGGGGCAAGATACGGAATCAACTCTTTGACTCTGTCAAGAAAGGAAATGGTCGGAGGGAGCAGAAAAACGATGTTAAACGGATCCGGTGCGATTAATAGTTTATGACCTGTGACAACACTGTCCATTCCGCGAGCCGAGCCGAGGAGTGACGGGTCAGCTTTCGCTCGCTCTCGTTGTAGGACTAACCCAGGTACCGATGTTTCCAAAAGTTTGTAGATCTCTTCTTCATCGGCTTTTCGACTTGACTGTTGATCATAATCTAACCGGAATAGCACCTGTGATACGTTAGAGACCGTTAAGGTTTTACTGCACCTTTGAAGAATCCTTGCCTCTTCGTTTGGTAAACATTTCGTTGAATGAGGTAGTGGTGTTTTGAACCGATGAGGTCGCTTGTACGTCATTTGTCAGATAGTCGAGAAGTAGAGATCGTATCTAACGTGAATAAAAACGCATTGCCGTTGGTATACCTCGCTCTGTATTGGTTTCCAAACTTCTATATAGTTGAATTCGGGTGTATCAATAAGATTATCGTTATTTTTGGACTCTTTGACAATCGCCAGTACACAGTCATGTACAATCCTATGCCCACTCAACACAGCTGCCAGTTTCGAATATAAAGTCCACAGTAAGTCTGCGAGCACCTCGGCATTCGCCTCCGACTTGTCGAAACTGAAGCCCCGCTGCTCTCGCCGTCTAGTCACGAGATTCCGTAAATCAAGAGAATGACGGTTTTCGACTTCGATGATGGTTTTGTCCACCAATTGGTATACTTCGAGTGGGAGACGTTGTGTAAGGGTGTCCATCGCTCTGTGGTTCTGGGAGAGAGACCGAAGCGCAAGGACAATATGTTTAATGTAGTTGAAAGAATCGCTCTCAGGATGAACATTTGAGATCGGGACAGGGTTGTCAAGTTCATCTAAACCGCGGAATGCTTTGGAGGATGATATGTCAAGATTATTCGCGAATTTGGAGACATTTTCCTTGCGAGGGACTTTCGTGTCAGTTCAAAATTTGCAGGAAAAAGGGTTACGTTGACGTTGGCCTCTTTCATATGGAGCCCATCGGTCCTCACAGTAGGGTGACTTGAGATAAAGGTGGTTGTGTAGTTCTTCAACTAGGAGATCATGCAATGACTGTCCCTTAGCATTTCGTTTCGATGGGCAATATACGGCTTCCTGATTTTTGAGATATGCGGAGACATCTTGTAGCGCACCAACATTTTTAAACTCTGGCTGTTCGAGTATTCTGATCGCCTCCGAAAGGATTTCAACCGCACTGGTGAAATGTTTCTCCGTGATGAGATTCTCGATTTTATCCGGAACAGCCTGCAATCTCTCCCTTCCGGTCAGTATTTTCATATATACGGGAGGCGAACATGACTTGAAGTAGCCGCAACATCTCTTTATACTGTTGAGACCGATTCAGAGAGATAGACAGGTCGCCTCCTCGCTTGGTGATACTCTCTTTAGTTGCGCCGAGAGTATCTCGTAACTTCCTGAGCCTGTCTTGTGATGCAGTGAGATTCATTACTAGTCCCCTATACAGACCAATTGAGTTATTGAATTCCTGGAAATGGTCTCGTCGTCAGTAAAAATTAAGCCGTCCACACGAACCATTAACGACAAATTGCAACGCCCGTTCAATGCGGCTGTATAAACTTTTGAAGGCGTTATAGTCACGGCCAAGAGAACTGCGGTCCATGAGCTGCATAGCAGTCTCAACAGGTGTGTACTGAGCATGAGATCGATCTCCGAATGATAAATACATTTACATTTGTGAATTGGTTCCAGTCTCCCTCGATGATTCTCATCAAGTCGTCGAGTTCGCGGGTCATGGAGGATGCGTTGACGGCCCCCGAGGACGAATAGTCTCCGTTGACTCGTCGACCGGATGGCCGGTCCCATCCGTCGTTGTCGTCATTGTAACGACTTCTTTGTCCTCGACGGGACATCGTTCTACCCTTCGGCGTCCCGTATGGTCAACCTGCGCTTTGAAAGTTTCCTCCCGTCCTCCAGGTCGTGACGCTGGAATAATGCGTGTGGCCCAATTGGGTAGAACTATTTAAGGTTAGGGGATCGTATGGAAGTTGGTTGGAAAATTGGAAATGAAATTTTACAGCTGGACCTGCGAGACACGTCGACTCCCTGCGTACCAATGTCGAGAACAAAAGTCGGAGAAGACTTGTGGAAGAATCGAGTAGAGAAAGTGGTGTGTATCCTTGAAATGCAAACTTGTCACTGACGTTAGAATGCGGAGTTGTTTGTGCTGACGTACGGCTCTGTCGTTGCTCAATTGTGCAAGGACACGGACGACGCGAACGAAGTCAACAAACAGCTCGATAAAATGTATCTCCTGTGCAAGTCAAAAATTCATTCTTAGGGGATACAATATAGGAGTACGGTTAATAGAAGATTTCCTTGCAAAAGCAAATTCCGGACGCTGTCATGATCTCCGAGAAACTGCAGATGTAATATCCAAGGTACTCCCAAAGGTTCAGGATGTGGGTTGAATTTGGGAATAGATTGCGTTCAAGATATACCTCAACATAACGCCAACAGTGACTTCATGGGCTGCAGACGAGAAATCCTTTTCCTTGGTGTTCGATGAAAATCCTTTGGCAGACTTTGTCGAGTTACCGGAGGATGGTCCATACGAGAATTTGTGGTACTCGAATATTCTCTGTGGAGTGATTCGTGGCGCATTAGAGATGGTATGGAATCTAACACGACCGGACATTGATGTGTAGGTGCAATTAGATGTGCATGCTGAGTTTGTGAGTGATATATTGAAAGGTCATGACCGGACAGAGATGCGGGTCACATTCAAACGGTTTATTGAAGAGGAAGCGCCAGCTGGAGATGATTAAAAGCTACCCGAACCGTCCAGGTACTAGAAGGAATGATGTATCATAGCGAAATCTTGGCGTTTGAATATCATCGCTTATAATATTGTTATGGTCTCTTTTGAAAAGTACATCATTCCCGCCATTTGCTTCACAACCACCCGATCGCTCCAAAAGAAACACAACCCGGACCCGACAAAAAGCCGTATGTGACGAAGATTTTGAATCTCACTGTAAGTCCTGAAGGGGGGGCAATGTCAGTGGCAAAAACAGTGGAGACAGTAAAGAACCGGGGAGCTGCAAAGAGGACTGCGATAGCAAGAGCTACATAGAGGCTCGATTATGACGATGATGGTAGCAGTGAGTGGGAGGTTATAAAGGTGAGCAAGATGCATTTGCAAAGATCCAAGAGGCGTCGCATCTGATTGGGGAAAGAGATTGGATATTATAAGCCATTTAAATAATCGACGAACATGTTGAAAAGGCGATTATCTAGACAAGAATGACAATTTAATTCCATGTTAAATATTTAAAGAGAATTGGTTGACATTCCTAATGAATTCAACCTTTGTTGAAGCTCGACAATTCAACGATTTCCCAAATTGGAAGGTCTAAAAAGTAGTAATTCATCCCCGGGTTGTTGTGGATATGTCTATTATGTCCATATGAGCAGCTCAGCGGAATTACGTATACAAGGCGCACTCCGATATAATCAATAGTTTCACACACATTTGTCAGGTCCGCGTTCAACAGGTTCTCCGCAACCTTGACCATCGGAGCCGCGAGGCGCGAACCATGCGTTACTGGGTCAACGTCATCAGCTCCAACCACGTCAAGAAGGGCATAGAGGGCGGATTTACTCAGTATGGTCACGGCAAACGGGCCGCTCTCGAACGTCTCTCTCCGGGCGACGTGATAATTTTCTACTCGGCTCGGGAAACCATAGCCCGCAATTCTCCCGCCGTTCAGCGATTCACAGCGCATGCCAAGGTCTCGGAAACACCGGTGTATCGAATGGAGTTGAGCTCAACGTTCAAGCCCTGGCGGAAAGACGTCGAGTTTACGCCGGAATCAAAGTTCAGATCTGTGGATATCCGACCTCTGATTGGAAAGTTGGATTTTATCAGGGATAAGAAGCATTGGGGTGTGGCGTTTCGGAGGGGATTATTTGAGATCCCCGAGAAGGATTATCAGGTCATTGAGAAGGAAATGTTTGCAACGGAGCCAAAGGGGCGGTCTGAGAAGGTTACCTGAAAGGGCTAGTGTAACTTATGCAAATCCCGGTAGACTTGAAGCGTGGGCTGCCGCACCAGACGACTTTCCGCCAGACTCGGAGAGTGGGCGCCCGCAAATATATAATTTTAGTTCTCTGGCCTCCCCCGCTTCAAGCTCATTCGACGCCGCTGCATTCAGTAAGGCTTCATGTCCCACAATTTACAATTTTTGAACAAACCGTTAAACGCGTGGGGTTAGGACTGACCTCTCCTCTTCCGGCATTGGATGCTGCTTTGCAGTAAATATTTTCGCAAGGACGATCTCAAGTTTTATTCAAGGGTGAGAAGGCTTGCTCTGCATGATCTTGATACGAATTGGTGGGCATGCAGTATCTTTCATATCCCACGATATTTCGGTTGCACCGACAGGATACGCTGATAAATTAGCTCGAGAAAACTTTGATATCTAAGATATAGTGACGACAGATTCGGCTTGCACAACGCTCGCATATGGAACCTCCTGCTGAAGATCAATAAGTGTAACATTTCCAACCTACCATGTCAGATTTGCCGAAGTAGTGGAAGGGATACTTCAACAGGACACACGGTCTTGGCCGTTTTATAACGCACTTCGACGGGGAAGAATCCTTCAGCATCATCACCGCTGACATTGAATTCCAATCTTCCATTCTCTACCTCGTCAACCGGAGGTCTCCATTCAAATCCAGCAGCAGTGAGTTGATAATCACCATCGATTTCTTTGACTACAGGGACAACGCCCGGGCTAGAAATTAGCGGGCTAGAAATATTGAGTTCCATACATTGGCATTGGGATTGTTATTACAACATCTTCAAGTGGCGACGCAGCGCTGTCGACTTCATATTCGATACTCACATCCGTAGTACCATCACCAAGGGGAGAAGGCCAGCTATTAACTAATTCCATTAGCTTCAGTGAATCACATGGGGAGGCGGAGGGGGGGTTTAACCTGAGATGGGCAATTTAACAGAATTTGGCTTGGCTTGCAATCTCCAGCGGAGGACAGACATTTTCTGATTCAGAGGGAACGGCTTCGAGGCATCACGTAGACCAATTTTATAATGATCTTTGAACAAATTTCGGTCCACGTTCGGGTGGGTCTTGAATTGCGTTCCGTCGGCCTCACTCGCGTGTAGTGCAAGTTGGATCCGGCTCAGCGCGGAATCAGAGATTTGGAGGTTGAGTTGACCCTGAATCTCCATGGCCTCGAGACCACCATCACGATTCGTTCTTGCAGACATGGTCTCGCTAAACGCGATTTGAATGCCTTCCGAGGGCGAGAGAGGGACTTCATGAACGGTTTGTGTGGTCGAGGGGGTAGCGGTGGGTGTGATGGCTTCGACAGAGGCGATTTCACCACTGAGGGCGTCATAAAGTTTTGTATTTGCTTTTTTGCCGAGTTGCATTCCTTTCCCTTTGAGAGGCACACTGGGTCTAGAATGTCAGTCTTATCTGTGTTATGCAACGAGGTGTATGAGACTTTTTGGAAGTCTCGTTCTTGTACGAGTCGTAATGAGATGTGGCGGCAACGTCGGGTGAGGAAGTGCGAACGGATTGATATTGACTGCTCGATGGGAAATTGGAGGCAAACCCACCACTCTGTCTCGGTCCGAATTTCGCCATCTCTCGCCTCTGCATCTCCAATTGTCTGGCTCTCCGCTTCCTTTCCTCACTGGCCTCATGCTCTTTATTCTAAAACGCATCAAAGTCAGTCAGTCTCTTGGGAAGCTGCGAGGGAGGGAGGTCATGTACGCGGGCGATAATCTCCTGGATCTTCTCTTCATGACTCTCCATTTCAAGAATATTCTTGACTTGAGGCAGGGTCAAATTTTCTCGATATCCAAGACAAACAATCTCGTCGAAAGCACTCAACAATTCAAATGCATTCCTCGCGATTTCTCGTTCGTCAAGAGTTGTTCCACGACACACACTGGTGACCACTTGAGCGAATAAATGCAACGTCTCAATATCCTGCAGAATGTTGGATCTTTTTGACGTGATCAAGACCATGTACATTTCCTCGAGAGGTTGGTAGACGTAACGAATAGTGTCGGTTTCGACGGTCGTGTGCTGGGTTCCGGTATTTGTGAGTTTCGGAAACGATGTGAGAAGGCCTTCGATTCTGGATTTGGGCATTTCACGGAACTGACGCGAGAGGACGGCTGAAACACGGGTAGGTGGTTAGCATAAAGGGACCGTGATGGGATAGAGGTTAATACCTTTGCCTCCGCGAGTGCAGATTGAAGCTGCAAGTACGACCTGCCAGCATTGAGTCAGCACAAATTGAGAAGGCATGTAGTAGCGGGACAGAAAGGGAAGGGAGCGCGGTACCATGACGTTGCGTTCTCCTCAGTTGAATCGTTGGGATGAAAAACGAACAGAAACTCACAATCTTCGAAAGTCAATACGTGGAACGTTTTTTTTTGCCCTTTCCGCGTGGTGGAAAGGGTTGCGAGATTTGGTATTGCACGGTACGTTTTACGGTAAGTTTACGGCTTTGATGTCTCACGAAATCTTTTTCTTCGCTGTACCTCGCCCAAAGGTCCATTTACCATTCCTTCGTCGTCATTTTCCGACTTGACGCGTCTCTGAATATCGATGGCTCAAGGATCGTCGAGCAGCAATGGAGCCAGATTCCAAGACAAGGAGAAGCCAATGGAAGTCCGTAGGTCAAACATCACCGCCGCTAAAGGTTCGGCTTCTTTCACTCCTCCCTCCGAAAGACAATAACTGACCGATTTTTTTTCCCGATAGGCGTGGCAGATGCAATTCGGTCGAGTTTGGGCCCCAAGGGGATGGACAAGATGATTCAAACAGACAAGACCACAATCATCACCAATGACGGCGCTACAATCCTGAAACATATGGCCGTGTTACATCCTGCTGCGAGGATGGTATCCACATCATACATCAATCAAAGTTGACTTTCCTTTTTCTTAGCTTGTCGATCTTTCTGCTGCACAGGATGTAGAGGCTGGAGATGGGACGACCACGGTTGTCGTCCTTGCCGGAGCTCTTCTTACTGCTGCAGAACGTCTTTTGGACAAAGGTATTACGCCCCCTTCTGCGTTGACAGAGAAGCATGAGTCTAACAAGTCCAAGGCATTCACCCGACCATCATTGCCGAAGCATTTCAATTGGCTGCCGCAAAAGGTGTCGACCATCTCACTGAAATAGCAACAAAAATCACTCTCACAGACCGCGCATCTCTCCTTCGTGCCGCGTCCACCTCTCTCAACTCCAAAATCGTATCTCAATACAGTGCTCTTCTCGCGCCCATTGCTGTCGATGCAGTCATGCGAGTAATCAACCCCGCCACCGCCGAGAACGTGGACCTCAACGATATACGTATAGTAAAGAAAGTTGGAGGGACCATCGACGATACGGAACTCGTAGAAGGGTTAGTCTTGAACCAAAGCGTCATTAAAAATGCCGGAGGACCGACTCGCATGGAAAAGGCCAAAATTGGACTCATTCAGTTCCAACTTTCTCCCCCGAAACCTGACGTACCCCCTCTCCTCAACCATTTTTTTTGTTCTTTTCGTTCCCTTATATGATCTTGTTCACTTTATTGGTGGACTTGTTTGGGCTGATAGCTAGATGGAAAATCAAATCGTCGTGAACGATTACCGACAGATGGACAAGATTTTAAAGGAGGAGAGGACCTATTTGCTCAACATGTGCAAAAAGATTAAGAAAACAGGCTGCAACGTCCTCCTTATTCAAAAATCCATTCTTCGCGACGCTGTAAACGATCTCTCTCTCCATTTCCTCTCCAAACTCAAAATCCTTGCTATCAAAGACATCGAACGCGACGAAATAGAGTTCATCTGCAAGGTTTGCCCCAATCCTCCCTATACCCCTGACCGCCGAGATGATACAACTGACTCTTGTGATTAGAGCACAGGGTGTAAACCTATC
>Ga0335073_10014830_pt1 | contig 10912 bp, 11 predicted proteins | sample Lox_Sample_22_FD_207093 | JGI IMG/M metagenome (GOLD analysis project Ga0335073, IMG submission 207093) | Soil microbial communities from Loxahatchee National Wildlife Refuge, Florida, United States - Lox_Sample_2.2 | ecosystem: Environmental > Terrestrial > Soil > Wetlands | place: USA... | reverse complement strand
GAGACACCGAAAGCGTCCGCGAAGCCTGGCGATAACCGGATCGCATAACAATCCAAAGAAATTTAGTCGCTCTGTATTCAGAAAAAATGCGGGTCGTACAAACTTCCCTTCCCGGTGCGGGAAGGGAAAGAGGGTTAGGTCGTTTTTACTTCTGAGTGGAAGAAAATCCAGAAATCGACCTAACCCCTGGCCCCTTCCTGCATCGGGAAGGGGGATCAGAATCTCCGCGCCTTACTTAGCTTCGGAACGATTGGGAGCGGTTACATCATCGACGAGATGATTACTAACGAGCCCTGGCCTTTGCCTTTTTCGGCGGGGTCCGCGATTACCATCTTGCCGCCGACGAACTTCATGTCAGTCGGATCCATCAGGCCCGATGCGTATGGGCGTGCGAGGCCTTTTTCGAGCCGATACACCGCGCCGTCGCGCTCACCGTTGTTTTCGCTTATCAGCTTGCCGGTATCGACGATGAAGAACACGGTGTCATAGGTCCCGAAGCTCGCGGGCGAGTAGCCAAAGCCCGAAGGCCGGGTGAATCCTACCAGGTAAGGGTCGTCCTTGAGCTTGCCATCAGGGCCGGCGACTCCGATACGGCCAACCTTAGCGCCGCCTGCCATCTTGGGACGCATCCCGATCAGCATCATGTTGGGCGCCTTGGGGTCCGATGCGGGCGCGAAACCGATCGTCGTCAGCTCGAACGCGACCGGCTTGTCGTAGGTGCCAAACGGCGTGGCTTTGCCCGACGAATCGATCGCATAGATTGTCGCGTTGCCGGTCGTCGCAGCGTAGAGCTTGCCCGCAAACGGCGTCCCGGCCGCCCCGAATTCAAGGTCGCGGCATCCGCTCGCTCCGGCTGGCAGCTTCGCGAAACTGCTCACGTCACCTGATTTGCTGACCTTATCGACCTCGCATGGTCCTTTGATATCGGTGGCGTTGAGAACGTAGTAATCACCCGCCGACCCGAATCCCGCTGGGGCGATCGCGACGCCGGCCGGATTCTTGAGCTTGGTCTTGGGCGCGATCGGCGTAGCCTTGCCACCCATCGTCACTGTATAGAGGCCGCCAGCCTGGTCCGAGACGATCAGATTGCCATTGTCGACGGCGAGAAAGTACGGCGCGACCACGCTGCTTTTGAGCGGCTTTATTTCGAACGGGATTTCAACATCGAGTCCGGCTGCGAGTGCGGCCGCGCGCATGATACCTGGGCCGCTCGCGAAGATCGCGACCGCCGCAATAAGCGCTGCGAAGAGGAAGTGCCGGTTATTTCTTGTTTTCAAGTTCATCAAGCGCCTCATTTACGAAGTATTTCTGGTCCGGATCGCGATCGTCGAGCTCCGCCTTGCGCCGCGACACCCATTCCGCCACTGCGATCAGCGCCGTTTCCTCCACCGTCGGGATACCCAGCGCCTGCGCGACGAGGTCGAGATTCTCCGCCAATTCGTCGGGAACTTCGATTTCGATCCTTCTGCCTGCCATCGGTTCGCCCTTCCATATAGTCTTTGCTAATGGGGGTCGTCAAAATGATTTCGGACGCCCCCGATCATGCATCAAACCAGCGCGCCAAAATACGCCGGCAATCTGATCGACTATCTTGACCAGGGGCGCTTTGAGAGTGCCTTTGTTATTCGCGATCAGGAGCGTCACGTCGCGGTCGTCGATTCCGCCGGCCGCGAGCATCTGGTGCCGCGCGATCTCGTGATGGCGCGTTACCCCGAACGCCATATCGATCGCGCGGCGGCGGCGCAGGGAATCGAGGCGCTCAAGGCCGAGCGGGCCGAGCTCCACTCCGAACTCGACATGGAACTGCTGTGGGGCGTGATCAGCGAACAGGGCCGCAGCTTCACCGCGCAGGAGATGGCCGATCTGTTTTTCGGGCGGCATTCCAACGTGGGAACCTCGGTGATGCTCGAGACGCTGCTCAACGATCGCGTCTATTTCGTGCGCCGGCACATGGAGTTCACCCCGCGCTCGCCCGAGCAGGTCGAGCGCCTGCGCGTTCAGGCGAGCCGCGTCCGCGCGCGGGGCGACGATTATAAACGCACGCAGAAAATAATCCGCGACGTGCTGAGCGGTGCGGCAGCCGAACCCGCCGACGATGTGCCTGCGCTAATCGAAGAGCTCACCAAGTACCTCAAGAATCCGTTCACGCGATCCCGCGAGCTCACCCAGATGCTCACGACGGCGGTGCCGGAGGTCGATACCGCCGACGTGGCCTTCGCGGTGCTCGAACGGCTCGGCGCTCATCCTCGCGTGCCGCGTTTCGCACTCATCGCAGGATTGCGCACGGAATTCAGCGAAGCCGCGATGAACGAGGCGGCTGCGGCAATTCCCGGTCCGCGCGCCGTGATGGACGGCGGATATGCGATCACGCTCGACGACGCGGACACGGTCGAAGTCGATGATGCGTTGAGCTGCGAGGTGCAAAGCGACGGTTCGACGCGAGTGCGGGTTCATATCGCGCTCGTTGCCGACTTCGTGAAAAAAGGCGGCGCACTCGATAACGAGGCTGCCGCGCGTGCGACCACCGTTTACCTGCCCGAGACAACAGTGCGGATGCTCCCCGACGTCCTCGGCTGCGACACTGCCAGTCTGCTCGCGGGGCGGGAGCGGCCGGTGCTGACGACCGACGTGACGCTTTCGCCTGAAGGCGAACTGCTGAAATCGTCGATCTATCCGGCAACGATTCCGATCGTCGAGCGTGTCGACTACGACCGCGCCAATGCGATGCTCGCCAACGAGGGTGAGAACTCGAACGCGGCTGGCGCCGTGCGGCGCCTGTTCAGCATGGCGATGCAGATGCGGGAGATTCGGCGGCGCGCGGGAGCGATGCTCACGCAGCGGCGCGAGTCCAAGATTCGCGTTCGCAACGGGCGCGAGATCGAAATTCAGATCCTCGACTCCGGATCGCCCGCGCGCGTGCTGGTCGCGGAGTTCATGGTGCTTAGCAATTTCGTCGCGGCCCGCTATGCGGCAGAGAATCGCATCCCGATCATTTACCGCGTCCAGCCGCAAACCGGGCTCGACTATGCGATGCAGCGGCCGCGGCTATCGCTCTATCCCGAATATCACGCGGGAATCGGACTCGATTACTACGCCCAGCTCAGCTCGCCGATTCGGCGCTACGCCGACCTGGTGCTGCAGCGCCAAATCCTGGCCGCGCTGGCGGGCGAGCCGGCGCCATACAACGCCGACGAATTGCTGGCGGTGCTCGCAGGCGCCGAGAGCGCCGAGGATTCATTCCGCGAACTTGAGCGCCGCGCAAAACGCTACTGGACGCTGCGCTATCTCGAAGAAAACAGCATCGGAGTGCCGCTCAAGGCCTGGGCCACGCGCGATGGCGCCAGCGCCGAGCTAATTGACTACGCAGTCCGCGGCACACTGCACAACGCTCCATCGCTATCGAACCAGGCGGAGATCCTCGTGCAGGTAAGCCGCGTAGATCCGCTGCGCGGCTGGCTGGCATTTGACTATATAGGCGTGGGAGATCGAGAGGCGCGTCGCGCGCCGTAGCATCGAATTTGCATCGCGTCGTTCGCAGCTTCTGATGCTTTCAAAATCTAGTAGGGCGGGCATCCTAGCCGGCCACTGATTGCGCGGAGTCCTCTCGGCGCGACCTTTTTTCACAGCCATGGAAGGCGGCGCAGCGCGCCATCTTAACCGCGGGCAGGGACGCCCGCCCCACCGATTTTTCAGAACTACGGCGCTGCGTTGAACACAGCTTTGCCGGTCGCAGGGTCGAACGGCACGGAATAATGCTCATGCCATACGAGCCACTTGCCGCCCTCCTTCTTATCAATCTGCGTGTAGCGGCTGGTTTGCGAATGCTTACCGTTCTTGTCGGTCCAACTGTTCCGAATGACGTAATGCACGGCGGCCAGGTCGCCGCTTACGACCGAATCGTACGAGTCCATGGTGGCCTGAAAATCGGATGCGGACTTGAAGAAGTCCGTAGTAACCTTGATTAGCGCCGCCTTGTTGAACTGAAGTGGGATAGTGTCCTCGAAGAAGATCGCGTCCGGGTCATTGGAGTAGAAAGCCATGATTGCTGAGGCGTCGTGATGGTTGAAGCCGGCCATGATCTGTTGGTTGAGTGTCTTGACCGCCGCCTTGTCACCGTCGGTCTGGGCATGAGCGATCGGTGTAAATGCAATTCCACCAACGGCAAGTGCTACCAACATTAGGGCACCTGGTTTTGACATGTTCCCCCTCCAGCGTGTGAGCTAATGCCGTCAGTTAGTAAACTGCCCTTTCTACGTCAATTCAGCCTAAGCCCATCGCTCCTAAAGCTCGCTGACGAGGTTGAGGAAGACCGTTAGCGGGTGCGGCCTTGGGTGGCCGTTGATCGAGCGCGGTCGTCTTCGCGCTAGATTTCACAGCCATCGAAGGCGCGCAGCGCGCCATCTTAATGGCGGGCAGGGACGCCCACCCCACTGTATTTTTTTGGAGATGACTCTATCGTCTGATCCTATCGCTGCGATCGAATCCGTCATCCTGAGCGGCTGCCGCGAAGGCTCGGAGTAAGTCGCAGCCAATCACTTCAAATGACTGGCGATACCCTCAACATGGTTTAGGGCAAAAAAGGGGTTTTTGGGGGCCAAATCACCTCGGACCCCGCCGCGCTTCCTTGCAGAAAAAACGGTGGCCGCGGCGGGGAGCGTCATCCGCACCCCGCGCGTGGCCACACTCCCCTTTGCCACATCCCCCTTCACCCCAGCCCCGCAGTTTACAGCGCCTTGAAGCTGTCCTGTTCCAGGCGCCAGCGATCGATCGATTCGATATTAAACCGCCAGTCACTGCCGACTTTGAACGCCGGAAGACGACCACGCTTGAGCTGCCGGTAGATCGTCGATGGATGCACTTTCAAATAATCAGACAGTTCTTTGACCGTCAGGACACGACTGCTTTCGTTCTTCACCATTACGCAAACCTCCTCATTCCCACCGTTTGCTCGCCGATTCAAGACTTGTTTGCGTACCTCGCAAGCGGCGTGCCGGAGAATGCGCTCGGAAAAATCACGCATCGTAGCGAAAGATGGCAAAAAAAGGATGGCCTCAGTCGATATGTTTTTGGCGGGGCGACGCAAAATTGACGATCAGGCCACGAAAACGACCTCTTGGCCGATTTCCGCAGCCGTGCGGCATCCTCGTCCTATCGCGGACGCTCTGTCCCAAGTCGGGACGAAAGCAGACTAACTAAACAAGCCGTCAGCGAACCTAGATCTTTCCGATAAGCTCCCGCTCGACCTCGCCAACCTGCTTCAGGATCCCGGCCTCGTCCTGCGCGCGCTGCAGCAGGATCAACCGATGCACGCCGAGATCGGCGAAGCGCTTGGCCGTATCACGATCAATGGGCACGCGCGGCGTCACGCTGATCTCAACGTCGGCGAAATTGCGGCCGGCCTTCGCGCATGCTTCCCTGACGCCATCGATACACTTCTTCGCGCCGTCAACGTCGAGCGCAAACCCATACCATCCCTTGGCGAGGCGCGCCGCGCGGCTGTAGGCGTCGGCGGTATGGCCCCCGAAGACGATCTCAGGATGAGGCTTCGAGGCCGGCCGCGGCATCGCATTGACGCCCTTGAAGTTCACCCACTTGCCGTGAAACTCGGGCTTCTCCATCGTCCACAACGCGATCATCGCGGCGAGGAACTCCTCGGTACGCGGGCCCTTGTGATCGAACGGCGCGCCGATCGCCTCGAACTCCGGCTTGAGATAGCCGATTCCGATACCGAAAATGAGCCGCCCACCGGACAGCGTGTCCGTCGAGGCGAGTTCCTTCGCGAGCACTACAGGATTGCGCTGCGGCAGGATGATAATCCCCGTGCCGAGCTTCACCTTCGTCGTATGCGCCGCGATAAAGGCGAGCGATACCGCAGGGTCGAGCATCGGATAATCGGGAGCGACGGGAGACGGCGCCACCTGCGGGTCGGGCAGGATCACGTGCTCACCCGTCCACAAGCTTTCGAAGCCTGCCGCTTCAGCCGCGCGCGCCACGGCCGCGGCAGTCTTGGGAAATGCGCAAGCGCCGTTATTGATTCCGAATAATCCGAATTTCATGCGACGGGATTTAGCACAAAGTCAGGCAGGCAGAGAACCACAAAGGCACGAAGGCAGAAAGTCAGTAAGGTAATAACCGAAGCGGCGCTGCGCCGCTTCGCTTAGTGTCTTCGTGCCTTGGTGGTAACTGCTTCTGCTTTTTTACTGAGCGCGATTGCGGCCGACGTACACTGCGGCTGAGGCGCCGAGGATCGACACGCGGAAGACTTTGTCGGCTTTGAAGATGCCGCGCTCTTCGAGCTCGCGCATCAGGCGCCATTCGGAGGTGAGCGCGACGACTCGGCCGTCCTTCCTGAGCACGCGGCTGAACTCAGCGAACCACTTTGGATAGAGGCGGCGATTCTCGCCGTGCGTGCCGTAGGTCTTGCCCCACGGCAGGTTGGTCACGATTTTCGACACGCTCGCGGGTTCGATTGGAAGGGCAGCCGCGTCCCATCGCTCGAGCTGGATCGGTTTGTAGCGCGGACCGACGTTGGCGCGCGCCGCTTCGAGCGCCGCGGGATCGCGATCGCTGCCGTAGAGCATCGCATAGCGTCCCAGATGCGCCCGCTCGATGAGAATCGTACCCGTGCCGCAGAACGGATCCAGCACTACGTCGGATTCCTCGGGCTCCGAGAGCCATGCGAGCGCGCCTGCGACCGACGGCCTGAGCGCCGCGATTCGATGCGCCGCCTTGTACTCGCGATGGCGCATGCGCTCGTCGGTGAGCCGCACTTCCAGCACTAATTCGCCCGCGTTCATTGTGGCCCAGAACTCGACGTCGGCTTCCTCGTCAAGGCGCCAGGTATGGTCCTCGCGCTCGGCGATTCCACGTTCGACGGCGTGCTGGAGATCGACGCGGCGAAACTGGTGATCGCCGACCAGGCGCGCCACGACGCGATAGCGCAATCGGCGGCCCGCGCGCGAGCCGGGCGTCATCGTAGCGCGATCGTGCAGGGCGGCTTCGACAAAGGGCGCATCGCGCGATACGCCTCGCACCTTGTCGAGCGTCGGCGGCTCGATACCAAGGCCCGCGCGATAGCCGGCAACCGTGAAGATGTCTTCGGTAGTTCGCAGCCGTGCGAGCGCATCGGCCGCGTTCCTTGCGGAGAAGATCGTGACCCCGGCGCGATCCGGAATCGAACGCCGAGCGACTTCGCGCGCGCCTGCGATCCGGGCGGCAATTTCGTTCGCCGCGATCACCTCGAATCCAGGCTGCGTATATGCCGAGTAGAGCCCCGGCACGAGCCGCAGCGGCGCGGGCGACTCGCGCTCAGGACGCGGCGCGCGCCGTGGACCTCGCGGCCGGCTGGTGTCCGTGGGCGCATTAGCGCGGCCGCGCGCGGGCGCACGCTTGCCGCCAGGCGTCTGCACCTACTTGTTCCGCGAGAGATATTCGCCGGTTTCGGTGTTGAGCGTGATGGTATCGCCTTCGTTGACGAAGTGCGGCACCTGCACGACCATCCCGGTTTCGACCGTGGCATTCTTGAGCGTGTTGGTGACAGCGGCGGTCTTGAGACCCGGGTCGGCCGCGATCACCTTGAGCGTGATCGTTTTGGGCGGAGTGACGTTGAGCGGCGTGGTCTCGTAGAACTCGACTTCGACTTCGAGGTTGGGCGTGAGGTAGCCGACGACGTCTTCGATCAGATCCTTGGGAATCGTGATCTGCTCGTAGTTCTCGGTGTTCATGAAGTGATAGTCGTCGCCATCCTGGTAGAGGAACTGCATCGTATGCTGGTTCAGGATGACGCGCTCGACGCGGTCTTCAGAGCGGAAGCGATTTTCTGTCTGCGAGCCGCTCTTGATGTTGCGCAGTTTGGTCTGCACCATCCCGCGCCAGTTGCCGGGTGTGATGTGAGTGACGCTCATCACGCGCCATAGATCCTTGTTGTACTCGAGCACCATACCGGCGCGGAGTTGCGTCGCTTGAATCTGCATTGTCGAAATACTCTCGTGAAGGTTAAGTAGCCAATTTTACCACAGCCGATGGACGCAGCAAGGCTGCTCCGCGAATGATCAGGGTAGTCGCAGGACTGCGCCTGCCCCCCCGTCCTGATGCGGGAAGGGGCTGGGGGTTAGGTCGTTTGTCTGAGATCTTTTCAGAAAAAGAGACGACCTAACCCTCTTTCCCTTCCTGCACTGGAAGGGAAGTTCGATCGCCCGCGTTCTCTGCCCCGGGCGATTGTTGTGTAAATCCACGCCGCCGCTGATTTGTCGTCGCGCGCAGTTTAGGGGGCGGCACCGTAAGGATATGGACTCGACGGGCGGGCGTTGCTGAAGGTCGAGATACCGGCGCCCGGGGCGAGAGGCTGCTCGACGAAGTCGCTGCCGGGTCCGTAGGCGCGAATCGCGATATTCTTGCGGCCGAGTCGTGAGAAGGTCACGTCGAAGTTGCTGAAGCCGCCGGGGATCAGCGGGATTTGCTTGATCATGCGGCCGCCGGCGTAGATTCCGGCGCGCGTCACGTTGCCAACGATCTGGCCGCTCACTTCGTACTCATTGGTCGCGGTCGGCGAGCGCCGGATCATCGCGATATTGATTTGCACGTTGCCAAGCTCAGTCAGGCGGCGGGTGGGCTCGGGTGAAAGCTCGGGACCGCCCGACGGTGAAATCTCGGCCGTGCTGCTGTCCGAGCCTCCGATCGTCGGCGCCTCTCCCGCTTCGGGTGCGACTCCCGCTTCGGACGCACCGCCCGCTTCGCTCGCTGGCGGTGCTAATGACGGGGCGCTCGAATCGCCCGTGATACTGGCGCTCGCCTGGCGGCCCTCGATATCCGTCGCACTGATGTACTGGTCGGGCTCGGGATCATTGATCTTGAAGGTAAAGTTGAGGCGCTGCTCACCGTGCACGCTCGCGACCTCGATATCCTTGAGCTTGCGGCCACCCTGATAGATCCCGGCGTCCTTGAGATCGGTGCCCTGGATAAAGCCATGCACGGTCAGCGAATCGTCTTCGGGATTTGAAGTGCGCTTGTCGATCACGATTTGCGGTGCGCTGGCGTGACTCGATACCGGCGCCGAGCCGACCGGCGGCGGTGATTCGGCAGGAGGTTCAGATGCAGCCGGAATCGAAGGCGGCGCACCCTGCTCGGGCGGCACCTCTTTCTGTACCAACGCGATCTGGGTCTTCAGCGAACCCCATTCGGCGAGAATTGTGGGCGATATGCCATTGGTGAGCGGCTCAATCGTGCCCTGGTCGCGAACGATCGCGGCCATCGCATGCCGCGCTCCCGAGGTATCGCCGGATTTCACTGCCGAAGCGAGCGCCTGCGCATTGCTCGCGAGTTCAGCGGTAGGCGCAAGCAGCGGCCCGCCGCTGTACTTGCCGGCCTCCGCATTGTTGAGCGAATTGAGCATCACAAACGCAGCATCGGCAAGCTGCCCCGCGCGATCCGCGAGGGTGTCGGCGTGCGCTGGTGCGGGCGCGATTGAGAACGCCACCACGATCGCGAGTGCAAGAAAGATTCGTGCGTGCACGAAGTGAAACCGCATCGTCCAGTATTCTATGCCAATGCGGGACTGAGATCGGCCATCGCCGGGTTGGTTGTTTGGATCAGTTCGAGCTTTCTTGTTCGCGTCCAACCCTTAAGCGTTTTCTCGCGATAGATCGCGCTTAAGGAAAGCGCTTCGCGCGCTTACCGGTGCCGGCCCCTTCGGGGCCTCCGAGATCCTTCGCGGTCACCGCTCTGGATGACGGACTCGATCGCGGCCAACGATTTAAATGGGCGACGGAAAGGCTCGGAGCCTCCGCATCGCTAGCGATGGAACAGATGCGTGATCGCTACCAGAACCACGGCGCCTACCGTGGACATCGCGAGGTAGCCGAGGCCGCCTACTGCGGCGATTCCGAGCGTTGCGAAGATCCAGCGGCCGATCACTGCGCCGATCAGGCCAAGCAGGATGTCGACGAACATTCCGTAGCCGCTGCCGCGCATCAGGATGCCGGCGAGCCATCCTGCGACGAGACCGATCACTATTGTTGCGATCATCGATTCTCCGGCTGCTGTCTCAGGCGGGTTGTTTGGCGCGATTGGTTTCGCATGCGGCGACCGCATCGCGCCACGTTTTCAGGGAGGGCTCCTCGGCGAGCGGCGGGTTCTTGTCGAAGTAATCGACGAATGCCGCCATCAGCCCGTCCCATTCGGCGAGGTTTCCGGGCGGCTGCTCTTTCCATCCGAGTTCCTCGAGTGTCCACGCGCCCTTGGCGCTGTTGCGAATCTGCGAGGTCGTGATCCAGTTCGATTCCGCATCGACGCCCCCGCGCGCGACCGGCACGCGATGGTCAATCGTCGGCATCAGCTCCCAGTAGGCGATATGGCATTCGGAGAGTTTCCAATGCGGATCGAAGGGGAACAAATCGGGCATGAAATGTGACAGCAGCCGCAGGACTCCCGGGAACATCAGGCGCTGGCGATTGGGCGAGTAGCGATCGATAAAGCCGTCGCGCATGAAGACCGAGAGCAGCTCGACCTCGCTGTATACACGCGTCGCGGGCGTCACGAGCTGGAACTCGTACTTGTCCTTGATCGTGAAGCGCGCCTTTCTGAGATCGCTCGCGCATAGCGCAGTGAATACTTCGCTGATTATGGTGCTGTTGTCGTGGACGTTTTCCATCGCGGTTAACTCGCGCCGGTCGGCCCGCGATCAACAGCCGGGAGCGTGATGAATCCCGCTGCGCTTGAAGGCGAGCGTCTGCAGTTCCTCGGCCAGTTCGATCGTGCGCGCCCGCGCGCCTTGCGCGAGCCCCTGCGCCTCGTCGCCGGTCGCCAGCCGCTCCAGGAAGCGCACACCGAGCTCATGATGGAAGCGCTCGTCGGGCTGGATCACGTCGCGGTAGAGGCGCGCCGTCTGGTGGTCTCCCGTCATATCGCATAGTTC
>Ga0335073_10014829_pt1 | contig 10912 bp, 9 predicted proteins | sample Lox_Sample_22_FD_207093 | JGI IMG/M metagenome (GOLD analysis project Ga0335073, IMG submission 207093) | Soil microbial communities from Loxahatchee National Wildlife Refuge, Florida, United States - Lox_Sample_2.2 | ecosystem: Environmental > Terrestrial > Soil > Wetlands | place: USA: Florida... | reverse complement strand
GCGGACCGGAGGTCATGGCTGGTCTTGGGAATGAGCCTGCTTGCCGCAGGTCAGGCGCAGGCCGGGGGTTTCCGCCTGCCCAACCAGGATCCGGAAGCCATCGCGCGCGGGGATGCTGAGGTCGCCACCGCGGACAACCCGTCGGCCATTTACTACAATCCCGCCGGCATCACGCAGTTGGAGGGACAAAATGTGCGCGTGGGGGTCTATGTGATCTCGCCCGGTGAAGAATACAAATCCCCCAGTGGCGCCACTTATAAGGCCAACTCGGATCCGGAACCCGTCCCCCAATTGTACTACGTGGATTCATTCCAGAATTCGCCGATCTCCATCGGCCTGGGCATGTACTCCCCGTATGGACTGGCGCTGGACTGGGGCGCCAATACACCTTTCAGCACGGTGGCGGAAAAGGGCAGTCTGGTATATCTGTCGTTCAACCCTGTTGTTGCCTGGAGAATTTGCCGTTCCCTGTCTGTCGGGATCGGCCCCACCATCAATTATTCCAAGGCAACGTTCGACCAGGCCCTGGGTCTCCCCGGCAGCCAATTCCACTTCGACGGCGACGGCGTTGATTACGGATTCAACGCCGGCATTCTGTGGCAGCCTTGTTCCATGTGGTCTTTCGGTGTCAGTTATCGTTCGGCCACGGAGATCAACTACGAAGGCACCTCTTCCACCAGCCCCAGCCCGCCTCTGCCGGCGCCCACATCCACCAGCGGTTCAGTCAAATTTCCCCAATTCGTGACGGGTGGCGTTTCGTTCCGGCCGACCTCCAATTGGAATTTTGAATTTGATCTGGACTGGGCGGATTGGGACAGTCTCAAACAAATCACGTTTGAGAACACCGCGTTTGGCAACATTCCCCTCACCCTGGATTATCGTTCGAGTTTCATGTACGAATTCGGCGCCACCCGCCAGTTGGGCAAGGGCTACTTCGTGAGTGTCGGCTACATTTACAACGAGAATTCCAGCCCGGACGCGAATTTCAACCCGCTCATCCCGGACAGCAATCTGCAGTTGGGCAGCGTGGGATTTGGCCGGCGCGGCAAGCATTGGGATTGGGCGATCGCCTATCACTTCGGCTATAATGGCGGGCGCACCATTAATAATCCCCCCACCGCTCCTGATTTTCCGGCCAATGGCACCTACAAGACGTTCAATAACGCCGTAAATATCGCCGCCACCTTTAAGTTTTAGACCGGGGCTTTCCGCCAGAAGAACGTGGTGGGATCAGTCAGGCCGCTGGCCAGGTCCATTTCGATCTCCTTCACCCAGTTCTGCATCCAGGTCTTCAAAATGGTCGTCTCAACGGTGAGTTCCGGGTGCGCCTGGATCACCAGCGTCAACCGGTTTTGGAAGGTAACACATCCGGCCCCCACGAGCTGGCAGCGCAGGACCGGCGGACAAAAGAACCAGTCGCCCAAACACGCCGGCTGAGTGATTTCCTTTTCGGTATCCCAATCGCCCAGGTTGGAAAAGCTGCCGAGGTTCCACTGCGACAGCGCCCATTCCTTGGCGATTAAGAACTTTCGCATTCCCTGCGTGAGGCAGCGGCTGGCATAGAAGCCGTACCAGTTGGCCCAGTGCTCGTGCCGCCCCAACGCCGCGTAAATATTCCGATGCACGTCGTGCGGCGTCTCATAGGATTTGACTTTGACGCCGACGTAACTTGAAAAGTTTGCTGTGTCACGTTCCCGCACCAGTTTGCCGCGCAAATTCACCGGAACCATCCAGGGAACCACGGCCGCCTGGTCTTCCAGGAACGGCCGGATGGCCTTGGTCAGGTGTTTCAACAGGAAGGAATTCACCGTGACACCCGCCATGCGGCAGACCCGCCGCATTTGGAGCGTCGCCAGTTCGTCAAAGAGGTGCCAGGCTACGGCCGGCGGCGGATGCGGCCCGCACTGCCGGGTCGCGCCCAGGGGCAGCCATTTGATGCGATGCCGTGGGCGCAAGAATTTAGGCACCAGTTTAAAAACCGTGAGCGCCGACGGTGCCGCCGGATACCGGATTTGCGGCAGACGACCCAGTGTAACCCCTTTCTGCCGGAAAATATGCGCGAGCCCGCCGATGCCGTCGAAGTCTGTATGGCGCAGAAAGGTCCATTCGGGTTCGGTGGTTCCCGGCGGCATGTGGCCAAAGCGAATACCAATGTATTCGCCCATTTCCTCAGCCGCGTAAAACCAGAGATTGATGCTATCGCTACCTTCCTGCTTCATTCTGGCGCAGCAATACATCATTTTTCGGGCCAAAATAAAGCCGGATTATCAAGAAATTTAGAAATGCATTCCGACCGTTACCAACACGGCATGGCTGATGAAATCATATTTGCCGTCGGCGGTCTGGCCGGCAATCAATCCGGCAATGGATGAGGGAGTGCTACCGCTGACCGTGTGGGCCGGGCCGTAACCAAATTGATAGGTGACATCGAAATCGAATCTTTTGCCCTTGCGACCGGCGCCGACGCTGAAGAAATGCCGGTCCAGGTCCGCCGCCAACGGAGTGTAATACGCATCCGGCACCGACGTTTCATTGTAAACATAGCCGGCGCTGACATGCCAGCCGTGGTCAAAATAACGCGTCACGCCAAATTCATACATCCAACTCGGCTCCCAGTTGAGGGTCACGGGCGGATTCTGTGCTCCTCCAGGCGGGGGTGTGCCTTGTTGGTAGATGGTGACGGTTCCAAAACTGCCCCAATCGGTGTAATCCGCGTCAAATTCCAGATTCCATTTTGGCGTGGGTCGGTAAGAAAGGCCTACAACCGCCGTCAGCGGAAATGTGAAATCGGCATGGGCAGGCAGAGTGGTGTACGGTATTCCCGCTGACAACTGTTCGAATTCAGTCTCGCCGCTCATGGTAAACGGCGTTTCACTACGAAAGGTGCCTCCAAGAGAGACTTGTTCAAAAGGCTGCCAAAGCACACCCAGGTTATAACCCGCGCTCCAGCCGTCGCCTTTGAACCGATAGAAGTTCGCAGGTTGTGGGAGCGGCCGGAGCCCCGATTCCAAATCAATCTTTCCGTAATCCACCATCACGCCACCGCCGATGGACAAATTGGGCGCCAGCTTTAGCGCGAACACGGGATTGATTCGAAGGTATTTAAGGGAACCTTCCGTCGCAACCGTCCGAAACCCGGTGCCTTGTGGCCAATCTATGTTTCCACCGTAGGGCGCATAAATTCCCAGCCCCACACTCACCGGGCTGTTCTCGAACGAATGCGTCAGGAACATCTGCGGAATGAAATTCCAGTGTTTGCCGATGTTGTAGGTTGCGCCTGCATTTGGCGCTGTCGCCGGCGGCTGGAAGGTGGGATCGAGATAAATGGTATAAAGTCCAGAGCGCAGACTCGTGCCCGGAACTTGCGTGATGCCGGCCGGATTGTAATAAATGGCGGACGCATTGTCCGCCGTGGCGGCAAAGGCCTCGCCGCGCCCCGTTGCAAAACCATCCTGGCTTGCCAGCCGGAAGCCATTCGCCGGAGCGTTCAAAACGGAAGCGCCCACGAGGATTATCGTGAGCAGCTTTGACGTATTGCGTCGGTTCATTTTTCCGGCAGTTGGCTTAACGACTGAACGGGCGCCGCAGAAACGTGCGGGTGACTCGCCTAGGTCAGCAGGTTATCTGCCGTTTTTCGTTGCGCCAGTAAATTTCCCGGAAGGACGAGCTACGCGAGTCCCTTAACCGGCTTCGCAAGTCACACACCCGCCTTTACTTTGGCCTGATTTGAAGTAAGCTCAGAAAAATGTGAAAAGTCTCATTCGATTCACATGGTGTCTCCTGTTGTTCGGACTTGTTGTTTTCCCCGCACGAGCCGCCTTTACGTCGCTCTACATTTTCGGAGATGGCGTTTCCACCACCACGACCAATGCGGGCGCCGCGTATGAACCTTATTACGGCCTGCGTAAGTCCAATGGCCGGGTGTGGGTTGAGTTGCTGGCCCAGCAATTGGGCCTGACCAATAATTTCTGGTATTCCAACAACATCGCGAACCATTTATCCTACACCAATTTGTCTGGTTCGAGCACCAACTGGTCCTACTCCAGTAACAACTTGTCCTATTACGGAGATGACAGCCCTAATCTGATCGCAAATCTCAAGTCCTTTGCTGCGCCTACAAACGCCTCGAATGTCCTCTTCATCGTCTGGGTCAGCGACGCTGATTTTGTGGACGATATGGGAAATATTTATCAAGCCAGTGGCCAGAGCACTGCTCGCACAAATATCACTGCATGGACCAACGCAATCAATCAGTCTCTAAGCAACCATTGGCAGGCCGTCACTAATTTGTATTACGCCAAAGGTGCCCGCACATTGCTGATGCCGGATGCCGTTGACATCACGGAAGTCCCGGAGTATGACCAAAGTCCTTCTGGCGATAAAGCTTTCATCCGGCAAATGGTTATTCAGTTCAACACCGGGTTTGCTATCACGTTGAGCAACGCCATGGCTTTGTGCCCTGGTCTTAAAATTTACGAGCCGGACTTTTTTTCTCTGCTCGATAATATCCTAACAAATGCTGCTGCCTACGGCCTCACGAATGCGCTTTATCAAGGAGAGAGCATTGACGCCATTGAGGCTTACGAGAATGGCTTCTTGCCAAACGGCGATCTAAACGGTCCGGGCGCGAATTACATCTTTTGGGACGTGAACGATCCGACCGCAAAAGCTCATGCCATCATGGCTGGTGTGGCCAGACAACTCATCGCGCCGGTGCAGTTTGGCCAAATCACATCACAGAACGGCACCAACCAGTTGAACCTGGTCAATGTCCCGGTGGGTTTGAACGGCGTTGTGCTGGGCAAAACGAATCTGGCGCTGACAAATTGGACCACGGTAACAAATTTCAACAGTACCAACACGACGCAGCCGGTCTTTGTCCCGATTTCCGGTCCGATGCAGTTTTATCGGCTGTATTTCCCCTTTACCTGGACCTGGCCCTGACCGGAAAGGCAGAAGGCAGAATGAAGAAGGAAGAAGCCGAAATTATCTGACTTCGGACTTCTGACTTCTGGCTGATTCAAGCTCTGGCAATTTACCCAGCGTTTCGTAACCCCAGCGCAGCATCCGTTCGGTGGTTTCCCAGCCGATGCACGAGTCGGTGAGTGACACGCCGTAGCGCAGGTCCTTCAGATTCTTCGGAATCGGCTGGTTGCCTTCCTGCAGGTTGCTTTCGACCATCAGGCCGATGAGCGCGCGTGTGCCTTCGACGCGTTGCTGGATGACGCTGTGCCATACGTCCTCCTGTTTCGCAAATTGTTTGCCCGAGTTCGCGTGGCTGCAATCCACCATCAGCACCGGCGGCAGTTTCTCCGCCTTCAATTTTTCCTCTGCCGCGCGGATGCTGGCGGCGTCGTAATTGGTCTGGGTGCGCCCGCCGCGCAGCACGATGTGCGCGTGCGGATTGCCGGTCGTGCGCACAATGGCCGTGGCGCCGTCCTGGTCAATGCCCAGAAAACTGTGCGGGTGCCGCGCCGCCCCCATTGCGTCAATCGCCGATTGGAGGCTGCCGTCCGTGTTGTTCTTCAAACCAATGGGCATGGACAGGCCGCTGGCCATTTCGCGGTGCGTCTGCGATTCCGTCGTGCGCGCGCCAATCGCCGCCCAGGTGACCAGGTCGGCGGTGTATTGCGGCACAATCGGGTCAAGAAATTCCGTCGCCGTCGGCAGCCCCAGGCCGGTGATTTCCAGCAGCAATCGTCGCGCAATTTTCAGGCCGGTTTCGATGTCCTGCGAGCCGTCCAGGTGCGGGTCATTGATCAACCCCTTCCAGCCGATGGTCGTGCGCGGTTTCTCAAAATAGACGCGCATGACGATTTCCAGGCGCCCGGCCAGTTCCTGGCGCAGCCCGTTCAGGCGCGTCGCGTATTCCCGCGCGCCTTTTTCATCATGAATGGAGCACGGTCCGACCACCACCAGCAGACGCGGGTCTTCCTGCCGCAGGATGCGGATGATCCGTTCGCGGCTGCGCGCCACGGTGGCGTTCGCGGTGTCGGGCGTCGGCAACTGCGCCTTCAATTCCTGCGGCGTCAGCAGCCGGACGATTTCTTTGACGTGTAAATCCTGCGTCCGATACATGCGAATGAGTATAGCACGGTTTCACCGTGCGAAAAGCTGAAAGCAAGGCCAAGAATCGGTCTCTTCCGGTGGGGCGAGGCTGCTGACGAGCCGGGATTTTACCTTAACGCACCGGGCTCGGCTCGCGAGGACGCCCGCCCCACCCTGGCAATTGCCATCGAATGCAACTGCTGTTGGACACGGCGCGGGTTTCGTGTAATTTGCCGCGCGAAGGGGTCGAAGCCCGATGATGATTGAACCGACCATGAGCTCGGCGCAAAAGGCGCTGCAAATCAATCTCGATGCGACCAAGTACGGCACCTTTGCCGAAATCGGCGCCGGCCAGGAGGTGGCGCGCTGGTTTTTCCACGTGGGCGGCGCGGCCGGCACCGTGGCCAAAACCATGTCGGCCTACGACATGGCGATCAGTGACGCCATTTATGGTCCGTCGGACCGGTACGTCAGCCGCCAGCGCCTCCAGGCAATGCTCGGTTACGAATTTGACCTTCTGTTGCAGCGCCTGGACCAGGCGCGCGGCGGCAAATCCACCTTTTTCGTTTTTGCCGACACGGTCGCGACGCACAGTTTTTCCCATCAAACCGACGGCCAGGGCTGGCTGGGCATCCGATTTCAAACCGAGCCGCATGGCCCGCCTTCGGAAATCATCATCCACGTGCGCATGCTCGACCGGGAAAATGTCCGCGAACAGGAGGCGCTCGGCATCATCGGCGTGAATCTGGTTCATGGCGCGTTTTTTCACCATCACGAACCGCCGCAATTGATTGGCCGGCTCATGGACAACCTTTCACGCGACCGTATCGAGGTGGACATGATCAAATTCTCCGGGCCGTGTTTCACCGGCGTGGACAACCGGCTGATGGCGCTGCAACTGGTGGAACAAAAACTCACCGACACCGCCATGTTCACCGCCGACGGCGAGACGGTTGTGGCCGGCGAGCTGCTTTACAAAAAACCCGTGCTGGTCGAGCGCGGCAGTTTCCGTCCGTTTACCAACGCGATGTTCGACATGCTGGAGCGCGCGCAGGAGCAGTTTCTACAGGAGGAATCCCTCAAGGGCGAACCACCGGTGGTCATTACGGAAATGACCTTGCGCCAGTTGCAGGTGGACGATGTGATTGACCACCGCGATTTTCTGGACCGGGTGGACACCCTGGGCGCGCTGGGCAAGACGGTGCTCATTTCCAGTTTTTTACGCTACCACCGCCTGGTGATGTATCTCTCGAAATACACGCAAAAAACCATCGGCCTGCCGCTGGGCCTGGTGCGGTTGCGCGACGTGATGGACGAGAGTTTTTACACCGACCTCGAAGGCGGCCTGATGGAATCGCTTGGCCAGTTGTTCAAGAACGGCGCGAAGCTTTATGTCTATCCATCCCTGGACCGCCAGACCGGCAAACTGGTCACCGTGGAAAACATGGAAGTCGCGCCGCACCTGCGCCATCTCTACGCGCACCTGGTGGAGAATCGGTTTGTGGAAAACATCCGCCATTACAATCCCGATTACCTGAAGATTTATTCCGGTGACGTGCTGGCGAAAATCAAGGCGGGTGATGCTTCCTGGGAGAAGTTGGTCCCGCCGCCGATTGCCCGGGTCATCAAAGACAAACGCCTGTTTGGTTGGAGCGAGCAGCCGGTGGCGGCGACGGCTTAACAATGGCGGGAGGAACGGCGTGGCGGTCACCCCTGAAATTGGCTCAGACCACGACATGCCGTTTGGGGATGATCTTCATCGTGCAGCGTCCGCACCGGATTTGCAGCCTGGCCCGCGTATTGAAGGCCTGCGATAGCATCTCGGTTTTGAGCATTTCCAGTTTCGTTCCAGCCGCCAGCGTCCGGCCGCTTTTCAAGATCAGGACATGCGAAAACACCGGCATGATTTCCTCAACATGATGCGTTACCAGCACCAGCGTTGGCGCGTTTTTGCTTCTGCCCAGCTGTTGGAGGAATTGCAGGAAAGATTCACGGGCGGCCGGATCCAATCCCGCGCAAGGTTCGTCGAGAATCAACAAGCGCGGACGGGCCATCAGCGCCCGGCCAATCAAGATCCGCTGGCGTTCGCCCTGCGAGAGTACGCGCCACGGCCGTTCCGCCAACTGAATGCATTCAATCCGGCGCAGGATCTGCCGCGCGCGGGTTTTATCCGTCCGTGACAATTTTCCCCAGAAATCAATCATTGCGAATCTGCCGCTGGCGACGGTTTCCAGCGCCGGTTCGTCGTCGGCCATCCTTTGCCGGACGGCGGAGCTGACCAGGCCGATTTGTTTGCGCAACTCGCGCCAGTCCGAGCGCCCATAAATCCTGCCCAACAGCGAAATCTCCCCCGCTGTCGGCGTCAGATAACCCGTCAAGGCGCTGAGCAACGAGGTTTTGCCCGAACCGTTCGCGCCGAGTATCACCCAATGCTGTCCGCGGTCCACGCGCCAGGACACACCGCCCAGAATCACGGTACCACCGCGTTCAACTCGCAGGTCATGCACCTCCAGAATCGCTGGACTCCCCTCACCCGGCCGGCGGCCGCCCTCTCCCCGCCGGGCGGAGAGAGGGGCAGGGAGGGCGGATTTCAGCTTTTTCCTGTCTTGCATCACGGTAGTTATAAATCCCGGATTTCAGCCCACAACGGTTTCAAATCATCGTCGGCCAGCGCCATTTTACGGATGGCATCCCGGTCGCCGATTTTTATCGCCCGCTGCAACCAGTGTCGCGCGACGTCAGGTTGCTGCATCTGGCAGGCGTAACACGAGAGATTGTAGGCAATCACCGGTTCACGGGGAAATTTTTCCATTGCCGGCAACAACGCCTCCCAGGCCCGGGACAATCCGCCGTCCGGAACGCGGCGCAACGCATAAGCGCGATGCAGCCAGCCGGAAGCGTCGTCGGGTGCGGCGGCCAGTTCCGCCTGCGCGATTTCCAGCGCGTCGGCCCAGCGTTTTTCCCGGGCGCAAAGGGTCCAGCGCGCCTCCAGCACCGCGGGATGTTTTTGTTGCGCCGCCGAAATCAAATCCATTTCAACCAATGCCTCGGCGACGCAGCCCAGCCCCAGCCACCCGAGGGCGGCATCGAGATGGTGCGAATCCGGTGGTTGAAGAGGTTGCACGGGAATAGGAAGCCTGCGCGGGCGGGCACCTGTCAAGCCGCTGGCAATTTTCGTTGGAGCGATTAGAGTAACGCCATGAAATATTTGATTTCCGTCCTTCTCGTTTTATTTTGCGCCATGACTGTGCGCGCGGCCATTCAGACCAGGCCTGTTGAATACAAACAGGGTGACACGACCCTCGAAGGTTTTGTCGCCTGGGACGATGCCATCACCGGCCCGCGTCCCGGTGTGCTGGTGGTGCATCAATGGATGGGGCTGACCGATTATGAAAAGCACCGCGCCGAAATGCTTGCGCAACTGGGGTACGTGGCATTTTGCGCCGACATCTACGGCAAGGGTGTGCGTCCCCAGACCGCGCAGGAAGCCGGGGCGCTGGCCGGTAGATATCGAAATGGCGACCGTCAGTTGTTGCGCGCGCGGGTGAACGCCGGTTTGGACGCCCTGCGCCAGCAGCCGCTGGTGGACCCGAAACGCCTGGCCGCCATCGGTTATTGTTTCGGCGGCACCACCGTGCTGGAACTGGCGCGCAGCGGGGCGGCATTAAACGGGGTGGTGAGTTTTCATGGCGGACTGGATGCGCCCCATCCGGACGACGGCAAAAACATCAAGTGCAAGGTGCTGGTGTTGCATGGCGCGGACGACCCCTTTTCCCCGCCGCCGGCCATTGCCGCGTTTGAAAACGAAATGCGCCAGGGCGGAGTGGACTGGCAGATTAACTTCTACGGCGGGGCCGTTCATGCTTTCACCCAGCCGCTGGCTGGCAATGACAATTCCAAAGGCGCGGCCTACAACGAGAAGGCCGACAAACGCTCGTGGGAGGAAATGAAACGGTTCTTTGCCGAGATTTTCAAATGAACAAATCGGAGGGGCGGGTTGTACGAGCCCCCGAAATGCGAAACTTATTTAAAATGGGACCCGTGTAACTCGTCCCGCCGAGAATTCAAATGCGCATCACCGGTGGCAACGCGGCCCGACGCCTTCTCAAGGTCCCCAGGGGGTTCGACGTCCGGCCCACGCCCGACCTCGTCAAGCAGGCGGTCTTCAACTCGCTGGGCGCGCGCGTGGTCGGCGCGCGCGTGCTGGAGCTGTTCGCGGGCTCCGGCGCGCTGAGCCTCGATTGCCTGAGCCGCGGCGCCACGTCGGCGCTGTGTATCGAGAAATCGCATAAGCATGCGGAGTTCATCCGCAACAATGCCAGCGCCGCCGGCTTTGAATCCCATCTTGAGGTCCGGACCCAGGATGTTTTTACGATGGTTCATCAACTGGCGGAAACCGGCCGGCAATTTGATTTGATTCTGGCCGACCCGCCGTACGGCGAGAAGAACGTCGGGCACCGCTCAACTTCCTTTGCGCAGCAACTGCTCGACGATCCTCAGCTGCCGAAGCTGCTCGCTTCCGCCGGGCGATTCATTCTCGGTCATACCAAACGCGACACGCTCACCCTGGTCGCGCCGTGGCGCGAAGTGAAAGCCCTGAAGCACGGTGACAGCCTGATGCGTTTTTTGGTATTGGAAGGAAGCGCTTCGTCGTTTCCCTGAAATGCAGGCGCTGACAAAGCGGTCCCCTCCAGGCTACGAAACTTCCTCCACCGCCTTGCGAATGGTCATTTTGAACTTCTCGACCCCTTCGCCAAATGCCGCGGAAATCGGCAGCGCGGAAACTTTTTTAATCCGCTTCTTGAACTGCTTCAGGTTTTTCTCCGCAGCCGCTTCGTCCATTTTATTCGCGACGACCAGGCGC
>Ga0335073_10014828_pt1 | contig 10913 bp, 10 predicted proteins | sample Lox_Sample_22_FD_207093 | JGI IMG/M metagenome (GOLD analysis project Ga0335073, IMG submission 207093) | Soil microbial communities from Loxahatchee National Wildlife Refuge, Florida, United States - Lox_Sample_2.2 | ecosystem: Environmental > Terrestrial > Soil > Wetlands | place: USA... | reverse complement strand
CCCTCGATCGGATACTCCTCCGACTCCGAAGTAACCTCGACCAGAGCTGCATGTTCCAACTCCAGCCAATTGGCTTCCAGGGGTGAATCGACCTTGCCGGGATTTGAGATCAGCCTTTTCCGCATGTTCAGTTAGATGCTATGCCGCAGTTCTTCAGCCGCTACCACTTATGGCATATTGGTTGGGATTAGCTTTCCAGCTTCTCTTCGCTGGCCTTGAGCCGCTTTTGTTCCGCGACCAGCCTCGCCTGTGCCGTTTTCAACTTGGCCTTCAGCTTGTCGCACTCTTCTTTCGCCTTCGCAACCCGCTGCCTGCCGGACTTAATCTCTGCCAAGGCTCGTTTATGTGATTGCAGCATTTATATCGTCCCTCACTGCGGAATTTCCGGCAGCCCCAAACGCCGATCGAACCGTAGTAAATGATGGCTAGCATCGGCGGGCGCCTACAGACCCTTAGCGCCGCGCTTGGGGGCGCGAGCCGGCTGTCGGTTGGAAGGTCTCGCTGACCCGCAGCTTGGCGGCCTCGACTTCATCCGCGGTGGGAGGAGCGACTTCCAGCGTTCCGTTCGTATGTGGGCTGCAGCTATGGCTGTACATCATGATGGATTGCAAGAGACGCGACAGCGAACGTGAGTGATAGCCATTGCAGAAGCGCGGTCCATCCGACCAGCTGAGATGCGCGGAATATTCGCAGATCAAGCTCCAATATTCCCGGGCGCTGCTCCAAAGCTTCAGCTGTTCCAATGCGCCATCGGCTCCGATGTGATATTCGACCCTGACGCGTCCCGGCATCGACGACTGCGTTATGGCATCCCAGTTCAGCACTACGGCGCTGTTCAACAGTTCATCGAGTGACGGTGGCGGAGCGGAAGGGGTGATTGGAATCTCACTTTTCATGACTCTCCCTGAGAGCTAGCGAGCGGTTCGGAAGGAATGCTCTCGTGGGGCTTAGGAGAGCGCCGGTGAGGGGGTTGGAGGTTATTGCCTTCTTCCTGCCATCGGAAAGCGCAAATCGACCCATCTCGAAGTGCGAGATGAATCGATTATACGCTTCAGGGGACGCTCTAGAAGTTACGAGAATACTTCGCCCGCCATCTGCGACAGCGTGCGCGTTCGAAGGGTGTTCTGGATCGGCCGTCGCGGGCGTTGCGCGTTGCCGGCCAAGTGCCGGCGGATCATCTTCAACTTCAGCACCCGCTCCATCGAACGCAACTCACCGATTTCCGCGCCTGAGACCAAGGTCGAGGCGCGTCCGCTGGCGCCCATGCGACCGGTGCGGCCCACACGATGGATGAAGTCCTCCGGAATCTGCGGCAGGTCGTAGTTGATGACGTGGGCAACGTTGTTCACGTGAATTCCACGCGAGGCTACGTCGGTTGCCACCAAGACCTGGAACTTGCCTTCCTCAAATCCATTCAGCGCGCCAACGCGCTGCGACTGGCTGCGATCGCCGTGGATCATAGCCGCCGAAAACCCGTCGCGGACCAAGTTCTTGGCCAAGCGCTCGGTGCCGCGCTTGGTGCGGGCGAAAATCAGCGTTTGCCCCTTCTCGGCGTAGAGAAGCCGCCGCAGCAAGTCCGACTTTTCGGCCAGCGGCACTTCGAAGGCCTCAAGCTCGACGGTATCTGCTGGCTTCGAGGTGGAACCCAACGCCACGCGTACGGGCTGGTTCATGTACTCGTTGACCAGATTGGCGACCGAAGCTTCCAGGGTCGCCGAGAAGCACAGGGTTTGACGCTGGCGAGGTAGTGCCGCGACGATGCGTCGAAGAGCGGGCAGAAAGCCCATGTCGAGCATGCGATCGGCTTCGTCAAGGACAAGCATTCTGACGTTGCCTAGATCGACCAATTTGCGGCGGAGATAGTCTTCCAGCCGGCCAGGCGTTGCCACGATGGTGTTGGCGCCTTTGCGGATGGCCTGGATCTGCCGTTGCTCGCTTGTGCCTCCAATGACCAGCGCGGCGGCGGGTTCTTTCCTTCCCCGCAAGTTCTCGTATACGTCATGGACTTGTATCGCCAGTTCGCGCGTGGGGACCAGGATCAAAGTTGAGACCTGGCGATGCTGTTCCTGCGCCATCGTCTTTTCGATCACCGGAATCAGGAATGCCAAGGTTTTTCCGGTGCCGGTTTGCGCTGTAGCGAGAACGTCTCTTCCGTCCAGCGCGGGAGGAATGGCGGACGCCTGAACCGGCGTCGGGGTCGTGAAATGGAGGTGTGCCAACTTCTGCTGGAGCCCAGCAGATAAGGGTATGTCTGTAAATTTTGTCAAAACGATTTTGTTCTTTCGTAGAGAGGCGTCTCGCGAGGATGCCGCTGTCGTTTTGCCGACGAATCATTTGATTCGTGGATCAACCGGTGGCGGGCGAGTCGCGAAGATACTTCGAAGCCGCTCGAATTTGGTGTTAGCGCTGGAGAATCAAACGGAAGCAGGAAAGACGGGAAACCGGATCGAATGCGGATCAGATGTCGCTTACGTGCGGCCGTAGCCAATAGCGTCTACTTGGGACTATATCACAGTGCACCGATTTTGGTTCGAAGCGCACCAGCTTCAGATTCGGAGTCACCTTCCGAAATCGTGGAAATCAAAGCCTTGCGGCTGTCCATCGTCGTCGTGCGTTACCACCAGATCGGCAGTGGGCTGCGTCGCGACAGCGTTGGTCTCACTGACTTGCTTGCGCTCTGCTTTGCGCTGAAGTTTCTCCGCCCGCTTCTCCTGACGCGAACGTTCTTTCTGACGTTTGGCAAATGTCGTGCGAGAGCTTGATCCCATGGCCATTAGAGTGCGTACAAGACCGAACGATTCAGGTATGTGCGATGAATCTAATGCCTTAACAACGACAGCAGGTCGCGTCATTCGGATCCGTCTTCCGACTGCGGAATGGCAGCCGGACGATCGAAGCCCTCTTTCTTTGCCTCATCCTCCGCAACTTTGCGGCTGACCTGTGCGGCATCGTCGCGATGCTTACGAGCCTTGTCCCTGAGGTCCTGCACCTTGCGATGGACTTCGCGAAAGAGGTTTTGGTCGGACTTGTTTTCCATGACGAGCAGTTTACTCCCAGCCCCATCGCGACCGGTCAACTGGTGGGCGGCAGTGACGGGGGCAGCCAGTTAAGCCTCGAATGCTGCGCTGCACTCTCTACTCGCCCGACGCTTTCTCTGGATAAAATGGCCGTGGACTCTGCCCTCATGAAACTCACGCTTATGGAAGCTCGCATCCTGGGCTCGCTCATCGAAAAGGACATCACCACCCCCGATTACTACCCTCTCTCTCTGAATGCGCTGGTGAACGCCTGTAACCAGAAAAACAACCGCGATCCAGTGCTGAACCTCGATGAAGATGCGGTGCGCGAGGGCCTGGCAGGTTTGCAAGCGGAGCGGCTCGCCGGTCCGGCCAGCGGCGCCGACAGCCGTGTGACCAAGTATGAGCATCGTTTGCAGGAGGTCTTCAATTTCACGCGCGGCGAGATTGCGGTGTTATGCGTGCTGCTTTTGCGCGGGCCGCAAACTCCGGGCGAGTTGCGCGGACGGACCGAGCGCATGCACCGCTTCGACGACCTCGAACAGGTGCAGTCGGTGTTGCAGCATCTGATCGAACGCGAGCCGCCGCTGGCCGCCGTCCTGCTCCGCCAGCCTGGAACGAAAGAGGCGCGCTACACCCATCTTCTCTCGGGCGAACCGGAGGCCGCAGCCGAATTCTACTCGCCGACAACCACTACCGCTCAGGCTGGTACTGCGGATCGCGAGCGCATCGCGCAACTGGAAGAAGCAGTCGCCCTGCTCCAATCGAAGCTGGAAGAGCTGTCGCGGCAGTTCGCGGAGTTCCGCGCGCAGTTCCAATAGCGGTGGACGCTTCACCGGTATCGACCGGCAAAATGTGGTGCGGCGAACGTGGGGCACCGCTCACGCACTGGGCAAGGTCCTGACCCAAATTGGCGCTGCGGCAGGCCGAATCATTTCTTCCGGTAGCGCAACTAAGAGACGATAATTGTCTCGAATGCAATCCCCCGCGCAAATCACGAGTGTGTTCGACGATCCGCGGCTGGCGATCCTGCGGAGTCTGCCCAGCGCCGCGCGGGTGCAGGCGCTCGCCACGCTGTTGGACGGTGATCGCGGCCGGGAGTTTCGCGCGGAAGCCAGCCGCATGGTCGTCGAAGCATTGTCGGTCGAGCGCCTGGTGCCGCAGGCCTATGTTGAGTGGCGGCCGGTGGTGCGCGAGGCGATGTTGTACTTCGGCTCGCATCTCTCCACTGCACGCCTGGCCCCTAAGCTGGTGGAACAGATCGAGCTTCCGTCGAATACGCTGCCCGAGGTCCGGCTTCTGCGGCTGATTGCCCAAGTGCCTGCACTGCAAAAGCTGGGACAAGTCATTGCCCGCAACCGCCATTTGCATCCGGCGGTAAGGCGGGAGCTCACCCAACTGGAGAACGGCATCAGCGATGTGAGCGCGGAAGAAATTCGCCGCATCATTGTGCAGGAGCTCGGGCCCAAGCTGGAACGCCATGCGGTCGAGATCGAGGGCAGAATTTTTTCGGAAGCCAGCGTCAGCGCGGTGGTGCGCTTCACCTGGTACAACCCCAAACGGCGCCGGCGGGAGAACGGAGTCTTCAAAGTCCTGAAGCCGTATGTCCGCGCATTCTTTGCCGAGGAGTTGGATTTGCTGGCGCAGCTGGCGGAGCATCTCGGGTCGAAGCACCAGGAATATGGCTTCGCCGAGCACGTTCTCTCGGAGACGTTTCAAGACGTTCGCCGCTTGCTCCAGCACGAAGTCGAATTCCGGCGCGAGCAAGCAAGCCTGCAGGAGGCTGCGCGTCTTTATCAGTCCGTCCAGCATGTGCGCATCCCGCGCGTGATTCGACCTCTGTGTACGTCCATCATCACCGCAATGAGCGAGGAGCACGGGCAGAAGATCACGAAGGCTGCCGCGCATGCGCCGAAGGGGCGCCGGGAGCGCATCGCGGCGCAGCTCATCGAGGCTACGCTCGTGGTCCCCGTGCTTGCGCACGGCAAGAAAGTGATTTTCCATGCTGACCCACATGCGGGCAATCTGCTGTACAACAATCAATCGGGCGAGCTGACGCTGCTCGATTGGGCGCTGACGGGACATATCCAGGAGGAGCAACGACGGCAGCTGGCGATGCTTTTCCTGATGACCGCGCTACGTGACCGGCAGGGTGTTTATCAAGCGCTGGAGGCGCTGTGCACGGGACGCAGAAAGTGCGGCGCGCGGCAGGCCCGCATCCTTCGCGAGCAGGTGACGCGGTTCTTTGCGGAGCTGCCGCTGACCCGCGTCCTGCGAGCCGTCGATGTGATGGAGTTGCTGGAGCGCGTGGCGTGGCAGGGTGTGCGCTTGCCCAGCAATCTGGTCATGCTGCGCAAGGTGGTGTTCACGCTCGATGGAATCCTGCACGAAGTGGCGGGCTCCGGCGCGAAACTGGAACTGGTGATTGCGCGCGGCCTGCTGGGAAAGTGGATTTCGAACGTCACCAACGTCGGCTGGCCGCTTTTGCCGAGCAACTGGCTTGAGGTGTATTGGAGCGGTGCCTTCTACGGCAGCCGGTTGGCCTTGGAATTCCTGCACCAAAGGTCCGCCTGGCTGCGAAAAGGGAGGCCCTGGATGGATCCAGGCTCGGAGATCGCTCGCGTTCCCGCGTGAGTGTGCAGCGCAGGCCTAAAGCCTGCCAACGGACGCGGGTAGAGCAGGCCTTCAGGCCCGCGTCCAGGCTGCTCCTTTTGAGACTAGAGTCGGCTTTAGCCGACGGCAGAGAGTGTCGCCCGCTAAAGCGGGCTTCTGCTCATAAAGCTCGCAGCGACGCGGCGCTCTACCTGTGCTCGCCAGGGTCGCACTAAACCCCCTTAGTTACTGCCCCGGCCCGCTATTCGAGGCCCGCTGCTGCTGGCCGGCATAGTAACCGCTGCGGGTGCGCACTTGCAGCTTCTTGTATCCCGGTGCCTGCGCTTCGACCTTCACCGTGCGGTAGCCGCCATGGCTCTGTGGGACAGTGGGCTTGTACTGGATGGTGTACTGATTGCGAATGTCGTGCGCGATCTGGGTGGTGATGGCATTGACTTCGCTGAGATCTTTGGGGAAGAACGCGACGCCGCCGGTGTCTTCGGCCATCTCGCGCAGGGCGCGGCGGGCCCGCTTGTTGTGCTCTTCGCCGAGCAGGCCGATGGTATAAATCGTCGGACCGTTCTGTTCTTCCAGCCGCCGCAGCGCCTGCTCCAGCGACTCGCGGCTGGCATTGTCCTCGCCGTCGGTGACCACCAGCAGTACTTTTTTCTCCAGCGCGCCGCTCTTCTTCAAGTGATCGGACGACGCCACCACGGCGTCATACAGCGCCGTGCCACCGCGCGATTCAATGCGCTCCAGCGCGTCCTTCAGCTTGGGAATGCTGCCGGTGTAGTCCTGGTCGAGGAAGTACTCCTCGTTGAAGTTGACGATGAAGACCTGGTCCTGGGGATTGCTGGTGCGCACCAGGTTGATGGCGGCGGCATTCACCGCCGGGCGCTTGTCGCGCATCGAGCCGGAGTTGTCGATCACGATGCCCAGCGCGACCGGGATATCTTCATTGCGAAAATAGGTGATCTGCTGCGGCTTGCCGTCTTCGAAAACCGTGAAGTCCTTCTTGTTCAGGCCGGTGATGGGACGGAAGTGATCGTCCACCACCGTTGCGTGCAGGGTAACTTCGTCCACTTCCTTCTTGAAGATGTAAACGTTGTTGTCTTGCGAGTCGGGCGCCTGCCCTCGCTGCGCCGGGACCTGCACCGTATCGCCGGGCTGATTAGGCGCGGGCGCAGGCGCGGGTTCTTCCTGCTGGTTCTGGCCGGCAGCCGGAGCTTGCTGCTGCGGCAGCGGAGCGGCGGATGGTTGCTGACTTCCGGAAGCGCTGGCCGCCGGCTGCGAGGGAGCGCCCGTCTGAGCCGACACCCACGTCACCGCGAGCAGAATCAGAGTAAGAAGAAGTACGAATCTATTCCGTAGGTGCATAGTATCCGGTTTTGGAGTACACGTGCAGCGGCGGCAGGCCCTTGGGCGGATTCAGCTTGACTTTGATCTTCCGCCACTTGCCATCGTGTGCTGGATTGGTTGGACGGTATCCGAGCACATATTGGTTGCGCAGCTCGATGCCAATCTTGGTGGCCACGTCGGCCAGCTCGTTGGGCGAATCGATCACAAACGTCCGTCCACCAGTAGCTTCCGTGACATCGTTGAGCAGGGCGGGGCCTTCGCGCTCCTCGGGTGTTTTGAAGTCGCGATCGAACAAGCCTATGGCGTAAATCTGCACGTCGGCTTCGCGTACCTCGGACTTGATCTCGCTTTCGGTGTAGCGGCTGTGGTTATCGCCGCCGTCGGAGATGATGAGCAGCGCCTTGCGCTCGTACTTGGCTTGGCGCATGCGGTTCATGCCCAGATAAATAGCGTCCAGCAGGGCCGTGCGGCCGCGCGGCATGGCGTACACCAGCTTGCTTTGGATGTCCTCGACGGAAGAGGTGAAGTCCGCCAGCACCTCAGGTTTTTCCGAGAAGGTGATGAGGAAGAATTCATCCTGCGGGTTGGCGGTGCGGCAGAACTCGACGATGGCCTGGCGCGACTTGTCGATCTTGTCAGACATGGAGCCGCTCACGTCGAAGATGACCCCCAGCGAAATCGGCGCGTCTTCACTGGAGAAATGCTTGATCTGCTGCGGCTGGCCGTTGTCGGTGAGCAGGAAGTTGTCTTTTTCCAGGCCGGTGACGAGCCGGTTCATGGGGTCGGTAATGGTCACGGGTACGAGTACCAGATCGACGTCGCGGGTGATCGGCTTGGTGTGCGTCTTGAGCGACGGGTCGATGTTGTCCGCCGGGGTGGGCTCGGTCTTTTTTACCTGGCGCGGCGTGATGTGAACGTCGTTATCGTCTTGCGCCTGGGCGAGCAACGGTCCCATGCTCAAGACCAGCAGGCACACCGCAAGCGCGAACAGCAGGGAAGATCGCACACTGGCTTGGACGGGCCGACGGGAAGAACGTACCGCCGCACGATCTGAATACGGAACCTGAGTTTTCGAGCCGCCTGACCCGAATCCGCCGATGATGCCGCGGGCCATAGGATCCTCTGGGATGGGTGAGTGAATCGTATCACAGCGAACGGCCGCCGGTCTTGGCGCCGTCACTGCCGATTCGGGGTTGCTGCACGTATGGATGTGACGGGCGTCATGATGGTTTTCTTTCTTCGCTGCTAGACTGGCGTTTCGAGCCCAAACCGGGTTTTTGATGAACCACAGAGACACCGAGACACAGAGAAGAATCGGGTCTGGAGAGAACTCTTCGACCGCCGGCGCGACGTCTCCTCACGATGATCTCAGAATTCTCCTTCCTCTGCGTCTCTGTGTCTCTGTGGTTAATTAAGAGAGAGGTTTTATGGCCGACATACTTCCGTTTCGTGCTCTCCGTTACAACCTAGCGAACGTCGCAGCGGGCGACGTCCTGACCCAACCCTACGACAAAATCACGCCCGCGATGCAGGAGCAGTATTACCAGGTCAGCCCTTATAACCTGGTCCGGGTCATCCTGGGCAAACCCGAGACCGGCGATGACGAGCATAGCAATGTGTACTCGCGCGCGGCCGCAGCGCTGAAGGACTGGCAGAGCGAAGGCGTGCTGGTGCAGGATGCTGAACCGAGTATCTACGTCTATTCGCAGACGTTCAAGGTTCCCGGCGACCCGTCGGGGGCGGAAGCCGAGCGACGCGGCTTCATCGCGCTGGGCCGGGTTGACGATTACGAGAACAAGGTCGTGTTCCGTCACGAGCTCACGCTCAGCGGTCCGAAGGTGGACCGCCTGAATCTGACGCGCGCTACGGATACCTACTGTGAGTTGCTGTTCATGGTCTATCACGATCCGGCGGACGAGGTCGGCAAGACGCTAGCGCAGACTGGCGCACCCACGCTGGAAATGCGCGATGAGTACGGCGTACTGCATCGCATGTGGAAGGTCTCCGATCCCGCGACGGTTGCTGCTGCCAAAGCGAAGATGGCCGACAAGAAGCTGATCATCGCCGACGGCCATCACCGCTACGAGACGGCGCTGAACTTCCGCAACGAGATGCGCGCGAAGCACGGTGCAAGTGACCCCTCGCATCCGGGGTCCCCGTCGAGTCCCGGTTTTGGACTTGACGGGGTGGCAGAAGCTCCTTACGAGCGGGTGATGATCGCCTTCGTCAACATGGACGCGCCGGGCTTGGTGATCCTGCCGACGCATCGCGTGGTCTTCGGGCTGGAGAACTTCAACATCTTCGCCAAAGCGGCGCAGGTGATGCAGTACTTCGATATCCAGGACCTCGGCAAGGTGACGGATGTGCCGGAGGCCATGGGCAAATTGCGCGAAGCCGGCCGCGACCGCACGGCGCTCCTAGCCGTCACCGCGCAGAATGCCTTCCTGTTGCGCGCCCGCGACAACTCGCAGGCCGACGCGCTGAAGAATCTCTCGGACAAGCAACGCCAGCTCGATGTCGTACAACTTCACAAGCTGCTGCTGGAAGAGATCATCGGCATGTCGGAAGAGGACATCCGCGCACAGAAGTACCTGAAGTACATTCGCGACGCCGAGGAGGCGGTGAACGAGGTGCGCTCGGGCGCGGCGCAGATCGTGTTCCTGATGAATCCCGTCCGCATGGAGCAGGTGCGCGACATCGCCTTCGCCGGCGAAGTCCTGCCGCAGAAGTCGACTGACTTCTATCCCAAGATGCTGAGCGGGTTGACGATCTACTCGCTGGCCGCGACGGCGCAGCCGAAAGCCGGCGAAACGTCGCGACCGGAAATGTCCGTCTCGGTATAACCCCGCCGCAGCGGCAATTGGCGCGATGCCTGGCTCACAATAGTTGTTGGCTCGGGCCGCAATTGTCCCAATTCAGGTGTACAGTTGCACGGTCGGTAATAGCAACCGTCAACGGTCGCATTGAAGGAGGCCCAATGACGACGCTCGCCCGCCTTTTCCTATCCCTCGCGATGTTTAGTTCACTTGCGATGTTCCCGCTGCAACCAGCCACCGCGCAGACCTTCACCGTTATCCATGCTTTCACTGGCGGGCTGGATGGCGCCGGTCCCTATACCGGAACCATGGATGCCGCCGGCAATTTCTATGGCACCACGGTTAGCGGAGGCCCAACTTCTGAAAACTGCCCGCACGGCTGTGGAATCGTTTTCAAGCTGTCTCAGAAGAATGGCGCCTGGGTCCTCAGCACGCTGTACAGCTTCAGGGGAGGCAATGACGGCGTAGAACCGGCCAGTGGCGTGGTCTTCGGGCCCGATGGGGCGCTCTACGGCACCACCGTCTATGGAGGCGCGGCCGGCGATGGCACCGTGTTTAAGTTGCAACCTTCGCCGACCATCTGCCACAGCATTCTGTGTCCCTGGCACGAGACCATCGTGCATAGCTTCGCCGGCGGTGCGGATGGCGCCAATCCCTCCAGCGGCCTCAGCTTCGACTCGGCCGGCAACTTTTATGGCACGACGCAAAATGGCGGCGCGGGCGAGTATTGCGGGGCAGACTGCGGAGTGATTTACAAGTTCGCTCCCGCCAGTGGCGGCTGGAACGAAACCATTCTGTACACCTTCAACGGAGGCCCCGACGGCGAGAATCCCTCAGGCGGCGTGGTGATCAACGCGGCCGGAGATTTCTTTGGTACTTGCATCGAGTGCCTGCCCCACGGAACGGTGTACGAGTTGACCCCGAACGGCTCGGGCTATAGCAAGAGCACCATCTACGAGTTCACCAGCGCCTCGGGTGACTATTACCCCAACGGGCTCATCATCGACGCCTCCGGCAACCTCTATGGCACGACGAGCTATGGCGGCTCGGGAGGCGGAGGTGTGGTTTACGATTTGCTGCCCCAGGGTGATCAGTGGTTCTTTAACGTGCTCGCTGCGCTGACTAACCG
>Ga0335073_10014827_pt1 | contig 10913 bp, 5 predicted proteins | sample Lox_Sample_22_FD_207093 | JGI IMG/M metagenome (GOLD analysis project Ga0335073, IMG submission 207093) | Soil microbial communities from Loxahatchee National Wildlife Refuge, Florida, United States - Lox_Sample_2.2 | ecosystem: Environmental > Terrestrial > Soil > Wetlands | place: USA: Florida... | reverse complement strand
ACGACATCTACCGGCAGCTGCTCACCCTGCGCGGGGTCCGCATCGCCCACGGCGCCGTCAGCGGTGACACGCTGCGCGTCGACGCGGCGAAGCGCACCGCCGTCCTGACGGACTTCCGCAACGCGACTGGGAGCGCGTCACGAGATCAGCTCGATCGCGACCTGGCCGGCGCCATGGCGGCCACGGCGGTGGCGGCCGGGGCCGACCGGGCCGCCGCCTGCGCGGTGCGGTCCCTGGACGCGGAGCTGCTCGGCGACGTGCTGCGCCATCTGCACAGGCAGGCGCTCGATCCGGTCCTCGGCCGCAGCCTGCGCGGGAAGCGCGGCCTGCTCGAGGACGTGCGCGACCGTGCCGCCAGGGGCGCCTCGATCGACGTGCCGAAGCTTGTGCAGCCCCGCCGGGTGAGCTGGCCGACCCTCGTCATGGTCACCGGCACGCTGATCGGCGGCTGGGCCCTGGTCGGGGTGCTCATCGACGTCTCCAGGTCGTTCGACACCGTGATCGGGGCCGACTGGCTCTGGGTTGTCATGGCGCTGGTGCTGGCCCAGCTGGCCTACGTCGCGTCCGCCTTCGAGACCATCGGAAGCGTGGCCGCGGCGCTCCCGTTCGGGCGGGTCCTGGCCCTCGAGGTGGCCAACTCCTTCAGCGCACTGGCCGGCGGCACCGCGGCGTCCTACGCCACCCGGGTGCGCTTCTTCCAGCTGCAGGGGTACGACATCACGGTGGCGGTGAGCTCGGGGGCCATCGTGACCATGGCGAGCTGGATCGCCATCGCCGTCTTGTTCCTCGGATCGCTGCCGTTCGCCTGGGGCAGCATCCACGTCGACCTCGGTGCCGACTCGGTCGGGCACGAGCACCTCGTGTGGATCATCCTGACGGTCGTGGTGGTGGCCGCCGTGGTGGCGGGCGTTTGCCTCGCCGTCCCCCGGGTGCGCAGGCTGGCCAGTGCGAAGACGCTCCCCAGGGCCCGCAGCGTCTGGGCGAACTTCCGGCAGGTCGCCGCCTCGCCCGGCAAGCTGACGCTGCTCCTGGGCGGCTCGATCGGGCAGCGGCTGCTGGTGGCCATGGCGCTGTCCGTGTCGCTGCGGGCCTTCGAGGATCACCTCAGGCTGCCCGTCCTGATCGTGGTCATCACCCTGGCCGCGTTCATCGGTGGTGTCGCGCCGTCGCCTGGCGGCATGGGGGTCGTGGAAGCGGGCATGATCCTGGGGCTCACCGCGGCCGGTGTCTCCGAGGCCGACGCCACCGCCGCGGTCTTCATCCAGCGCCTGTTCACGTCGTACCTGCCGCCCATCTGGGGCTGGTTCACCCTGATGTGGATGCGCAGGCGCGAGATCCTGTGAACGACCAGACCGCCGCCGCGGGCAACCCGTCCTGGCCGTCCGCACTGCTCGGCATGGGCGGCCTGCTGGGGCGACCTAAGCCGTGGTGCTCAGCGGCGCGGTGCGCTCGCGGGCGTGCCGGTAGTCGGCGGACAGCAGACAGGCGAGGGTGGCGAGCGCCCAGACGGCCGCGCGGTCCTGGTGCGGCGGGCTGAGCGCCTTCTCCGCGGCGGCGCGATCGACCACCTCGAACAGGCCGCCGGCCGTGCCCTGGTCGAGGATGTAGCCGCGCAGGAACGACGCGATCCCCGCGCCGTACTGGCGGCGCCAGTCGAAGGGCGCCGGTCCGCCGCCGGCGGGCGCTTTGCCCGCGAGCGGGACGTCGGTCAGGGCCGGGCACAGGTCGGCGAGCACCGCGCGGGACAGCTCACCGCTCGTCCGCCGCGCGAGGGGGACGGTGCGGGCAGCGAGCACCACGCGCTCGTCGAACAGCGGCTGGATCAGGGACTCCCTGATCAGGTAGGCCTGCCGGGCCGCGGCCGAGCAGCGGCCGGCCCGGTTGACCAGGTAGAAGTCGTCGAGTGCGGCGAGCGGGCCGCGGGCCAGCGCGCCCGTCCACGGCGCGATGCTGGCGACGTAGCCGGCGGCGGCGCCCCGCCGCAGCAGGCCCAGGCGGCGGGTGGTGAGGCGGCGCAGCAGTTCGGCGGCGCGCAGCGCGGCGGCCCGCCGGCCCGCGGCGGTCTCCGCGTACCCGCCGCGCAGCAGCTCCCCGCCGTGACCGCCCGCGGTGATCACGCGTGAGACGGCCGGGTCGGGGCGCCCCACGTTCTCGAAGGCGGACAGCATCCCGTCCGCGACAAGCACCGTGGCCCGGATCCGGCCGAGGACGTCGACCTCCTCCCCGGGTGCGGCGGGTGTCCTGACCTCGTGCGGGACGCCCAGTCGCCGCGCGACCTCGGCCGCGATAACGACATCAGGATGATCGGCGAACCCATGGGTATGCGCGAGCACCGGAACCCCGGCCTTGACCAGTGCGGCGGCGACCATGCGGCTGTCCTTGCCGCCGGTCAGGCTCAGCTCGACGGGCCGCCCTTCCTCCTTGAGCGGCTCCACCGCGGCGACGAGCGCGTCAGCGACATCCGCGGCAGAAGCGGCAGGCGAGGCAGGGTCCGTCGGCGCGGTGGCGTGGGTGCGGGTGAGCGTGCCGTTGCGGAGGCGGAGGGTGGTGGACCGGCCGACGGCGGAAACGCCACGGAACGGCGTCACCGAGCCGAGCGGGAAGCCCGGGTTGAGCAGGGCGCAGGCCAGCCGCGGGTCGTGGTCGCCGAGGCGGTCCGCGGTCCACGCGGCCCACATCGCGCGGTCGGAGACGACGACCGCGCCGGGGATCTCGGCGACGTAGACGGGATCGACGCGGGTGACCGTCGTCCGCGCGTACACGGGAACGCTGCCGCTGCCCTCGGCCAGCGCGTCCGGCGGGTCCGGCCAGATCGTCCCCGCGTACGAGGCGACCGGCAGGCCGGCCGCCAGCGCGGTGCCGGCGCCCCAGCGGAGCACCGCGGCACAGCCGTCCCCCGACCGCCAGCACACCGCCGGCGGCCCGGGGACCGGCATCAGCGCGGCGTCGGCGGTCCGCGCCCGGCCGGTCAGCTCCGCGCACCGCGAGGGCGAGGTGGCGCTGACCGCGAGCGTGAAGTACATGCCGGTCAGCCGGCGCCCTGTGCGCCGGACAGCTGGAAGGCGGCCGGGCCGGCCGCGCCGGGAGCCAGGTCGGCGGTGAGCAGCCGGTGCCAGCTGCGGCACACGGAATCGAGCTCGAACCCGCGCGCCTGCTCGCGCGCCGCCTGCCCGGCCGCCCGCCAGTCGCCGGGTGCCGCCAGCGACGCGACGAACGCGGCCATCGCGGCCGGCGTCTCGTGAATCCACCGCCGGTCGTAGATCGTCTCGGCGCCCGGCCAGTGCCTGATCACCGGCACCGCGCCGGACGCCATGCCCTCCGCGGGCGCGACGTGGAACGACTCGTCGTCGCTCGTGGACAGCACGAACCCGACCCGGCGCAGCCACGCCGCCACGTCCGGTCCCGCGTCGTCGAACACCACCGCGTCGCGCAGCAGCGGGGAGCGCTGCACCCGGCGCAGCACGGCCGAGTAGTGCTCCCGCTCGGCCGGGAGCTGCCACACCCACCAGTGCTGCCACGGCATCCCCGACTTGACGTACAGCAGGTACCTGTCGTCGTCCCTGCGCAGCTCCTCGAGCACGTCGAGCGCGAGGTCCAGCCGCTTGCGCGACGGCACGATGCCGATCATGCCCAGGTGGTACTGCGCGCCGTCCAGCTTCGGCCGGTCCAGCTGGGACACGTCGACGAAGTTCGGCACCGACGTCACCTTGGCGGCCGGCCAGCGGGTGTGCTCACGGGTCAGCCGCACGTAGTGCTCGCTGACGCAGATCACCTGGTCGACGTTGCCGATCTTCACCTGGCCCGGGTAGTGCGAGTACAGCTCGAACCGGTGCAGGTGAACGAGCAGCCGGGTGTCGCGGCGCTTGTGGCGGCTGTACCAGACGGCGTTCGGGCCGCACCATTCGCAGATGACCACGTCGGCCCATTCGGCCAGCTCTTTCGAAACCGCCTCGTCGTGCTCGCCCAGCGCCGCCCACTGGTCGACCCGCACCTCGAGGCCCGGCTGCAGCCGGAAGTAGGCGATCAGCGGGGTGAAGAACTTCAGGTCGTGCCCGGCGACGACCACGCGCAGCGGTGCGCCCGCCGGCCCGGCGCCCTCGCCGCGGGGGCCGAGCGCGCGGGCGAGGTAGCGGCGCAGCCGCTCGGCGGCCTTCTCCAGGGAGAACTCCCGCGCGGCGGCCGTGGTCCGCGCCGCCGCCAGCGCGAACACGGCGGGATCGGCGGCGCCCGCCGCGGCGGCGTCCGCCACGTCGTCGAGGCTCGCGGCGAACAGCGGGTAGTCGGCGCCGAGCAGCGCCTCGTGCATCGGCGTCCTGTTCAGGATCACCGGCAGGCCCAGCTGCCCGAACTCGAGCACCTTGGTCGACAGCTCCAGCGAGGCGTCGAGCTCGGGATGCCGCCACGACAGCCCGATGTCGCAGGAGGCCGCCAGCCGCATCGCCTCGGCGCGCGGCTGCCCGCCGTGCCAGATCACCCCGCCGGCGGACGGCGCGCCCACCTCGCCGAGGGCCGCCCGCATCCGCCGCTTGTACCCGGCGTCCCGCGGGTCGTCGTGGATCTTGTCACCGACCATGTGCAGTTCCGCGGCCACCCCGCGCGCCTTGAGCAGCGCCGGCAGCCTGGTCATCTCCAGCGTGTTCCACCGGGGGGCGAACTTCCCGGTGTAGACCAGCTTCAGGGGGGTCGAAGGGGACGCAACGGTACGTTCCGTATCAATACCCGCAGGAAGGACGGGCGGGAACAGCACGGACTTGCCGCACGCGGCCGCGACGCTGCCTTCAAGGAAGCAGCGCAGTTCCTCGGTCTGGCAGAGCAGGTAGCGGGACGCGTTCGCGATCACGGTCAGGTCCTCGGCCGCCTTCGGCGTCACCGCCGGGATCGCCTGCGGCACGTCGGTCAGGTAGGACCAGAGCCGGCCGTCGAAGTGGCCGTCGCGGGCGGCGGCCGAGACCAGCGCGCGGCCGCGGAGCACCACCAGGTCATGGCGGCGGGCGGCGTCGACGGCGGCGAGCACGCCGACCGCCTGGGCGACGGTCAGGTTGGCCTCGGTGAGCCCGGGCACCAGCTGTTCGGCGTGCGGGCTGCGGATGGTCACCGCGGCGTCGTCCCGCAGTGGCGCGATGAGCCGGTCGGTGCGGATAGGGGCCTTCAGCACCAGCGTCACCGCGCAGCCGGCGGCGACGAGGGCCTGGGTAACCGACTGCAGCCAGATGGCCGAGCCGTCGAGCAGGTTCATGTCGACGTCGGCGTAGACCAGCGCGCTCGGTCGGGTTCCGGCCACGGTGGGGGTCGCTCCTTGTCCGTCCATCAGCGGGTGATCGTGAACAGCCGCAGCCCGCGGCTGCCCCAGTCGCCGGCGGGCGGGCCGCCGGGGGTGAGCAGGTCGCGGCGGGCGAGGGCGGGCTCGTCGAGCCAGCGGGTGAACTCGTACTCGCCGGTGCCGAACCCGACCGCGTCAGCCTGGGCGCATTCCCTGGCGCAGGCGAGGTCGAGCAGGTAGGTGTCCGGGTGGCCGTCGGCGGCGCCGTGCCACGGGGCTGCCCACAGGGCTGCCCACGGGGCGGTGGCCAGCCGGGCGAGCGGACGCGTCCATTCCGGGTCGGCCGCCCGTGCCTGGCGTGCGGGGCCCGCCGGGCCCGCCGGGCCAGCGACCGCATCCGCCGTCACCACGCGGACACCGTGGTCGGCGAGGGTGCCGAGCGCGTCCCGCACCCCCGCCATCTCGCCGGGCGGGACGGCCCCGGCCGCGGCGACCAGCTCGGCGGGGCGCAGCCGCTGGCCGAGCAGCGCCGCGGCCAGCTCGGCCGCCTGCGCGGCGCCGGTCACGGTGGCGAGCACCGCGATCTGGCGGCCGCCGACGAGCCCCGCGGGGAGTCCCGCCGCCCGGGTGAGCGCGGCCAGCCGGGCGGGGGTCGCGTGGCCGGTGAACACCTCCCGCAGCACGGGGCGGATCCCGGCCAGCGATAGCGGGCCGGCGGCGCGGGCCGCGTCCAGCTCCGCGCTGACGGCGGCCGCGTCCATGCCCGAGCCCAGCGGGCCGATCACCCGCGCGCCGCAGGCGAGCTGTTCCCCGGCCTGGGCGGCGGAGGCGGTGACGAACACGGCGTGCTCCCGGTACAGCCCCGGCAGGCCGCGCCAGGACCTGGCGGGCGCCAGCCGCACCGGCGCGTCCTGCCCGCCGGTCAGGGAGTCGAGCAGCGCGCGGACGGCGGGCGCCTCCCGCGGGTCCCTGCTCCCGGCGTACACGGGGAACGAAGGCCTGGCGGGGGTCACCCCGACCGGGTTGAACCGCGCGAGCTGCACACCGAACCCGCCGTCGACCACCGCATCACAGCTGGACGTGAGCCAGCCGATGCCCGGCATGAGGGACTGCGGGACGTTCCGCAGGAGGATCACGGGCTTGCCGAGGGAGCGGGCCATGACGATCATCCGGGCCAGCCGCCGTCCGCGGTCGGCGGCCGCCGGGTCGGTGGCGTACGCCCACGGCGCGCCGGGGAGCATCGCCGCGGCCTCGATCACCACCAGGTCGGCGCCGGTGCCCTCGAGCACGATGTCGGCGTCGTGCGGGAGCAGCGGCTGGACCACCGCGTCGGGCGCGAGCGTGGCGCAGCCGAGCGCGCTGAGCGCGCCGGTGATGACGAGGCCGCCCGCGGCGGCGCTGACGCCGCCGGGGCCGCTGACGCCGGCCAGCGCGAGGTCGGGGTCGGCAAGCGACAGCACGCCCGGGGCGGTCAGCGCGGACAGGAACCGCTCCCCGGTCCCGGCCAGGTCGGTGAGCTGGGCGGAAGCCAGCGCGGTGGCGGCGTTGGCGGCGCCGCTCTTCGGCACGCCGCGCTCGCGCCACAGCTTGTACAGGTTCACCGGCAGCTGGGCGCCGCGCGGCCAGGGCTTGTGGGCGGCGTTGGCGATCATGCGGCCGAAGCGCATCGTGGACGACTGCTCGAGCGCCGACAGCCGGGCCTGGGTCATGGCCAGCAGCATCCGGGTCTCGCGGAGCTGGCGGGCGAGCCGCTCCCGCTCGGCGGCCAGCCCGGCGTCTTCGGCGAGCCCGCCGCCGTCCGCGGCCTCAGGGCCGGGGCCGGCGCCACCGCCACCGCTCGCGCCACCGCCGACGTCACCGCCAGCGCCGCCGGCCGGGGTCATGTCGGTCATGATGCCTTCAGCCACGTGGTGATGACCCGGGCGATCCGCGGCCCGGCGTGGCCGTCCCACAGCGGCGGCAGCTCACCGGGGTACGCGCCGTCGTCGCAGGCCTTGAGCACCGCGGCCGCCAGTTCATCGCGCGTGATGAGCCGGTTGCTGCCGCTGGTGACGGTGATCGGGCGCTCGGTGTTCGGGCGCAGCGTGAGGCAGGGCACGCGCAGCAGCGTAGTCTCCTCTTGCACGCCGCCCGAATCGGTCACGACCGCCGCCGCGCCGCGCACCAGCGACATGAACTCGACGTAGCCGAGCGGGTCGACCACACCGATCCGCGGCGCGTCGAGCAGCCCAGCCTCGAGAAGCGTGGCGCGGCCGCGCGGGTGCAGCGGGATGATCACGTCGAACTGGGCCGCGACCTCGTGCAGGGCCCGGACGAGCTCAACCGCCCGGGCGGGGGAGTCGACGTTGGCCGGCCGGTGCAGGGTGGCGACGACGTACCGCCGGTCGCCAAGCCCGTACGCGGACCGCGCGGCGGCGGCGTCGAACTTGTCCAGGTTCGCGAGCAGCGTGTCGATCATCGGGTTGCCGACGAAGTGGATCGCGTCCGCCGGGCGGCCTTCCCGCGCCAGGTGGCCGACGGCCTCCGGCGAGGTGACGAACAGCAGGGCGCAGATCTGGTCGGTGAGCCGCCGGTTGATCTCCTCGGGCATGGTGTCGTCGAAGCTGCGCAACCCGGCCTCGACGTGGGCGAGCGGGACGCCTAGCTTCGACCCGGCGAGCGCCGCGCCGATCGTGGAGTTCACATCCCCGTACACAACCGCGAGCGCAGGTGAATTTTCGGTAAATTCCCGCTCCATGCCGACCATGACGTCGGCGGTCTGCCTGGCCTGCGAGCCGGACCCCACGCCCAGGTTGACGTCCGGGCGCGGCAGGCCGAGCTGAACGAAGAAGATCTCCGACATCCGCTCGTCGTAATGCTGCCCGGTGTGCACCACACGCTGGGCAGCACCAAGCGCGGCCAGCGCGCGGATCACCGGCGCGGCCTTGACGAAGTTCGGCCTGGCCCCGAGTACATGCGTGATCGTGCCGCCCAAAATACCTCCCTGACGTCGCCACGCGGCTAATATCTCCCCGCGTGACTGTACAGCCGACGCCGCGCGCAATGGTGCTCGCCGTGTCCGTGATGTTCCGGCACGTGTCGGACGACCCGGTCCGGGCGCTGACCCTGGCCTGGCGGGCGCTGCCCGTCCCGCTGCGCGGCCTGGTCCGCTTCGCCGGCCGGTACGGCCGGGCCGCGGCGCGCTGGGGCGCCGGAGACCGCCGCGCCGCGCTCACCGCCCTGGAGGGCCGCCCCGCCCGGCTGGCGGCGTTCAGCCTGGCCGTGGACCAGCCGGCGGTCGCGCGGTCGGCCCTCGCCCGGCTGCCCGAGGCCAGCGGCGCCCGGCCCAGGCTCGCCGCCCGGCTCGCGTACCGCGAGGGCAGGCTGACCGACGCCGTCCGCGCGCTCGAAGGCGCGCGCGGCTGGCGGTCCGCCCGCCTGCGCCGGTCCCTGCGAGCGGAACTCGCCATGCTCGAACCGGACCGGCTCACGCTGCCCGCCATGGCGGTGCCGCGCGTCCCCGGCACGGTCCTGCACATCGTCACCGACGCGCTGCCCGCCGTCAGCGCGGGCTACACGGTCCGCACCCAGGAGATCGCGGTCGCCCAGCGCGCGGCCGGGCTCGACCCGCAGATCGTGACCAGGATCGGCTTTCCCGTCACGGCCGGTGTCATCGACGGCCGCCGCCTGGTGACCGTCGGCGGCGTGCCGTACCACCGGCTGCTGCCGTGGGTCATGCCCGGCCGGGCCGACACCATCGCGCAGCAGCACCTCAACCGCGCGGCCCGCCTCGTCGAGCTCGTCAAACCGAGCGTGCTGCACGCCGCGAGCAACTACTCCAACGCGCTGATCGCGCTGGCGCTCCGCGACGCGGCGGCGCACCTTCCCGTCGTGTACGAGGTGCGCGGCTTCTGGGAGGACACCTGGCTGTCCAGGCACAGCGCCACCGCCGCCACCGCCGCCACCGCCGCCACGGCGAACGACCTGCGGCACAGCGACCGGTACACGCGCACCCGCGCCCTGGAGACGCACTGCATGCGGTCCGCCGACCTGGTGGTGACGCTCGGCGAGGCGATGCGCGACGAGATCGCCGCGCGCGGCGTGCCACCCGAGCGGATAATCATCGTCCCCAACGGGGTCAGCGGCGAGTTCCTCCAGCCGCTGCCGGACGCGACCGAGCTGCGCACGCAGCTCGGCATCAACGACGGCGAACACGTCGTCGGCCTCGTCTCCAGCCTGGTCGCGCACGAGGGCATCGGCACCCTCCTGCAAGCGGTGAAGATCCTCAACGACCGGGCGGGGGCACCCACGACGAAGGCGCTCATCGTCGGCGACGGCCCGGAACGCGGCGCGCTCCAAAAACAAGCCGCCGCGCTCGGCCTGGACGCCATCTTCACCGGACGGGTGCCGATGGCGAAGGTCCGTGACTATCACGCCGTCCTCGATGTCTTCGTCGTCCCCCGCACCCCGGACCGAGTATGCCAGCTCGTCACGCCGCTGAAGCCGGTTGAGGCGATGGCGAGCGGCCTGCCCGTCGTGGTCAGCGGGGTCAAGGCGCTCGGCGAGGTCGTCAGGGACGGGGTGACCGGCCTCCAGGTCCCGCCGCTCGACCCCGGCGCGCTCGCGGACGCGCTGCAGTTGCTGATCGACCGCCCCGAGCTGCGCCGCAAGCTCGGCGACAGCGCCAGGGAGTGGGTCGCCCGCGACCGCACCTGGGAGCACAACGCGGCACGGTACCGGGACGCGTACGCCCGCCTCGGCGCGCTGTGATCCCCTACCATGGAGGGTCACCTCATAGGGAGGGCGCTGTCGTGAACGTCGTGATCATCGGGCTCGGCTACGTGGGCCTGCCGCTGGCCGCCGAGGCCGTCCGGGTCGGGCTGCACGTCACCGGCCTGGATATCAACCAGGCGACGGTCGACGGCCTGGGTGCCGGGCGGTCGCACATCGACGACCTCTCCGATGCCGACGTCGCCGCCATGCTCAGCGGCGGCTTCCGCGCGACCACGGACCCCGCCGCCGCCGGCCACCCGGACGTGATCGTCATCTGCGTGCCGACCCCGCTGTCGGAGTCCGACGGCCCGGATCTGACCGCGGTCAAGGCCGCCACCGAGTCGGCGGGCGCGCTGCTCCGCCATGGCAGCCTGGTGATCCTCGAGTCCACGACCTACCCAGGCACGACCGACGAAGTGGTCCGCCCGATGCTGGAGAAGATCTCCGGCCTCAGCGGCGGCATCGACTTCCACCTCGCGTTCTCCCCGGAGCGCATCGACCCGGGCAACGAGGTCTACGGCGTCCGCAACACCCCGAAGGTCGTCGGCGGCATCACCCCCGCCTGCACCGAGGCGGCCGCGGCTTTCTACGAGAACGTCTGCGACACGGTCATCCGCGCCAAGTCCGCGCGCGAGGCGGAGATGGCCAAGCTGCTCGAGAACACCTACAGGCACGTGAACATCGCCCTGGTCAACGAGATGGCGATCTTCTGCCACGAGCTCGGCGTCGACCTGTGGGACGCGATCAGGTGCGCCGCCACCAAGCCGTTCGGCTTCCAGGCGTTCTACCCGGGCCCCGGCGTCGGCGGCCACTGCATCCCGATCGACCCGAACTACCTGTCCTACAAGGTGCGGGCCGAGCTCAAGCACCCGTTCCGCTTCGTCGAACTGGCCCAGGAGAT
>Ga0335073_10014826_pt1 | contig 10914 bp, 8 predicted proteins | sample Lox_Sample_22_FD_207093 | JGI IMG/M metagenome (GOLD analysis project Ga0335073, IMG submission 207093) | Soil microbial communities from Loxahatchee National Wildlife Refuge, Florida, United States - Lox_Sample_2.2 | ecosystem: Environmental > Terrestrial > Soil > Wetlands | place: USA: Florida... | reverse complement strand
ATCACGGCTGCGCGCAAGGTCGGCGCGAGTGGCAGCGTTGTCGCGACCGACATGTCGCCCGCGATGCTCGCGCTGGCTCGCGATCGTGCAACGGCGCTCGGTATATCGAATATCAGGTTCGTTGAGACGGGCGCCGAGGCGCTCGCAATCGATGAGCGCGACTTCAACGCGATCGTTTGCCGATGGGGCCTGATGTTCGTGCCCGATCTCAACCTCGCCGCGCGCCGTATCTACGAGCTGCTGGCCAAGGGCGGCGGCTTCGCGACCGCGGTCTGGGGCGCTCCCGAGAAGGTTCCGATGATAAGCCTCGGTGACGACGCCACTCGCGAGCTCGCCAAGCTGCCGCCACCTCCGCCGGGCGCGCCGCATCCGCTGCGACTGGCAGACCATCGGCCGCTACAGCAGGCGCTCGCGGCTGCCGGTTTCAAGGACATCGTGGTCGAGCCGCTCAACGTCGCGTTCGAGTGGGAATCGGCGGAAGGATTCACCGAGCAGCGGCGCGCGATGTCCTCGCCGTTCCGCGCGCTGCTTGCGAATCAGACGCCGGAGCTGCAAAAAAAGATCCTCGACGCGGTCACCGACGCGGCCCGCAAGTATGCGGATGCCACGGGCAGGGTGAAGATGAACAACGAAACGGTTTGCATCGCGGCTTGCAAGTAGCGGAGCGCAAGTGATTTAGAAGAACGATGGAGCCGATCGCGTACGCATCACGCCTCAATGATTTCTATCGCAGCCAGGGTTTTCCGGCCTACCGCTGGACGATCAACGATAGCGCCCCGCTGACCCCGCCCAACAAGCCGCTGAGCCAGTGCCGAGTCGCGATGCTCACTTCGGGGGGCGTATCGCGCAAGGATGCCGCGCCATTCAACCCGCAGGCGCGCAACGATCTGCGGCTCGACCGTATCGAGCAAAATACGTCGTCGCACTTCTTCGCGATTAACGACGATTACTACAATCACACCGACGCGGACCGCGATATTAACTGCGTCTTCCCGATCGATCGCCTGCGCGAGCTGGCCGCCGAACGCGTCATCGGCAGCGTCGCGCCGCATCACTACAGCGGATTCATGGGGCGCATTTACGTGCGCAGCGCGGTCGTGAACGAAGCCGCTCCGGCGCTGGTCCAGAAACTGCGCGACGAAAGCGTTGACGTATTCCTCCTCGTACCTGCCTGACCGCTCGATCACCAGACCGTTGGTCTGGTAGCGCGGGTGGTCGAAGCCGCTGGAATTCCTACCGTGCTGGTTTCGACCGGCCGCGATCTGAGTATCCAGGTCAAGGCGCCACGGACGGCGTTCGTCAACTTCCCGATGGGCAATCCATTCGGCAGGCCGTTTGACACCGCTCAGCAGCGCACAATTCTGCTCGACGCGCTAAGCGCGCTCTATTCGATCAACCGAGGCGGTGAGTTGGTCGATCTGCAGTACGAATGGGGCGCGGACTTCCGCATGAATCTCGGTTCCGGATACAGCTCGGCTCAAACGGGGTGAGGCTATGGCGCTGAAACTCAAGAAGACCGTCAAGCAGATGCTGGCGGAGGCGAATGCGGAGATCGAGACGGTCGCCGCCGCCGATGCACTCAAGCTGAAGGACGATCCAAACATATTATTTGTCGACATCCGCGATATTCGCGAGCTCAATCGCGACGGACGAATCCCCGGCGCACTGCATGCGCCGCGCGGAATGCTGGAATTCTGGGTCGATCCGGAGACTCCGTACCATCGCGAGGTCTTCGCGTCGGGCAAGAAGTTTCTCTTCTTCTGAGCGGGCGGAGGCAGATCTGCGCTGGCAGCGCAGACCCTTCAGCACATGGGCCTCGAGCCCGTCTGTCACATGGGCGGTGGTTTCAACGCCTGGAAGGCTGCGGGCGGCGCCGTCGAGAGTGGAACGAAGTAGGCCAGCCTCCCGTTTAGCGATCAGTGCGCGCCGAAGAATTTCGTCACGGTCCTGGTGCCGTTGACGATCTTCGTTTGCGTGCTGATCGAAGTTGAATTCAACGTTACGCACGCACCTTCATAGCCGCTGCCGGAATCATCTGAATCGCCGTCGGCGGTATACAGGATGAATGCGTCAACCTTTGAACTGGGCACCGCGATCAGGCCCGGCGTTGTGGACGCGGCGTTGAATGAAAACACGTCGCTCGCCGGAGTCTGGGTGTTACCCGATCCATTCTGCACAACGATGGTCTGCGTGCCGTCGCCACTGCTGATGATGCTGGTGCCGCCGCCGGAGACCGTGCACACGCCGTTGATGCAACTCACGCTCTGATTCTGGTTCGCGGGGGGCGGAGGCGGGGTGTTCGCGGTTATCGTCCAGTTGGCGGTGAGGGGCGAGCTCATGAACTCGAAACTCTCACAATCGGTATTGGTCACCTGGTCGAGCGCAATAGTAAGCGGCGTCAGGGTCGGCTCGCCGGTCATGCACTTCTTCGAAGGTGCGAGGCCAATTATCAGCATCGCATTGCTGGGTGGATTACAGATATCGTCGTCGAAATCGACGCTGTTGAAGGGCGTATAGAGCACGAACGAGGAGCTGTCAGAAGTCGGTCCGACTTTAGGCGTGACCTGCTTGTCGCTGACGGAGACGCTCAGGCCCACCGGCTTAATATCGGGGCTGAATGCCGGCAGGGTGAAGGCATGCGCCGTTGCGGCTCCGGCAATGGCCAGGAACGCTACAGCTACGGACGAAGCGACCGCATCGCGTAGTTTAAGGCTCATATATCCCCTGCAAATTTCAAATCGTAATCGTTAGTGCGCTGTGGAGCGAATTTACTAACAGGCGAACATTACGACAGAGTTACAGAATAATTCATTGCAATACATCCTGTAATTGCTCCCGAGACGGCGAAAAGAGGCCAACGATTCCATCCCGCGGCCAAATTCGCTTCTGATAGCTGTTCCTAGCAGCCGTCACATTTCGCGCGTTCGTAATCTTTCAATAATTGGCACGTCATCCGTGCTGATTATCGTGCCAGCGCCAAAGCAGGGCCAGGTATGCCCGTGCGATCGAACCAATCGAAGCACGGAAAAAACCGGCCTGGGAGTCAACGTTTTCGTGGGAGGACAATCTTGATGAGAGGCACGCGACTGAGGTTCGGAATCTCGGTGTTGGGCGGGCTAATAATGTTCTTGGTGAGCGCCGGGATCCATCCAACCAGCGCACGGGCCGCGATGGCGCTCTACCAGGATCCGCGAACGGGGGCGGTCTATACGAAAAAGTGCCGTACCTGCATCTTCATGGGCAGTTTCGTACCCGCTCCCCAGATCGAGCAAAGCGTAACGCAGCAGACGCAGGCGCAGATCGAAACTGAACGCGCGCAGATGCAAGCTCAATTCGCGCAACAGCAGTCACAGCAGCAGCAGTGGAACGCCGAGATGGCTCAGCAGGTCAGCTCAATGCAGCCTGCGTGGCGTGACTATGCTGATCGTTGGTACAAGAAAGTTTCGTTCGGCACCCTGATCTACGCTGACTATCGCTACATGACTCACACGGGCTATGGCCCGCAATTCCTGACCCAGGAGACGTGGCCTGGCGAAGGCAACAACGGCTTCAACTCTTTCGATATCACGCGAGCGTACCTTGATTTTCGTTTCACGCCCGACGAAAACTTCATGGCGCGCGTCACGCCCAATATCTATGAGACGATCAGCGGAAGCAGCGCTTCGGCGATCGCCGACAAAGTCGGTAACAACACCGGATGGGGCCAGACGGTTGACGGTAATCTCAGCTACCGCCTGAAGTACGCGTACATCGACTATCAAACATTCTTCAAGAAGATTCTGAAGATCGCGGCGATGCGTGATGACAAGATCACCTTCGGTCAGCAACAGAATCCTCTGGTCGACTGGGAAGAAAACCTATGGGGTTTCCGCTACACAGCGCTGACCCCGTGGAACTATATGAGCCTCAGCTCGACCCAGGTCGGTCTGGCGGTCAAGGGACCAATCAAGTTCCGCGAACTGCAGTATGCAGATTATGATGTCGGCGTTTACGACGACGCCAGCTTTCATGCCATCGAACAGAGCTCTTACAAGCAGGTCATGGGCCGTTTGACGGTCAATCCGCTCGGAGCGCATACCCGCTACGATTCGCTGGGAATCACCGGCTTCTGGGACTATGGCTATCCGAACAAAGCGGAGGACGGTCAATTCACGGGCCTGCCTGGAGCTCCAATCGCGAATACTACTTCGGCCTATGGTCATATGACTCGCGTCGCAGGCCTGCTGCACTATACGGCGGAGACGTGGGGCCTGATTGGCGAGTTCGACTACGGCCACAACGCGTTCAGCGCCAACAACCTGTTTTCGGGCTCGGGTCCCGCGGACAACTTCACGGGGCTTACGTCGCTCACGCCCTCGGCGATCAGTTACGCCAACTGGACCAAGATGGTGCAGTTCTATCAGAACGCCAGCACCTCGGTTCAGATCGGGTGGGATTTCCTGGGTCACGTGGATATTCCGCGCACTCCCTTTACCCTGTTCGGCTTGTATCAGCAGTTGCAGCCAAATATGCAGGTATCGAAGAACCCGCTCGACTTCTATCGCTTCGACCTGGGTCTGCAGTGGCTGATTAGCAAGAACCTGCGCGTCGCGATCGACGATCAGAACCTGACGTACTACCACGATCAGTTCACCACGACGACGGCAAACCTGTTGCAATTCGGACCGACGAAGCCGCTCAGCGCTCCGATCACCAGCTCGGTCCCGCGCGGCACGAACATGATCATGCTAAACGTGGAGTTCAAGTACTAAACGAGGGAAATTACCTCCGAAAGCAGCGCGGGCGCCCGATGAGGCGCCCGCGCGTATTTATCGCAGTGAGTATTCGACCGATTACTCACTGGCAACTGTTGGCGCGGATGTACTGAAAACGCGCGCGGAAGATCCGCTGCACCTGCGCGAATATCAGTCTGTCCTCAGATCAAAACGACGTGCGGACCGCTGCGAGGAGTTCGAAGAGTATCGCTGGCCGCTGAGCCGGGCCGCTCGCATCCGCCAGTCTGCTAGGGTGCCGCGCCGGTTACATAATCGACGGCGGCTTTCGCGACCGCGAAACCGTAGAGCGACTCTACATATGCGGCTGACGCCTCGGTAGATTGACGCTGCGCGTCTTCGAGCTCAACGATATTGCCAAGACCAGTGCGATAACGTTCTTCGGCGAGATGAAGCGCAACCTCTGCCGCTTCCTGCGTCTCATGCGCCCGCTCGATTGCCTCGACTGAGGCACGCCAGTCGAGATATGAGCTTTTTACCTGCAGGATTACTTTCTGTTCGAGATCGTCGATCGCATGCTGGACCGCGCGCTGATCGTATTTCGCCGCCGCAACCTCATGCTCGGTCGCGAAACCGTTGAACAGCGGCCAGGTCAGCACGATTCCGAGATCGTAGTTGTTAACCGCGGGCGTGCCGGTGCCTATAGCCGAGTAGGCGCCGGTCGCGAACGCACTTGGAAAATAATCGCTGCGCGCCTGCGTGATTCTGGCCCCCGCCGCTTGCGCCTCCGATCGCAGCATCACCAGGTCGGGACGCTGACGAAATGCGGAATCGAGCAGTTGCTGGAGCCCGACTGAGATTTGCGCGGAGCCCATCTGATCCTGAAGATGATAGGCAGGCGCCAGGTCGCTGAGACCCATCGCATTGTCGAGCGCGACCTTGGCGTCGTCGGCGCCATTGTGCGCGCGCACCAGCTCAAGTTGTGCCCGCCCAAGGTCGGCGCGGGTCAGGTAAACGTCGAGTTGTGGCCGCAGATCAGATCGCGCATAGACTTCAGCCTCATGGAGATGCTCCTGACGCTGATCAGTAGCCACTTGATAGACCTTTACATTCTCCGCCGCGGCCAGCAGGCCGTAATACGCTTTTGCAACTTCGAAGGCGAGCTCCAGATCGGTGACGCGCTGTCGAGCGCGCGCCCCAGCAAGCTCGGCTTTGCGCTGATCGATTAGCCCGCGGGTACGCCCGAAATCATAGAGATACTGCGATACTGAGATTCCGGCGATGTAGTTATTATCCGGCACGAAGCCCTGTGCCACTCCGTTTGGAGCGCCATGGTTGGTTCCGGTAATTCGCGGCAACCCGTCGAAGGCGAGAAAGCTCGCGTTGCCGATCGCGTTGTGAGTAGCGCCGAGATACTCACTTGCGCCGAGCACCTGCGGCAGCAGGTTGGCGTTTGCGACGCCGACCTGCTCAGACGCCGAACCGGTTTGAGACTCGGCCTCCAGGTGTCGCGGATGATACTTGAGAGCGATCTGGATCGCCTGCGCCAGTGAGAGTTCGGAGCCGGGCACGATGGGCGCGTCTGCCGCGTAAAGAGTTGCGCAGGTCAGCATCGCTCCGCCGAGCGCGGCTGCAGTGAGGCGCAGCATAGATTTGCAACCATTCATAATGTACTCCGGAGCAGTGGTTCAGTCGGAAGAGGCGGCAGGGACGCGCCCATCCTGCAGCTGCGCAGCCAACGCGACCGGACGCACGCGCTGGCCTTCACTCAGGCCAGGGCTGTAAGTCGCGACGACTTCGTCGCCGGTGCTAAGGCCCGAAGTGATCTCGATCGAGCGGCCGTTTTCGATTCCCGTCTGCACCGGGACCCGCGTCAGGACGCCGTCGCGTACCGTCAACACGATCGGTTCGGCCCGCGATTGATCGACCGCGCCGGCCGGCAATTCGAGCGCATTGGGATGCTGCTCCAGTTCGAGCGTCACCGTCGCATACATCCGCGGATAGAGCCGTCGGGTCGGGTTGTCAATGTCGATTTCGGTCAACATCGTACGCGTCGAAAGGTCGAGCGATGTCGCGTAACGCGTTACCTGTCCTTCGAATGTGCGCCCCGGAAACTCCTTGAAGGTCAGCTTGGCTGGCATCCCGCGGCGAATCAGCGGGGTCTCCTGCTCGGGCACATAAACGTAGGTGCGCAGTTTATCGATGTCGGCCAGAGTGAGAATCGGACCGCCGCCGCTGCGATGACCGCCCGCGCCTTCGGTCGCGCCCGAGCTTACATCGGCCGCCGTGGCGTCGAGACCGATATCGCCACCACCGGCCCTGATCAAAGCGCCCGGATCGGCGAAGCGTCCGGTGATAACCCCGTCGAACGGGGCGATGATTTTGGTGTAGTTCACCAGCGTTTCGAGCGCCCCGGACTCGGCCTTGGCCTGCTGCCATTTGCTCGCTGCGATATCGACGTCTTCCTGCGCGACCAGCCGTTGGTCGGTGTCGCGAACTCGCTTGAGCCGTTCATAGGTAAGGCGTTGCATGTCGAGATTGGCGCGAGCCCGGTCGAGGTTCTGATTGAGCTCCGGGACTTCGATGTCGGCGAGGACCTGTCCCTTCTTAACCCAGTCGCCTTTGTCAACATAAACGTGACTGAGATAGCCAGTGACTTTTGCGTGCAGCGCAGCTTCATAGAATCCGACGAGATCGCCGGGAAGATTGATACTCAGTACAGCGTCGCCGCGTTGGGGATGGATTACGGTTATCGTTGGAATGTGATCGTCAGTTGCTGCCGGCGCAGGCTCCCCCGAGCAGGATGTAAGCGTGGCGCAAAGCAAGAGAAGAACAACAACAAGTACGAGGCGCTTCACTTACCTCACCTCCCGGCGCGAGTAGAAAAGCTCGTAAACCGCTGGCACAAGGAACAGGGTCAAGAGCGTCGATACCGCCAGACCGCCCGCGGCGGCGCGCGCGAGAGGCGCCGAGGCCTCCGAACCCTCGCCAATCTTGAGCGCGATCGGCAGCAGGCCGACGATCGTCGCGAGCGCTGTCATCAGGATTGGCCGCAGGCGGATGCGCGCTGATTCCACCACGGCGCGCCGCAGTTCGTGACCCTGCGTGCGCCGTTGATTGGCGAAATCGACGAGCAGAATCGAGTTCGACACGACGATCCCAACCATCACGATGATTCCCATGAACGATTCTATATTTAATGTCGTTCCGGTGAGGTAAAGGGTCCATACCACGCCGATCAGGCCCATCGGAACGGCGAACATGATAATCAGCGGATCGAGGAACGATCGGAACTGCGCGACCATTACCAGGTAAAGCAACGCCACCGCCATATAAAGACCGAAGCCAAAGCTGGCGAAGGACTTTTCCATCGCTGCCACCGATCCGCGATAGTTAACGCGGATTCCAGGCGGCACAGGAATTTTCGACAGTGCCTGTTTGATCGAATCCTGGGTGCCGCCCCAATCTCCGCCGCGCGGCGCGACCAGCAAATTGACTACACGCTGCACGTTGTAATGATCGGCCTGCGCTGCGTGACGCTCGGGAACAATTGTCGCCACGTCGCGCAGCAGCAGTGAGTTTGCATGGCCCTCGGCGCCGCTATAGCTACGCACGGGTATATTCTGCAACGATTCGATCGATTCGATATCCGATTCGGGATATTGCGCGGTGAGGTAATAGTCATTTCCGGACTTGGGATCGATCCATATCGACGGCTTGATCATCTGGTTCGACGTCAACGCGGTGATCACATTCGTGATCACGTCGCGCTGCGTTAGCCCGAGCCGGCCCGCCTTCAGGCGATCCACTTTCACGTCGAGCGTCGGGTAACCTGATTCTTCAGGTATATAGGTCGCTGCGACTTTCGGCAGACCGCGAATCGTATCCTCGAGCTTTCGCGCGAAGGCGAAGATGCTCGGATAGTCCTGTCCGCTTATCTGCACATTGATCGGCGCGGGCGAGCCGAAGTTCAGCACCGCGTCGATAATACTGCCGGACGAGAAGAAAGCATGAATCTCCGGGACGCGCGTCGGCAATTCATCCCTGAGCTTATTCATATATTCGTTGGTAGGACGCCGGTGGTTGGCCTTGAGGCTGACAAGTACCTGGGCAGTATCCTGGCCTGAGTTGCTCGAATAGATCGCGGAGAGGTTCGGCTCCAACCCAATATTCGAGACGATAGTATCGAGCTCACTCGCCGGGATGACATCGCGGATCGCCTGTTCGAGCTTGCGCGTGAGCGACTCGGTCACGGCGATGCGCGAGCCCAGGGGAGCGTGCAGATTGATAGAGAATTTTCCTGCGTCGGTGTCGGGAAAGAGTTGCGTGCCCAGCCGCGGAAACATCAGCATGCTCAGCACGAAGATAGTCGACAGCACCCCGATCACGGCGAGCTTGTGCTCCAGGGCCGACTGTAACGCCCGCTCGTAGCGCAGTGCCAGCTTCTCGTAGGCGCGGTTGAACGCGGCGAAGAACCCACGCTTGCTCTCGGGCCAGTCCGCGCTCTCCGCCGCCGCGTCGCGCGCGTCGGTTTCGTGCCCGCCTTCCATTGCGCGGGCATCCTCGGCGGTTAGAAAGCGGGCGCAGAAGATCGGGATTACCGACATCGCGACTACATACGACGCAAGCATCGACAGCACGACCGCCAGCGCCAGCGCGGAGAACATGTACTTCGCGACACCGAACAGAAACATCACCGGGAAGAAGACGATCACAGTCGTGATCGTTGAGGCCAGCACGGGCAGCGCGACTTCCTCGGCCCCCTGGCGCGCAGCGACCTGCGGCTCCACGCCGGCGGCGAGGTGCCGATTGATATTTTCGAGCACGACGACGGAGTCATCGACCAGGCGCCCGATCGCGAGCGCGAATCCGCCAAGTGTCATGATGTTGATCGTCTGGCCGCCAATAAAGAGTCCGAACGCGCCCGCCAGAATCGAAAGCGGTATCGACAGGAAAATCGCCACCGTCGAACGGAAACTGCCGAGAAAAATCAGGATCATCAACGACGCAAGCACCGAACCCGAAACCGCTTCATGCTCGAGGCTGCTGACGGCGTCACGGATGTAACTCGACTGATCGAAGATACCCTTGAGCTTCATCCCGCTCGGGATTCCCACGATGTTGGGTAGGATGTCCCTCACGCCTTCGACCACCGAGATCGTGTTTGCGCCCGGTTGCTTGAGCACCGGGACGTAAACCGAGGGCTGACCGTCGATCAACACCACGTTGTATTGAATCTGCGACGCGTCCTGGACCTTCGCGACGTCGTTCATGACTACGGGCGCCTGGCCCGCGCCGATCTTAACCGGCACCTGGCCGAGGGCGGCGATGTCCGGCGCCATGCTGTTCGAATAAACGAAGTAGTCGGTCGAGCCGATCTGCGCGTCGCCTGCGGGCAGGATCAGATTCGAATCGTTGAGCGCGGAGACTACGTCATTGAGGGTCAGGCCGCGAACCTGCAACGCCTTGCGATCGACGTAGGCCATGATCTGCCGGAACTTGCCGCCGAAGGGCAGCGGTACAGAGGCGCCTCTGACCGTAGCCATCTGCGTGCGCACCGTGTAGCGCGCGGCATCCTCGAGTTGGGTTTGCGTGAAGCCCGAGCCACTAACGGTCACGAGCAGAACCGGCAGGGACGACGCATCGTACTTCAGCACCAGCGGGGGCAATGTTCCCGGCGGTAGCACGCCGAGATCCGCCATCGCCAGCGTCGCGAGCTGCGCCGCCGACGAATCGACGTCGGTGCCGGGCTGAAAATAAACCGTGATGATGCTGATGCCGGGCAGCGAGCGCGATTCGATATGCTCGATGCTGCTGCCGAGGGTGAAGAAGCGCTCGTAGCGGGTGGTGATGTCGCGCTCGATGTCGAGCGGCGGCATCCCGGGATAGAACGTCGCCACGACGACGGCGGGAATCTTGAGATTCGGAAAAACGTCAACCGGCATCCGCGTGAAAGCGGTCACGCCGAGCAACGAGATAATCAGCGCCCCGACGATGATTACGTAGGGATTGCGCAAAGAGAAACTTGGCACAGTTTCGAGACCTCGCAGTAGTTCCGGGCGCGCCGGAAATCCAAACTGATCGTGCTCTCGATTCCGTATTACCGGAATCGGCTAGTCAGCTCTATGCGAAGATCGAATGAAAAGGATCTTGCGAACGAGGTGGCAATTTCAGCCGCACCAAATGCCACGCGAGCGGCAGG